>Ga0315286_10007955_pt1 | contig 10406 bp, 14 predicted proteins | sample YL17G10_0_MG_FD_205038 | JGI IMG/M metagenome (GOLD analysis project Ga0315286, IMG submission 205038) | Sediment microbial communities from Yellowstone Lake, YNP, Wyoming, USA - YL17G10_0 | ecosystem: Environmental > Aquatic > Freshwater > Lake > Sediment | place: USA: Wyoming | collected...
TGTCGGATCCATGCCGCGGCTGCCATCCGTGGGTCGCCCGTCAATGTCGAAGCTGGCAACCATGGAACGCCGCGGCGATGCGCGCAACTCGAAAAGCAACAACGTGGGTTGGGGTTTTCGAAGGCGAGTGCAGAAGGTTCGTTGCCGCCGCCGTCTGTTCCCGCTGAGGTGCGACGTAAGAGACAGTATCGGATGGCGTCGCGCTACTCTTTGTTCAATGACCGCGCTCGGTCGGCAACGGCCTGTCTCTCATCCCGGTGGCTGGCCAAGGCCGGACCGTCCTGCCAAGGCTCCACGGCGACCCAATATCATCCTGTCCAGACTATCATCACATATACGACAGGACACCCACGACGCTCCAACTATGACTCAAGCAGTTATCGGGAATCGGGATGCTCTGCGAATTTCAATAGTGCGGACTGGCGGGTCCATTGACTGTAGACGCCACTCACCAAAGGAACGCCGGTGGTCGCCTTCGAATTTCGGATGCTCGGTCTCAGCGTCGTGCTCGGACTTGTTCATATCATCGCGGCAGCGCACTCTGCGAGTCTGCAGCGCGGCTATCGTTGGACAGCGAGCGCCAGAGATCAACCGGTCCCTCCGCTTCTGGGCACGGCCGGGCGGCTCGCGCGTGCACTCAGCAACTTCTCCGAAACGTTCCCCCTTTTCGCTGCGCTCGTTCTTGCTGTAGTCATGGCTGGCAAGAGCAGTCAATTGTCGGAGTGGGGCGCGGGTCTCTACCTCGGCGCCCGAGTCTTGTACCTTCCTCTGTATGCGTTCGGTGTACCCCTGATTCGGTCGCTGGCGTGGAACGTCGCAGCATTCGGCATCACGCTGCTGGTCTTCGCTTTACTATGGGGTTGAAAGCAATGGCTACGTTGAACCAGGCGTCTAACCTCTGTCGAGAGGACACCCGACAGAGGGGCGCGTTTGCGCGCTTCGTCGAAGTTTCCGGCGCTGTTGTGTGCCGGTCACGTCAACCGATTAGGTTGTAAATAAACACCTTTTCTCCGTATCACGCGAACACTAACACTCGAAGCGCGACGAAATGCAGGTATGTGAATTCGGTTGTTCGTGGTCGCCGAAGCGCGCGTTCGGGCAATTCGACGGGTAGAGGTTTCCGCCTCGCATGAGGGCATACCTGATCGTTGGCGACTCGGCCGCTACTGCGCGCATTTGTCGAACTTGATGCGCTCAATCGTCCCGCGTAGGCTGGGAGTCCTTCTGCGACCTCGTTAGGCGGCGAAAATGCGCATCGTGAAGCTTCTAGCCAAGGCGCTGGGACTTACCGTCGCTGCCATTGGCGTCCTTGGCGTGGCCGCTCCATCAGCTCTCCTCGAGTTCGGGCGATCGTTGCAAACCACAAATGCCCTCTACATCGTTGCAGCTGTGCGAGTTGTGTTCGGCACGATACTCCTGTCGGTCGCGCCTGCGTCACGCACACCCAAGATCCTTCGCGTCCTTGGCGTATTCATCATTATCGCGGGAGTGATCACGCCGTTCTTCGGCGTTGAGCGGTCTCGCGCCATATTTGATTGGTGGTCGACCCAAGGCTCTTTCTTCACGCGAGCGTGGGCTATTGTGGCCGTTGCCTTTGGACTTTTCATTGTCTATGCCATCCCTTCTCCTCGCCGGTCCGCCGCCTAACCTGTTCAACGCGGGCAGCCTGTAGGCCGCCGGCTAACTTGTCACGTTGAATGCACCCGCTTTCTGCAACGCCGATTGTTTCCTTCGGGACGAAGTGCGGCCTTAGAACACAGCGCAGTAGCCGCCGCTTCTCGTGACCACCCGAGCGAGACGCACAAAGCACTTCGCAACGGTCGCCAGCGCCTCGTACTCTGAACTCGGTACTGCGTGCGTCGGACTAAATGCCACATCGGATTACGGCAGTGAACCCAAGTGCTCACGCCAACGCGATTCAATCGTGGAACATGGAGTCGGCTCAGCGAAACCGCTCCTTGAGCTGCGCTCGGAGCCCTCGGCGGACCCGCCGGACGTAAAAAGGCGCCGCAAAGACCAACAAGAGCGGGATCGCAACCACCAAGTTCGCAAGCGCTGCCCCTACGCGCTCGAACAAGCCGAAGCCTGCGGCGGAATAGCGGGTCAAGAATACGGTGAGCGCTACGGCAAGCGTGATTCCCATAATCTCGGTCCAATCAAGCCTGGCGTCCTTCGCCTTTTGCAAAGCGCGTCCGCAATCGGCAGGGTCAAACTTCCGTAGCTCCGGATACAGCCAGTACTCCCACCGCTTCGGCATGTCTCTTCCTCGCGTGATCCCGTCATCAACCGAACGCCGCCGCTCGGCAACTACACCAGGTAGCCAACGACAAGCAACGTCATGAGCATGATCAGCATCAACATCGCCATGGTGCCCGATTGCCACGTGCGCGCGAGAATGCTCTGCGAGTCATGCAACCGGCGAACCGCACCGGAAACGCGCGCACCTCCGCCGCGAAGCTTCCCCGTGATTCGATCGCGCATTGCCGTCACCGATCCCTCAATCCGATCGACCGCCGCAACCAGGAACGCCCGATAGAACCAATCGACGTCAAGAGTAATCGTCAGCGTCCGCCGCAGCCATTTCAACATGACAAAGAAAGCGAGGCCCGAGAACAGCAGCAGCTGCAATTGCGAGACGACGTGTGCGCCCGTGTAGGGCTGGAAATCCACGGGATAGGGAAGCAGGCGATAAAGAGGCTCGTAGAACACGCCCAGCCCTACGCAAAGGATGGCGAACAGGATCATCGCAAGACGCATGTTGAGTGGCGGATCCGGCGGCCGCAAGCCCGAATCCTTCTGAAAGAACACGAACCAGGGAAACTTGATTCCCGCATGTAGGAATACACCAGCCGAGGCCACGCCAAGGAGAAGCCACACAACAAGTAGGTGCTCGTCGGCCGCTGACTGCACGGTCATGGATTTGCTGACAAAGCCCGATGTCAGCGGAAACGACGAAATCGCGAGCGCGCCGACGATTCCGCACAGCGCCGTGATCGGCATGCTTTGAAATAGCCCGCCGAGATCCGTGCATTTCCGTTTGTTAGTCATGTAGAGCACCGAACCCGCCGACATCAACAGCAGTGCCTTGTAAAGTATGTGGGTGAACGCGTGCGCTGCCGCCCCGTTCAATGCTATGTCGGTGCCGATGCCGATTCCGGTCACCATGAATCCCACCTGGTTGATAATGCTGTACGCAAGGATGCGCCGCATGTCATTCTCGAGCAGGGCGTAGATGATGCCGTAGAACACCATGTAAAGCCCGATGTAGATGAGCGGCTCGGCGCCGGGGAAGCCGCGCATCAACGCGTAGACAGCGATCTTGGTGGTGAAGGCTGACAGGAACACGGTGCCACTCCAGGAGGCCTCCGGATACGCGTCGGGGAGCCATGCCGAAATCGGAGGCGCACCGGCATTGACGAGAAACGCGGCCAGAATCAGCCACTGGCTGAGCCCATGAGGCGCCATCGCCACAAACTGAAGAGAGCCCGTTTCCAGCGCATGTCCCGCGACTCCGATCAGCAGCAGCACGCCGCCGGTCAAATGGATCATCAGGTATCGAAGGCTCGCCTGGTAAGACGAATTGGTGCCAGCGCTCCAGAGGACGAGCGTGGAGCCGATCGCCATGAGCTCCCAGAACACGAACACCGTGAGCAAGTCGCCGGCAAACGTTACACCCAGCGCAGCGCCCGCGTACAGAAATGCGGCCGGCAGTTCGAGTCGAGCGGACTGGTTGAGCGCGAACAGCGCCCCACCGAACGCCATCAGCGCAAAGATCGTCCCGAATAGACGGGAGAGCTTGTCCACCGCGAACGGAGTGATCGGGTACCCGGCAAGTCGGCTCGTCCAGATCGCACCGTCGCCAACGGTCCAGACAAGGATCAACGCCGCAAGCGGCACGATTAACGCCGCGGTGCTGCGCGCACGACCACGGAGCAGCGCCACCAGCAATGCCCCGAATATCAGCACGAGACCGGGATGCAGATCAGGCATCGCCCGCCTCGTCGTCGTAATAAGTGTCAGGACGCTTGAGCAAGACGCCGAGGGCCTTCGCGACGACGATGAGGACTGCGCATGCCACGAAACCGAACAATGCGTAGAAGCTGAACAACCGATCCACGTCGAAATGCGCTTCCCGCGGGACAAGAACCTCGGCAAGCACGACCGCCGCCAGCACCGCAATAAAGAGCCGCCACAGCTTGCGGATTGTCTCCGGTCGGGTTAGCCAGTGTTGTTCCACCGTCAACCTCCAAGCAGCCCGCGCGCCAGCGCAATCGGCACGTCGGCGAAAAGGAACAACAGGATTGTCAATGTCGCCGTTGCAACGAGCGCGACCACCATGGTCCACGGCGCCTCGCCGTGCGCCGCGCCCACTGTCGATGGTTCGCGCAGAAAAGCGCGATACACAATCGGGACGAAGTACCCCGCGTTCAACAGCGTGCTCGCGCCAATGACCGCGAGCGCAACCCAATGCTGCGCCTGTAACGCGCCAGTCACGATGTACCACTTGCTGATCGCACCCACGGTCGGCGGCAAGCCGATCATGGACAAGGAGGCGACGGCAAAGGCTGCCAGTGTCCAGGGCATACGGCGCCCCACGCCGTCAAGCTGACTGACCTGAGTCTTGTGGGACGCGGTGTAGATCGCCCCCGCAGCGAAAAACAGCGTTATCTTGCCAAACGCGTGAGCGGCGACATGCAACGCCGCTCCGACAACCGAAATCGGGGCAAGTACGGCCGCCCCGAGTACTACATAGGAAAGCTGACTGACCGTCGAATAAGCGAGCCGGCGTTTCAGGTTGTCGGCGCGCAGCGCCACGATGGACGCCGCAATGATTGTGAAACCGGCAACGTATGGCAGCCAAGCAAAGTTCGCGCCTGCAGCATCGAATCCGAACGTGTAGACAATGACCTTTACCACGGAGAAGACACCGGCTTTCACCACCGCGACGGCGTGCAACAGCGCCGAGACGGGCGTCGGCGCGACCATCGCTGCGGGCAGCCAGCGATGAAACGGCATGATCGCCGCCTTGCCGATCCCGAACATGAAAAGTACGAGCAGCACAGTAGCGCCGAAGGGCGACATCCTCCCTTCGAGAATTCCGCCCGGCACGAAATCCAACGTGCCTGCGACAATCCACGTAACCACGATGGCGGGAAGAAGCAGTGCTGTCGACGTGAAGAGGAGCACGCCGAGATAGGTACGTCCGCCGCGTCTCGCTTCGTCGTCGCCGTGATGCGTGACCAGCGGATACGTCACGAGTGTCAGCATCTCGTAGAACAGAAACAAAGTCAGCAGGTTTCCCGAGAACGCGACGCCGATCGTGCTCGCGAGCGCGAGCGCAAAGCAGACGTAAAAGCGCGTCTGATGCGATTCGTCGTTACCGCGCATGTAACCGATCGAGTACAGCGAGCTTAAAATCCAGAGCCCGGACGCGATCAACGCAAACAGCAAACCAAAGGGTTCGACACGAAATTCCAGCGCGAGGCCGGGGAATACTTCAACCAACCGGAGACTCGGCCGTTCACCCGAAAGCACCAACGGTAGCAGCGACGCAACGGCGACGAATAGCGCTCCCGCTGCGACCAGCGTGATCGCCTCACGCAGATTCGGCGCCCGATCGCTTGCCGCAACCAGCGCCGCTGCGCCGACAGGCACCACGAGCGCAATTACGATGAGCGCGTTAGGCGTCATCGCCCACTATGCAGCAGAAGCTCCGCGGCGCTGCCCGCGAAGCCGATATTGAACGACGTCCAAATACCGAAGTAAATGCATGCGCCCACCATCAACCACGCTGGCAGCAACATGCTGAGCGGCATCTCGCCCTGGCGCGGCGCTTCCGGTCCTGGCGCCTGCAAGTACGCCGCTTCGACGAAGCGCCAGACGTAGGCGACGGCGATGAGCGAACTGACGACGATGAGCGCCGCGAGCCACCAGTAGCCTCGTTCCAACGCTCCAACGACGAGATACCACTTGGTCGTGAATCCCGCCGTAGCCGGGACCCCAATCAAGCTTAGGCCTGCGATAACGATCCCGAACGACGTGAATGGCATCCGCTGGCCGAGACCGGCGATCGCTGCAAAGCTCGTACCCCCGCAACGCAGCGAAATACCTCCGGCAAGCAGAAAGAGCGCACCTTTCGTAACACCGTGATTGAACAAATGTGCAATCGCACCGGTCAGCCCCGCGGCATTAGTCAGCGCGATTCCAAGTGTGATGTAGCCAATCTGGGCGACGCTCGAATACGCGAGCATTCGCTTCAGATCCGACTGGAAAACGGCCACGAGCGACATCGTCACGATGGCCACAACCGACAGAGCGAGCAGTATGTCGTCAAGTGGTAGCGTTCGAAATACGAGCGCATTGCCAAATACAACGTAGTAGAAGCGCATCAGCACGTACAGCGACACCTTGGTCGCCGTAGCCGCGAGGAACGCCGTGACGACCGAAGGCGCGTACGTGTAAGCGTTGGGCAACCATTGATGCAGCGGGAAGAGCGCGAGCTTCATCCCGATGCCCACCGTGATGAAGGCGAGCGCAGCGAGCACCGGACGCAACTCGTGAACGCCCGCCACGCGAACGGCGAGATCGGCGAGGTTGAGTGTGCCGGTCATCAGATACAGCAGCCCGATGCCGATCACGTAAAACGTGGCGCCGATCGTGCCCAGCACCAGATACTGGAAAGCGGCAAACAATGCCTTCCGCTTTTGGCCCATCGCGATCAGCACATAAGCGGACAGCGACGAAATCTCGAGGAACACGAACAGGTTGAAAACGTCGCCGGTGATCGTTATACCAAGCAGTCCCGCAAGGCAGAGGCAGTACATCGAGTAAAACAGGTACCGTCGCTCGCGCGGCAACTCCGCCGCAACACTTGTTCGCGCGTATGGCATCACGATCGCACCGACGAGCGAGACCAGCACCAGCACGAACGAGCTTAACCGATCCACTCGGTACTCGATTCCCCAGGGCGGCGGCCAGTTGCCGATTGCATACGAGATAGCGCCCGACTGAGCAGTGCGTAGGGCAAGCTCGACCGCGATCCCCAGTCCGATCCAGCTTACGGCGGTCGCGAGCGACCATGCGAACGCTTCGCGGCGCACCACTACGATGAGCGGCGCGCTGATCAGGGGTAGCACCACCTGGAGCGCCGGCAGGTGCTCGGAGATCATTGCGCCGGTTGTTGTTCTGCAGCGCGGTCGAGCTCGAGGATTTCGTCCTCTTCGATCGTGCCATAGGCTTCTCGAACGCGTACGACGATTGCGAGACCAAGGGCGAGCGTCGCGACACCCACCACGATGGCGGTTAAAATTAGCACATGGGGTAGCGGATTGGAGTACGTCTTGAACGCTTCAGAAATGATTGGCGCGGTTCCCCCAATGAGCTTGGCGGGCGCAATGTAAAGCAGGTAGACCGAGGTCTGGAAGATCCCGAGACCAATCAGTTTCTTTACCAGGTTGCCGGGAGCGATCGTGATGTAGAGTCCCACGATCATAAGGAAAACCGCGATCCAATAGCCATAGTGGTTGACGAGCGCCATCAATCCTCCGGATCGCGAGTCCGTCCGGCGAACATGTAGAAGACCTTGAGCATCACGCCGGACACCGTCACCGCAACGCCGACTTCGATCCAGAAGATCCCGCGCTCTTGACCGCGCACCGGATCTGGATCGAGCACAAAGTAGTCGAGATAATTGCCGCCGAGCAGCAACCCCGCAACGCCCACGCCGGCATAGATCAGCACTCCCCCAGCCATCATCGTCTCCACCACGGTTTCAGGCAGCAGGCGACAAGCGTCGGGCAAACCAAAGATCAGCGCGTAGAAGATGATGGCAGCCGCGATGATGACGCCGGCCTGGAATCCGCCCCCGGGTCCCAGCTCGCCATGGAATTGCACATACAGCGCAAAGAGCAGCATGAATGGAATGAACAGCTTGGCGACCACACGCAGGACAATGTCGCCTCTCATCGCGCAGACTCGTCACGACGCCGGCGACGCAGCAGTGCAACGACCCCGGCACCGGCCGTAAACACAACGGTGGTTTCCCCGAGCGTGTCGTAGCCACGCCAACTCGCAAGCACGGACGTGACAACGTTGGGGACGCCCGTCACCTTGAGCGATTCGCTCAAGTAGCGCGGCACGACGTGCGTGTGGATGGGCGCTAGCGGATCGGAAAAGGCCGGTAATCCGAACGTGCCGTACACGAGCGCTCCAGCGACGCCTATGGAAATCAACAACGGCAGGCCTGCTCTCTGTACAGGCTTGGCTTCCTCGCTTTTGGTGAGGTACAGCGCGCCGAGCAACAACACGGTCGATATGCCGGCTCCGACCGACGCCTCGGTCATCGCAACGTCGACCGCGTCGAGTGCGACGAGCACCGACGCCATCAGGAAGCTGTAGATGCCAGCGAGCACGACGACGGCGAAAAGATTTCGCTGCACCGCCATTGCGAGCACCAATATGGCCATCAACGTTAGCAGTGTGTTGATAATCAACGCTTCGATGGTTCGTCTCCAGGTGCCAGCAGAGGTTGCAAGCCACGGCCTAAAGCCGCCTTAGCCAATGCGTGTGTAGCCGTGGGGCTTGCAAAAAAAGTAAGCAACGCGAGGAAGAGTAGCTTCACGGCAATCAACGTGAATCCTGCTTGCAGGATAAGTCCGACGATCAGGAGTCCGGCACCAAGCGTGTCCGTGACGCTGGCGGCGTGCATGCGAGTGAAGAAGTCCGGCATGCGAATCAGGCCAAAAGCCCCGATTATGGAAAAAGCACCGCCGGCGATGAGACATAGCCAGCTGACGATTTCAATCGCGGTGGTCATGGCTGCCTCTCTTCACCTGAATCACCGAGATTACCTCGCTCGAAGAATTTGAGAACTGCGATCGTTCCGACTACGTTGAGGAGACCATAAGTAATTGCGATATCAAGGAATTCCGGGCGTCCGGTTAGAAAGCCAATGACTGCGAGCAGCATCATTGCCAGCGTCCCCACCGTATTGGCGGCTTGTACTCGATCGAAAACGGTCGGGCCAAGAATTGCTCGAACCAGGACGAGCGCCAAGCTGACGAGAAGTGCGATCGCGGCGACTGCAAACATCATCGGGGCTTTTCCAATCCGGTGATTCGCCTATCCATTTCGCTGTCGACAACACCCTCGGCACCCGCTCGCGTAAGGGCGTGCACGAGAAATTCGCCCGGCTTCGCCTCAACGGTGATCGTGCCCGGGGTCAGCGTAATAGAGTTCGCATGCGTCACCAGACCGACCACGCTTTGCTGCGAAGGCTTGAAGCGAATCAATGTCGGACTGATCGGCAGACGCGGATGAAGGATCCTCTTGGAGACGTCCCATCCTGATTTGGCGATCTCCTTTACCAACCAGGGCCAATACGAAATCACGATCCGCCACAGACCGATCGGGTGACCCTCGCGGTCGACCACTTCCATGCGCCTTGCGAAGAGGACCACGGCGACCGCCGAGCCAACACCCGCAGCGACCAAGAACGGAGTGAAATAGCCGGATAAGAGCAGCCAGAAAGCAAACAGCACGACAAATGCGCTTAGACTGAGCAGCATCGACTTCTCCCCGTCATCGTCAAGCGACGATTGAATCGCAACGATGGACTCACACTTTCCCACCTACCTCTTGCGAGAGTCAAACAGAAAGCGCACAAGTCCTGCCACGGCGACGATGAGCGGCAGCGCTAGCAGGAACAAGAATTCCGGGCTGAGTGACCGAAACCACTGCCCCAGTTCGGTTAGCATATGCGATGCATTGGCGAGTCGTTTCAACGTGAGCCCACCACAAATAGCAAGTCGGCTAGACAAGCGGCACGTTGTCCTCCAACGTGCCGTTCCCGCAACTCTCGTGCGCCACAAGCGTAAATTACCACAATCCGACAAAGGGTTTGGTGCGTCGGGTTTTCACCTTTGCGGTCCGTCCGTGGCGAACTGGGCGGCTCCTCTAGCCGCGCACTCGCGACGCCTGCGTCCTCCTTCGACTCGGCAATCCCGTCCGAACTGCGGTTTCAGTCGGATCGACTCGTCAATTCGCGCGGCAGCCTACGCCGATAGCGGTTACGCGCCTTTTCGAAGCGGAATCCCGCCGCGCCGTATGGTTAGCTCGGGGTCGTTGAAAGTGATAGCCATTCCCTTTATTGGCGTCACGCGCCTGTTCGCCGGCACACTGGCGCCGACCGCCGTCGGGGCAACGCCGCTCCTGCTATGAGTTTGCCTTCGCTCCTTCGGACCGCACAAGGCGCTGACTCGCCGCCCGTCGCGACATCGCCGCGATTACTGATCGTCGCGACTGATTGGGACAAGGAGCTGCGAGGCGCCGCCTATGTGATCGAGCGGTCACGTCGAAGTGGCCCGCTACGGGTCGACGTTTTGTACGCGTCGGCGCCTATCATCGCG
>Ga0315286_10007957_pt1 | contig 10406 bp, 2 predicted proteins | sample YL17G10_0_MG_FD_205038 | JGI IMG/M metagenome (GOLD analysis project Ga0315286, IMG submission 205038) | Sediment microbial communities from Yellowstone Lake, YNP, Wyoming, USA - YL17G10_0 | ecosystem: Environmental > Aquatic > Freshwater > Lake > Sediment | place: USA: Wyoming | collected...
ATTACAATTTGATAAATGGCTGGCATCGCATACGCCTGTTAAATTCACTGTTCCCGCTGTTCCGTTCTGGGCGCCGAGCCCTCCGCCTGTTCCTCCGTCAACCACAAGCAAGCCTGACGCGAATACGTAAGTGCCGGAACTGTCGCTTATAGTTATAGCGACTCTTCCGCCTCCACCTCCGCCTCCGCCGGCTGTTGTATTAGAGCCTCCGTTTCCGCCCATTGCCTGAAAAGTTCCTGAGCCATCCATTTTATTCGCAATGACTTTGATCGAACCAGCAGAACCTCCTCCTCCGGCGCTGTCGGTGGAGTAACCGACTCCCTGTGACCCGTTAGCTATAATATAACCCCCTGAGCTGAGGGTAAGCGTGCCGCCGATATTAAGGATGACAAGGCCTCCTCCCGCGCCGCCTACTGCCTGTGTGCTGTAGCTTCCGCCGGATGAACCAAAAAGGACGGGGGCTGTTGCAGAGCCGTATGTAGCGCCTCCCGCGTTCAGTGCGTTTGTGCTTCCAAGACCCGCTGTCCCTCCGTGCCCACCCCCCTGCATTCCTCCCGCGGAATTGCTCCCGTCGCCATAACCCGCAGTACCAGCTGTGCATACGTTTGAACCGTTTGGACCGAACCCGTCGGATGAGGATGATTTGCTGCTGCAGCCTCTGGCGGCCGCATTCACATAAGCTCCGCTTTGAATAGTCATGGCGCCTGTAGTCGTGATATTTATGCCGTCAGCATCTTCACTGGCATGGACTACAGAAACACCCGCGCTCACAATTACGCTTGCCGCGCTTACCGGATTGTCCAGCACGCATGTTCCGTCTCCGCCGGTATCAGAAAAAGTAACAACATCAGAGCTGGTAATGCTTGATTCAGTTACAGCCGTCGGCGATGCCCATGTGCCGGAACAGTTGATCTGGACAGAGGCGGCTTTCGCTATATTTACACTCTGAAAAATTGTGCCTCCCAAAACCATTGAAAGAGCCACAAAAAGCGCTAAAAAGTAGTAATGGGTTTTTGGGCTAAAAAGCTTTTTCAAAATGGTATTTTTTTATTTGGATTTTATTCTTAGAAATTTTACCATACTACAGAGAGAAGTCGGAAGAAGAAAAAGCAGTATTTTTTAGTTTTGTTTCAAATGGGCTTGACCTAATGTTTTAAGGTTATGCATTATAATTATTTTTATGTTAAAAGAACACAAACTGAAAAAACTGTCTGAACCGCGGATTTTCTGGATTGTGCGGATTACGCGGATTGATTTTGACCGCGGATTTTCTGGATTGTGCGGATTACGCGGATTGATTTTGACCGCGGATTTTCTGGATTGTGCGGATTACGCGGATTGATTTTAGGATTGGATTAAGTAAGTTAGTTTTATAATCTTATTTAATCAATCCTATACATCCATTTAATCCTGTAAATCAGCGGTTCAGACAATGTGTTATTAATAAGATTGCGCGTCAGTACACGTTGTACTCGCAGTTGTCGCGAAAGTATTTTCACCGGTATACGTTCCGGCAGGCTGGGTCTCCGGTATTTTTAATTTCCACCATATGGATTCATTAGTTGAAACGGAATCATGTGTGTTTCTTACTACGATGTCGCGGTTAAGGCATCCTGTTTCGTCATCCGTTCCGGGAGTTGTGTTTATTAAAATATAAGGTCCGGGTGCGGTAGGGGCGGCGCTCCACAGAAAATCATTGTCCGTGTGGTACCACTTTTGCAGTGATACGGAAAGTACATTACCGGAACATGTCGGATAATTAGTGCACATATTAGTGCCGGTTATAATTATATCCATTGAGATATTCCCCATATTGCCCATACTTGTTTCTTTTCTGGCAGAAACCGCGCCGATTTCCAGAATTCCGTAGGCGATACTGTCCTGGACTATGTCGATTCCTGAAAGGGACGGATTTTCCAGATTAACATTTGAGTCGGCAAAGTTTGTCACTTTTCCCAAACCGTCTGTCGGATTAACATGCACTTCCCAGTTAGTGCTGGCATTGGCGTTGAACCATACTGTTACCTGGCAGTTGGCGGTAAGCGCGTTGTCTGTACCGGTGGCGGTTTTTCCTGTTCCGGGAGTACTTTTATCTGCAAGAGTGCAGGTTGTTACAATATAACAATCATTTTCATCCGCTGTGCAGTTGTTATCCACAGCTGTGTCATCAAAAAACACACCTTCGACAGCAGTTACATCATTATCACCATTGTTATCTAAAATAGCGGCTGAAAAATCAACCGTATCGCTTCCGCCCGCGGCAGGTGCTGGCGCGTCTATTGCTGTATACGATGAAAGTGTTGGCGGAATATCCGTTACTGAATAACTTTGGGTTGTGGTTCCCGTTGCGGCAAGATTGTGACCGTCTTTCACATATACTTTAAAATCATAACTTCCGTGGGCTGTCGGAACAGAAACTAGGCTTGCGCCACCAGTACACGTTGCATCTGATGTTGTCGGATCAACAGCTGAAGATGAACAAATGGAGGCCCCGCCAGTGCAGGTGTTGGTTCCGTAATCAAAACTTGTTGTCGCTGATGTGCAAATATACATCGTTAAAGTATCTTGCCCTCCATCTGAATCAGGGTCATTTATTTCTGCATTCGGCAGTTTAAATTTTAGTGTATCCCCAGGCTCGATCGTACCATCAGAATTATCGGTTACCGTTACCGAGCCGAATGTGCCGGCATGATTTACTTTAAAAGGCGAAGCATTCGCATCACTGCCTCCAGAAAGGTTTGCCCCGGAAAGCGAAATCGCGTTGCCTGTATCACCGGCTTCTGCCATCCCAATTGAATTTCCGCCCACTCCTTTTGTATCCGCATACACATAAACGATGTTACTTCGACAAGTCATATGTGAAGTCGCACCAGCCTCAACTGCGGATAGCGCGATTGCCGCGTCAGTCTCAACTTGCGCGCTTGCTGTATCAACTTCGGTATTACCGCCAGTTACGCCATTTCCGGCAGTATCGAATTCGTATGTAATACTGTCAATCGTCAAAGTCGCGCCATCAACAGGTATACCGCTAAATGTGATAGTGCCCAAAGCCAAGCCCTGATCCGCTGAACCATTGGCAGGGAAACAGGAGGCACTAGAACCGTACTTGTCGCATACAAACGCGTACCAATTATTTGATTCAATATCACCGGATTGGGCAGTATATGTAACACTTGCCCCGCTTTCGGAATTTGTGGCTGAACTGATTGCCCATTTTTCAGAGTCGGTGCAAGTAAGAAGGCCTGAATCCGTACAGCAGGTTGGGGCAGCGTCGGTACCTACTTTAACGTATTGAGTTTTGCATACGGCAAGATAATACTGTGTGCCGTTAAATTCTTTTGCTGTTGAGGTAAATGTAACATTCGTTCCAACATTTGTCGGCGCTGGGGAAGCCGAACCTCCGTCTGAAGGAGTAGTGATTATTACAGGACTTGATGCTGAAATACTCAGAGAAGTTGTACTGTCTATAGTAGTCGCGGCCATTACCGCATCAACTGAAACGATGTTCAGGATGAGGAAAGAGATGAAGATAATTTTATAGGTGAGGTTGTACATTATAATTTGATATGTGAGGGATTATTAACGATATGAATTACAAATTTTAATTTTGTTGTCAGTTTATTGTCTGAACTGTGATTCTTATGATTTTTTGATATACAAGATTTTTTCTTATCATGGCCATCCTTTAATCACATAAATCACAGTTCAGACAATGTGTTATTAATAAGATTGTCCCGCAGTACACGTCGAGCCCGCGGTGCTTCGGAATGTATTTTTACCAGAATAAGTTCCGAGCGGCTGGGATTCAGGAACCTTGATTTTCCACCAAATTGATTCATTCGTTGAAGTGTTATCATGTACCGCTCTCACAGCTATGTCGCGGTTCAGGCATCCTGTTTCGTCATCTGTTCCGGAAGCTGAATCCACAAGCGTGTACGGTCCAGGCGCAGTCGGTGTTGCGCCCCAGGCAAAATCAACATCAGTATGATACCATTTTTGTTGTGCCAAAATCACTTTATTTCCAGAACATGTTGGGTAATCCGTGCACATGTCGTCGCCATCCACCATCACATCCAAAATCTGGTTGCCCATATTTTCCATGGTGGTAATCTTGCGTTCGGATACTTTTCCAAGCGCCAAAACTCCATATGCGATACTACCTTGTAACACATTAATACCTGTAAGCGCGCCATTGCTAAGGTTCACATTCGAATCCGCAAAGTTTGTTACTTTTCCCAGCCCGTCCGTAGGATTAACGTGGACTTCCCAGTTAGTGCTGGCATTGGCATTGAACCAGACTGTTACCTGGCACTGCGCCTCCACCTGAGAACTGTCGCCTGCCGCGGTATTTAAGGTGCATGAAGTCGCGTTGTAACATTTGGTCTCATCCACTGCCGTGCAAATGCCGGAAGTCCAGCTTTGCGACTGATCGGCATCAAAGAATGAACCATCTACAGCTGTGACATCAGCCTCACCGTTGTTATCCTTGATCAGGGCTGTGAAATCAACTGTATCCGAACCTCCTGCGGCCGGAGCAGGCGCGTCAGTCGCTGTATAAGATACCAATGTAGGCACCACATCCGTTACACTGTAACTCTGGGTATTTGTTCCTGTCGCGGCAAGATTATGGTTGTCTTCCACATAAACTTTAAAGTCATGATTTCCATGTGCTGTCGGCACCGTAATCAGGCTTGCACCGCCTGTACAGGTCGCGTCAGCAGAAGTCGGATCGACCGCTGAAGATGAACAAATAGAAGCCCCACCGGTACAGGTATTTGTACCGTAATCAAAACTTGTTGTGGCCTCGGTGCAGACATACATCGTTAAAGTATCCTGTCCGCCTTCAGTATCGCTATCCGCTATCTCCGCGTTCGGCAGTTTGAATTTCAGCGTGTCACCAGGTTCAATCGTTCCGTCAGATGAGTCTGTTACCGTTACCGTACCGAAGGTGCCAGCGTGGTTTACATAGAAAGGTGATTTGTTCGCGTCGTTTCCTCCTGCCAAATTGGCGCCGGAAAGAGCAATCAGATTACCTGTATCTCCGCTTTCCGCCATACCGATTGAATTGCCACTGGCACCCGCGGTGTTTGCGTAAACAAATACAAAGTTAGCTTGCGCCGACATATGTGAAATAGTTCCTATTTCCGAGGTTGCAAGAGCAGTCGCAACCTCTCCTTCGACCTGTGAATCTGATGAATCAATTTCGGTATTGCCGCCTGTTACGCCATTATTCGCCGTGTCGAATTCATAAGTAATGCCATCAATGGTCAGCGTCGCGCCGTCTACTGGAATTCCGCTAAATGTGATAGTGCCGACTGATGATCCAAGTTCGCCTGAACCGTTGGCAGGGAAGCAAGCCCCGCCTCCTGAAACCTTATCGCACACAAACGCGTACCAGTTGGAAGCCTCGGGATCTCCTGCCTGCGTGGCATAATTTACCGAAGCCTGTGCCTCGCTGTTTGCCTCCACACTTATAACCCATGCGTTGCCCGGGCAAGTCGGCGCTGTGTTATTGCCGGCAGTTACAGCATCGGTTTTGCAGATAGCCAGATAATACTGGTGTTCGGTCAGGTCTTTGGCTGTTCCGGTAAATGTAACATTACTGCCAACATTTGCAGGGGCAGAATTGGTAGAACCATTGTCCGACGGAGTTCCTGTAAACATCGGCGGCATATTCGACACGTTCGCGGTTGTCGTGAGTCCCGCGCCCTGACCCTCTCCGCCGTAACCGTCGAAATGCGGAACGTTGAATGAAAGTACGCCGTTAACGCAACGGATGTTTGTGCATGCGGGAGTTGTGGAAGCATTGCAGACTTGGCCGTTATCTTTTATTTCCTGAAGGCTGTTCCAGAACTCAGAGGCATAATAAGCTGTATAGCTTTCACATCCCGCGACATTCAGGGTGACCTTTGCCGGCGCATCGATTGTGGAACTGAGGCTGGCTTTGTTTACGCTTACAAACCCTGAACCGAGGTTTACATTGCTGTCATAGTTCTGGCTGGCAACATAGACAGGGCTTGTCCACTGCACGTTTCCGTAAGCGTTGGCCAGCTTCATGGCCGAGACCGCAGCCAGATTGGTGGAGGCGGTGAAGTCAGTCGTGCCCTTGTTTACCGGGAAGTTATTTGCAATTGGAAGACCCAGCGGATCCGCGCCGAAGCTGTTGCTCGCGAAATTCGGCACAGTGAAGGTTATGCTGCTTGTAGTGCATGAGATTGAAGTGCACGCTGGCGTAGTTCCCGCATTACACGCCTGGCCGTTTGTCTTTATGTCTGCCAGGCTTGAGTAAAACGCGCTCGCGGAATATAAAACAATATTGTTACAGCTTCCCGCGGTTATCGTGGCAGGCAGAGTTATGGTTGCCGTATTGTTGACCGTCGTATGCAGCGAAGTCCTGTTCACGCTCACAAACCCGCTTCCTATTTTAACATTCGCATCATAATCCTCGTTTTCGGAATTCACACTACCCCCTGTCCACGTTATTGAGCCGTTCGCGTTGGCCAGCTTCATGCCTGATATGGATGTAAGGTCAGATGTATTCTCAAAATCCGTTGTTCCGTAAATCAATGGGAAATTCGTGTATTTCGGGACAGGCTTTCCTGACTTCGGCGTTCCTGCTGTCGCGAAAGTTGATGGGCTGTTCTGGTTATTGAACGCAGTAGTTATATAACCAGTTGAACGCGCGTTTGATGAAATTCTTATTTCGTCAATATCACCACTCCAGTACCAATTACCGGCGCTGTTTCCGATAAGCAGGTTAGCTGTGTTAGTGGTAATACTGCCAGTATAAGGATCCGCTGTACCTGCAACCGCGTTTTTATAAATCTTTACATTCGCGCCATCGTATACGCCTACAATGTGGTACCAGGTATTATCCGCGTATGCGACAGGACTTACGTTTACGGTATAAGAAGTCACAAAGAATTTCATATTAGGCGGATCCCTGAAAATGCCATAACCATCCACCCAGGTTCCGCTGCTACATTTATTAATTGGTGGGTCACGCAGAACAGTTGAACTGCCCTTTGCCCATAGTTCAATGGTCAAATTAGTACCGGTAATGTTAAGGCTTGTGCTATGCGGTACAGATACCTGGTCATTGTTATCAAAATTCAATGCATTCCCGACCACACCAGTGATCCTGTCATCAGAGGTCATATTTGCATTCACAGTTCCATTATTAACATTTATTGTACTGTCTTTTATCTGAGGTGCTGTATTTACAGGATTTTCATTCAAATGCCATACGGCTTTATAATTACTGTCCCATACATTCTTTTTATAGTTACCCGCTAAAGAATTCGGAGCTATAGCCGATGAATTATCGTACCAGACCCAGAAAGTGGCATCTGTTGAAGTGGAAATGCTGGGAACTTTTACCCATACTTCACTTGTACCGCCTGTGTTCCAGTTTACCACCTCAAACGGCAGGAACGTTGTGCCTGCTTCATCGGATGTGAATAGCAGGTCCTTTCCATCGGCCTCGGCTTTGCTGTAAACGTCGCTGGCGAAATTTGTATCTTTCAAAAGAACTGGGAAGTCACTAAGGTTTTCACCGACTTTCGTATGGTCGATTGTAACTGAATGTTTATATCCAAATCCAGTTGTGCTCAGCTGGCAAGCTGAACTGCAGCCGTCGCCTGAAACTACGTTACTATCATCACAGGTTTCACCTGCATCAAGCGTTCCATCACCACAGGAGGAGTGGCATGAAGAAGGCGTACCTGTGCATTCCCATCCGTTTTCGATGACGCAGACAGATGAGCATCCGTCTCCATTGTTCGAATTGCTATCATCGCAGGTTTCTACTATATCAAGGATACTATCACCGCAGTAATTAATAGGAAGATTCGAAGTACCATTAGCCCCTGCTCTCGGGCCTGTGGTGTATGCCGGGAAAATCTTTACCCATCCGGTATAGTTATTAGTTGTATAACCAACATAAATACGGCCACCACCGCCTCCTCCTCCGCCAGTTGCATCGGTACCGGAACCAGCGCCGCCGTTTACAGAAAGTAAACCTGCACCGGTTACCGTACTTCCGCCAAGCCAGATGTTTCCTCCGGAACCGCCTCCGCCATCAGCTCCCGCGGCAGCGCTTCCATTTGACCGAACTGTACCGTTTACCGTTAAAGTTCCTGAAGCGATTAGTTTAATGGCTCCGCCTCCTGAACCACCGGTAAGCCCGCTGCCTGTATCCTTTCCGCCTCCTGAACCAAGGTCGGCAGGAGCTGTTGCTGAACCGTATGTGGGACCTCCGTTTGCCTGACTTACACCTGCCTGTACGCCGGCTCCGCCTGCTCCTCCGTATCCTGCTCCGCCTGCGGCATTCGCGCTGTCGACTCCTTTTCCGTCACCGTTCTGAGCATCAAAACCCTTGCCGTTCCCCTCTACAATTCCGCCAGACTGAATATCGATTGTTGTTGCCGCGATGTCCACAACACAGGCTTTAGTAGTTGAGTTGTCGCAATGAGTAAGCGTTCCGCCGGATTCGACCGTTAAGTTTGTAACATTTAATGTTGTTGTGTTTTCCTGGGTAAAAGTACCTCCATTATGAATAATAAGATCGCTTCCCGAAAACAATGGAGCAGTAGAAATATATCTGAAATTTCCTCCATTATTTATAGTAAGCGATGTAAGGGCTCCGGTTATTGTGCCTGAAAAAGAAAATGTCGTGCCTGTCAGCGCCATTGACCCTGAATATGAAGTGGTTCCGCTATTTGTGATAGCAGGCCCTGAACTGATTGTCGCATTCTCATAACCTATAGTGCCTCCTGAATTAACAGTTAAAGTCGGGCTTGTTCCGCTTGATGTTATTGTTCCGCCGGATATGGTAAATGTCTTCCCGGTCGGGATTACATATTTAGCAGTATTTTTAATTGTCACATTATCATAGGTTTCAGATGTCGTTACCTGCGTGGTGTTTGCCCCGCTTAGATTATTGTTGTCCATAACAATATTACCGTTTGTGTATGAGTCATTTTTATCATCCGTATACACAGTGCCTGCGCCGGCATGTGTAGCGGTGCCATAGGTTTTGGCTCCTCCATACGCGGGCATGGTTCCGCTGTAAGTGCTTGAATTGTAATAAGCCGCTATCCTACCGCCTCCGCCTCCGCCTCCGCCGTTGCCGCCTGAATCGCCTGTCCACCCATTTGCGGTTATGCTTCCTCCGCCGGCAAACGTATCCGCGTCCAGCCATACAGATCCGCCGCTGCCTCCGCCGTTGCCGTTGCTAGTTCCATCTGCCCCTTTAACTGTGATCGTGCCCGCGACTGTCAGTGTGCCGGAAGCTGTAAGTTTTACAACTCCTCCGCCTCTGCCGCCGCCGTACCCTCCAGCCGAACCGGGATCCACAGGCTGTTTGACAGAACCATAAGTTATACCTCCGGTAGCGCCTGTTCCGCCACCAGCGCCGCCGTTCCCTCCATAACCACCTCCGCCTCCGGCAGTGGCGCCGGTAACTCCTAACCCCGGACCGGAGCTATATCCTTTGCCGTCAGCATTCGCATAACCTCCCGACTGGATGTTTATGGTAGTGGAACTGATATTAAGCTCATAAGTCTTGGGCGCCGCGGCATTTGCCGTATGCGTGAGCGTGCCTCCGCTTTCAACAGAAACCGAAGCCACAGTAATGCCGGTCCCGCATCTCTGCTCAAACGTGCCAGTGTTTTGGACTGTCATGGAATTAATGCTGTAGCCGGAACAGTTCTGCAGGATATAAGTGCCTGAATTCCCTATAACTAAATCCGTGTCGTTCATCCCTGTACTGTTGTTTAAGAAAGTCGAGGCAGTGGTATTGAATGTAAGGTCGGTCACGCCGGCGGACAGACTGCCGTTATGCGTGAATGTTGAACCTGAAAGAGTGAGGTTAGTCACAACGCCGACAGTACCGCCATTCGTTATGTTCAGATCGGTTATGGTTTGTGTGGCATTGGGCGGATTAAATGTTCCGCCGGAATCCACAGTGATGGTGGGGCGGGTTGTACCGCCGTTAGTCAGTCCGCCTCCGGAAAAGACGGTAAATGTGAATGTATTTGGAATCCTGTAATTTGTCCCGTTCTTTACGGTAATATTGTCATATGTCTGGGAAGCGGTTGTTACCTGCGTGGTGTAAGCCCCGCTCAGATTATTGTTATCAACAACGATATTCCCGTTTGTGTATGAGTCATTTTTGTCATCCGTATACACAGTGCCTGCCCCGCCATATTGAGCGTAGGACAAGCCTCTGTTTCCTCCATACGCGGGCATGGTTCCGCTGAAAGTGCTTGAATTGTAATAAGCCGCTATCCTCCCGCCTCCTCCTCCGCCTCCGCCATTGCCACCTGAACCGCCTGTTCCTCCATTTACAGTTACGCTTCCTCCGCCGGCAAATGTATCCGCATCCAGCCATACAGATCCTCCGC
>Ga0315286_10007959_pt1 | contig 10405 bp, 14 predicted proteins | sample YL17G10_0_MG_FD_205038 | JGI IMG/M metagenome (GOLD analysis project Ga0315286, IMG submission 205038) | Sediment microbial communities from Yellowstone Lake, YNP, Wyoming, USA - YL17G10_0 | ecosystem: Environmental > Aquatic > Freshwater > Lake > Sediment | place: USA: Wyoming | collected...
AAAAAGTATAAAAAAGAATAGCCTTAAAAATCAGCAATTAAATACAAATGACATGTAGCCCAAAATGGAATGTATTACTTTTTAGATATCTGAAAGCGAGGTAAGGACATGGAAAGGGAAAAATGAATGAAAAGCCCTTTCTTAGAACGAGAGAACCAGAGAACCCGACGGTTCAAAAATCAGCAAAGATTTTTGTTTATCGGCAGGGGCATTCCTTATTTTTCTAAAAAAGAATCTTTACCTGGGCTCTGGTTGTCTTTCAAAATAAGCTCGTCTTTTGCCGAAGAGAGGCAGTTCTACAAAGAAATCAGGAGTTACTTCATCAACAGAATTAAGACGCTCAAGACCCTTTGGTTTATACAGCGTCGCAGTAAGTATTCCTTTATCCTTATCATATTCCCTGCTTAAGCCGTGAAAAGCATCTCCCCCGAGTTTTAGGAAGAAGTGAAATTGCAGGAAGTCTGATAAGAATTTTTCTGGCATCGCTGAGCAGAAAGGATTGGGCTTAATAACTCCCCTGAACTCGCCTCCTTCCACGCCTCCGTCAACCATGCAAGCATTATACTTTGAAATTTCTGTTTTTGTTGTGTGCTCATAGATTATCGGCGAAAGCTTCAGATCAGTAATTCTTACATCCAGCGGAACTGGTTGCTTAGAAGCTTTTTTTCCTGTTTCCTTTAAAACTACTGACTGAGCATTGTTAAAGACAAGGGTGTCAAGCAGTTCAGTTGTGTAATCAATCACATCAGGCGATCCTAGCTTAACATATCCTTTCATTTTATCTTAATACTCTCAATATTATAATGCGCGGTTAGCAGCTTTTCTTTTATAAACTTTTTATTCTAATCACTTGAGAATAGCAAAGAAATCCTTTTCTGGAATGGTTTAGCAGGAAAAACAGAATTATTTATAAAGAATAAGGTATTAATTATAGGCATGGTCATCAAGTACAAGCAGAGATGCGAGCGCTGCAAAACCAATTATGTGACAGTCTCTTCCTGGAAGCAGCACAGGCCTATTGTCTGCTATGAGTGCGATAAGAATGACATGCAGGGCAAGATTACTGATCCTGAGATGAAAAAGCTTTTTGACATACCTGAGGAGCTATACATAGAGAATGGCTTTCTCAGGAGGATAAAGATTAACTACTTAAGGTATCATTCCCTAACGCAGCCCCAGATTGATGCTTTCAAGAAGACAATTCTTGATATGCAGAAGAAAAATGCTATTGAAAAACAAAAGCTTTAAATATAGCACGCCCAGTCTTTTTGTTATTGAGAACATTTCTCCAGGATTAAAAATTACGCACTAGGTGGGAGAAGGTTAAGGGCAGGTTAATTGTCAAAACAAGAGAAGGTGAAATCATAATGATTAAGAAAGGAGATTTTGTAGAGCTGGATTACACTGGCAGGATTAAAGACGACAAGATAGTGTTTGACACAACTAATGAGGAGACTGCCAAGGCCAGTGATATTTACAGCAAGAAATTCAAGTACAAGCCAGTCATTGTGTGCATTGGCGAGAGCCACCTGGTCAAAGGCTTGGATGATGCATTAATTGGCAAGAATCCTGGAAAGTACACTGTTGAAGTCAAGTCAGAGAATGCTTTTGGAAAAAAAGCAGCAGACCTGCTTAAGCTCATTCCTTTGAGATTATTTGCAAAAGACGAAGTAAAGCCCTATATTGGCCTGGAAGTGAATGTTGACGGCACAATAGGAATTGTAAGGAATGTTAGCGGAGGAAGGATTATAGTTGACTTCAACCATCCTCTTGCTGGCAGAGACCTTATTTATGATATTGATGTTAAGAGGGTTGTGACAGACCTTTTAGAGCAGGTAAAGGCAGTATTAGAGCTGCTTGGCATTCCTTTTGAGAACATTGACATAATGGATGACAAAGCATCCATCACTATCAAGGCTAAGCTTCCTGAAGAGGCTGTTAAGGTATTGGCAGATGACATTAAGAAGCTTACAGGGCTTAAGGTTGTTGATTTTATCACAGAAGAAAAGGCTAAAAAAGAGATAAAAGCAGAAATAAAGCAGGAAGCAAAGCCAGAGGAAGGCAGCAATAAAGAAGCAAAAGAAAACATTCCTGCAAAGCAAGCAAGTCACGGACTTGCTGATCCAGAAAACAAAAGTTTTCTGAAGCCTGTTAATAAGCAAAAGAAAGATTTATAAACTTCACCCCTCAATAATTAGTATAGGATTAGTGAGAAAAGAGCGGGTATAGGCTTAGGAATCTGAATCATTATCGCGGAGGTGCTCCAGATTGGCAGACCGACTTGGAAAGAATGTGAGCGAAGTTAATGTTAACAGGAAGAATGCGCTTGATGCAGAGCTTGAGGAATTGCTTTCAAAGCAAAGAGCAAGCATCAAGGTTGTTGGCACAGGAGGAGGAGGCAACAATACCATTAACAGGATGACTGAGATAGGCATTATCGGGGCTGAGACTGTTGCCATGAACACAGATGCCCAGGACTTATTGTACACTACTGCTGACAAGAAAATATTGCTTGGCAAGGAGATAACCAGGGGCTTGGGAGCAGGAAGCATTCCTAAAGTCGGAGAAGACGCTGCCAGGGAGTCAGAGCATGAGATTAAGCAGTTCCTTACTGGCGCAGACATGATATTCATTACTTGCGGATTAGGAGGAGGGACAGGAACAGGCTCAGCTCCTGTGATTGCAGAGATCGCCAAGAAGCTGGGAGCATTAACAGTCGCTATTGTGACTTTGCCGTTTGCAATGGAAGGCCACAGGCGTTATGAGAATGCTATCATGGGCTTGGAAAAGCTTGAGAAAAATGTTGACACACTAATAGTCATTCCCAATGACAAGCTATTGGAGCTAGCTCCTGACTTGCCTCTTCACACAGCCTTTAAGATCGCTGATGAAATACTGACTAACAGCGTAAAAGGAATTGCAGAGCTTGTTACCAAGGCAGGCTTGGTTAACCTTGACTTTGCAGACATAAGAGCTGTGATGGGCAACGGAGGAGTTGCACTTATTGGCGTTGGCGAGAGCGACACAGAGAACAGGGCTGTTGAGAGCGTTGAGAAAGCAATTAACAACCCATTGCTTGATGTTGACATCAGCGGAGCTAACGGCGCATTGATCAATGTTGCTGGAGGCCCTGACATGACCCTGGACGAAGCCAGGAGAGTGGTTGAGACTGTCAGCGTAAAGCTGGACGAGGATGCAAGATTAATATGGGGAGCCCAGATTTCAGAAGAACTGGAAGGGACAATAAGGACTCTCATCATTGTTACCGGTGTCAAGAGCAGCCAGATAATCGGGGGAAGAAACAAGCCAACAAGCGGCCAAAAGAAAAAAGACATTGAGGATGAGCTAGGGATAGAGTTTGTTGACTAGTAAAAAAGCGTAGCTTTTTTAACTAACAAAAATCCTCACAAAATTTTTGACTAGAAAAAATTATTTTTTTAATATTCACACAGTATATAATATAAGGTGATGGTATATAATGAAGCATTGGGATAAGCTAAAGGATTTTTGGATACAATGCAGGCGAGTGATGAGAATAACTAAGAAGCCCGACAAGAATGAGTTCCTGACCATTGTAAAAGTTTCAGGGCTGGGAATACTGCTGATAGGATTCGTAGGATTCATTGCTCACATGATATATCAAGTAATAATGATGGTGTTTTAAAATGGCTAACAAAAAACAAAAGTTTTTTGGAGCCCCAAAAATTGGTGATTTTTGATGGCAGACGAAACAAGCAAGCAAAATCTTGCTGTTCCAGAAAAGACAAGCTTTTCTGAAACAAATGATGAAAAAATAGAAGAAATGAAAGAAGAGCTTCATGAAGTTGAAGACTCAAAAAATGATGAAGCAGAGACTGAGAAGCAAGTTCTTAAGGCTGAAAAGAAAGAGGAGCTTAAGCCTGAAGAAGATGAGTTTGTGGCCATGATGCGCCAGGAAGAGGCAGAGAAAAAAGCAGATGCAGAAGCCAAGGGAGAAGAAGAGCCTGTTCCTGAAGAAAAAGAAGCAGAAGAGGAAATCAGCCTTGTAAAGAAAAAGCCTTCTAAGAAAAAGAAGAAGAAAGAAGAGTTCGAGGAAGAAGTGGTTGAGGAATCAACTGAGCCCAGGATTTATGCTCTCAGGACAACTGCTAATCGTGAAGACCAGGTCATGAGCTTTGTGACCAGCAATGCTGCCAGGAAAAAGCTTGAAGTGTATTCTGTTGTCAGGCCCCATGGGATGAGAGGCTATATATTCGTAGAGGCTGGAAGCAGGGGCGATGCAGAGCAGGCAGCTTTTGGAGTGCCCTATGCAAGAGGATTACTGCCCAGCATTATCCAGTACACTGAGATAGAGCACATGCTAGAGCAGGTGAAGAAAGAAGCTAACATCCAGAAGAATGATATTGCAGAAATTATAAGCGGGCCATTCAAGAGGGAGAAGTGCAAGATCACCCGTATTGACAAGGCAAAGGAAGAAGTGGTTGTTGAGCTTCTTGAAGCAGCAGTCCCAATCCCATTAACCCTGAAAATAGACGCAGTGAGGGTTATCAGGAGAGATGAGAGCGGCAAGGAAGAATAGGAGAAATAAAACTTTTTATTAAACTATTATTTTTTCTTTTAAGTATTTTTTACTACTCTAATTAAGAAAATTTATAAGTTCAGCCGGATTTTTTTCTTGGCTGGATGATTACTGTGAGACCCTATCAGGAACATGAAAAAGAAGAGCACGGCATTAGCATTGAAGAGGGTAAAATCATCTTTAGCGAAGCAGGAAGATTGAAAAGAATCATTTTTGCGTACCTTGTTAGCATGCCTGGATTTATAGGAACGCTGGCTGGCTATGAAAATGACCTGCGTAATGGCATAATGAAGCCCGGCTCTGTAATTGCAGGCAAATCCCCTAAAGATGAGAAAAAGAATGAAAACCAGGAAGAAGCTGTTGGACTGCTGCAAAAAGTAAGACAGCTTGAGGAGAGGCACTCAGGCAAATGGCTTAATGCAATGAGAATTCTAGTCCTTTACAAGTCAAATTTAAAGATGAGCATTTATGCTAACTTTATTATTGAACTGAACAATCGCACTAACCATGCAAGCAGGCTTGACAAGAGCAGCCGGGAGTACAAGACACAGATAGATTCTCTTGCCAATGATACCGGGCTTGGCTATAACCAGCTCCATACATCCATTAAGGAGATTAATAGGAACTGGGAACTTTTCCGTGACAAGCAGGTGTATGTCACGGAGAGGAACAGGGCATTGTGCGAGAGCATTATTAAGAAATACCTGTACAGGGGAGTGGATAAAAGCGACCTGATGCAAGAGGCAAAATTAGGGATAATGAGCGCTTTTGAAAGATTTGATTATAGGCGAGGGCTTAAGTTCTCAACCCTTGCTTATCCGTGGATAAGGCAAGCAGTTCGCAGTGCAGTGGCAGGGCAAGGGCGCCACATCAGGGTTCCCATGGGAGTATTTGAGCTCATGAATAATATTGATGTTGCTGAGAAAGAAATATCCCTTTACATCGGGAAAAAGCCTACTGTTGAGCAAATTTCTCAATTCATGAAAATGCCAGTCAAGGTCATCAAGCCAGTCATGATGCTCATGCAGCAGAAAGTCTTCTCGCTTGACGAATTATTAATGCCCGATAATCCTGAAAGCGCAAGAAGAGGAGACTTAATAGCAGACCAGAGAGCAGTGCCACCGCCAGTGTATGCACAGAACCAAGCCCTAAGGGAGAGCCTGGAGGATGGCCTGAAAAAACTCGGCCCCCTAAATGAATTGATTATGAAGATGCGCTATGGCTTATATGACGGGAAAGAATGGGGGCACAAAGAAATTGGCAAGGAAATAGGCATGACCAAGCAGGCAGTGTCACAGAGAGAAAAGGCAAGCTTGAGAAAACTTAGAAGGCCATCAACAGGAATGAAATTGCGCTCATTCACAAATAATCATGTTTCATGAATGAGTTTAATTAGATTTATTAACGCAAAGATTTATAAATGGTTTAATTTTCTTCAGAGAATTAATATGGCTAAAGAAGTTGTAGAATCACTTGTTGAAGGAGGCAAGGCAACAGCTGCTCCTCCGCTCGGGCCAGCTCTTGGCCCTAAAGGAGTGAATATCGGCTTGGTTATTGCTGAGATTAACAAGAAGACTGCAAGCTTCAAGGGAATGCAGGTTCCTGTAAAGATTATTATTGATTCTTCAACCAAGGCTTTTGAGATTACAGTAGGAACTCCTCCTGCTGCTGAATTAATTAAGAAGGAAGCTGGAATACAAAAAGGCTCTGGCAATCCTCTTGACCATGTTGCTGACCTGAAGATTGAGCAGATTATCAAGATTGCCAAGATGAAAGAAGACGCTTTGTCTGGAAAAAACCTTAAAGCAAAAGTGAAAGAGATTATCGGCACGTGCAATTCCATGGGAGTAAAAGTCGAGGAGATGCATGCAAGAGATGCTTTGAGAGTTGTTGAGCAGGGCAGGTTTGATGAGAAGATAAAGGCAGAGAAGACTGAATTGACTGCTGAAGAGATGAAACAGATTGATGAAGAGAGAAAGAGATTGCAGGCAGAGATCGCTGTAAAGAGAGAAGAGTACATGGCAAAGGCAAAGAACTTGATGAAGGAGATGGAAGGCAAGGAAGCAAGAGAGATAAGGAAGAAGATGGAAGAGCTCGAGATCCCAGCCATCATTATCAACGAGTTAATGCCTACAGAAAAAGCAGCTCCTGCTGGCAAGGAAGGAGCAGCTCCTGGCGGAAAGCCTGCACCGGGCGGAAAGCCAGCATCAGCGCCTGCCAAGAAGTAAAATTAGTTTTTCTTTTTTCAAGAATTTATGTCAAGCCCATTACATAATCTATTTAAGCCACTCCTATCTTGCAGGAATACATCAGGATTATCAGAAGGACGACGATTACTACTATAGCCCACCAGAAGAGCCTCTCATAGGGTGCTATTGGCATGGGTGGTTTATCTGCCATTTTATTCCTGGATAATGAACTCCGGTATAAATATTTTTTCACCATAGCAAAAGCTTTTTAAAGGGCTCATTATTCGCAACCTCCATGGTAAAAAGAATTGGCGGCACGAGGAGAAAATCAAGATACAAGCTAAAAAGAGACCCGAGAACAAAAGGAAGGATTAATTTCAGGAGATATCTTGATGAGTATAAGAAAGGCGACAAAGTCTTGCTGGCTCCTGATTCTATAATCCAGAAAGGCATGTTCAAGCACAAATGGATTGGAAGGAGCGGAGTTATCAGCAGGAAGCAGGGTAGATGCTATGAAGTAATAATCCACGAGATGGGTAATGAGAAGAAATTAATTATTCATCCTGTTCATTTGAAGAGGTGTTAATTTGGCAAATATTGAAGTTGTTGAGAAGAAATCCATGAGCATGGCTGCTCTTAAGGAAGAGCTGGCTGAGGTTAAGAAGAGGGATGGTGAATTAAGCTTCAGGGGCACTAAGACAGAAGATTATCTTAATGAGTTCTCAACTATCAAGCCTAAGCAGGCAGAAGAGCTTTATGGCAAGATTGAGAAGCTTAACATTCCAAGATTAAAGGATTCTATGATTAACAAGATTATTGATACAATGCCTGTGAGCGTTGCAGAGCTGAAAGTGATTATGCAGGGCTATGCTTTGCCAGTCACTAACGAGAACCTCAAGAAGATTGTTGATGCTGTTGCAGATTTCTTGCCTAAGAAGACAGCAAGTGCAAAACTTGCTGATTCAGAAAACTGATGTTTTCTGAAGAAGGAAGAGAAACCTGCAGTTGAAAAGCAAGCAAGTCGAGGACTTGCTGATCCAGAAAACAAGAGTTTTCTGAAGCCTGCTGATCAAGAAAAACAGAAATCTTAGATTTCAGAAAACAAGAGTTTTCTTTAATACCGTCTAGTGGTGACAAACAGAAATATTTATAAACAAAGCCTTAATCTATTGTAAAAAAATGAAAACCGTAGACTACATAAAACAAAACGATGGGAACATCATAGTAGGCAAGTTAGCTGAAAACCTCACAGTAGCAGGAACTTATCATGGGCTTAATGATGATGATAAGAAATTATTGGAAGAGCTTGTTGACAAGAGCGAATTTGTTGCAACTGAGGAATGGAAAGTGCCAAAGACAACTCTCATGCCTTTTTCTGGAACATTCAAATGGGATAATGTATTACAAGAATTCAGGTGCAGCTATTCAAATATGCTATATTTAGCTAAGATTTTAAGATGGTTTGAGAATAAGGATAAAAAAGGAGTTAAAGCTGTTGCCAATCTAACAGGAGTGCAAAGGGACTGGAAGCAAAGCGAGTTCGAGTACTGCAAGAAACTGGCAAAAGATAAAGGAAAAGAATTCTATGTCGCAGATATGACTATTGCGGATTTATTTAACTACCTCTTAAAAGAGAAAAAAGGCAGAGGAATAATGCCGCTCTTCACTGCCACTAAAAAGGATTTTCAAGAAGCATTGAATAAAGTAAGCCATCTAAGCGAAGCAACCATTCTACAGGTAATCAGGGCATATGAAGGACCAATATCCCAGCTTGCAAGGCCAGGGCTTCTAGTTGTAGGCACAACTCATGCTGTTAATTACCTGAATGGAAAACATTCAGAGCTTTTGCAATAAGTTAGCTTTAAAGAATTTCTTAATTGATAAACTTTATATACTAAATATATACAAACATGGCTATAGAGGGGGTTTTGAACCTTATTAACGTAGATAGGAGTGTGTTATCAAATGATGAGAAAGAAAGAAGAGGAAGCAGTAGTTCTAGATTTCCTGCCAAACGGCTACCCATTTGATAACAGGCCAATGCATCTCAAGACTCCGATTGTTCAGGCCATTGGAAAGGAAAATTATACTCTTCTTGAATTAGTTCCCCGCAAGGGAGTGTTCTTGCAGCCTTCTGAAGAAGTATATATAGGAGAGGCTAAAAGGGACAAGATACACCACATCAATGGCAAGATAACTGTCAGTAGATTGACAGAGACTGCAAAGTCAAGCCTAAAGCACACCATAGAAGCATTGGTTAAGAAGCATGAAGCTAATTTTGTAGAGTTCTTTAACAAGGCACAGCCAATAAGCACAAGGACTCATGTGCTTGAATTATTGCCTGGAGTTGGGAAGAAGCACATGTGGGAGATTATTAATGAAAGAAAAGTAGAAGCTTTCAAGAGCTTTGATGACATAAAAGCAAGAGTGAAGCTGATGCCAGACCCTGTGACTACTATTGTTAAGAGGATTATTTCTGAATTAGAAGGGAAAGAGAAGCATTACTTGTTTGTTGAAAGGCCTGGCGACAGGATTGATTGAGAGCGGCAAAAAAAGAATTCTTATAAAAAGTTTTAATTGGAGTTTGAGGTATATCCTTAATCAAATCAAACTCATTGTCATCCAATATCACGCTCATAGACTTCATCGTGATGGCCAAAGTCCACGAATGATATCGTGTCTGATTCTTCGATAAGCTTGAATACAAGCACAAAAGGCCCCAGATGGACTCGTTTCCGGTCTTTCATGTCATACCTGAGGTTTTTGTAATGCTCAATGTCTTCGGAATTAATTATTTCCTCGATTTTCTTTAGAACTCGCTCGTACATTACTTTATCTTTTTTTGAAAGCTTATTAAGAATTTCCTGCAAGCAAGGCTTTATCTCGTAATTCTTCATGCCTTGTCCTCAATAATCTTCCTCAACTCAGCCATATTCTTGAACTTCGTGCCTTTCTGCTTCTCGATCTTATTTAGCTTTTCAATATACTCAGGCCTCAAAGCAGGCTCTAGAATATCCTGCTCATAGCGCTGAGCCATCACTTCAATAGCTTGGCTCTTATCTTTAAGTCCGAATTGGGCTTTCACAATATTCAACACCCTGTTTGTGCTATCGTTAATATCTATTATTGCCTGAACCATAATATAACCTTAATATCACATTAATACGGCATTAATATATAAATATTTCGATTCGGGCCAGCGTGATGCTTTGCTTACTGCTTTAAATAATGCTATGATTAGATTCCGGAAGAAATTGATTACAAAGCAGAGAATTTGCAAAGCTGTTTAAAAACCTATTTCTTCTTGTAGCCAAACTTCTTATTATAACTGTTGTGATCGATTATGCCCAGGATTAAAGAGATAATCTCTACATTACTCCCTCGTAGGGTATAAATCATCCTCCAAGCGCCAGCTAAGTTAATCTTCCATAAATTATTTACATCATAATCCCTGATGTATTCTTTCGGAATCCTGTCCTTAGGGATGTGAAACCCATATTCAGGGTTAACTTTCATTATATCTATCTTCTGCTTTATAGAATTAAGCAAGGCCTGATGGTCACTGCTGGTGATGCCTTTGGCAATTTCCTCCCCGACTGCCTTGTTCAAGCCATCAAATTGCTCTTTGGCTTCTCCAGTAATAAGTACTTTAACTGGC
>Ga0315286_10007960_pt1 | contig 10404 bp, 9 predicted proteins | sample YL17G10_0_MG_FD_205038 | JGI IMG/M metagenome (GOLD analysis project Ga0315286, IMG submission 205038) | Sediment microbial communities from Yellowstone Lake, YNP, Wyoming, USA - YL17G10_0 | ecosystem: Environmental > Aquatic > Freshwater > Lake > Sediment | place: USA: Wyoming | collected...
TATGGTGACAAGCGGACTCGGCGGCACCAGCCCGCCCGGGATTGTGATCGGTAAGGTGACGAAGGTCAAGAAGCGGGCCGCGGGGCTGGCACGCCTCGTCGAGGTGAAGCCGTTCGTGAGGTTCTCACGTCTGGACAAGGTGTTGATCATCATCACCCCGGAGCCGGAGTCCGTCATCCTGAAGGAGGCACAGTGAGTCGAAACCGGCAGCTCTTCATCGCCGGCGCGGTTCTGCTGGCCTTCATACTGCAGATTGCCGTGATGCCCCAGTTCAAGCTGTTCGGCGTACAACCGGACCTGATACTGGTGGTAGCGGTTGTCGTGGCGGTCCAGGAGGGGCCCGTTGAAGGAGCAATCGTAGGGTTCTGCGGCGGGATGTTGATGGATATCGTCGGCCCCCAGGTGATGGGCATCGGTGCTTTCTCCGAGACCGTCGCCGCCTTCATGGCGGGAATGCTCAAGGAGTTCTTCATGACGTATTCCATACTGCTCCCCGTCTTACTCGTGTTCATATTTACGTTTCTCGAGCTTTCGGTTAACCAGGTGACGCTGTTGATGCTCGGCCAGGAGAACCTCCCTCCGTTCAACGTGCTGGGGGTCATCCTTCCGGCCGCTTTGTACAATGTACTGGCCGTGCTCGTGGTGTATCCTGTATTTAGAAGATTCAGTTTTACCCAGAAGGAGGAATCGCTGATACTCGCCAAACCCGGCGGCGGGTAAGCCAAGCGGGAGATTTCAAGTTGAAGGTTCGAATACTGGATCGAGCGCGGCTGAAGTTCAAGCCCGCCGAGACCACGCATTATAAACCCGATTCGGCTCAGGACAGCCTGCAGCGCCGGATGGCTATCATGGGGCTTGTTATAATCGCCGCATTCTGCGTGCTTTTCGCGCGCCTCTGGTTCATGCAGATCGTCACCGGCAACGACTACCGCAAGAAGGCGGAGGGCAACCGCATCCGCGAGATATCCCTCGACGCTCCGAGAGGCCGTATCCTCGACCGCAAAGGCAAAGTGATCGTCAAAAACCGCAGCGCCCTCACGATATCCGTGGTGCCCGCGGAGCTCAGAGATGACAAACAGGTCATAGAAAGGCTCTCGAAGCTGCTGGGCATGGGTCAGAATGAGATCAAGTACAAGATCGAGAAGTCCCAGGCTCCGAACCGGCGGGCCGTTCTCATAAAGAGCGACGTGGGCGAGGATATCGTGACATACGTGAGAGAGCACCAGTCCGAGTTCCCCGGTGTGATAGCGGGTACCAAGGCAATAAGGGAGTACCCCGACAAGGAAATCGCCGCCCACGTCATAGGTTACCTGGGTGAGATCTCACCCGAGGTGTTGAAAGAGAAGAGAGGAAAAGGCTACCAGGCGGGAGACGAGATAGGACTGTCGGGCGTTGAGGCGACATACGACGAGGAGCTGCGCGGGGACGTGGGCAGGTACCGCCTCGAGGTTGACGCTGCGGGCAACTCCATAAGGATGCTGTCCAGGCACGAACCGCGCTCGGGAGAGAACCTGCGGCTCACCATCGACGAGGACGTGCAGGCGGTTGTCGAGAACGCGCTTGCGAGTCAGGTCGAGGTCGCGAGAGGACGCTACGACCCCGAGATGGACAAAAACTACGCTGGAAGTGGAGCTTCCGCTGTTGTGCTCGACCCCAAGACCGGAGAGGTAATCGCCATGGCGAGTTACCCTACGTTCGACCTCAACTCGTTCGTGGGCGGCATAAGCGAAAGGGCCTGGAAAAAGCTCATGGATCCCGAGAACATGTATCCATTGAACAACCGCGCCATTATGAGCCAGTTGCCTCCAGGCTCGACGTTCAAAGCAGTGACCGCCATTTCTTCGCTGTCAGAGGGAATAGTAAACCCAAATACGCCGTACCTGTGCCAGCACTTGTTCAACAAGGGTCCGTTCAAAGACTACCCCAAGTACTGCTGGGGCCAGCACGGCCGCATGGACCTTTTCAACGGCATAATACAGTCTTGCGACATTGTATTCTACGAACTCGGCTACAACTTCTACACGCGGCAGGTGAAGAAGGAAGGGCGCCCACTCTGGGAATATGCGCGGGACTTCCAGCTGGGTAAACGCACGGGCATCGATCTCGTGAGCGAGATGGACGGCAGGGTGCCGACCCCCGAATGGAAGAGGGAGTTCAACAAGAACAACCCGGCATACGGTGTCTGGTATCCAGGCGATACGGTAAACATGGCGATCGGCCAGGGCGACCTTCTGGCTACGCCGCTGCAGATGGCGTACCTGTTTGCCGGGATAGCCAACGGCGGCAAGTTCATGCGGCCCCATTTGATGAAGTCCCTGGAGGACGAGGACGGGCAGGTGTTGAAAAAGGCAACCATTGAGAACGCCGCAGAACTCACCGAGGACCCGAAAATCATAGACTTTGTCTCCCAGGCGCTTACGGGCGTGGTGAAGGGTAAGGGGACTGCCGCTGCGACATTCGAAGGATTCCCCGTCAATCAAATCCCCGTGGCTGGAAAGACCGGAACGAGCGAGATAGTCGGCAAACAACCTACCGCCTGGTTCGTCTGCTACGCGCCCGCTCCCAATCCCCAGTATGTGGTTGCGGTCGCCATCGAGCAGGGCGGCCACGGTGGAGAGAGCGCGGCGCCCGTGGCACGCAGGATACTCGAGGGCATTTTCAACGTGAAGACCGAGGGCGAGATACGACCCAGTGCGGGTGACTAGGCGGTGGACAGGCAATGACGCACCTGGATGCTGACACCGAGTTTTCACCGGGACTCGTGCGAGCCAGCCCGGCTAAAAGGGCAATAAGGCATTTTCCCCTGAGGAACATCGACAAGCTACTGTTGTTCTCCGCGATAGCCCTTGCCGTTTTCGGGATCATTATGATCTACAGCGCCACGCGCGCGGATGTGCCCTCCACCTATTTCCTCAAGCGGCAGGTCATGTACCTCCTGCTCTCGCTGGCCGTCATGACCCTCGCAGCCGGTTTTGATTACCGAAAGATGATGCCGTATTCGAAGATTTTCTACGGGATCGTCATCCTGCTGCTCATGCTTGTCTTCCTTTTCCCTGCTTCAGGTGGTGCGCACAGGTGGATACCGCTGTGGTTATTTGACCTGCAGCCGTCAGAGCTCGCGAAACTCGCGGTTATCATAATGCTGGCCACGTTCGCAGCCGACAGAAGGATGGAGATAAGATCGAACAGGGAGTTCCTGCAGGCGCTCGCCATCGCGGCGGTTCCCATGTTCTTTATCTTTCTTGAACCGGACCTCGGGGTCACTCTTTCCGTACTTATAATATTCATCGGCATGATGCTCGTGGGGGGGGCCCGCCTCAGGCAGATCGCGGTGCTGGTGGTAAGCGCCAGCGCGTTCGTGATAGGTGGCATCGAAATCCACCTGCTCAAGGCATACCAGTTGACAAGGCTCCTGGTCTTCGTCAGGCCGGACATAGACCCTCTCGGCGCGGGTTACAACCTTGCGCAGTCGAAAATAGCGATCGGGTCGGGCCAGCTGGTTGGTAAGGGCCTTTTCCACGGCACGCAGACAAACCTCAAGTTCATCCCGGCCCATCATACCGACTTCATCTTCTCGGTGGTCGGTGAGGAACTGGGCTTCATCGGGGGCATGCTTCTACTTGCGCTTTTCACGATACTCATCTGGAGAGGTTTCAAGATCGCCGCAAGTGCCAAGGATCCTTTCGGGACCATGCTGGCTACGGGCATCGTGGTGATGCTTTTCTTCCAGATCCTTCTCAATGTCGGGATGACGATGGGCATCATGCCGGTCACCGGGATAACTCTTCCCTTTATGAGCTTCGGGGGCAGCTCACTCGTGGTGAACTTCTTATGCATCGGCCTGCTGCTCAACATAGGGATGCGGCGCCTTCCGCAGGGGACCTGATACTGATCTTGCATGAAGAGAGTGGAGCTGTTGGATTTGGGCGAGGAACAAGACTATCGATCCGGGTTCGTCGGCATAATAGGCCGCCCCAATGTCGGTAAGTCGACTCTTTTGAACAGCCTTGTCCAGCAAAAGGTCGCGATCATATCAGAAAAGCCGCATACGACGCGCAACAGGATCCGTGCTGTGGTTACAAAGCCCCATTCCCAGCTCGTCTTCGTGGACACCCCCGGTTTTCACAAGGCGAGGGACGCGCTGGGGGAGCGGCTGAACTCCATGGTCCGCTCGACCATGAGAGACGTTGATGTGATCGTGTTCATGCTCGACGGAACGCAGACTGTAGGAAGCGGCGACGTGTTCATAGCAAGCGAACTCTCGAAGGTTAAGAACCCGGTGGTCGGCGTGGTGAACAAGATCGACCTGTTAAGCGAGGAAAAGGTCTCGTCGCAGGTAAAGGTAGCGGGGCACCTGTTCCCGTTCGCAGAGGTCATTCCCATGTCGTCGAAGCTCGGGCTGAACGTGGCTGAACTGGCTGACACGCTCGAGAGGTTCATGCTCCCCGGGCCTATGTACTTTCCGAAGGACGAGGTTAGCGACCAGCCGGAGCGGGTCCTGATCGCGGAGCTGATTAGGGAGAAGGCGCTGGCGCTGACACGGGACGAGGTACCCCACAGCATCGCCGTGATAGTGGAGCATGTGGCACCGCGGGAGGGCGGGGAACTGGTCGATGTCGAGGCGGTCATCTATGTCGAGAGAGACTCACAGAAAGGTATCATAGTCGGGAAAGGCGGCCGCATGATCAAGGAGATAGGCACGAGGGCGCGCCGTGACATCGAGCCCCTGCTCGGCAACAAGATGTTCCTGGACCTCCGCGTGAAGGTCGAGAAGGACTGGTCGAAGAACCCTGAGTTCATAAAAAGACTCAACTACGATTGACGGCAAGAGTACAGGGAATGGAAGAGCGAAACAGGATAATCGGAGAAACGGTAGTGGAAATGTTGGAGGCGGGCGACCTGGCGCAGGCCATCGTAACCGTTGAGGGCCTGCACTCCGCCGACGCGGCCGAAGTCCTTTTCAGTCTGGACATAGACGAAGAGGTGAAAGTCCTGGTCGGCATGGAACCCCGCCCGGCGGCGCGTGCCCTTCTGGAGATGGAAGAGGACCACCAGGTGGAGGTGGCTTCCAAGCTGAGGACCGGCGAACTCCGCGAACTGCTCGAGCGAATGCCGGTTGACGAAGCGGTAGACCTGTTGGGCGATATCCCGAGGGAGCAGCGCCTGACCCTCTTGAGACTTTTCGGCAGAGAGGAGGCCGGCGAGTTCGCCGAGCTCCTGTCCTATAGCGACGACAGCGCCGGCGGGCTTATGACGACCGACTATGTATCAGTATCGCCCGGCGCTACCGCGGAGGAAGTGATCGATCAGCTAAGAGAGGTCGACCCGGAAGCGGAGACCATATATTACGTTTACGTTGTCGATGATGACGGCATGCTGGAGGGCGTCCTTTCGCTTCGAGAGCTTATCACATCACCGCCTGGAAGGAGAGTCGGGGAGATGGTCTCTTCCGGCACCGTCAAGGTTCGGCCGGGTGATGACCAGGAAATCGTAGCGGAGGTTATCGCCAAGTACGACCTGCTTGCGGTGCCCGTGACCGACGATGATGGTTCTTTGCTCGGTATCGTGACTGTCGACGATGTGCTGGAAGTGATAGGGGACGAGGCCCAGGAAGACATAATGAGGTTCGCCGGCGCTACGAGCCGCGAGGAAGAGTTGGGGGTCGGCCTGTGGGCCAACATAGGTCGACGCCTGCCCTGGTTCGCGCTCGCAGCCTTGATAGAGATACTGATCGCGGCCGGGATCCTCAAGCTTTACTCGCCGGTACTCGAGAAGTACGTCGTCCTGATATTCTTCATCCCGCTCCTGGTCACCATGGGCGGGAACATCTCAATCCAGTCTTCCACCATAATGGGTCACTGGCTGACGTCAGGGGCCCCCTTGTCGAAGGGAACGCTCAGGACAATCTCCGGCGAGGTCGTGTGGGGGGTACTTGTCGGCGCGTTCACCGGGGTTGTTATCGCTGGTTTGAGCATGCTACTGGACCTTGGCCCATCTGTTGGTCTTGTAGTCGGCCTGTCCCTGGCGCTTACCGTACTCGCGGCCTGCCTGGTTGGATGTGCGCTGCCGTTAGCTCTCAAAGCCCTGCACCGCGACCCTGCCGGCGTTTCAGGACCGCTGCTCGGTACCGTGATGGATGTGGTGAGCCTCGCGATATACCTGGGTATCGGCCGTCTTCTTATCTAGGGAGAGGTAATGGGGAAGTATCCTTCCATCGAACCGGACTCGCTTACCCGGGAGGAACTGGTCCGGCTCATAGACTATACACTGCTAAAGCCGGAGGAGACCCTGGTCGCGTTTGCATGCTTCATCAGGACCGCGGTCGAGTGGGGTTTCGGAGCGGTGTTCATCCCGCCTTTTTACGTCCCTATGGCTTGCGGGATGCTCTCCGGCAGCCCGGTGACCGTCGGAACGCCGATATCTTTCCCCTTCGGTTACAGCGATACGGCGACGAAAGTCGCTGAGGCGCTCTACGCCATCGAGGAGGGGGCAAGGGAACTCGCCATCGTTATGAATATATCGGCTGCGCTCTCCGGCGAGTGGGAGATCGTCGAGGAGGATCTCTCCGAAGTCGTCAGGGCGGTCAGGACCTGGGAGGGTAACTACCTGAAAGGACCCGTCGTCGTCAAAGCCATCCTTGGGACGCAGTACCTGGATATCGGGCAGAAGGAGGAAGCGTGCAGGCGCGCCGTACTGTCCGGCGTTGACTTCGTAAAGGCTGCCACCTGCATAGAACCCGGCGGGGGGACGCCAGAGGATGTATCACTCATACGTTCCGCTGTCGGGGACGACGTAGGGGTCGAGGCGGCCGGAGACATCAGGACATGGGAGGACGCTCGCGCTTTGATAGCGGCGGGAGCATGCCGGATAGGCACCGGGACCGGCCCCGAACTCACGGAGGGTTTTATCCGTGCAACCGAGACCTGACAGTCTCTCTTCCCCGAGAGAATCGAGCCGCGGCAGCCCTGTATTCTCAGACCTCGGCATCATCCTCCGGTCACACAAGCTCGGGGAGTCGGATAAGATACTGCGGATTCTCACGAGGGAGCACGGTAAGCGCTCCGCGGTTGCCAAGGGCCTGCGCAAGACGACGAGCAGGTTCGGCGCCAGGCTCGAGCCGTTCACCTGCGCGGGTCTCCTGATGCATAAAGGGCGAAGCATGGATATAATCAAGCAGACTGAGATCAAGACCTCTTTCCAGGAGGTCAGGGAGGACCTGGACCTTTTTGTGCGGGCGTCGGCCATGGCCGAGCTTGTGGATACGATGACCGAGGAGAACGAACCGAGCCCCGAGCTATTCGACCTGCTGCTGAAAGGCCTTGAGCTTCTCAAAGAATTCCCTGGCCGCGCCGCTTTCGTCCTCGTCTTCTTTGAATTCCGCGTGCTTGCCGTCTCGGGCTTCCAGCTGAGGGTGACGGCCTGCTCGGGCTGCGGCGAGGGCACAGGACCCGGCGAGGTCTCGTTCTCCCTGCAGCTGGGCGGGTTCGTTTGTGAAGCCTGCAGGGGTGATGCCCGCGGTGATGCCGGCAAGGTAATAAGGATAAGCGCGCAGACCGCCGCGCTGCTCGCCTGGATGAGCGGACACGATTTGGGAGAGTGGCCTGGCGAATACGAGGCGAGCCCTGTTAAAGGCGATCTCGTTTTCTTGATGGACAGGGTGCTCGAGCACTGGATGGAGAGGGAGTTCCGCTCACGCCGGGTGATGAAGGTGATTCCCGGGGATACCGGGCGCAACAGCGAGGGAGGAGGACGAAATGGCTGAGCGGTCTTTAGAGATACCGCCGAAGGTCGCGATCATTATGGACGGGAACGGGCGCTGGGCGACCTCCCGGGGACTCCCCCGCACGGAGGGACACAGGGCGGGAGGCGACTCGGTGGTTGCTACGATTGATGCCGCTGCGGAGCTCGGGATCGAGGTTCTGACCCTTTACGCGTTCTCGACAGAGAACTGGAAACGCCCCGCGGAAGAGGTCAGGTTCCTTATGAGTTACAACGAGGAGCTTCTCGACACCCGGGTCGGGGGCTTCCACGCCAAGAACGTGAAGATGAGATTCATCGGGCGAAGAAGACCTCTTCCCGGCTCTCTCAAGAGAAAGGCAAAGGAAATCGAGGACCTCACCCGGGACAACACAGGGCTCAAGGTGAACATCGCGTACAACTATGGAGGCAGGGCTGAGATCGTGGACGCGGCCAAGAAGATCGCAAGTGACGCGTCAAAGGGGAAGCTGAAGCCGTCCTCGATAAACGAGAAGCTGTTCGGCAAGTACCTGTACGACCCCGATGCCCTTGACTACGACCTTTTAATAAGGACCGCCGGGGAGATGCGTATCAGTAACTTCCTTCTCTGGGAGCTGGCCTACGCCGAGTTTTATGTCACGCCGGTGCTGTGGCCCGACTTCCGCCGCGAGCACCTCGTCGAGGCGATCGAGGAGTACAACCGCAGGACGCGTAAGTTTGGAGGTATCTAGCCGGCCTTATCTTAGGTCAGGGACGCTCCTCGACACCGAGCCTCTCCAGGTGCTGGACGGTGGGTATGCCGATCTCGTTCCAGCCTCTGAGCCGGTAGTACTTGAGCAGCATCTTGGTGATCGGCACGACTTTGCCCGCCGTAGGACCCTCGCGCATCGGCTCGCCGATGAACCGCAGGGGCAGGTTATCGTCCTTGCTCGAGAAACCCTCTCTGAGGTTGAAAAGCCTTTCCAGATTGAACACCCGCTCGCCGGTGCGCAGGAAAGCCCGGCGATCGTAACGGACACCCGTCACAAAAGAAACGGCCCTGTAGTAGTCGAGGAGATTCACGAAAGAGGTGGCGAGCGTGGGGGTTCTGCCTGCGAAGAAGTTAGTAACGGAACCGGGAAGGGCTTCCACCCACGGGGCCACAGTGACGAGAGAGTAAGCAGCGCGGAAGCAGGCTACCGTGCAGCCGAGAGACTCGAAGAGGTCCTGGGCGAACATCGTCAGACGGACTTTGCCCGCTGATTTCATGCCGGGCAGCGCGACCGGCCTTCCCTGTATCTCCGGTGCTGCCAGCATAGAGCCGGCATGGGTGCCGCCCGACGGGCAGGTCACAAATGCGAGCCCCTGACCCCAGCATCCTCTGGGGTCATAGCCCGATAGCTCCATGCCTTTCACGACCATCGCAAGGTCCCTGTAACCGTACTTCGTGACCAGGCTCAAGGCCCCGTCCGCCAGTTCATCACCGGGTCCCTTGCGTTGGGCGATCAGCGGCAGGAGGGGTCCTAACTCGCGGGCGCTGCCGAAGTGCAGAGGCAAATCGATGCGTCCCTTTTCGGCCAACTCCATCGCCAGAGCTATGGTCCCGCCGAGGCTTATCGGGTCCATTCCGAGCAGATAGCAGAGGTAGTTGTTTCGGATTATGGATTCGAGGTCGTCGACCAGCAGGTTGCTGCCGAGCATCACGAGCGGCTGATACGACGGGCTCTTTACACGAATGGTCCCAGACCGTGTAGTGAGCTTTACCTCGCCCGTGCAGGCGATGGGGCATCCCGGACAGCCCTTGGCTTTGCGCTTGATCTGGGAGCGGAGCGCCTCGCCTGATATCTTCAGGTAGTTATCAAAAGAACCTAAAGTGAAGTCTCTTGTAGGAAGTACGCCCTTCTGGTTCGAGGCTGTCAGGTTGCCGGCTGTGCCCTCACGCGGATACGTGTCCGTTACCCTGATGCGCTGCCTTATCGATTCGGACGGCCCCTTCAGCCGCTCACGGTCGAAGACCGATGTCTCGAAGCGCCCCCCCGCCCTGACGGCCTTCACGAGCTTGGAGCCCATAACCGCCCCGGCTCCCCCCCGCTGCGCGGTATGCTCGCCCGAGACGATGGTCGCGTAGCGTACCATGTTCTCGCCGGCCGGCCCGATGCATACGATGCTCGCGACCTTGCTATCGAGGAGCTCCTGGGCCTGCACCACGTTTGTGCCCCATAGATCCTCCGCCTCCCTTATCTTCCACTGGGCGTCCGTTATATCGATGATGACCGGCCGCGGTGATGTTCCTCTGAGTATCAGGCCGTCATAGCCGCATGACTTGAGCTTCACGGCAAAGTCGCCCCCGATGTAACAGGTGGACACCGTGCCGGTGAGCGGTGACTTTGTGCATACGGCCAGGTGGTTGACAGCGGGGAGCCCGATGCCGGTGAGAGGCCCCGTCATGAAGATCAGCACGTTGTGGGGGCCCAGGGGGTCCACCTGCGGCTCAAGCCCTCTGTAGAGAAGCCACACGCCAATTCCGTTGCCGCCGAGGTACTTCTGTACTATCTCCTCGGGGACCAGGAACTCTTTTCCGCTCCCGTCGCTCAAGTCGATGTTCAGGAGCTTTCCCGCATATCCGTCCATTGTAGAACGCCCCCGGAACTGCTACGTCTGAAAAATAGAACCTTACTTGCTGCCATA
>Ga0315286_10007961_pt1 | contig 10404 bp, 13 predicted proteins | sample YL17G10_0_MG_FD_205038 | JGI IMG/M metagenome (GOLD analysis project Ga0315286, IMG submission 205038) | Sediment microbial communities from Yellowstone Lake, YNP, Wyoming, USA - YL17G10_0 | ecosystem: Environmental > Aquatic > Freshwater > Lake > Sediment | place: USA: Wyoming | collected...
TAGGTATGGATCGTAGGCGAGACGAAGCCGATGGAGGCGTCCTGCCCTACAACGTATTCGAGATTGACAATTGAGGTACTCATTTAAAATAACCTTTGGCGATATCGAACACAGCTCGCCCGCCCGCGCGCACAGCCGCATAGTACACCCGCGCGCGCGCGTACCGCCCAAGGGTAACAATGGCGCTCACTGATGTAGCGTTATGCTTGATGATCCGATCTATATTGTTTAGTAGCCTTCTATCCCAGTGAGTTCTACCATAGTTCTTGCTCACATAGTCAAAGTTATGAATATTGCACGCCTCGCTAATATCTATCCCAAGAAAGGATTCAGATACCCAGTAGTGCCCATCTTTAATAGACCCAACGCCCTTACTGATGCGCTCAATATCGGTATCGACTAGTAGTAGATACCCAGCATCAAATTCAAGTTTGCATCCTATCAGATAGCGTTTGCGATTTATGTTCATTCTCTTTTTCCTCCGCTTTTTTTCGCCTGAGAATGGCTTCGTTTCTTCCGCTTCCGAAAGTGGTAGTATACTTGTCGATTGGATATTCAAATGTGCTCCCATCCTCAAATTGTATTGCTCTGATAGGCAAAAACGCTCCATCAGGTCCTATCAGTAAAAAGTCACCCACACAGTTTTCGAATGTCGTCGTCTTCGATCCAATCAAAAAAGTCAGATGAGTAGTCCAGGCCATAAGATCCTCAAGTTTTGATAATATAGTTTATGCCAAACGATCTGCCCGAGGTGTCTGTATCCCCGGTAACATCGGTTACTGCGCTTGCGCCTATCACACTCGTTTGGGTAGTAGCCGCTGTATTTGGTTTAGGACCTGCCGAGCCATCCACAGGCCATCTCGTATATAAATCGGTCGATTGTGTATTTGGACTAGATATAAACGCTACCTGAGAATACTCGGTCCCTGCATTAGTAGCCGCAAAAACTTCTTGTAAATATGCTGTTGATCCAGTGGGGGTATAGCCCTGAGATTGCGCTAGTGAATATCCATTTACACTACCTATCGCCTGTCCTGTTAACCTAAAACTAGTGCTAACGAGATGGTTATGGACGTAGTCGTGGACATGGTCTGCCGTAGGACGCAAGTCACTACCAACAACTGCTGTGCTCACAGTCAATCCGTTTACGGCTGTCGTGTCTGTATAGTAGTTTCCCATAGCAATGCTACGAGCTGATCCCCCTCCGGTCTTAGCCGAGGTCCCGACTCCGCGCACGAACGAACCTCGCAGGTCTGGAACCCTAAAATTACCTATTCCCGGACTAACGTAGTTAAGGCCGGTTGTGGGATTGATAGCGGTATCCCACGGACTTGTACCGCCGCCTTTGAGTACCGTCTCAAGTGCTGGGAATTGTGCGGATGTTAGAATCTGTCCATCGCATAACCGCCAATCCGATGGTATCACCGGAGAAGGCCATATGACTATGCTTCCGGTTTTGACGAGATTGTGTGCATTCTCATCTATCTGTTGGTCGAAGTATTCTTTCCAGAGATTGACGTTGTACTGCCAACCGTTTTGATGCTGGAGCGTCGGCTTCTCAGGAACCCCAGTGGTCAAATTATTTGAGGTAGACCATCCGTAGTTTTGTTGCTGTGATGTTGGGGTAAGTTTCAGCGCAAGGCCGGTATTAGCCCATAATGTCACTGCCGTTGGTTTAGTTGCCATTTGCCATTCCTTAAGGTGGTGGAATTGAAATTGAGTAACGACCGCCGCCTATAACTCCATAGGGTCCAGGAACACTAGAACCGGGCGGTGGGCCGAATGTCCCGACCTTTTTCAAAAAACCAGCCGGATTGAATTGGTTCCAGTTAGCCACCTCCGTCTTCGCATATTCAATCATCGCTGCTTGAAATTCAGGCAGAGTCACCTCAATACCATCTATGAGGCATCTTGCACGCTGCGTGCCCTGATACTTAATGCAAAGGTTCAATTGATACGTTGACGGATTTTGGACGTAACTCAAGGGGTTCGTCGTATCTATCATCTCAAGCAACATACGCTTGCCATTCGTGTTATTTCTCCATCCGAATTGGTCGCCTATGAATTGCCAGCCCTGACTTACTTCTCCGAGCCAGTAATTCCATTCTGATGTTAATGATAATATATGGAGAAATAAGTCATCAGGAAATACTGGGTTTCCTAAAGAATTTTGATCGTCTACCCAGAGAACCCTATTGCTATCAATCTGACTCGATGAGGGGAATACATAAAACCGATAGTAAATGACTCCTGAATCGCCGAAAACCGCTATTGGTCCATCAGGGTTTTGCGTGTTCCACTGCGAGCCTTGGATACCTAAATAATAAGAGTTAGCATCAACGTAGAGTGTGGTTGCATCGACGACAGTGTTATCCCTGCGAATCATGGAAACCTGAGTATAGTTAAATCTGATCCCGAGGATAACGTCTATACCAGTCCCGTTATCATTTGTCGTAAGAGGGAACGGCTGTAGCGCGTCAAGGCAAGTCAATCTATAAGTCCATCCTGGAATCGTAGTCCAGCCAAAGGTTCCTCCGACAACATTCCAGGCTTGTTGTAGAGCTGCTATAAATGCCGTGGTCGCTGCGCCATAGTCCATCTTTAAAATTAGAGTAAGATGCTGCTCGGGGTTTGAACTGGAAGAGTCGGGAAATAAAACCTTGACGGCATCGCCATACACGGTAGGGAATACGTAGTCATCATAGAAATTAGTGGGCACTGGCTGCGCATCGGCTGGATCGGCAACAGCATACCCTAGAGACTGTGGCCTCTGATCCCCAATAAACGAAAAGACTGAATCGGTATAGATGTCTGCTATGTTGAAATTCTGAAACTCAACGCCAGGGGACTTGGCAAGATTGACGACATCATAGATTAGATTCTGGCCGAATAAAAAATTGGGACTAAATATTGTCGCCGAGAAAATACCCTCCCCGAATTCCTGCAATTCGATAGATGCAGCATTAACCGTCAAGAGTAGTATCGCGCGTATATCCTGCGCGCGCGCCTCCGAGTGGTAGGCGCCCGCGAGGGCATTCAGTAGAACGCGAAACAACTCATCGTTGACAGGTCTAGTCTTCGATCCTAGTATTCGTCCTATCCCATTAAGCTGAGCACCGAATGATGTTTGTATCCCAGTGGTAGTCAGGAACAGGGTAAACTGTTCCTCTAGTAAATTCATCTCAGCAGTGAAAGCAGAGATGAATGCTTTAAAAAGCGTTGCTTCCTGGTACTGACTAAGCACGTTCTGCATCGCTGATGCTGTATGATCTATCGTCGTAAAGGGAATAGTCATGTCGTCCCCATCAGGTTATTGTTACGATAATATCATTAGCCGATAGCTGAGCTACCTCAGTCGGTGCAATGGCGGTGTTAGCCGCACTCATACCGCCGCCGCCTCCCTTGTCCTGCAAGATAGTCAGAGTCTTAATCCCTGGAACCGTGTTGACTGGACTATATAACATGTGATTGAGCACATCGTCGCCTAGCTCATATTGTTCAAACCATTTTAGCAAAGCATACTTAATTTGATCCGCGCCATCGGTAGGGAATACCAGAACGTCAATCGTAATATTTACGGCGACAAGCATGGGGACCGGATCGGGAGCAGAGAAAATGATGACCGATGGGACACCATTCACATCTATGTAACTACCGGATCGTTGGCTACCTGGGGATACTGTCGAAGTCACGTTGATACCAATCGGCTTGGAGTCATAGATTGTTTGAGCGATCGTATCATTGTTTCCACCGATGACAAAGATTTCAAAACTGTGTGGTGGTCGTCCATCTGTATCAGTCGTGGAGCTGTCGTTCTCAATAATTGACACCGATGAAACATCTATAACTTGGGACACAGCTTCCTTGATGCCGCCCGTGGTAGCCGTTCCGACCTTCTGCAATTCTAACAGTCTTCTAGCCCTTAAGTCGGCATCACTCTCTCTATTCGTCCCTGTCGTCCCCTGCCGGATGTTTAGAACTGCATCAAGATTTGTTATGGTATTGACGACAACATTTATCGAACGCACAGGAACGGACAAAGGACCTGTCTGGGCACCAATGACTAGAGCTGAATCGACATTGGAAAAATTACTAGTCACTGGCAAGACGGTTACACCGTTGACAAGGAAGCTGACTAAAGGATCAAAATAGGCGTTTACTAAGGTCGATACATCGAGAACAACATGGAAAGCCCCAGAGGTATTAAACGATCCAACAACCGTACAAGTCGTAATTTCTGAAACAGAGAGCTGGATTGTATTCTTTATTTCAGCAGGGGTATCGTCCCAAAATATATCGAATTGAGAATACGTGGAATTATTTAGCTGTACTCTTAGGGTAACAGATCCACCAGTAGCAACGCCCTCTGCAATAATGAAGGAAGCATTCTTACTGAGTGTGATAGCGGCTTGAGTCGAGAAGGCGTTGCCATTTGAGTTAGCAACAAGAGTGCCGTTTGGTACAACCACAGCATCGTCGCCTTGGAAAAACACTTGCCCTTGTGCAGCTGTTGCATTGTTCCTCACCGTGTTGGTAATGGCGACAACATTATCTAGGCTAGTGCCCGATGCCGAGTCAGGATAGTAGGCATTGTATGTATTCTCCAGGCCGAGCCAAAGCGAGAATAGTTCATTCGAAATAATGTCGATGAACTGTCCGATACGCGATGAAGGAGTCGTATTCGTAGCGGGTCCGAGGCCGATACGGAGATTCTCAGCTATGCTCTTTTGGATCTCATCGAGTGTTTTTATCTGAAAGCCTTGCGGCGTAAGCCCGGCCATACTCAAACTCCTATAGAGATGGACCCGCTAAAAGCGATGTCCTGCCCTGTTGTGCATGTAAATATGACAACCATATTCCGTGTAGCAATGTCGTATTGAAAATCGAGATTCTGCACCGAAGAAATACCGGGGACCTGATTTATGGCGTCCCGGAATATCACGTCAGCTAGTTCAAGTGTTGGGATCTTATCGAAAAAAAGGCTCTGAAAATAGGGAACGCCGACCACAGGGGCTAAAGGGTCGTCAAGGAACCATTCGCCTAGAAAAGTCTGTAGATACGCTATGAGTTCCTGTTTAATACCTTCAACAAAACTTACATCACTAGTAAAATATAAGTCACCTGCCTGTAATCTAATGTCATTGATCAGTGAATCAAAGTAAATGTCCATTGCTTACTCAACTTTCGTGATTTGAGAGTTTTCGGTAGGCAAGGCAGCTTTTACCTGCGTCAATGCTGCAACAATCGCTGTCGTGACGATAGAACTTTGAACGTCCCCGCCCGTGCCCGCGCCCGTGGTAACTTTGCCAATCAATGCCGTAGTACCTAATAATGTGACCAGGTCGTTCACGGCTTGGATGAGGTCTTCTAGGTTCTTCTGCAGTTTATTACCTAAAACGGCTGGCTCTGTAGGGTTTCCGTTTCTCGAAATATTGATCGTTTTACCGCGTATATCTGTACCCTTTGGAGGTGGAGTTATGACACTTGTAAGCGGATAGCACCCGGGCAGAGCGACCGCGTCGGTGATGTTGAATAGGTGGGCATCTGCTGGCGGGAACCCGGAGCCCTGTTTCTTCCATTTATCGAGGGATCTCTGCGAGAATATGAGCATCACAGAATCACCTATTGCCAGCTCTACTGAGAAGGAACCAGAGGCGGCTCGTGGCCAGACAATGGGTACATCGGCAATAACAGGCAGGGATTCAGACGATCCATCTTGCATGATACGGTCTATGGCTGGTTGCACGGATACGGTGCCCAAGGTCCCACTATAGGCTGTGATCTTTCCAGGCATATGCACGAATAGCCCGACAATAGATTTATTGATGGCGGCACTTATAACGTCTGCAAGGCTGTACTTAGCACCGGCCATTAGAAAATCCTCACATCGCAAAACCAATCACCTTGCACGCTGTTGCCCTTGAAATTCACGGAGTCAATCGTATGGGTGCCTGAGACTTCTCTCGACTCAATCGTCACCATGCGACCTGGGACTAGATTAAAATTTAACAGTGACCGTACCTCTATTCCCTGTGATGAGGTCTTACCATCTTTTTTAGTGATCTTTTTTGGAGAGCCTATCATTCCATTCGTAGAGTTGATTAGGATGGAGCTATCCTTTAAGGCAAAGCCGATCTTGTAAATAGTCAGGACACCGTTGCTAACGTAGTAGCCGTAGTCAATGATGGAAAGGTATTCGGTAAGCAGGACAAACGGATTACCGTATAGGATAACCGACCAATTATAGTTCTTGATCTGATCTATAAAATAGACGTTTGCAGAGCTAGCCGTCTTCACATTGGCCTTTATGAATGAGACTATTTTATCTATAAGTTGGATATTCGTCGGGAAGCCAGACACGGTTTCATTCATCGATGTATCGGTCAAATGTTCCAACATATTTATTTCGATGAGCGTATCTGTACCGTCCACTGATGCGAAGGTTTCCGTTACCGTGCCGACTGCTATAACTGATATATCGTCATGATACCCAGCACTCAATTGAATGGAATCCCCCCTACCAATACTCGCTATTGTTTCCTCGTTGGGGTTATAGATCTTGATGGTAGCCGTATTGGAGGCAGAGTCAGAAGTTTTTTCTATTTCAAAATCAATTCCAAGACCGCGATTTGATCGGTCCTGAAATAGTATAGTCGCTAACCCATTGTCGGGTTGCAGAATCAGTTCATATGCTCGTATGAAACTAGCCATCGTTTATGCTCAGATAAAAGAGGGATACGTCTTGGCCAAAATTAAAAAACGTAGCATCGGCGCCAAGACCCAATGCGTCGAGAACGGTGAAGTCGCCAAACTGTAAAACACCAACGAATTTGAATCGAGTTATTGGATTGATGACATTGGTAAGTAGCGGTATGCCGTAAACGATAGCCGCCTGCGTGGCATCCTTAAGATTCATCATCCACGTATCGACTCGCTTGTTGTAGTAAATCTCTACATAGTACCGCACGCCGTCAAGAAGTACGGAGAATTGATATCGTGTCTGCTTAGCTATGACGACCGGAATCTCTTTTAGGTTCATTTACCCACCTCCCAAAATCGGATTCCAGTAGCCTTGTTCTTGAGCGGAATTCCGTAGTTGCTGATCCTCTGAATCTAGTATCGGTCCGTTGTTGCCAGCAGCCGCACCCGACTTGCTTCCAGAGAGCAGACTGGTAGCGCCCTTGTCGAATAGATTAGAGATTGGATTACCTTTGCTGACAGTCACGATGAGCACTTGCTTTAATGTCATGTCAACTCTGAATGCCTGGCCCGTTGATTTGTCGCGTGGGATCGAGAGACTTTCGATTAGAAATGGCGCAAGTCCGCCCGTGTTTAAACTCTTGAATCCGCTCTTAGCATAGAACGCATAAACGTAGAGGGGAGTAGCCTCATCCATCCACTTGTTCAATTGATTGAATGCGCGCTGACTCTTTGTCTGCGATTGACCGTTGCCGACTAATCCCAGTAATGGTGACCCAGTCAAATTATCTAAAACGCCTAGATAACTCATCGACGAATTCGAGGTAACGAGACTTAGAGCAATGGTGAAGTCCGTGCGTGCGGAATGATCCGACAGATAGCCGCCATCCTCCACTGGATACGTGGTGATAGAGGCAGACTTGGAATAACTTTCGCTAATCGTCGCATCTGCTTGGAATTGGATGGAACCTTTTATAAGATTTTTTTCTGCCGAATAGACTGCCTCTACCATTTTAATAGGCTGAACATCGAATAGTTTTGAGCGCAGATCTGACATATCTCATACCCTCAAAAATATGGAATATTGAAGATGGGTTTAGCCATGTTAATTTGTCTTTGCAGTGCTGGAGCTGGTTGGTTTGTCGATATCGAGACATCTTGCACGACAGAGAACTGCCGATTGTCGACCCTATTTATAGTCTGCTGTCCTGGCATTTCAGCGTATGCAGATGAGTTTGGTAAGCTGATTCTAGCGGGCATACTTTGGTTATCTATATTCTGTCTCACCTTGACATAGCTTGTAATCATGTCACCTTTGAAATTGCTTGCTAACTGAGAAATAGTTTCTGGCAGGTCATCCGTGAAAAATTTGTTCAATTTGCCTAGTATAGATTCAATGACTTTAACTATCAGAGTAGAAGCCGCCATAGATATAGCGCCTATGATTGCTGGAATCTTATCAATCACGAAGTCTGCCATTTTCTCGAAACCCATGACCAGCAGCTTGCCTAGATTCCCAAGCGGATTATCCTTATCGAGTTGAATCCCAAGACGTTGACCGATATACGACCTATCACCTGCTAGGAAAAAGAAGAAATCCTGGAGGAGTCTAGCGACGTGGACCAGAAAATCTCCGATGTTCCGTATGAATTTTTGCCCTGTTCCCGTGTCAAGTCCGAATGCTTGAGCGAAACTCGTTCGAATAATATGAAAGGTTGTCGCAATCCTCTCGCCCAGTCTACCGAAGTCAGGCGTTAACTTCTTGATCAGCTCTCCGGCCTGTCGTAGCACGGGAACGAGGGCTGCCGAGATAGGTCCGCCAATGGCTTCCTTGGCATTGTCCCACACGTTTGCGAGCTGGCCAACCGCGCCTGTGTAGGTGTTCAGATTCTTGACGGCAGCTCCACTGAATCTTTTTTGGGAGAGTGTGATAGCCGCACCCGCTCGTAGTTCTGCCTCGCTCATTTTCTTGAGTTCTGGAAACATGATAGCTAGTTCTCGGATTCTACCAGCTAGTGAATTCGTTAAGGTCATTGCTGACTCTTCAAAACCCTTCCCTGTAGCTGCTGACATGTCAGCAGCAGCTTTAGTTATATCCATCGCCTGCTTTTTTGTGGCGCCGAATGAAAGAGCCAATGCCATGGCGGCCGTTGCAGCATCATCGGAGACGGTCGAGGTAGCCTCCACGGCAGAGGCATACTTGAGCATTTCCTCAAGACTCGCCCTTGACGAATCGCCAGTAGCTTCGAGGGCGACTTGTAGGCGCTTCTCGGAAATTTCGGCTTCGGAGGCCGAGTGGATTGCGCTCTCCACAAAGCCGACGAATGTTCTCGATAATGACTCAATTAGGTTTATGGCCATACCGGCTGCTTGGCTAAAGGCGAGGAAACCGACCCCTAATTGGATTCTATTTAGAGTGCTTTGTAATTTACTCGCCGAGCGTTCCTCTTGATCGAGAGCTTTTTTTCCATCCTTCGCTCCCTTCTTTAATTTATCTTGAGCATCGGCTGCTTTTTTATCGCCCTTAACTGTAAACTTTACGACTAGCTCTCTAAGTATGTTTGCCATTTTGCATCCTCCGCCTTTGAGTTTCCTCTATCCGTTCCTTGATATTCAGCACTTCATGAGCGTCAAGTAGTTCATCTACACTCATGACGCTGAGATCGGACCATGAAATAAGGCCAGCAAGAACTGGCCTCCATAGAAATAGATCGACTTGGTGGGATCTAATCCCATAGAGGTTTAAATCTATTCCTTCTCCATCAGGCCAGAACCGTTGATTGCTGCCAGAGCTTGTGAAAAAAAATCTCCAAAATTATGCTTAATGACCTCGCCAATGACTTCAATGGTGAAGTTATAGTTAGAGAGGTCGATGTCAGAAAATTTTTTCCCATCGACTAAAACAATCGAAGTAAACAGTCGAATTAGCTTTATCAACTCATCCTCGTTCACCTCGTTAAATACTTCCTTTATTCCAGCTCCCCAATCGCCCTTACTAAAATGCCCGATTGCGGGACCTGTTATTTTGATGAGGCGATGGATATGCCGCCATCCCTCAATCGCTGAAAACTTTCCGATTATGATCGACTTGCCGTCTATGCTTACTTCTTTAGTTCCGAGAGTCATCAAGGCATCCTAAGTTATGGAGCAACTGCCACGTCGTTACCGCCGAGGAATACGTTTAGGTTATCTGTTCTGAGTACCCACTCTCGATTCTGTGCCGTTTTGCCGAAAGCCGCATCTGGAAACTTCTCAATAAAGGCCGTATCCGCTACCGCTACTGTAGAGCCAAGATTGTCTTTTATGAGTAGCGGGAAAATCCCCGTGTTGCTCAACTCGTCTAAAAGGGCAAGCGTGGATAGCTCGTCGTTTGATGGGCTAGATTGCTGAAGGGAGAACGTGATTGTTCCGCTACGGTCGTTTGACTTTACCCTTGTTGCCTCCCCGTCTGCGCCTACTACCAGTTCCCATGCTGCATTAGTGCGGGTTATCGTCACCTGGGTATCTGCAAACCCTCGAATAATAAAACCGCCGCAAATGACGGATAGCTGCCTTGGATCATACGAGTACATGGCCATTTTAGTATCCCCTTTAGGCTATGATTGTGCCTTGAATTTGAACAGTATGGATAGCGCCTGCTGTCGTTGCCGTGAAAGTTATATCCGGCAAAATCCTATTCGACTTATCCGTTGCATTAACCTCTTG
>Ga0315286_10007963_pt1 | contig 10403 bp, 11 predicted proteins | sample YL17G10_0_MG_FD_205038 | JGI IMG/M metagenome (GOLD analysis project Ga0315286, IMG submission 205038) | Sediment microbial communities from Yellowstone Lake, YNP, Wyoming, USA - YL17G10_0 | ecosystem: Environmental > Aquatic > Freshwater > Lake > Sediment | place: USA: Wyoming | collected...
AGCAAGCAAACCCCAAATTGTAGGGCTTAGTGCAACCATTACAAATTCTGATGAGATTGCAAGATGGCTTAACTGCACACTTGTAAAAAATGATTGGAGACCTGTACCGCTTTCTGAGGGCGTATATGATGACGGAAAGGTTCTGATGAGTGATGGCAAAAAATTTAATATCGAACCTAGCCTTTGTGGCATCCCTGTTGATTTAGGCATACAGTCAGTAAAAGAGGGGGGCCAATCGCTAGTTTTTGCAGAAACTAGAACTCGCTCAAGATCTCTTGCAACAAAGGCTGCTGATGTCATTTCACAATTGTTGGAAAAAAAAGAATCAAAAGAATTAGAAAAAATTTCAAAAAAACTTTTATCAAATAATGAACATACTGAATTAGTAAAGACTCTTGCAACATTGGTGAAAAAAGGAGTCGCATTTCATCATGCAGGACTAAATCAAAATTGCAGACAAACAATAGAATCTGAATTTCGTAAGGGGACCATCAAACTATTGTCCTCTACGCCAACTTTGGCAGCTGGTGTGAATCTACCTGCAAGAAGAGTTGTTATATCTAACATCAATAGATATAATGCAAACGTTGGTGCTAACAGACCTATTAGCATCTTAGAATACAAGCAACTCTGCGGTAGAGCTGGAAGACCACAATATGATGATTATGGAGAATCAATTATTGTTGGAAACGGAAACAGCGCGGATCTATTCGAATATTATATTAATGGTCAACCAGAACCAATTGTCTCCAAAATTGCAGATGATAAATCACTACGAACTCATGTGCTGAGTGTCATCGTGACAAACCCTGGAATTAAAAAAGAAGAAATCTTGGATTTTTTTTTACAGACACTTGGTGGTTTACAATCGCGAAAATCAACAATAAAGTTTGCAATTGATATTTCTCTACGATTCTTAGAAAATTCATTTCTGCTTATTAAAAAAGGTGAAAGATATGCTGCGACAGAATTTGGAAAAAAGACATCAATGCTTTACATTGATCCACTCACAGCAACTTACTTTAGAGATGCAATCGAAAATATATCAAAAGAAAGAAAACACACTTTTGGATTTTTACACCTGATTACAAGCTGTGTGGAATTTTTCCCCAAATTCTCACTTAGAAATAAAGACTATGAAACTGCAAGTTTGGTGATAGAGAATAATTCTTCAGAGCTTTTAGAGCCTATATCTGAGTATGACTGCTCTAGAAGTTTGCTTGCTTTACAGTCATGGATTACCGAATCCTCAGAATTGTCTCTTTCTGACGGTCTTGGAATTGAATCTGGTGATATACATAGAATGATAGAAACTGCGGATTGGTTAAGTTACTGTCTCAGAGAAATATCAAAACACCTCGAGCGTGTAGATTTGCTTGATGAGCTAGAGAATTTACGAAAGAGAATCATTTATGGTATTAGAGAAGACTTGTTAGATTTAGTTAAGGTAAAAGGAATTGGAAGAATAAGGGCAAGGGCACTGTACAAAAATGGAATCAAGACACTAGATGATTTAGCAAAAATTCCGGCAAATAAATTATCAATGATCGATAAAATCGGTTCAATTACTGCAGCTAACATAAAATCAGAGTTACAAAAGGCTAGGTAATTGACTGAACTAATAGTTCCTGCAATAATTTCATGCATTGTCGCATTTTTTACGGTATATGTTATGACGCCTTCTTTGATAAAATTTCTACGAAAAAGAAATTTTTCTGTCAAGGATGTAAATAAGAAAGAACATATCATGATAGTAAGACCTGGCGGCCCATCAATTATTGCTGGAATTATCACATCTGAAATTGTTTTGTATATTTTTTTCCAATCTAATGAAATTCTTGTAATAATTATTACTAGTTCCATAGCATTTGTAATTGGTTATGTTGATGATAGGAAAGTTATGGGTGGATGGTTTAAACCAGTTGCTTTGGTAATTGCTGCTACGCCGATAATCTTACTTGGTACATACGATTCAAATTTATCATTTCCTTTATTCGGGTCTGTTCACATACCTGTTCTTTATATTGGAATAATTATATTTATGATTCCAATTACTGGGAACACAATTAATTCTATTGATGTATTAAATGGTGTAGCTAGTGGTTTTATGATAATTGCAAGTTTTTCATTAAGTATTGCATTATTTATTTTACAAAATTATGAAATGGCAATAATCAGTTTACCTTTAGGATTTGTTTCATTGGCATTTTACAAATTCCATAAAATTCCAAGCAAAATATTTCCTGGTGATTCTGGCGCCTTAACTCTGGGGGGCATGTATGGAGCCATCGCTATTTTGGGACATGTAGAAATAATTGCATCTGTGGCACTCTTACCGGCTGTAATCAATTCCTTTTTGTTTCTCACTAGTGTGAAACGAATTGTAGAACATCGTAAAATAAAAGGAATACCAGTAGAGCATACTGAAGATTTCAAACTAAAGGCTACGGATGATAAAACTGCACCTGTGACACTTGTGAGGCTAATTCTTGCATCCGGACCACTATCTGAAAAACAAGTTGGACATGCAATTTTTAAATTAGCAATTTTTTCTGGAATACTTGCAATAATTACTGCCTTTATGACAGGAGCGTCAATTTGAAAATAGGACTTTTTGGATTTTTATTTGTAATGTGGATTTTGATTATTATCGGAGGAGGAATTTTAGTGACAATTCTCGGCCCATTTTCTATAACTGGTTACGGTGATTTTGATTGGATTTTAACTTCTGGATTCAAAGCAATTTTTGCAATAATTCTTGTTATAATTTGGATTCTGATAATGTCAAAATTAAAAAACTGGATATTTAGGAAAGAGCTAAAATTTTAACTTTCCAACCACTGTTTTTGTTTCTTGTCATATTCTTTGCGAGTATATCTTATTGTGGCTGGCGATCCTATAACTACAGAATCCTCTGGCACATCTCTGGTTACGACTGCACCCATTGCAACCACGCTATTTTTTCCAATAGTTACCCCCGCTTTGATTACAGCCCTTGCTCCAATTACTGCATTATCTTGAATTGTAACTCCGATCATTTTATCACACATTGGATATGGATCATTTGTCAGTACTACTGCAGGTCCTATGAAAACATTTTTACCAATTCTAGAAAGCGGTGAAATGTATACCTGCCCTTCTATCTTTGTATTGTCTCCAATTTTTACATTATAATCAATATGTGCTAGTGAGCCAATCTTTACATTATTTCCAATTTCAACATCATCTCCGATATATGAAAAATGCCAAATTTTTACATCCTTACCAATTTTTGCCTTATCAGAAATAAAATTCATCACCAATTATATCACAAATGCCAAGGTTTTGCCATAGTAATAATTTTTTCCGGTAAATTTTTCTGATAGTTCATGAGAAACTCCATCTCTTGTTTCTTGTTTCTTAATTCATCTGGCAACATTATTGGAATCTCTTCAATTATGGGATAAAATCTAGAGCATTTAGGACAAAACAAAACTCCTTCAAATATTACATTATCCTTTTCTTTAATTTCGTATAATTCTAATGGATGATTTTTATCCATTGGACATGCCAAAATATTCATCATCGTTTTGTTCATTTTAAATCCAGATAAATTGGAATTCCTTTTTGACTAGATAAAAGTGCTGCTTCGGCTATTTTAGTTACGTTTACTGCTTGTTGTGATTTTACAACTAGATTATTTTTTCCTTCTATAGCCCCCAAGAAATTTTGAATCTCTAATAACAATGGTTCTTGTTTTTCATTGCGTGGAATTTCAGTCTCTTCTTTTTTCTCGATTTTTACTTCCTGTGAAATAAAATCTGATGTAATTACTGCATCAGTGCAAACTGCACTAAATATTCTAACTCTCTTAGGTGTAATCCAATTGGATATGATTATTGCAGATCTATCATTTTTATATCCAAGCATGATGCTTGCATAATCCTCATGTTCATGATTTACTCTACCAGATCTTGCAAAAACTACATGGGGCATATCATCAAACAGCCAATTTGCAGTATCAATATCGTGCACAGATGTATCATAAATTATTCCAACATCTTTAATGTGAAGTGGTATCCTATTTTCTCGATGAAATTCAAGCATCAATAATTCTCCGAATTTTTTCTCCTTTACAATTTTTTTCACAATATCTACTGCTGGATTAAAACGCTCAATATACCCACATGTTAAAATTACTTTATTTTTTTCTGCCAATTCTACAATTCTTTGACCATCTTCTGATTTGTAGGTCAATGGTTTCTCTACAAATACATGTTTTTTTGCTTGCAGTAATTTTGTAGCTATTTCTGAATGGGTTGAAGTGGGTGTTACAACAAGAGCTCCATCAAATTCTTCACAACTTATCAAATCATCTACTGAACTATAATGATTCACTGAATATTTTCCACCATATTCCATGCTTCTTTGAGCATCTGCATCGCAAACTGCAGAGAGGACACCTAACTGTGATAGTATTCTAGTGTGATTTTTGCCCCATCCTCCAGTGCCTATTTGAACAATTTTCATCTAATATACACCAGTTAACCAATGGGGATAATCCTTATTTTTGTTCATTACTATGTCTTTATACTCTTTCATCATTTTTTTGGTAATGTCCCCAGGCTTACCACTTGCAATTTGTTTCCCATCAACTGCAACTACTGGAATGATTTCTGCAGCAGTTCCTGTCAAAAAAATCTCATCAGAAATTGTCAATTCACTTCTTGCGATTTCAGTTTCAATTACTTCCACGACAAATTTTTTTGCAATTTTTATGACTGTGTCACGTGTAATTCCATTCAAAGCTGAAGATGACAATGGTGGTGTTATTAATTGACCTTCTCTTACAATAAAAATATTTTCGCCTGGTGATTCACTAACATTTCCATTATGATCTAATAAAATTGCTTCATCAAATCCATTTCTTTTTGCTTCTTGTGTGGCAATGATTGAGTTAAGATAATTTCCACCCATCTTTGCTTGAGTAGGTGTTGACATATCTGAAAACTTTCTCCATGATACTACACCTGCTGTAATTCCATTTTTATTAAACAAATCACCAAATGGAAATACAAAAATTGCAACATTAGTTGGAGCCTTTTCTGTTATGTGAAGATTAATTCCATAATCTCCAACAAAATAAAATGGTCTGATATAACATGATTTGTTAATTTTATTTTTTTTACAAATTTCAATTATTGCATTACTGATTATTTTGTCTGAAAAATTAAGTGAAATGTCATAAAATTTTCCAGATCTTCTAAATCGTTTAATGTGATCATTCAATCTAAAAACAAAAAGATTTTCTCCATTCCAATATGCACGTATTCCTTCAAAAACTGATGTTCCGTAATGAATTGCATGAGTTGTAATTGGAACTTTGGCTTTATCTAAAGTCATAAATTTTCCGTCAAACCAAACAAATTTTGAAAGGGGCAGACTCACAAAAAATCTCAACTATGTCAGTAATTAATCTATTCGGGGAAATTCTTGATTTTCGGTGTTTTCAAAAGCCTTGATTTCATATATTCTCTAATAATTGTATTAAATGAGGATTCCAAATTTGAAGACATTATTTATTTAATCAAATTTCTATGTGAATTTTGATTTGAAGGATTGTGAAAATCAACGACATTAAATTAATGACAAGAAGTGTTGAAAATATAGTTCTAACTTTGATCTCTATTCATTTTTTATTTTCAAAAACGTTTTAAAATTGTATTCTGAATAATACCCATTTTGTGTAATTTTCTTAATTTCACCTGTAGAAATTCAAGTAAATTCATGTTTTATTTATGGCAGCAAAGAAAAAAGCAGCAGCTAAAAAAACAACAACCAAAAAAGCTTCAAAAAAGAAATAAAATTTTGAAGTTTTATTTTATTTTTATATTCTGTTCCCTATTTTTCAAAAAAATCAAAGTTTTTGGTTTAATCTATTTAGACCAACCCTCTTTTGGAAATTTCATTCCCAAAATTCGAGTTGTTTTATCTTCTAAACCTGCAAATTTTTCTACTATGTTCCAATTCCCAGTAATTATTTTTTCAACATTCTCTGGAACATCTCTTTTCCAATCTGATTTTTTTCCTAATGCTGAATCATACAGACTTTGCTTTACATCAGCAGCAGATAGTGCTCTTCTATGCCCTATTTTGGGTTTGAGTCGGTATATTTTGAGCATATATCCCTCTGCTTTGTCTCCCGTATATGAAAAAAAATCATCTTGTACTCCTCTGAGTATCTGTTTTCGTAACTCCCAAGATTTAGGTGATAGTAAAGGTGGCATGTATTTTTTGAAGGGAGCAAAAAATGTATAATCGTCCGTAATTAAAATGGAATTCCCAAAAACTGCAGTAAGCATTTTTTTTCTAATCTCAAAACTAAAGGGAAAACTCTTACTGTTGATCTCATTTTCTCCTGATTTAAAAACTACAGGCATGACCTTTACAATACCCGCACTGTTTTTCAACTCATTAATTATTTCAATATGTGCATTGGTTAGAGGATTCAGATGTGCAAGATATAGGGCAGTTATCAACTATAGTAACTAAAAAAATGTCATATTTCAATGATTGACTTAATGGAATGGGGACGATGGGATTTGAACCCATGACCTCCAGCACCCGAGGCTGGCAGTATGCCAAGCTAACCTACGTCCCCACACGTATAACATTACTCGAAGATTTTATTTCTTTAAAAAATTCTAATCTAGCCGTATGATTCGTATTTTACTTCAAAGCTTCCATCTGAACGCTTGTTATTTTCTGTAACAAAGTCCTTTGGATTTAAAAAGTCCATTACACCGTCAATTGTTCCTTGCCATCCACAAACATAAAAGATTGTATTCTCTTTGGTGATTGTTTCTCCAACCAATTCTTCTAGTGGTGATACTCCATTGTCTCTTGGTCTAAGAAATGTTTCAACTCGTCCAACTTGACCTGACCATGATCTATTAAACCATTCTTGAGGCCTACTAATCGCTGCTCGGTATTTGAAATTCCATACCTCTTTTCCTTTTGCCTTACTTTCATTTTCTAAATCTGTAAGTAATTCTTTGTAACTTAACTCATCAACATAACTTGCGCCATGAAGAACAACAATTTCTCGCTTATCTCCAGTATCATGTAGATGCTGCGCAAAACTTACAAATGGCGCCAGACCAGTTCCTCCTCCGATACAAATAATTCTTCTAGTATCTTTTTCTCCATTTGAAAGTGTCTCATTTATCAAAAGTGCTCTGCCTGTAGGCTTTAACCACAAAATCTCATCTTTTTCTTTTGCGCTAAATAATTGTGTGGTTAATCTACCTGGAAGTGGTTTTCTTACCCATCTTATTACAAGTTCGACAAAATTTTTGTTTTCAGGATGCGATGCAATCGAATATGCTCTTCTGACAATTTTTCCACCTTCTACAGGATTTGGTAATCCTAATGTAATGAATTGACCAGCTTGATAATCTGGAACTGGACCCTCTTTTGGAACCATTCTAATAATTACAAGATCTTCTTTAAGTAACTGAACATAAGTAATAGTTGCTTTGTTATCTGTTACCACAATGCTAAAATCTTTTAATTATAGTTAAATATCTTTTGTTAATTCATACTTGTATTTTCACTTTAACCGCTAAACGTTAATAACCAATTTGAAAGACGTTATTCGATCAGTTTACTGATTATTGGGCCGATCGTCTAGTCTGGTAGGATGGGTGCATGGCATGCATCAGATCGAGGGTTCAAATCCCTTTCGGTCCACTTTTCCTTTTTACTTTTGCAATGAGTCTTTCTAACTCAGAATCTTTTTTCAAAGAAACTTCCTTAATTTTATTTTCTGATAACGAATCTCCAATGTTGATTACTGCCTGCAACGCACTCTTTCTTACCTCCAAGTCAGAATCTAACAAACAATTACAAATTGCATCTTTTGTATCCTTTGCGTTTAGATGACCCAATGCTCCTAATGCACATGCTCTTACCATAGAGTACTGATCGTATGTAAGTTTGACAATCTCCTGTATGGCATTTGAATCATTTCTATTTGCTAAAACCAGAGGTACAACTCCTCGAATATTCTTATTTTTAGATCTCAAATTTTTTATCAAAACATCTGAAATTTTATTTTTATTTAATATTAAAGAACTAAAAGCTTCTCCTCTAACTTTAATATCATCATCATCTAATTTTGAAATTATTTTTTGAATGTTTTTCATGTTGTCTGTGGACGAAAGTGATTCTAGAATTTTGATTTTTTCTTCACTGGTTCCTGAATCTAATATTTTTCTAATATTTTCCAAGTTACTTACTAAAATAACCCGATCCAGTTAATAACGATTCAATATTTGTCAAATTTTTTTCCTACGCAATCAAACAATCTCTTTTAGCTTTAAATTATCCTTAAATACCAAATTTGTCATGTCTAACGAATCCAGAAACACCATATTCATTGGTAAGAAACCATTGATGGCATATGTAACATCAACGCTAATTCAATTGGCAAACTTACCCGCCGTTTACATCAAAGCTAGAGGTCTTAGCATTGGTCGTGCTGTAGATGTAGCTCAAATCATTGCAAGAAAAACAGAAAACGCAGGATACGCTATTGGAGAAATTAAAATAGGCTCCGAAGCACTAGAGTCACTAGACGGCAGAACCAGAAACGTTTCAACAATAGAAATTGAAGTAAAGAGAAACAGTTGATAATTGCGCTTTACTTGAAATTTTTTATTTTATTCTCTTTTGGAAAACCCATATTTCTTTTCTAATTTTTGGAATTTAGGCAATTCTACCAAATCATTGAACTGATCAAAATTTACAACTTTTTGTTTAAACTTTGTAGTGTCTCCTGTTTTCTTTAGCTCTTGTAAAATATTCATTGTTGCAAAAGCATTCGCAAACAATACCGAAAGTGGATATAAAATTATTTTAAATCCCATTTCATGTAAAGTATCTGCTGAACTAATCGGAGTTGCACCTCCCTCAATCATATTTGCAACAAGTGGTGCCTTAATTGCCTTTCCAATTTGTCTCATCTCTTCTAATGATTTCGGTGCTTCGATAAATACAGCGTCAGCTCCAGTTTTTTTATTTTGTAATCCTCGTTCTATTGCAGCATCTAATCCTTCTGTTGCTCTTGCATCAGTTCTTGCAACAATAATGAAATTTTTACTTTGTCTTGCATCTATTGCAGCCCCCAATTTTTCTGTATATTCTTCTTGTGCTATGACTTCTTTACCTTGCATATGTCCACATCGTTTTGGCCATCTTTGATCTTCTAGAAAAATTCCAGAGGCTCCGGCAGATTCCAATTCTCTTACTAATTTCCAAACACTTAGTGCATTACCATAACCTGTATCCGAATCAACAATTACTGGAACAGATACTGCTCTACAGATTCTTCTTGCATTATCTAGAGTCTCAGTGGCTCCAATAAAGCCATAATCAGGCATTCCAAACAGTGTAGCTGAAGTCCCATATCCTGTTTGAAACATGGCTTCAAATCCCACTTTTTCTGCAATTTTAGCTCCTATTGCATCATAAACTCCTGGTATGACCAGAGGTTTGTTTGCCTTTAGCATACTTCTTAAATTTTTCATAACTTTTCTTTTACTTTGAATTATTTATGATTTTAAAATATCAAAAATGGAGTAAATAACACACTATCTTCACCCAGTGATTCAAGATTGATTTTTACTCCTATTAAGATACTGAATCCCTAATTCTTGACTTTGTTTTTTATTTTTATGACAAAATTTTTATCAGTTATTGCCTTATTTGTTCTAACGATCTTTTGATACGTATAAATGATTTTTGATGTTATTGTTTCATAAATCTCTAAATTATTCTTTCCACAAGGTCTTGAAACAACTCCCTATTTAGGAATTAAAAACAATTTATTTCCCCTATTTGCTTGTCAATGTAATTATGTGTAATTAAATTCCAGAATGATTAATTTCTACTTTTGAAAATTAATTCATTCAATTTTAATTTCTTTTCCCATTCTAGTTAGATCACTCTTGTTAATTTTCATTAGTTCTGATTCTAAGAATTTTTTATATTTCTGTGTTTCTTCATTCGTCATATTTACAAAATTTGAGCTAAGAATTGACCCTATTGTAGATATTTTTTCTAGTAAATCTAATGCAACAAACCTTCCCACATTACCTAATCTGAAAAGAACATCTAGCTGTTTTCTAACAATATCATTAATCTTGTCAACATCTTTTGCTGTCTCAATTCCTTTTTTTGTAAGCTGATATTTACCATCTTTAGTTTCTTCAATTAGATCTTCGTCAAGTAATCTTCCTAGAAGAGGATAAATCAAGCCTGGTGAAGGTTTCCATATACCATTACTTTGCTCAATGGCGTAATCAATAATTTCTTTGCCAGTATGAGAATTCTTTTTTAGTAATTCTAAAATAAAATATCTT
>Ga0315286_10007965_pt1 | contig 10402 bp, 7 predicted proteins | sample YL17G10_0_MG_FD_205038 | JGI IMG/M metagenome (GOLD analysis project Ga0315286, IMG submission 205038) | Sediment microbial communities from Yellowstone Lake, YNP, Wyoming, USA - YL17G10_0 | ecosystem: Environmental > Aquatic > Freshwater > Lake > Sediment | place: USA: Wyoming | collected...
GGTAACCGCGACCAAATCATGGCGGGCCGCAATATAGTGACTACGGGCAGATTCTATTACGACGCCCTAGCGTTTGAGAAGACTTGCCTGTCGTTCAACAACGACGTACCCCATTACGAAGCCCTCGACGACGCTCCGCCGGAATATATCGCCTGGACTAACGAAGAGGCGTACAAGATTCATTTGTTCTATGTAGAACAGAATCTCGAATACGACCGCGAACCCATAGAATATACTGCAGTACAGCTAAAGCGCGCTGGATTTTTGGTAGCGCCGAGTCAGCTGCACTGGGCGCAGACACGCCTAGATCGTTACTACAAAGAGCAGTCTAAATCAGAGACTGTGTCTTTGAAAAAAGACGTGATGGAAGCCTGGGCGCACGGCAAGACTAGCGGCTTCGGGGAAACGCCTCTAGATGTGCAGCTAGCTAGGTTGGCTGCAGTGAAGGCGCATTTCGATGCGAAGAGTGCGCAGCTAGCTAAAGATTTAGCTAAGCTTGAGAGCTAAAGAAGCAGCCTGTTGAGGCTGCCTCTAGCTAGCCGCTTTCGCTAACGCGCAAACGTACTTCTGGGGTTTTATCGAGCGCCGCAATGAGCCTGTCCCAGGCCCGCGGAGGCACCGCGACACACCAGTTAGAGCTGTATGCTGCGGCGTCCGCAATCACACAGGCTGCTAGTGCTACTTCGCGCAGGGCGTGCGCCCCGGGTGTCAGAGAGGTCACTACCTGACGGCGCGTGGGTGCGCTGCGGTTAGGTGCGCGAAACGCGTGGAGATTGCCCGTAGTCTTCAGTTTCCGAGTATATCGCTGCATTTTGAGCATTCCTTTACAGTAACGGGGATGCCCATTTGGCGCGTATCGCTTCCCAAACGGCTTTATTCTGCTGGCCCCACAGAACAATTTCCGTCATACGCGTCTTGTAAGCGGGGTGTGCTGCGAGAAGGTGGCCCAGCCTTTCTGTGTATGGGCGCCCTTTGTTGGGGCCATTCAACCGATATTCGCAATCGGTCGCAATAGTCAAAGTTCTGGCCAGGAGTATCACTTGTGCCTCTGTTACTTGACAGAGGAGCTCGACTAGTAACCGGATATCCTCCGCGTCTGTTGGCGGCGCGTGGTGACGTATGTAAAGCGCGACTGCCACCGCGTCTGTTTTAGGGTCTACCGCGCTCAAGCGCCCTGCTTGCAAAACCTCTTTACCCTGCGCTTCTAAAGCAGCGATATTTTCAGGGCGGGAGTCTGTCAGATGTAACTGCTCGTACATCTGAAACAACCGTTGCTCTCTAGATAGTTTGGACTTCTTAATAGGCACGGGCTCTTATACCTAAAAGAGAAGGGTATTTTGCAATACCCTCCCTCCAGCTTACACAGCCTTCGTAGCGCCGTCAGCGCCGATCCCGGCCTGCTGCTTGTAGTTTCTGAGTGCCGTCACGATAACGCCCATCTTCTCCTTGTAGGGCGCATAGCCCTGCAGCGCGCTCGAGATGCGGTTCATGTACTTTTCGCCCTCAGCCCCGGCAGCGTCGCTCTGCGACTTGAGCTGCTGACCGACGAAGAGACTCAAGATCTCATTCGGCAAGTCGCCGATGAACAGCGCCAGCTGCGGCGCCACCTTCGTGGCGTCGGGCCGCGTGCTGAAGAGCTCAAGAGCGACGCCCGCGCAGACTTCCTGCACTACTGCCGTGCGGCTGGAGGTCTTGGCAGCCTTTTCGACGAGCTTGCTCGTGTCCCTGTCGATGCTCATGTTGAGGAGAGCCGCGACACGCTTACGCACATTCGACTGCGTCTTGTAGTCGTTGAGAATCTCGATCGGCTGGATGAGCGTGTTCTGATCCGCAACGAAGTCCATGAACTTCGTAGCGGCCACGTTGCCGATCTGCCCCTCGACGAGAGTGCGTACCGGGTCACTGGCGAGCTCGAGCTTTGCGCGCTCGGCCGCCAGGAGGATGTTGCTGACCTTCTCCCAGTTGGAGGGACATGGGAACGCCTTGCCTGCGTCACGCATACCTGCGTCATACAGGAAGGTCGTAGCGGCCTTGATGAACGCCGGGACGTGCTGGTGCCAACCCGACTTCGAGACGTACGCGAGCCACGCCGCGAGGTCGTGGGTGACGTACACGAAGTTCAGGCGCTTGCGAATCGCGTGGTCTTTCTCAGCCTCATTGACGAGGTACGACCCGTCAGACGGGTTCATGGCTGCGACCACGATGACGTTCTTGTGCAGCCGGAAGTTGTGGATTCGGCGCTCGTCGGTGAGAGTGAACAGCGAGTTCACCAACGCCTTGTCGCCGCGATTCCACTCGTCCAGGAACAGCACGGCGAGGCCGTACTCCTCGGCCGCTTCATTCAGCTCGATGAGAAACTTGGGCGGTACGAAGTCGAAATTCGTAGCGTCTTCAGAGAACATGATCATGCTGATCTCTTCTTGGGACATGTGTCCGAAGTTGAGAACGCGCATGAAGCCCTTACGTTCGGTGCACCACTGGTGCACGACAGGGGTCTTGCCGATTCCCGTCTCGCCCACGAGACAGATCGTCAGCTTCTGGGGCATTTCCCACACGATGTCGAGAAGCTTGGCTACCTGCCCAATCGATGTTGGGCGGATACCGAGGCGTTCCCACGGATCCACTGCGTCCTTCTTATCTGCCACTGTATAGAACCCTTCGCCTGCAGGTTGCGCACTCGAGTGCTATAATGTTACCCTATAGCAGTCGTACTTACTTCTACCAGCGGAATACATGGATTTAGAAAAACAGGACCTCATTGTCCGGAGGTCCGATTGGACCCAGACATTGATATGCCTGGATGGACAACCTTTTTCGTTGCAAGACTACCCTTTTTACAAGGCGGTCTATGACGGCTCCTACGACGGGCTTTTACTGAAGACGGCCCGACAGGTAGCTAAGTCAACAACGCTCTCTAACTTCTTGATCGCTGAAGCGTGTACCAAGCCCCACTGGCGGAGCTTGTTCATAGCGCCCAGCCAAGAACAGACTACTAAGTTTTCCCAGACGCGCGTAGGCAAGACCGTCTTCTACTCACCGGAGATACGCTCTAGGTGGGTGTCGCAAGACCTATCCAGTCGTGTCTACCAGAAGATGTTCACTAACGGCAGTGAGATCGCCTTCTCGTACGCCAGTGATGACCCAGACCGTGTACGCGGCGTATCTGCGGACCGCGTAGCGTATGACGAGGTTCAGGACATTCAGTACGACTCCGTTATCCCAGTAGTCAACGAGTGCATGGCTAACAGCGATTACGGTTATGAGACCTATTGCGGTACGCCTAAATCAATGGAGAACACCATTGAGCAGCTGTGGCAGTGGAGCACCCAGACCGAGTGGGTAATAAAATGTACTGGGTGCAATACATCACAGTATTTCGTCGATGACCGGTGTCTAGGCAAGCGCGGTCCTATCTGCCTAAAGTGCGGCAAATACGTTAATGTGCGAAACGCGCAATGGGTAGACACTAACGTCTTCAGCAAAAACTATTCAGGCAAGCGCCTGAAGGGTTTCCACGTACCACAGGTAATTCTGCCCAAGAACGTTCCGGCGTCGATGCCGACTGACCTAAAAAATCAGGAGCTAGCCCAGAAGCGCTGGACGCGTATCCTCGAGAAACACGCGGCGTACCCCCCGGCTAAGTTCAAAAACGAAGTCATTGGGGTATCCGACGCCATCGGTACCCGTCTAATTTCTAAGGAGCAGCTAGAGGCGCTGTGCATGCCTTATGAGATCAGCGAATACCCCACCAACAACTTGCTAATGCAAGACCTACGCGGCGTGGTAGCGGGGGTGGACTGGTCAGGCGGCGGATCAACGGGTGCGTCCAGCACGGTGCTTTGGATATGGGGTATCTGCCAGGGCGGCACGCTGCATAACTTCAAACTCAAGACGCTGTACTACAAGATCTACCCCGAGACTAACCCTATCTCGGGCGGAGTCGTTGACCACATATGTGAGGTCTGTAACCGGTTCGAAGTTCAATTAGTAATTGGCGATGCCGGTGAAGGTGCGTTAGCTAACGCTAACTTACGAGAACGCTTGGGCGCTCATCGGGCTATGCAGGTGCAGTATCGCGGCGTAGCTAACTCGGGTGGCGGTGCCAACACGCGGCCATTCTACTGGAACCGGGTCGATAGATTCCTAGCTGAGCGTACGACCATGATTGATCACTATTTCATGTATGTGATTCGTGAAGGCGTGATATTCCCCAATATTAGGCAGATGCAGCACCCCATCCGACATATGTTGGCTGAGTACGAGGAAGTCACCAGCGTTGGACGTAAGGTCTGGAGGCACGCCGCCAGCCAGCCGGATGACGCGCTTCACGCGCAGATATTCGGCTGGATGGCAGCCAAGTTTGTCTGCGCTGACCCGATGTTCACGTATAACGGCACACTGCCATAAACTCTTCGACAAGCATCGTGTGCTTATGAAAATTACAGCTACGGCATGCCGCCACTAAATTTTCAAAAGCTAAAGAGACACCCTGCTGTAATGCATTTAGTCACCCGAACTGGGTGACTCAAGGCATGTCGAGTCGTGAATGGTCCCAAAGGGCTGACAGCAATCGTAGTTTGATTGCTGTCAGCGCTGCGGTACGTTCACGTCTACTCAACCAAAGTTCAGCCGCGACGGTACATCGCGATTGTTTTAGGTGCCAGGGTGTCTCTATGTGCTTATACCCGAAAGATCACGCCGTTACGGCGTCACCGTCGTTAGTGAGCTGTTCGGTCTGGGTAACCGCTACGCGGGGCTTGAGCTGGTATTTGAACATCTTGTTCTGGATCTGAAAACCCGGGTAGATTGCCACGATGGCCTCAGCGGGTGCTTGGATAGACCTCACTGCAGAGAGCCGCAGTCGTAGAGTGCGTGCCACGTTGAAGATGGGGAGCAGCTTGATGATGCCCTTGGTGTCTTCAAAATAGACCGTGCAGGGGTCTAGTAGCACGATGTCATCGGCCGTCTGTTCGAGCACTACGCCTAGGATGGACAAGCCGTCCGAGGTGCTGAAGAGCTCGATAGGACGCGCTTGCGGACAATCTACCGGGTCTTGGTACCTTGCTGCAGTCACGTACGTTGCCGTAAAGGTCTGGTCGGTCTCGATCCAGTCAGCGTATGGCCGCGCGTCCTTGGGCAAGTTCTTAACCCAATCCGTAGTGGTAGTATCGATGAGCGTACCGTCAGGGAGCTTATGGACGGGAGTCCATTGCTTACGCGAGTCGGTCGTTAGATGCAGCGTATAGGTGGCTCCGAATTTATCGAAGGTCTTCGTTTCACGAGAATTGTTAAAGGGCTCAGTCACGCTACTCTCCTGCGCTCACGGTGTTGAAAGAACTCGTCGGCTGTTTTGGTGTATTTTTCATTATTACAACGGCGGCAAGCCGCTACTAGGTTGTCTTGTGAATGGGTGCCTCCCCGCGACAGAGGCACTTTGTGATCTAGCGTCGGCTCCCTAGCATGCCCCAACACGTACACAAAGCGCGTTTTACAATATTCTTTCATAACGGGCTGCGTCATTGTAACACCGGCTCTACGAAAGCGTCTTCGCGCAATTCTGCGAGTAGTTCAGCTTCTTCGATAACGCCCTCCGTTTTTGGGGTAAAGGCGTGTTTAGCAAGATACTTATGCAACGCCTGACACTCACCATAACTCGGGCCTACCTCCACATCGACCTCGAAGGGCACCGGGAGCCAGGGGTACTTTTGGCGCACGCGATCTTGCGCGTAATGCTGTACAAAGTCAGGTAATTGCGTTACGTGTTTCTTAGGAAATTGCATGACAATACTGTCATGCACGGTAAGAAGCATACGCCCGCCGTAATCGTTGCGCAACGGCTCATCCATCTCTATGAGCTGTCCAATGACGATGTCTGAGCTCGTCGACTGTATTTTGAAATTACGCGCTTGCCGCACAGCCCGCCCTCTATGTCGTGAAATCCGGGCCAAAGGGAAGCGCCGCCGCCGCTTGAAGTGGGTTTCTACCCACCCCTTGGACATCACTTCATGTTCTATATCTATCGCGTATTGCTTGAGAGCAGGAAACATATCATACAGCAAGTCAATCAGCTCACGCGCAACTTGTTCTGTTACACCGATAGTTTCCGCTATCTTACTAGGCCCTGCACCGTAGGCAACGCCGAACACAACGCGCTTGATACGTGATCGTTCTATATCGAGCAGCTTACGAAGGGCCGCGTCGGGTATGTATTTCTCGTCATCCCGCCGAGAGTACATCTCGTATGGGCGGTTGAAAACTTTGTGTGCAAAGAAGCTATGCATGTCTAGCCCTTGATTCAGCGCGTCTATCAGCGCTTGATCATGCGCATAGGCAGTGAATACTCGAATTTCCGCACCCTTGTAGTCTACGTTAACGATGACGAAGTCATCGTTATCGGGTATGAACAGCTTCTTAATGTTGAAATTTGCCAAGAACTTCGGCAAATTCTGCATGTTCATGTCGCTGCTAGACAAGCGCCCCGTGCCAGTTCCATTGAGGTGGAACTGCGTGTGTAGGAAGCCATCTCGTTTAGACAGCGCTCGAGTGTTAGCCAGAAAGGTGCTGAGCGCCTTATTGCTCTTACGCCACAGGATTAACCGCTCGGCAAACAACGCGTCGTGAGTCGGTATTTTTCCTTCGACGTCCTCGTACGATATGTACGTACGCAGTACCTTCTCCGCCGTCGAAGGCTGGCCCTTCTTAGTCTTTTCGCGCTCCTCATAGCGCACCATGACGCCATCAGGGTGTGTCCAGCCCCACGTATACAACACGTCGGCTAGCGTCTGGGAGCTATTCAGGTTCAAGTCTTTGCCGTTACGGGTGCGCCCGGCCATGTCGTATAGCTGCGTATTGGTCGCGTCTGCCACCTTGCGCAGCCCCTCTGTGAGCACGGGCAGATATGCATGATCCACCCGTGTACCGAAAAACTCCATTCGACCCAGAACACGTGACGCGGGTATCGCGTGCGTTTTCATCAAGGTCGCTACTTGGGAACCCTCTTGCTGTATCCGTGCGCGCTGAATCAGCGTCATCTGGCGCGTGACGTCCGCGTCAATCGCGCCGTAGATCTGCAGATCGTGTAGCGGGACGTTCTCAAAGCCAGCATCCCGCGCAATCTGCTTCTCCTTCTTGGTGCGCGGATCTTCGGGGCGCTTAGGCTTCTTGCTCAGCACCGGCTTTTCGGGCTTGGTAAACCACCGCTTGGGCTTTTGAGGTTTACCTCGCTTACCCTTAGGCCAGTCTGCGACCTGGACCTCCCACGCAGCTGCGCGGCCTTGTAGGTACGCTTTACAGAACTGGTAGTCTTCCTGCTGGTGCAGGTACGCGGTCAGCGCGCGCAACTCCTCAGGGAGCGCGTCCTCGTAGAGAGACAGAGTCTCTTTGTACGCGCGGAGATTTTCCAAGAATTGGGGGTGGTCCTCTTTGAGGATCTCCTCCATGTCGGTGATCTCTTTTTCTACATCGTCAGACTCCGCAATGCCCTCTTCGGGTTTGAGCATGTCATAGAGACGATCTTCGTATCCAACGTACGCAGGTAAGAAGGTAGCTGTGAGGGCTTTTAGCCCATAGTTGCCCTTCTTGTCCTCGTCTAGGAGATGCTCTCCCAGCAAGGTGTCCCACGCGACGTTGAAGAACCTGAAGCCGTACTTCAGTTCTATGAACTTACCGTCGAATTTGTAGTTGTGAAGTATCTTGGGTTTAGCGGACCCGAGGACCCGCTGTATCGCGTCGTGAATTTCCGGCAATCTATCCAAGTACTCTTCGGGAGCATTTGGATGATCGTAGAGAATCGTGGTAGCTCTTCCGGTATCCCAACCAAAGCAAAACGCAATGATGCGCGCCGTCTGCTTCTCAGGGCGAAGCGTAGTGGTCTCCGTGTCCACCGAGATAGCCCACTTGTCAGGGGTGCTATTAGTGCCCTCTCGGGAATACTCTTCGATCAACTTACAGACCGCTAGAGCCTCGTCCACCGTAGTGGGTATACGGTAGTTCTGCGTGAGCTCCTCGAGACTCTTTGGCTTTACTTCGCCCTCTACGGCCCGAGTAAACGCGTTACCTAGGTCCCGGCGGAACGTGTCGTATACGCCTGGCGCAGCCATCAGCGCTTTTTCGCTGAAACTTACCAGGATAGGCGACATGCTACGTAGATGGGTGTAGAGCTTGCCGCGAGCGTCGTTAAAAGAAACCTTCAATCCCAGCTGGCGAAGTGCCGTGCTACCCAGCGCAACGATTATCTTGGGCTTCCACGCCGCGATCAACCCCTCTAGATATACGGAACACTGCGCCATCGCAGCCTTGTTAGGCGCTGAATCATCCGAAGACATGCACTGCACTGCATAGGTCTTGCGGATGTCCAGCCCCTTGTACCTGGCGTCGCTAGCGATGACTGTCTCGAGAGCTTTGCTCAGTACGGTGCCGCCATGCCCATAGAAAGCGCGGTTGTTTACGGCAGACCGCTCGTCTGGCTGTTCGCCTACTATCAGTACGTCACACCGGGTAGCAGCCGCTTGTGTGACGGGTAAACATCTGTATTCAGAAAAACGGGGGCACCCTTCGCAGAGCGCCCCCTTAGTAGCTAGTACTTGAGGATTAATCGAGGCCTGCTCCATCCAGCGAATCTTTCTCCGGGGTGGCGGTACCGGGCTTCATCATTACTGCGGCTTTGCGGATTCCTTCTTCCTCTAGGCGCAATTCTTCGTGGGCACGCTCCACGCTATTAACGTACTCAGTGAGGTCGAAGAATGAAACGTGCTGCTCGTCGCCGGTCATGCCGTGCACCTTGAGGCGGGTGACAACGCCCTCACTGCGCGCCTTGGAATACTGCACGTATCGCTTAGATTGAGTTGACAGTGTACGTAGGCTGGGAGCTCCTACGCGTGAATAGGTGCCCGATAGTAGACATGACGCGGCTTGGGCCCATACTACTGCCAGGTAATTGCTCTTTTTGTCGAAGAAGACGCCTCGGTCCGAGGTGTTGATTAAATCACGCCAGTCCGCGCGTGAAATGAGATTAGCCAGTGACCGCCTATTGGGCTTCTGGTCAATCTCTACTTCGATATGGGGGCTGTAGATAATCGCATTGAAAAGCATTTCAGAAGGAGCGCGCTCCTCCTTCTCTGCCTCAAGCTCTTTCTTCTGCCCGTGGAATGCGTTGATGAACTTGAGGCCATCTCCACCAAAAGCGTTGTAAATAGCTGCAAGCGGGATCAAGTTTTCCACAGCGCGGGATAGCGTGAGCTCTTTCTGCCGCTGTCCTACTAGGTACAGCGCGTCGTATTCTTTACGGATATGCCTAATGAGTTCTAGCCCGTAGTACAGAATCGCGTGCCGCAGCTCAGCAAACGCAGCTACTCCATACTTGGAGAGCGCTGACCCTATGTTCGCTTTACCTGTGCGCTTCAACAGCTCGATGCGGTTGAAACGCGACAAGTCCATGGGGTCGTTAAAGATGGTATTGCCCAGCAGCCAGAACGGGATGTTGAGGCGCTGCATCTTTCCGTCGCTGTCCTTAGACCCAAGTACGCGCTCCGCCTGCCCCTTAGTGGCTAGGCCCCGCAGGGATACCAGTATTTGCTGTCGCGCGATGGAGTCGCGGGACCCATCATCTTTGTCATTGAACTCGTCTAGCGCCACGATTACGCGTTTCTCTCCGTACAACTGGAAGAGGGCGGCCTGCGTGTAGTTGTCCGTAGTGATAGCCGACGTTACCAAGTGGTACCCGCGTATTTGCTGGTTGTTGGCCAACAGACACATCAGGGAGGACTTGCCTGACTCCCACTCACCCAGGACGTGCGTCATGACCTTCTTGTTCATGCAGTCGAATACTGCAGGGTAGACGGTCATCAGTGCGCAATAGATAGGGTCTACGTCCGGGTATTTGAAACTGAACACCTCGTTCAGTATCAGCGCTATTTTGTCGAGCACATCGAGTGGCGACAGCTTGGGTTTCTGTCGCATGGCCTTTATAGAGTCGTACTCAAGCCAGCCTGCTTCAGGATCCGTGTAAAGTAACCCTGCGTGGTGCTTGGTTAGGAACACCTTGTTGCCATCCACAGGCGCTGTCAGGCGCTCAATTTTGTGGAGGTCCATGTCTTTGTAAATCAGCTTATACTGGCGATTGCCGGTGACTATGTACCCGGTCCCCTCGGTCTCGACAGTGGCCGTGTGGATGCCCTGGTCTAGGTTGTACCAACGTCCCGTCACCTCGCTGGCGATTACTGCGAACGCCTGCGTGCAGGCGTCTTCAGACCGCTTCTCGCACACGGACAGGCTCTGCGCTCCTGAAGCGGGGTCATTAACGTCAGGGAAGTACGGGGGTATACCAACTTCGTCTTTAACCCAGTTGTAGTAGATGCCCCCTATACGGGTCTGGAACAGGCTCAGTGCTCGAGGAGCGTTACCG
>Ga0315286_10007966_pt1 | contig 10401 bp, 5 predicted proteins | sample YL17G10_0_MG_FD_205038 | JGI IMG/M metagenome (GOLD analysis project Ga0315286, IMG submission 205038) | Sediment microbial communities from Yellowstone Lake, YNP, Wyoming, USA - YL17G10_0 | ecosystem: Environmental > Aquatic > Freshwater > Lake > Sediment | place: USA: Wyoming | collected...
GGCCGAGCCGTGCTCCTCGCTCCGTCGGGCCTGCCGCGCCAAATCCGGAGCTTCTTCACGCCCGAGGTGACCGGCCTCGATGTCCAAGGCCGAGACATCCTCGCGGCGCCCATCGACTTCACCGTCACCGACGCCGCGGGCGCCGCCCTGCGCTGGACCGACGCGGGCTTCAAGATCACGGCCCAGAAGCCGGGAGCGGTAGCCTGGGAGTCGGCGCGGCGGGCGGGCCCGGTCGCGGCCGAGATCCGCGCCCGGATGGAGATAGACGGCTTCGTCGAGTTTAAGGTCCGGATCGCGGTTGATCGGCCGGTCGAGGTCAAGGACTTTGCCCTGGAGATCCCGCTCGTCGAGGACGCCGCCCGGTACATGATGGGCCTGGGGGCCAAGGGCGGCCTGCGCCCCGCCGACTTTCAGTGGACCTGGGACCCGAAGAAGAACCAGGACGCGCTCTGGATCGGCGATGTGAACGCCGGCCTTCAGGTCGGCCTGAGGGCGGAGAACTATTCCCGGCCGCTCAACACGAACTTCTATCTGAGCAAGCCGCTTAACCTGCCCCCCTCCTGGTGGAACGAGGGCCAAGGCGGAGTCACGGTTAAGTCCGCCGGCGCCGGGCGCGTCGTCGTCCGGGCCGCGGGCGGGCCGCGCATGCTCGCCCCGGGCAAGGACCTCCACTTCGACTTCAACCTCCTCCTGACGCCGTTCAAGACGATCGACCCCAAAGCCCAATGGGCGACGCGCTTCCTCCACGCCTACGAGCCTCTCGAGAAGGTCGCGGCCACGGGAGCCAACACGCTCAATATCCACCACGCGAACGCGATCAACCCCTACATCAACTATCCCTTTCTCCGCGTTCCGGAGATGAAGGCCTACATCGACGATGCCCATCGCCGCGGCTTCAAGGTCAAGATCTACAACACGATCCGGGAGCTGACGAACCGGGCGCCCGAGATCTTCGCCCTGCGGAGCCTGGGGACCGAGATCTTCTCGCCCGGGCCGGGCCGCGGCTATTCCTGGCTCCAGGAGCACCTCGGCGGGAATTATATCTCCGCCTGGTACGTGCCCCAGCTCAAGGACGCGGCGGTCATCAACAGCGGCATGTCACGCTGGCACAACTTCTACATCGAAGGGCTGGACTGGCTGGCCAAGAACGTCGGGATCGACGGGCTCTACATCGACGACCTGGCCTTCGACCGGACGACGATGAAGCGTGTCCGCAAAGTCCTCGACCGAAACCGGCCGGGGGCCCTCATCGATCTCCACTCGGCCAACCAGTACAATCCGCGCGACGGATACGCCTCGAGCGCCAACCTCTATCTCGACGATCTGCCGTATATCGACCGGCTTTGGTTCGGCGAGTATTTCGACTACGGGGGAATGCCGGCCGACTATTGGCTGGTCGAAATCTCGGGGATCCCGTTCGGCCTGATGGGGGAGATGCTCCAGGACGGCGGCAACCCCTGGCGGGGGATGATCTACGGCATGACCAACCGCCTGCCCTGGTCGGGCCGCAACCCGGCGGACATTTGGAAGGTCTGGGATGAGTTCGGGATGGCCGACACCCGGATGATAGGCTACTGGGTCGAGTCGAATCCGGTCAAAAGCGATAATCGGGAGATCCTGGCCACGTCCTATGTCAAGAAGGGGAGGGCCCTGATTTCGCTCGCGAGCTGGTCCCCGGGGCCGACCACGGCCAGGCTGCGCCTAGATTGGAAGGCTCTGGGTTTGGATCCGGCCAAAGCCGTCCTCCGGGCCCCCGAGATCCCCGACGTCCAGTTTGCGACGACGTTCGCTCCGGGCGACCCGATCCCGTTTGAGCCGGGGAAGGGGTGGATCCTGATTTTGGAAGAGAGGAAGTAAATCCCGGCCGCCTAGCGAAGGACTGTGAAACGCTGCCCTCATGATCCGTAGCCGTCTCATGAGGACAGACGAAGCTTCGCCCTGATGGCGGCTGAGGAGCGGATCGAGGTCCTATCCCTCGTCCTTCACATTGATTAGCGGCAAGGATGGCCTTCAACAAGATGCGGGGGGAGGCGTTGATGTCGCGCTTGTCAGGAAGGAATGCCGCAAAGAGCGAAAAAACAAATTCTTATCCCCTTCAAAAATTTGACATGGTCTGCCAAAGTGGATTATCATTTTTATTATAGGGGGAATAAAGTAATTAGAGTTCCAGATTTTTTTCTTTGCTCATCAATTGTTTGGGCGGAAGTCCCTTACTTAGATGAGGCTATATGAGGATCGTCCTAAAAGTTTTACCTCTTATCGCGATCATCAGTCTGGCCTGGTCCTTCGGCGATCCGCTGAGCGCCCCTCCGGCGCAGGCAACAGCGGGGTTTTCTCTTGCTCAGCTCGATGAAACCCTACGAACGGGCAATATCGACTGGCTCAAACAACGAGTCCTGGAGAACGTCAGCGGCGCCGATCAGCTCTTTTTAAGCTATCTGCGGCAAGACCTCAATCCCGGCAAGCCTCGTCAGGGAGATCCCCCGCCCCTTGAGCGGGCGCGGCGCCTTGCCGACGTTTTCTTTAAGCTTTTTGATTACGATTTCGAACTCGGAGTCATCGCCCACTGGGAAAAAGCGGACGCGGAGAAGAAGCAAGCTCTATTACCTGTCCTGAACGATCATTTCGCCCTGTATAAAGACGAGTGCGCTATGGAGGGCTCAGCTCTTTCGCCTTTTGGCAGCAGCGAACGCTTTGTGGATAAATACTTAGCTTTGGCCGACCGCTACCGGGCGATTGCCTTCGGCAAGGGCGAGCTGCAAGCCCGGCTGCGAGCCGCCGCCTTTGACGCGGGCAAAGCTTGGCAGGCATGGCAGTTGGCCAAGAACCTTCAGGACGAGGTGGGCGAAGCCTGGGCGGCCTATTTTTATAGCGTTTGGGCCGGTGAAGGCCCATCCGAGACGGCCGCGCGGCAGGCGGTAGAATCTGGGGAACGCCTCCGTCTGCCAAGGCTCCTCCAGCTCGCCTTGACCCGCCAAGCGTGGCGGGCAAGCAACCGCGACGATTTTGAAGCCCACCTCGATTTTTTCCGCAAAGGACTTGAGGTGATGCGCTCGATCCCTCTCCTCCAGACCATGGTCGGTAGATGGAGCCGTAGATATTACCCGGGCGAAGCATGGTTCTGCCTGGCTCTCTGGCGAGCCCTTGAACTGAGGGGCAACTCGGGAGCGCAGGAAATGTTCGAAAAAGGCCGCGCCCTGAGCCGCCAGGTCGCCGGGAAAGTCGGCGAATTAGCTTATCTGATTGACGCGACGCCGCAGTTTTATCGGCCGGGCCTGTTCGCCAAGGTGGCCGACCAAGCCGAAACTTTGGCCCGGCAGCTCGGCGATCCAGGGTGGCTTATTCGGTTTTTGATGGCCAAGGCCGATGGCTTGAGCAACACACGGGAGTTCAGCCAGGCTATTCAGGCGGACACGGAAGCGGCTGAGCTCTGCCGGAAAATGGGCGACCGCGGCTGGTACGCCCAATGTCTGTCCAAGCGGGCCCTTTCCCGCGCTCAATCGAACGCCTATGAAGGGGCTGTGGCCGACTTCAGCCAGGCGATCAGGATTTTCCAAGAGCTCGGCTTGGCCAAAACTGCAGCGAATACAGGAATTGATGCGGGCTATTATTTGAGATCACAACCGACGACGGCCGTCAATTTTTTCAATGATGCTCTCGCCATCGCTGAAAAAACCGGCGACCCTGGCCTGATCGCGAATGTGCTTGGCCGCCGCGCCCAGATCAGGATGTCCGACGCCCCAGCCGAAAGCGTCCAGGATTACCTGAGGGCGCTGCCCTACTCGGAGCGGGCTAGCGAAGAAGCCAACACGCCCGGCGATTTCCTAGGCATGATGGGCCGGGTCAGTCAAGCTCTCCGCCAAGTGGGCAAATTCAGCGAAGCCCTCGAAATCGAAAACCAGCGCGCGGTAAAAGCGCGGTCCAAAGCTCTTTCCCGCGCCGAAGCAGACGCCTATTTTAGCCTGCAGAATATCTATGCTTCGGATTTGGGAGAGCCGGCCAAAGCACTCGAATGCGTCAAAAAATGGCAAACCCTGATAATCGAGGGGAGCTGGAAGCTCAGCGTCAACGATCATAATAGAATCGCCATTGCCTGGGCCGGTCTCGGCCAACCGGCCCGGGCCCTAGAACACTGGGCAAACGCCCTGAAGTCGGCTAAAGAAACGCCGGGGGGTGAGCACTTTCAGCGAATGGTCCATAACAACGTCGCCGAATTATTTCTCAAACTGGGAGACTACGACGCGGCGATCAGCGAGCTCGAGGCGGAGAAGAGCCTGATCGATATAACGTTCGATGCCTATAGAAAATCCATCGAGCTGCAAAAAGCTGAATCGTCCAACAAAATGGCTTTGGCTCACTTATTGACCGGGGACCTAAAAAAGGCATTGGAGTACTCAATTCAAGCCCTCCAACTCGAGATGAAATCAGCCCCGGGGACCGCCCTAGCTAGCTATGATCCATATTTCACGCCCGGCGACGCCCTGGTTACCGCCGGACGGTTCGAGGAGGCTTTGGATTTCCAGAACAGGCGAATAGAGAGGGCCCGGCAGACCAAGTCTGTGCTCGGCGAGAGATCGGCTCTCGGACGGTTGGGCATCACCTATTTACGCGCCGGAAATATCCAAAAGGCGCGCCTGTCTTTTCAAGAGGCTATCGAGATTGACCGTAAACCTCCCGGTCCCCAAACTGGAGACTTGGCCGGTTCGCTCCTCGAACTGGCTAAGCTTGAGCTCTCAGCCGGGGATTCGATGAAAGCCGAAGAATTGCTGGCCGAGGCCCGGAAAACGGCGAATCCTTACGACCCGACCCTCCTCTGGCAGATTGAAAGGGCGAGCGCGCAGGCCTTCGCCAAAGCGGGAAAGACTGACCTCGCCCGGAACCATTTCGAGCTGGCCCTGGAGTCTTTGGAAGACGTCCGGGAAAGGCTGCGTCCCGAGGAATTCAGGCTGCGATTCGGCATGGACCGGCGCGGAGTTTACGATGAGTACGCCTGGCAAATGGCGGAGCAGGCCGTGGAAACGGGCTCGCAGGCCGATGCCGTAAAGGCCCTTCAAATCATCGAACGCCGCCGCGCTCAGGCAATGTGGGATCTTATAGCCACAGGCTGGACAAGGCTGGAGCCCGAAGCGGTCCCCGAGCAGCTCCAGAGGGCCCGGGAAATCGAGGCCCGCCTGATGGCCAAACAAAATAAATTGCGCAGCCAGTTCATTCTCGCCCCGGACAAGCGCAATTCGAAGTTGATCGAGACGCTCGAGGCCGAGCTTCATCAGGCAAAAGACGAGCACGCCCGCTTGTTGGCCTCGCTTTCCCAAGGAAGATACCGTTATGCTTCGCCGGCCGGTCTCGGCCGAGATAATTTGGCGGCTGTTCAGAAAAAGCTCGGACGGGATAAAGCCTTGCTGGAATATTTTGTCAACGATGAGGCAACCTTCATTTTCGTAGTAACGTCCTCGGATCTGAAACTTCACAAGATGCCGATCGGCCGCGATAAGTTGCGCCAGAAAGTGCTCGGATTGCTCCAGCCTTTGCATCGCCTCCGAACGGGCGAACTAGACCTGGCCCGTCTCAGATTTGATCTCGAGACGGCTCAAGATCTCTACAAGCAACTTTTCGCGCCGGTGGAGGCGAATATCGGGCGGACCCGCCGGATCCTTATCGTCCCCGACGACATTCTCTATTACCTGCCGTTCGAAGCACTCGTTGACCGGCTCCCGCCGCAGCGCCCGGCGGCCGAGATCTTGTTCACCGAATATGGGCAGGCCGGCTTTTTGCTGCAACGCTACACGATGAGCTATCTGACAACAGCGTCACACCTCCTCTCGGTGAAAGAGACCCCACAGCCAGCGCAGTCCGGTTTCATGCTCCTGGCCATGGCCAATCCCACGGCCGGCCAGGATGCCCCGGTCATGGGTACGGAGGACCCGGTGAAGCGGCGTCTTCGGTCGTCAAACTCCGGAGCGGCTTTTACGCCCCTGCCGGGCACAATGACCGAAATCGATAGAATTTCCAGATATTTCCCCAAATGCGCAGTGGCCGTAGCTACCGGTGCCCAGGCCACTGAGACGATCTATAAAACACGGGCCGCGAAGTACGAAATCGTTCATCTGGCTACGCACGCTTTCGCCGCCGACGATCAACCGCTCTACTCAACCATGATCCTAGCGCCGGATTCCAAGGCCCAGGAGGATGGCTTCCTCCAAGCCTACGAAATTATGCGCTATCCGCTCCAGGCAAAACTCGTCGTCTTGAGTGCCTGCGAAACGGCCCTGGGCCCCCTGGGCCGGGGAGAGGGATTGATCGGCCTCGTGAGCGCCTTCCAGCAGGCAGGCGCCCGATCGGTCATTGCCACGCAGTGGAGCATCGATGAATCGGCGGCGGAATTGATGGCCGCCTTCTATCGGGCGTTCACGACAGGCAAGACTTCGGCGGCGGCGCTGAGGGAAGCCAAGCTCGAAATTTTAAAAAAGCGGGTTCGTCTCGGCGGCTCAGATGTCTCTCTGGCCCATCCCTTTTTCTGGGCGCCCTTCGTCTTGATCGGAAGCGAAGACGAAGTGCTGCCTAAAACCTGAGCCCGATGTTGAGCCCTGCCCGGATCCCGCCCAGGTTGACCTTCTCTTCAAAGCCGTCCGCGCCGGCAGACAGGTACCGAATATTCAAGTCGAGCAGAAAATGGCGGCCGGCAAACAAATAGATGCCGCTCTCGCCGTAGAAACCGAACGCCGAATCCGAGACATCCTCGAACCGGTTCGGATAATCTTCTTTATAAATAACAATTCCCACGCCCGCTCCAAGGTAAGGGCTCAGCTTTTTATCGAGGACCTGAAAACGGAGCCCGGCCGTCAGCAGAATCTCGCTCAGGTCGATCAGCTCCTTCGAGACCGTCATTTTTCCTGTCGCCTTGAATGAGCCTGCCTCGGCCCTGAGTTCTAAGCTCTTGCCCAGGCCCATCGCTAAAAAACCTCCGAACTGAATGCCGCCGCTTCCATAGATGTTGTTGATCACTGAATCCGAAAGGGCATAATAGCTGATCGAGCCTCCCAGCCTGACCGAAAACGCCTGCACCGACGGCGCGGCCAGGATGATCGCCAAGAACAATCCCATCGACACCACCATCTTTTTTGTCATCGTTCCTCTCCTCAGCTACTGACCGGAGCCGACTTTTGACTTTCGACGCCCGTTTCCGAAACGGCGGAGAGGGCATAGACGTATTTCTCTTTCTGTGTCTGAACCTTGTCCTCGTACTGGTAAGCGGCCCCGGTGACCTGGCCGACTTTTTGATAGGAGGTATCACTTTGACCGGCCACCTTTCTATAAATACGGTATTCCATAATCTTAGCCCTGGGATTGCCTGAGGAAGTAGACCAGGTCAGCGTATTGACGACTTCGCCCTTAAAAACCCCGCGATTGATTTTGCTTTCCACCGCCAGCCCTTGCGGCGGCTCCGGCTCTTCGACATACGTCAAGCAAGGATCCCGGACAACCATGGTCAGATCCGATGTGAACGTCATCGAGGCGGAGGCGACGGAGGCACTGGTAGCCGACTCCGAAGCGGTAGTATTCATTGGTGTAAACGATGTCTCAATAACTTGGGCTACCGTGGGCTTGGTTAGGTCGCAGTTAGCCGTCACGTCTCCGGCCGCGGATATTTTGTAAATGATGATATCCTGAATCGCGTTGATCGCATTCACCCCCTTGGCTCCGGCGATGACAAATTCTCCGTCGAAAGTCTTCAAGCTTGCGACAATGCTCTTTCCCACGTAGGCGCGCTGCCAAAGGATATTCCCGGCCGGCGATATCTTGAATGCCCAAAACCCAGGTTCGCGCATGGGCCAGGAGCTTTCGGCTGCCGTCACCAAATAATTGCCGTCATCGGTAGGAGTAATGAAGTTCGTGCTTTCGCCCCAATCCCCGCCAAACGTTTTCTGCCAGACCACGCTTCCGCTTGAAGTTAATCTGACCAGCCAGGCGTCGGCGGTTCGGGTGACGCCATTGGTCCATCCGGATACCAGATAGCCTCCATCCGGGGTCACCACGGCACAGGAGGGAGATTCATTCCCATCATACGTCCCCATGGATTTCTGCCATTGGATAACGCCGGAGCTATTCAATTTGAGAAACCAAGTGTCATTGATGCCCTGGCTGAAAGAATACGTCTCCGCCGCTACGAAGTAACCCCCGTCGCCGGTTTCGATGACAAAACGGCCGCTATCGGCCAGAGTCCCGCCCATCGACCGTTCCCATTCGATTCCGCCGGTTGAGGAGAGCTTCAATAGCCAGGTGTCGTTCGATGAATTTCCGGAAAAGCTCGCCGAAGTCGCTGCGACGATATATCCGCCGTCCTTCGTCGCCCGGATTACGCCTACGCCCGGCGTATCCGCGCCGGATCCGCCATAGGTGAAGGCCCAGGATACGGTTCCGTTTTCGTCGAACTTAGAGACGAGAAGGTCTGCGGAATTCCCGCTGCCGACGCTGCCCAAGCCGACATATTTTCCGTCGAATGTTCTGGCCAGCGAGTTTATCAATGAGCTCGTGCTCCGCACCCATTCGAGGCTGCCCCCTGAATCAAGCTTCATCAGCCACGGCTCATAGACGCTATTTTGCCCTGATTCTCCGCTGACTAGAAAACCGCCGTCATGGGCTTGAACGATCGCCCGGGGACTATTTTGCCTGACTTTATCGACGAGATAGATCCTGGCCCAGCAGGTCCCTCCGAGAAGCCCGGACGGCGTCGGAAACGCCAGCCCATCCCGCTGCTCTATTTTCCGCAGGAAAAAATCTGGCCCGGCCGAGGCGTAAAGCATCGGGGAATCGAGCCAGGCTCCCTGATTTGTCCAAGGCGGCCGGATTTGAACCTGTCCGGACATCAGACACCAGGATAAAGCCAGAAAGCTCAAAATAAGGAAAATGCCGGTTTTCTTGTTCATTTTTTTGACGCTCCTTTTGCAAAGAAAAGCGCGCGCCTATTTTATCAACTTCAACAGGCGGGCGGCCTCATCTCCAAAACGTCCCCTTAATTCAACGACAGCCTTGAGTTCCTTCCTAGCGCGGGAGGCTTCGCCCTTGCCCAGGAACGCTTTGGCCAGGTAGAAATGAGCCTCGGCAAGATAGGCGGAATCGCTGAGATCGACAGTCTGTTTGAGCTCGCCGATCCCCGCATCCGTTTGCCCGGCAAGGAGCAAGCAGATGCCGAGAAAGAACCGGACGTTGGCGGCCTGAGGATGGACCCCCGCCGCAGACCGGAGTTCCGGAATGGCCTGGGTATAGTCCCCCTTTTGGTAGAACCTCATTCCCGCGCGAAAACGCTCGGTCGCTTCGTCAGCGGCTCCGCGCAGAGTGGGCGGAACATAAGCGGGGGGATCAAAACGCGCCAGCGTACCCAGGACAGAAGACTCTCCCGCCGGGCCGACGGACGTCCCCTTAATTCCGCCGGAACCCCGCCAAAGGACCGCCACGATGAGGACAATGGCCGCTGAGGCAGCCGCGGCAATTTGCCAGGGCCTGCTCCAGAGTCGAGCCGGCTTGGCCACCTCGGGAAGGGCCGGCTCGTCGCTCTCCCAGAGCTCTTCTTGTAAAGCCCGCAAGACCTGGAGCTTCCCGAAACATTTGGGGCATCCAAAAAAATGCGACTCGAAGGCCTTTTGCTCAGCCTGATCCAGCTTTCCGGTCAGGTACTTTTCGATGATCTCGTCGTTTTCGATACGCTCACAATCCATAGCTAAGCTCCATTTCTATAAGTGGCCCTGCCGCTCCTTTCGTATCTTTTTTTCGATTTCTCGCTGGACGATTTTCAGGGCCCGCGATTTGCGGTTGCGGATATCTTCCGGTTTCATGTCCATCTTCAGAGCGATTTCCCGCGGGTTCAAGCCCTTGGCCAAGGTGAGAAATAATATCCGCTGTTCGACCGGCTTGAGCATTTGAAGAGCCGACCTCACGATGCTTTTTCTCTCTTCGTCTTCAATCTTCGTCTCCGGCTCGCTCGAAGGCCGGCCGGAGCCCACAGCTTCATTTAAATCGAGAGTTTTCAGATGCCGGAGCCGGATCTGTCGCCGGATATGCTGATTGATGAGGTTCCGCGCCGTGCCGGCAACAAATACGGGTAACTTCACCGGTTCCCGCAAACGACCTTCCCGGAGCGCTTGGAGAACGCCCAGGAGCACCTCATGGGTGATCTCTCGCGCCGCTTCCTGGTCGCGCAGCCGGCCGGCGGCCATCGCGAGAATGTGGGGATAAAAGTATCGAGCGAATTCGTCTTCCGAGCCTTGATCGCCCGCTAGAATACGTTGTGTCAGCTTTCTCCACTCTTCAGGTTCTTGCCAAAACATCAACAACTTGCCCCAGAATTTTAAAACGGCTATTAACAATAATCATAATTCGCGGCCCGGGATTTTGTCAAACGGTGAT
>Ga0315286_10007967_pt1 | contig 10401 bp, 10 predicted proteins | sample YL17G10_0_MG_FD_205038 | JGI IMG/M metagenome (GOLD analysis project Ga0315286, IMG submission 205038) | Sediment microbial communities from Yellowstone Lake, YNP, Wyoming, USA - YL17G10_0 | ecosystem: Environmental > Aquatic > Freshwater > Lake > Sediment | place: USA: Wyoming | collected...
AGGCGTGCGATGTTGAAGCCGGGCATCTCGCGCAAGGCCGACTCGACTTCCTCGAATTTCTCGCGCAAGTAGGGCGTCACGAAGTCCACATTGAGGGACACGCGATGGCGGGCATAGAGGGCCGCGGCGGTTCCCCCGACCGCGACGGTGGGCAGGAAGAGCAACCGACCTTGCACCCGGCGCGCCGTTTCCAGCAGGCGCTGGAACTGCTCATGGGCCTGGCCTTCACTCATGCGTCGTTGGTTCCCGCGCGGCTTCGTCCATGCGCTTGAGCAGTGCCAGCCAGAGCCGGCACCCTCCCGCCAGGTCCGGGTCCGCCCGGCGCAGCAGACGGGCCAGGAGTTCGCGCAGTTCGGCGTCCCGACGCACCGCGTGGTAGAGTTACCACCATTGTTCCTCCGTGCCTCGCAGCGCCATGTCCACCACTCCGGCCGGCGTCAACTGCGCGCTCCAGCGATCCTAGGTCTTTGACTGAAACGCAACCATACCGCGGCCATCATGCGGCCAAACGCGCACCCCAGGCAATCAAAGAGATGTTGAGGACGAAACCACAGACACGGCTGATTCATCTGAAAATGGGGAAGGGTTGGGCAGCCGGGCTGAGCGGCCGAGGACCTACCCCTGATCAGGGAGTCGGCGTGCCGTTCTCGATGGCCGACCAATGACCGCGGATGATCCCCAGGATTGCGGCATCGTGGTGCTGATCGAGCGTGAGACTGGTCGCGTAGCAGCCGATTTCGGCGCTCGGGGGCGCGTCCGGGGCGGTGGTTTCCAGCGACGTGCGCTCGACGGCGATCACCTGCCAGCCGCCGCACAGGCCGATCGATTCCGGGCTGACCGCGACGCGCGCGAGGCGCCGGTGATCCAGCCGTCCGTGCCCCTTGTCCCACGAGCCCTGAGGGGGGAAAACCCTGCTGGGCGAGCAGGTGCTGGGCTTCTTCGAGGAGGCCGCTCTGGTTGCCCTTGAGCCCAAAGAGGTAATCGCCGCCCAGCTCCTGCGTAATGAACCGGGCACTCTCCTGCTGACAGTGCATCGCATCGGCCGTGATCAGCGTGCCCTCAGGCAGGGCCAGTTTCTTGAGCAGCGGCTTCAGCGCGGGGATTTCGTTGCTCTTCTCCTCAATCGGGATCGGGTCGAGCGTCAGACGCAAGTGGTGCGTGACGGCCGAGAGCAACCGCAGCGGCTTGCCCTCGTGCCGCCCGCTGCCGCGCAGCACCTTGCCATCCACGGCCAAGCGGGCCAGCACGAGAAACCGGCTGTTGTTGACGATCAGCCCCAAGCGCCGGGCCCGTTGACGCGCACTCCAGCCAATCCAGCGCTCACGCGCCTTGAGATGCAACGCCGGCGCGCTGAACGCGATCAAGGCGACCCACTGGCCATCCAACTCGGCGACCTAGCGCAGCGACTGGCCTGCGAGTCGGCTGCTCTTGAGGTAGTGCTGCTCCTCAAGCCGCCAGTCAAACTCGCAGCGTTCCTCGTCGCGGAGTAGTCGTACCGCAACCCGATCCAAAACCGCGAGTTCTCCCTTCGAAAGGTCCAAAACCATGTGACCAGGGTCGCCGGCCGCTGGTCACAGGTTCAGTCATTTCCAATCCCACCCCTGTCTCTCCATTACTCCCTCGCTCCAGATGAATCAGCCGTGTCTTTCGCAGGCGTTGGGTGGAACGGAGCAAAAAAAGTGCGGGCGACACCGCGATGCGGAGTCGCCCGTTGGAAATCCAGGAATTCCAGCCGTCAGGCCGGCTGCTTTTGCGCCATCTCCTTGTCGCGTTCTTCCATGGCCGCCTTGCGGGAGAGCTTCACGCGGCCCTTGTCATCGACCCCGATGCACTTGACCCAGATGTCGTCGCCGAGCTTGACGATGTCCTCGGCCTGCTTGACGCGGAAGTTGGCCAACTCGCTGATGTGAACCAGGCCATCCCTGCCCGGGAAGATCTCCACAAAGCAGCCAAATTCCTTGATCGTGACCACTTTGCCCCGGTAGAGCTTGCCGATCTCGATCTCACCGGTAATGGCCTCGATTGCCTCGCGGGCCACCTTCATGCCATCGGCGGACACCGAGTAGATCTTGACGGTGCCATCGTCCTCGATGTTGATCTCGCAGCCGGACTCATCGACGATCCGCTTGATGTTCTTGCCGCCCGGGCCGATCAGGGCGCCGATCTTCTCCGGGTTGATCTTGAGCGTGATGATGCGCGGGGCGTACTTGCTCAACTCCGGCCGCGGCGCGGCGAGGGTTTGGCCCATCTTCTGGAGGATGGCCAGGCGAGCCACGCGCGCCTTCTCCACGGCCTCGGTCATGATGCGGTGCGGCACGCCGCCGAGCTTGAGGTCGAGTTGGAACCCGGTGATGCCGCGTTCCGTGCCAGCGAGCTTGCAGTCCATGTCGCAGAAGTGATCTTCCGCGCCGAGGATGTCGGTGAGGAGTTGGTACTGCGTGATCTCATCCTGGTCGTTGCAGGCGGTGCAGAGGCCGATGCTGATGCCGGCCACCGGACGGATCAACGGCACCCCAGCGTCCATCAGGGCCAGGCTGCCACCGCACACCGAGGCCATGGAACTGCTGCCGTTGGATTCCATGATTTCGCACGTGACGCGGATGGCGTACTGGAAATCCTTGAGCGGCACCATCGGCTCGAGCGAGCGCTCGGCGAGGGCGCCGTGACCGATCTCGCGGCGGCCGGGGCCCATGATGCGGCCGGTCTCGCCGACCGAGAAGTTCGGGAAGTTGTAGTGCAGGATGAACTGCTTCTCGTTCGCCCCGCCCGTGTAAGAATCGAACTCCTGGGAGTCTTCGGTCGTTCCGAGGGTCGCGAGGGCCACGGCCTGAGTTTCCCCGCGTTGGAACAGCGCGGAGCCATGGGCGCGCGGCAACAGGCCCGCCTCGCAGAACAAGGGGCGGATGTCGTCGAAGCCGCGGCCATCGAGTCGCTGGTTGCGCTGGAGGATCAGATTGTGAATGGCCTCTTTCTGAGTGACATAGGCGATCTCCTTGAGGGTCGCGACGGTCACTTTCTCAGCGCCGAACTTCTCCACCAGCTTTTGACCGACTTCGGCGTTGATCGCTTTGACCGCCTCTTCGCGCGCCAGCTTGCCGGCCGTGAGCAGGGCAGGCACGATTCTGTCGCCGGCGACCGCTCTGGCCTCGGCCAGCAGTTCTGCCGGCACCTCGCTGACGGTGACGTTCCGCTTGGCTTTGCCCACCTTGGCGACGAGATCCTTCTGGGCTTGGATGAGCGGCTGGCAAGCCTCGTGAGCGAACTGCAGTGCCGCGTTGAAGTCCGCTTCGGAAATCTCCTTGGCCGACCCTTCGAACATCACGAGTTCGGTCACGCTGCCCACATACACCAGGTCCAGGTCGCTGTCCGCCATTTCGGCATGGGTGGGGTTGGCGACGAACTGGCCCTTGACGCGCCCGACGCGAACCGCGCCCAGCGGTCCAGCCCAGGGGATGTCGCTCAACATGAGCGCCGTGGAGGCGCCGTTGAGGCTCAAGATGTCCGGGTCATTCTCGCCGTCCGCGCTGAGCACGATGCTCTGGACTTGCACTTCGTTGAGCCAGCCCTTCGGGAAGAGTGGGCGGATGGGGCGGTCGATCATCCGACAGGTGAGGATTTCTTTCTCGGTCGGGCGGCCTTCGCGCTTGAAGTAGCCGCCAGGGAACCGGCCTGCCGCAGCCGCTTTCTCGCGGTAATCCACCGTGAGCGGGAAAAAGTCCTGGCCCGGCCGGGGCGTGCTGGCCGCTACCGCCGCCACGAGGACGATGGTTTCGCCGAGTTGGACGGTGACGGCGCCGTCGGCCTGTTTGGCCAACTTGCCGGTTTCGATGTGGATGGTCTTGGTCCCGAGGGGGATGATTGCCTTCTCGTTCATAACTTGCGTTGCGCCCCAAGCCCGGAGGAATTTCAGTCAACCCCCGCGGTGCGGATGCTGAATGAAATTTCCCTGTGCCCAGGGGCGCGTTTTTTCTGACTGCGCGGTTGTTCTGTTTGGTTCGGCGGGCGGAAGAACCCTGGCCGCGTGATCCAGGCTGGTCCGCTGTGAATTCAAGAGAGGGGAGGCATGAGCGGAGGAACCCCGCCACCGGCAGTTCGCTGCCGGCGGGCAGCTTCCTCCCGGACTACTTGCGAAGCTTGAGCTTCTTGGTCACCGCGGCGTACCGATCCGCATCGGTGGTATGGAGATAATCCAGCAGCCGCCGCCGCTGGCCGACCATCTGCAGCAGGCCGCGTCGGGAGCCGTGGTCTTTGACGTTCTTCTGCAGGTGCTCGGTCAAATGGTTGATCCGCTGGGTCAACAGCGCAATCTGCACATCGGCGGACCCGGTGTCTCGCTCATGCACGCGGAAGTCCTGGATTGTCTTCACTTTCGTTTCCATACACTGCGTCTTCTTCTCTTTAATTCAAGATGCGCACTCTAGGTTTTGTACCCCAGGGTGTAAAGCATTTTCCAGGTGTGATTGGGGGATGGCCAACCTGACTCTGGACACTGCCGGCCGTTCCTGCTTCGATGCGGCGCGTGCAACAGTCGATCATTACTCTGGACATGGAGGGCGTGCTGACGCCCGAAATCTGGATCGCCGTCGCCGAGAAGACCGGCCTCCCAGAACTTCGCCGCACCACCCGCGACGAGCCGGATTACGACCAACTCATGCGCGGCCGGTTGGCCATCCTCGATCGCCACGGGCTCAAGCTGTCCGATATCCAGGAGGTGATCGGCACGCTCCGCCCCCTCTCCGGCGCCAAGGAATTCCTTGATGAACTCCGGTCCGTCTCGCAGGTGATCATCCTGTCGGATACGTTCGAGCAGTTTGCCAGCCCGCTCCTACGCCAGCTTGGCTGGCCCACGCTGCTGTGCCACCGATTGGTGGTCGATAACGACCGCGTCACCGGCTACCGGTTGCGTGTGCCCGAGCAGAAGCAGAAGGCCGTGGCGGCGTTGAAGCGGTTGAACTATCACGTCATTGCCGCCGGCGATTCGTTCAACGACACGGCCATGCTGATGGAGGCGGATGTCGGCTTCCTTTTCCGCGCGCCAGACAACGTCAAGCGGCAGTTCCCGCAGTTCAAGGCGGTGGACGCCTATGCGGACCTGATGCACCTGATCCAGGAGGCGAGGGAAGCCGCGCTGCACCGCCCGGGAAGGTAGCGGAGGTTCCGGCGTAACTGCGAGGGAGCGTGGATCATCGTCCTCTCCCCATCTCATTCCACGTTCCGCGTTCCGCACCCTGCGCTTCGCGTTCGGTTCAGTCTTCGGCCTTTGACTCGCGGGCGATCAAGTCGCGGAGCGCTCGCGGCGCATCCTTGCCTTCGTACAGCATGGCATAAACTTCGTCCATGATCGGCGTACTGACGCCGAGCCTGCGTGCCAGTTGGACGGCCGAGCGTGCCGTGGGCACGCCTTCGGCCACGTTGATCATGCTGCGCTGGATGTTGGCGGTCTTCTCGCCGCGGCCAAGTCGCTCTCCGAACCCTCGATTGCGGCTCAGTTTGGAGAAACAGGTCACGATCAGATCGCCCACCCCGCTCAAGCCCGAGAAGGTTTCCGCCTGCGCGCCACCAGCCACCCCCAACCGGCGCATCTCGGCGATGCCGCGCGTGATGAGCGCTGCTTTCGAGTTGTCGCCGAAGCCGAGCCCATCGCAGACACCGGCGGCAATGGCGATGACATTCTTGAGTGCGCCGCCGAGTTCGACCCCCACGAGGTCTGCGCTCCGATAAACGCGAAACGCCGGTCGGTGAAAGAGCGCCTGAACCTGGGCGGCGGTCTCGGCAGCACGGCTGGCGGCCACGATGGCCGTCGGCACGCCCCGCGCCACTTCCATGGCGAGCGTCGGGCCGGAGAGGGCGGCGTGGTGGGCCCGGGGTGCGGTCTGCTCCAGCACGCCCGTCATCGTCAGGCCGGTGTCGAACTCGATGCCTTTCGTGACGGTGACGACGATCCCGCAGAAGTCCGCCAGGCAGGCGGTGACCGCCCGCAGGTGGCGGGAGGGCGCCGCCACCACGACCAATTCGCTGTCGGCGACGGCTTGCCGCGGATCGGCTTCGCAGCGGAAGTCCTGCGGTAGGTCGATGCCCGGCAGGAACAGGCTGTTGCGGCCCGTGCGCCGGATTTCGTCGAGGCACTCCGCCTCATAGGCCCAGAGGGTGACCGGGTGGCCGCCTTCGTGGAGCAACTTCGCCAGGGCGGTGCCCCACGCGCCGGCACCCAGCACGGTGAGCTTCATGCCAGAGAGCCCTTTCCCGACCCAAACCGATGCTCCGTGCCGTCAAGCAGACGTCGGATGTTCGTTCCGTGTTTGAGGATCGCCAACACCCCGATGAGTGCGAAGACGGCGATGAGCGTGCGGCTGCCTCCGGAAATCCAGACAGAGAACGGCAGCGAGAAGCCGGCGGCAATCGAGGCGAGCGACACGTAGCGGGTGAGAGCGGCGACCAGCAACCAGACGCCCATCGATATCAGGAAACCCGCCCACGACAATGCCAACAGCACGCCACCGGTCGTGGCCACGCCTTTGCCGCCCCTGAACCAAAGCCAGAACGTGTAATTGTGGCCGAGCACGGCAAACGCCCCGGCCACGACCGACAGGTAGTCGCGGGTCACGAGCACGGGTGGGTTGGCGGACGCGCCCAGGGAGCAAGCGAGGTTCGCGACCAGCCCGCACGCGAGCACGCCTTTCAGGGCGTCTATGGCCAATACGAACACGCCGGCCGGCCGGCCGAGAATCCGGAAGACGTTCGTTGCGCCGATGTTCCCACTGCCCACGGTCCGGATGTCGATCCCCTTGGCCTTCGCGACCAGAAAGCCGGTGGGGATGGAACCGAGCAGGTAAGCCCCCAGGGCGGCGGCGGCATAGCACCAGAATTTCACGGGGCGAATCTAGGCCGCCACCTCTGAGGGCGGCAAGAGCAATTCAGGCCCAGAGGTCACTCCCAGAAGACAGGGGAGGACCTCAACGTGCTTGGCTGGCTGAGGTCCGGCGCTCACCGGGCCGGGCGACGGCTAGCAGGCTTTGGCCGTGAGCAGGCCGGACCGCAGGCCGCTCAAGGTTCTTCCGGACCGGAACAACGGACTGTTCAAACCCTTGAGCATCCCCTTGCGATCCATTCCAGCCGTACCTCCCGACCCAGATGGGGCTATCGTGTGAAGGCTTCGGGGACCGGGCTCAAACTCGGGAGAGGAAACTGTACTTCACGATGCACCACAAGGCGCGCACGCCGTCGCGCCAGCCGATCTTCTTCCCCTCCGCGTAAGTGCGCCCATGGTAGGAGATGGCCACCTCGTAAACGCGGACCTTGAGGCGGGCCACTTTGGCCGTAATCTCCGGTTCGAAGCCGAAGCGGTCTTCACGAAGGGTGATGCGCTGCAACACCTCACGCCGGAACACCTTGTAGCAGGTTTCCATGTCCGTGAGATTCAGGTTCGTCGCCATGTTGGAGAAGGTCGTCAACGCGCGGTTTCCCAGGGCGTGCCAGAAATACAAAACACGGTGTGCGCCGCCTCCACCCAGGAGGCGGGAGCCGAACACGACATCGGCTTTCCCAAGCAGGATCGGGTTCAGCACGCGGAAATACTCGGCCGGGTCGTACTCCAGGTCTGCGTCCTGCACGATCACGATTGGCGCCGTTGCGTGGGTGAAACCGGTGCGGAGCGCCGCGCCTTTGCCCTGGTTCTGCTTGTGCTGCACCAACTTCACGCGCGGATCGTCGCTGGCCAGCGCCTTCAGCACCTCCGCTGTCCCGTCGACCGAGGCGTCGTCCACGATCACCAACTGCTGCACGGGACGCTGGGCGAGCACCACCTTGACGATGTCCGCGACGGTCGTCGCCTCATTGAACACCGGCATCACGACGGAAAGACACGGGGCAATCTCGGTGTTGGACCGGGCTTCGTTCATCTTCAGCGAGTCAGCACAGGGTGTTCAGCGGATGCCCATCAATCGCGCCCGTGACTTCGGGCGCAGACCATAGAGGCCGCTTTCCGGAATTACAATCTCGGAGAACACGCGGCTGGCGGCACGGCAATCCGCATCCACTCGCGTCAACCGACGGGGCGAGAACAGCCTCAGCGGATCAGGGCCAAGGCAAGGGCGCCCAGCACCGCCAGCACGCCACCCGCCAGCGAGCGAGCACTGGGACGGTCTCCTTCGAGGAAGTAGGCGAACGGAACGACGACGATCGGCATGGTGGCGACAATCGGCAACACCACGCCGCTGGGCTGGGTCGCCAGTGCCCACTGGTAGCACCCCACGCCGAGAGTTGGCCCCGCCAGACTGTTCAGAACCACCCATTCCCACCCCGTATGCCACCGTCGTTCCGCACCAGCAGTCACAGCAGGTGACGCTGCCTCGCCGGCGGCGGGGGATTGCCGCTCCCTTCGAAGGTGAACCCACACCGTGAATGGCACGACAAACACGACCCCCCCAAGGATGCGTTGATACGCTGCGGTCAGACCGTCGACGTCCTGACCCGCCAGCGCGACAACGGCGTAGGCTTTGCGGCTCACGACTGCCCCCAATCCCTGGCCCACCGCCGCCACCACGCCGAACACAAGGCCGCCGATCAACAGGCGGCGGGGAATGCGGAGGTGGTCCTGGGGTGCCACGGCGATGGCGACGCCAAACAGGATGACGAGGCCCGCCGCGATCTGCGGCCGGCTCAGGGTGGTGCCCAGCCAAAGCCACTCCGCAAGTGCCGCGAACGGCGCCGCCAAGCACTGCATCAAGAGCGCCGTCAGCCGCGGCCCCAGGCGGGGCAACGCCTGGTAGAGCGCGGAATCGCCCAGACCGAAGCCGATGCAGCCACTGAGGAAGAACCAACCGAACGCGCCGCCCCCGAGCCCCCGACCCAATCCGTGGGCCCAAGCGGCCAGCAGCACCGTGGCCAGGCAGAGCCGAAGGAAGTTGGCCGTCGTCCCGCCGAGAATTCTCGTCGAGCGGTTGGCGAAAACCACCGACAGCGAGAACAGCAATGTAGCCAGCAACGCAGGGAACATAGCCGCTTCAGTTCGAGCGGAAACCGGAATGGCACTGACGACGCAGTGCCCTTCCGCGGACCACCGCCGTGAAGTAAGAAGAGCGGGAGCGCTGCGGTCAGCCGCTTACTTGCCAGCCGCCCACGCGGTGCCTTGGACAATGAGTTTCGTCACCTCGGGCGCATTGATGGCTTTCGCGTCATGGCCGAACGTGTGGTGAAACACCCGGCCCTTGCCATAATCCAGCGTGAAGGCCAGCGCCTCCGTCTTCTTGCTCCAGTCCGAGTCCGCTTGGACAAGCACATGGATCGGAGCGTCGCCCTGCAGTTTGGCATAGAGCTCGTCGTCCTGGTTGAAGTCGTTCACGCCTTTCGTGATCGGGCTGGCCTTGTCCACGATCACCGCCTTGAAGACGCTGCGGTCGCCGTGGCCGGAGGTGCCCATGACCCAGATCCGGCCGCAGAGCGCCTGGAACTCGGACCACTCCTTGAAGGACGCGCTCGAGAGATGCGTGACGACGAAACCCTTGCCGCCCTTCACGAAGTTGAGGAGGTTCTCCTTGCCCTGGTCCGACAGCGTCGGAGTCTTGGCGTTGTACATCATGAAGTAGATGACGTCCACGTTCCTGAGGTTGGCGTCGTTGGCGAGGACCTCAGGGCTGCCGACGACGTCCACGTCAAAGCGGCCGGATTCCTTGAGGGCCTCGCGTGTGGCGGCCGCACAGCTCAACCAGTCGTGCGGGCCGCTGACATCGTCGCCGGTGATGAGGAGGACCTTGGTCTTGGCAGGGGCGTCGGCCGCTTGCAGGACGAGAGCACCCGCCAGCACCGCCAGACTGAAGAGGCTTCGGAGGGATATGCGCATAGGTGGTTTCCTGTTCGTGCTTTGAGTTTGGATGTTCTGGACGCGCTGAGAATGAGGCCCGGCTGAACTGCCGGTCAAGCGGCAAAGGACAACGGCAAAGGACGATGATCTGGGCGAGGATTTGGTGAGGACACACCTTGTGCCTCGATGATGAACCGGAAGACCGAAAGGCCATTGGCAGGAGCAGGCGACGCTGAGGCTCGCGTCAGGCGAAGTCTGCCCTGGTGTTGGACGCCTCTGAGAGCAACTGTGGGGTCGGCAGGGTCGTGGAAAGGGTGTCATCGACGAAAGGAAGATTCACCATGTACCAATCCAGGCCGTCATGTCTATAAATGAGCCCGGAGCGAAACCCGCGCCCGGCCAGGAACCGCCGGGCGGCGTCGAGACTGGCGAAAGCCGCCGCAACTCCTTTGGGGCAAACCACGAAAACCGGGTGGCAGGAGTAGATGATCTGTCGATTGACCACACCCGCAAACATCACCTTGGATCTTCAGCACATCACGTGCTCGCCAACCCTCCCCGCGTGACCGCGCCCATCCTGGACCCGAAGGAGTACTAGAAGA
>Ga0315286_10007968_pt1 | contig 10401 bp, 9 predicted proteins | sample YL17G10_0_MG_FD_205038 | JGI IMG/M metagenome (GOLD analysis project Ga0315286, IMG submission 205038) | Sediment microbial communities from Yellowstone Lake, YNP, Wyoming, USA - YL17G10_0 | ecosystem: Environmental > Aquatic > Freshwater > Lake > Sediment | place: USA: Wyoming | collected...
CGCTCCGAGGAATTCGTCGCCACCCCATAGTTCTGATAGGCGTTCCTGGGATTGAACATGTAGGCCTGGTTCAGGGTGTCCAGCGAGACGTAGGTGTCTATCTCCCGGCGGGGATAGCAGTCCGTCCCGTGGGCCGTCGCCCTCAAGCGGACCGGCCGGCCGGCGATCAGGTCCTCGATCACGTGCGCCCCGCCGTAATCGAGGTTGCCATCCTCCCGGGGCTCGGTCGCGCCGATGTAGGCGTCCACCGCCGCCAGGCCCGTATAGGCGGGCACGCCGTTGAGCCAGGCCTTGGTCATTTTGATGGGAGGCTCTGAGTGCCCGAAGTTCAGGAACACCCCCGAGGAGCACATGGCGCCGAAGGTGCCGGTGGTGACCACGTCCACCTCTTTGGTGGCCTGTTCCACACCCTCGCGCTCGACGACCTCGATGATCTCCTCTGCGGTCATGACCACCGCGTCGCCCTGTTTGATCTTCTCGTTGATCTCCTCGTAGCTTCGCTTCAAATTTCTCACCTCGAGCGGTGCTCGTTCGACTCAAAGGCCTCTCTCATGCTTGGCAGAGATCACTTCAGCAGTCCCTTGGCCTGGGCCAGCTCGGCGTTCAGCACCGACCCTCCCGCCCCCCCTCTCAGGGTGTTGTGGGAGATAAGGAACAACTTGACATACTTATCCTTCTTTCGGACGCGCCCGACGGTGACGGCCATGCCCCTCGCCCGGGCCGGCTCCCCGGCATAGGCGTCCCAGTGCGGCTGTGGCCGGTCCGGCTCGTCCCGCACGATGATAGGGAATATGGGAGCGGTGGGCAGCTCCAGCCGCTGCGGCTCGGAACGGAACTCGCGCAGCGCCTTGACCACCTGCGCGGCGCTGGGGTCCTTTTGGCACAGCACCACGGCCGACTCTAGGTGACCGTCGATCACCGGCACCCGAGCGCAGGATGCCAGCATATCGAAGTTGGCGGGCTCGAAGCCGTGCTGGGTGACCTTGCCTAGCATCTTGTGGATCTCCTCCTCCATCTTCTCCTCCTCGTTCTTGATGTAGGGGATCACATTGCCGAGGATGTCCAAGGACGGGACGCCTGGATAGCCGGCGCCGGAGACCGCCTGGTAGGTGGAGACGCACACCAGCTTGAGGCCGAAAGCGTCCTGCATGGCCTTCAAAGGCGGGGCCAGGCCCGTGGTCGAGCAGTTGGCGTTGGTGACGATGAAACCGCCGTTCTGCTTGAAGGTGGCCTGGGAGCGGGCGACCTCCAGGTGCTCCGGGTTGACCTCAGGGATGAGCAGCGGGACGTCCTGGTCCATGCGGTGAGCGGCCGCGTTCGAGAAGACCGCCACGCCCACCCCCGCCAGGGCGGTCTCGGCGTCCTTGGCGATGTCGGTCGGAAGTCCGGAGAAGGCCATGCGGCAGTTCTTTCCGATCTTCGCCACATCGATCTGCTCCACCCTGCGCTCCATGGTCTCGGGCCTGAAGGAATAGTCCTTCACCTTGTTGACCTCCTTGAGCTTCTTGCCGTCCGAGCGCTCCGAGGCGTACAGGCCCTCTATCTCGAACCAGGGGTGGTCCTCCAGCAACTGCACGAAGCGTTGCCCTATCATTCCGGTGGCTCCCAGCACCGCGACCTTAACCTTCTTCATTCCATCCCTCCGTAGTACTCGCGCCCTTTCTCCATGATCTTCACGAACTCATCGCTCTCCTCCGCCATGGCCGCAGCCCGGATCTCCTCAATGGACTGCACCAGCAGGTCGAGCGCCTCTTTGGTGTGCGGGTTGAGATGCTGTATCTCATAGTAAAGGTCTGGGTTCTCATCGGCCACCCGGTGGCTGGTGCAATGCTGGTGATGGAAGGTGGTCGAGGAGGCCTGCTTCAGCTGCTCGAACGGAAATCCGGATTTGACCAGCGAGGTGAAGAAGGCGATGTTCACCGCATGGCTCACTCCCAGCACATAGGACATCAATCGGTCATGCTCCTCCACCTGGACCTCGGTGAGGTTCGCGCCCGAGCCCTCGAGCAGGGCGCGCGCCTCCGAGACCGCCGCTTTGGAGCCGCAATCGCAGATCAGGATGTTCTTCTCCAGCAGTGTGGTGGTGTCCGGTCCGAACATAGGATGTACCGAGCAGACCTTGACGCCCTTGGCCGCCGCCTTGCGGAGCATGGGTATGATGGGTTCCTTGATGGAGGAGACATCGAAGACCAGCCCCTTCGGCCTCAATGCCAGCACTCGCGCCATCATCTCCGCGCTGGCTGAGATGGGGGTCGCCACCACGATCACATCGGCCTGCGACACGGAGCGCTTGAGGTCGTTCTCGAAGGGGAACTTGGTGCTGGATACGATGTCGTTCACCATTATCTTGTGACCGCGGGAATCGAAGAAGTTGCAGAACCAGCGCCCCATCTTGCCCGAGCCGCCCACCACCGTGATCCGTTTGGCCTCGACCTCGCGCGGGATGCGGAACTGCGAGTCCACCGATTCCCGGATCAGTATGCTGGCGATCTTCTGGGCCGCCGCCTCGGATATGTCGGCCTCCTTGGCGCGGGAGACGAAGCGCGCGATCACCTGGTCCTCGACGCGGATGTTCCTTACCGGCATGCCTTTGCCCTTCTTGTGCTGCCCCATCTGCTTGGCGAGGCGCATCCGCTTGCCGATCAGGTTCAGAATCTCGTTGTCCACTTCCTCTATCATCCATCGGATCGCATCAACATTGTCTGGCAATGTAACCACCTCTTATCATGAGGTCCACCAGCACCAGGGCGGCGGCGGCTTCCACCACCACCACGGCGCGGGGCACTATGCAGGGGTCATGTCGTCCCTCGATTTTGACCATGACCTCCTCTCGGGTCTTCAGGTCGACCGTCCGCTGGGCTCGCGCGATGGAAGCGGTCGGCTTGAAGGCCACCTTGAAATCGAGGGGCATCCCCGTGCTGATCCCGCCCAGCACCCCCCCGGCGTGGTTGGTCGTCGCCCGTATGGACCCGTCGACCATCTGGAACGGGTCATTATGCTCCGATCCCCGCATGCGCGCCGCACGGAAGCCGGCCCCGAACTCCAGGGCTTTGACCGCGGGGACGGCGAACATCATCTTGGCAAGCTCCCCGTCCAGGGTATCGAAGAACGGCTCCCCGACCCCCATGGGAAGGCCTGAGACCAGGCAGCGCACCACCCCGCCCACGGAGTCGTCCTCCTTCTTGGCGTCCAGGATCTCGCGCTCCATGCGGGAGCTCATCTCCGGGGTCATCGCCCTGACCGGGTTGTGCTTCGCTATCTTCTGAACATTTGGCACCTGGTACTCTTGCATGTCCACCACCTCGCCGATGGCATGGGTGTAGGCGCCGATCTCCACGCCCTTCCCGCGCAGCAACGCCTTGGCGATGGCTCCTGCGGCGACGATGGGGACGGTCATGCGGCCGGAGAACTGCCCCCCGCCCCGGAGGTCGTGCGCCTCACCGTACTTGACCATGGCGGGCAGGTCCGCATGCCCCGGTCTGGGGGTGCGCCTGAACTTCTCGTACTTGGAGCTGTCCTTGTCAAGATTCTCGACATAGAGATTGATCGGTGCGCCGGTGGTGGTGTTGTTCATGATGCCGGATTGAACCTGGACCCGGTCCGCCTCGGCTCTGGAGGTCCCGATGTGCGCGGACGGCTTCCTCAGGTCCACCTCCGCCTGGATGCCCTCCACCGAGATCACCACCCCGGGCGGGCAGCCGTCGACCACGCAGCCCACGCCAGGCCCATGGCTCGAACCGAAGATGGTGATGCGGAAGACGGTGCCGATCGAGTTCATATGATCATCTCCATGTCAGCCCCCGATCCGACCATGTCGTCCACGAAATTGGGATAGGATATGCGGTAACAGTCCCCGTGACTGATGACGGTCTCGCCTTCGGCCACCAACCCCGCCACGGCGGCCGCCATGAGGATGCGATGGTCCTCCAGCGAGTCGACCTCCGCCCCTTTCAGCCTGGAAGGCCCTTTGACCAAGCAGCCGTCCGAGCGTTCCTGCAGGTTAACGCCCATCGCTCTCAGGAAAGCGACGGTGCTCTTGATGCGGTCGCTCTCCTTCAATCGGACGTGCTCCGCGTTGATTATCTCGGTTACCCCTTTGGCCTGAGAGGCCAGCACCGCCACGAGCGGGAACAGGTCCGGCGCATCGGAAAGGTCGACCGTGATGCCCTCCAGCTTCCCTGGCAGCACCTTCACCCCCGTGGAGCCGCGCTTCACCACCGCGCCGAACCGTTCCAGGATGTCCAGGATGAGCTTGTCGCCCTGCTTGTCCTCGGGGTCCAGCCCAGCGATGGAAACCCCTCCGGTAAGCGCTCCCGCCACCATGGGGAAGGAGGCGGATGAGTAATCTCCAGGCACCTTGTAGCTCTGGGGGAGGTAGCGTTGCCTTCCAGGTATCATGAATCCGCTCTTGCCCATCTCCACCTTCGCTCCGAAGATGCGCATCATGCCCATGCTGATCTCGACATACGGCCTGGACTTGAGGGGCGAGGTCAGGATGACCTCGGTGTCGACCTCCTTCAAAGGGGAGGAGATCAGCAAGGACGAGATGAACTGAGAACTGACATCCCCTTTGATATGGCACTGCTTGCCCTTGTTGGGACCGCGCACCACGAAGGGCGCGAGGCCGTTGTCACGAGTGGAATGGCATTGCACGCCCAGTTCGTTGAGGGCGTCGAGCAGGGGCTTCATGGGCCTTCTGCGAACCGAGGCGTCCCCGGTGAGGACCGTGGTGCACGGTAGCAGCGAGGCTATGCCGGCCATGATGCGAATGGTCGTGCCGGAATTGTCGGCGTTGATGACATCATCGGGGCAGAGCAGTTTTCCGCCATCGATGGTCACGCTATCTCCTTTCACGTCCGCTCTCGCGCCGAACATCTGTATGGCGCGCAGCGTCGCCAAGGTGTCGCCGCTAAGCAGCACGTTCCTGAGATTGGTACGGCCGTCCGCCAGCAGGCCGAAGATCATCGCTCGATGCGAGTAGGACTTGGATGGTGAGGCAGGAATCGTCCCGCTGATCCCAGATGGTCGCACTACTAGTCTCATTTCGATCCCTCCAGATTCTCCCCATGGAAGACCTCGGTGACGATCATGTCCTTTCGGCCCACCGCATCGAGCAGCAGGTCGAAGTTGCGGTCCTCGACCAGCATCACCGTGGCCGGTCCGGTGCCGGAGAGGCCGGCCGCGAAGGCACCATTGGCCAATGCCTTGAAGGTCATCTCCATGGAGAGCCCTAGCGCGGCCGAGTAGCTCAATGAGTTGATGAGCATGGCCTGCGCATACTCACCTCGCCTGGCCTTTAGGAAGGCCGCCTCCACCGCAGGAGCCAGCGTCTTCATCTTCTGCAGGGGCAGCTGCTGCTTGCGGATCTGCATCTCAGGCACATGGACCAGCGCTCGCAGCCCCTCCGGAAGAGCATCCCTTCTCAGGATCCGCTCCTTGGAATTATCGGTCAGCACCACCCCTCCCAGCAACGAGGCGCAGGCATCATCGAAGGCCCCGGTTACGGAGACCTTGGCTTCGAGGGCGCTCCTGGTCCCGATCCGGATGGCCTTCAGGGGATCCATGCTCACGCCCAGGGCATCCAGCGTGGCCAGGACGACGGCGTTGGCGGCGGCGCTGCTGCTCTTCAATCCCCGGGATATCGGGATCTGAGAGCAGGTGACGACCTTGGCCCCATACTCCCCGCCTGGTGCGGCCATGCTGAGCACGTTGCGAACGCATCTCTCCGCCAGCGAGGCGTCCTCGCCCCGGAATCCTGCGATCTCGACCTCGATGGTCCCCGAGGAATTCAGCTCCACGGTGGCCGTGGTCCTCAGGTCCAGCCCGAAGGCCGCCCCTTTGCCGGTGGCAATGGCATTGACGATGGTGCCTGCGCCGTGCGACATGCCCTGCCCCTTCATGCCATGCCCTCCCGCAGCGCCCTTAGCATGACTTCGGCCGGAGGTGCCTTGCCCGTCCAGATCTCAAAGGCCTTGAGGGCCTGATGGACCAACATGCTCTCTCCGTTGATTATCGAAGCTCCTCTCTTCTCCGCTTCGATGAGGAAGCGGGTCCTCGGTGGATTGTAGACGGCGTCCATCACGAATTGCTGCTGGTGGAAGATGGCCGGGGATATGGGCAGCTCATCGGGGAAGCCCTTCATGCCCAGCGGGGTGCAGTTGATGACCAGGTCGAAGTGCTCCCTTAGGGCGTCCTCCGCGGTCACGGGATGAGCTCCCTTGAATTTCTTGGACAGCGATTCGGCCTTCTGCCAATTTCGGGTGGTGATAGCGATCCGCGCCCCCGAAATCGCCAGCGCGGCGCAAACCGCTCGCGCCGCCCCGCCCGCTCCCACCACCAGCGCCTTCTTGCCCTTCACTTCGACCTCGTGCTGCTTCAGGGTCATCTGGACCCCGACCAGGTCGGTGTTGTGTCCTACGGCGTCGCCGTCCTGCATCTCCACGGTGTTGACGGCGCCCACCGCTTCTGCGGAGGCGTCCAGCCTGTCCAGGAACGGCATGATCGATTCCTTGTGAGGTATGGTGACATTGAAGCCCCGCATATCGACCTCCACGGCCAGCTGGAGGAAGGCCTCCAGCTCCTCCGGCCGGGTCGAGAAGGCGAGATATCGGCCGGGGATCCCCAAGGCGAGGAAGGCGGCGTTGTGCATGGAGGGCGAGAGGCTATGCGACAGCGGATGCCCGATGATGCCCGTGATGACCTTCTCAGGCGTGAGGCGCCTCATGGTGTCGAGGTCGACCTGGCCAGGTGCGGCCTCCTTGCCCTTCTCCAACGAGGCGTACGCGAAGGCGCACCCGATGCGGTCCGCGCACACCCTGGTGATCTCTCCCAGCTCGCCCATGCCGATGACCACGAACTCCTTTTCGGTGGAGGAGAACATGCGCGCCGCGTCGATGATGGACAGCAGGTCCGCGATAGCCTTCACATTGAAAGCGACCTTGGGGATGGCCGCCCTGGAGCTCGCCTTGATCATGAGCTCCAGGATGACCCCCGGCTTGGGGGTCTTTTCGAAATCATGATACGAGCAGATCAGATGCGCGTCCTTCAGCTCCTTCTCCCTCCGGTCCCACAGCGGGGAGCCGAACTCCAGGTCGATGAGATGGAAGCCGGCCTTGATGGCGCTCTGAAAGAAGACCAGGCGGTCCTTCTCGCTGCCATTGTAATGGCCTCCTTGGGCCTGGTTGCGCAAGGTGGCGATCTTGGGGATGTGGATGGAACCGAACCCGTTCAAGCTCGAAGGCATGGGGGACATCAGGTCGAAGCGCAGCTCCAGCAGGTCCGCTCCCTTCTCCACGGCCAGCCTGGAGGCTCGCAGCGCATCCTCTGCATTGGTCTCGATGATAGAAACGCAGGTCCGCATCATATCTCCGTTATCGTCTCCGTTATCGCGTGGCCAAAGTGCCTTCCGCCCTCTTCCAAGCGCACGAGCACCTCTTGTCCCACTTGGATGTCGGATATGGAAACAGGTCCCGAGGGGGTACAAAGCCTTATCGTCTCCGCGTTCTGGAGGATGGTGCTGTACTTCCTCTCCTTGGCCCTGACCTCGAGCAGCAACAGGGGCCTCCTTTCGATCTTTGACCTCCCGACCGCCACGCTGCGGCAATTGCCAGATTGATCGATGGCCATGAGCTCGTCCCCTCCTCTGATCTCCGAAAGGTAGCGGGTCCTGCCGCTGGAGGTGAGCACATAGGCGTGCACCGCCCCGGCGTTCACTCGGAAAGGCCTAGCCGCGACGTACTCGCTCTCGATGCTTTCTGAACATATCAGGAAGAGGCAGGCGGATTGGGAACCTACCAGCATGCCTTCGCCTACGCGCAGCAGCGAACAGGTGTCGATGCACACCCGGTCCCCGGTGGCGACCGGCACGATCCTGGTTATGACGGCCGTGGTCAGTTCTAGCTTGGGCAGCTCGCGTGACGATGCGACCTTGAAATCCTGCAACATGGATGCGCTGGTCGGAGCGATGGCGACCCCGCTCACGCCCACCTCCAGCGTCTCGAAGAACAGCCTGGCCTCCTCCGGCGTAGCGGCGCTGGCGATGATCTTGGTGGTGGACCCTTGAAAGTCAGCGATGAGGTTCTCCAAGGGGATGACCTTCCAATCCTTGGTCGAGATTAGGAGGTTCTTGACCTGGTCCTTGTAAGCCGCGGCCTTCATAAGGTCCTGGTTCGAACGGATCTCCAGGAGCTCGCCCACCCGCTCATCCTCCATGTAGAGGGAGGTCCCCTTCAGAACTATGGCGTCGAACCTTCCCAGCCGTTTCAGCTCCTTGTCCTGCTCGCGGATCACGATCTCCACGAAGCCGGCCTCCAGGGCCGAGGACACCATCTTCTTGCGTTCCTCATAGCTTGACAGGTGGTCGGACCTGACCCAGACGATCCTTGTCGAAGGGCTCATTGCATCACTTGAGGAATTTCATCGCTTCCTCGACCTCCATGTCGTCGAGCACGATGCTTGAGACCGCCCGCGTTATTCCCACGATGTTGCGGTGCTGGAAGATATTGCGTCCTATGCTGACCCCCTTGCCGCCCGCTTCCAACGAGTCCTTGACCATTTGCAGCAATTGCACGTCGGAATCGATCTTAGGCCCTCCGGCTATTATCACCGGGGCTAACGCTCCGCGCGTCACCTCTCTGAAGGTGTCCATGTCCCCCGTGTAATTGGTCTTGACGATGTCGGCCCCGAGCTCGGTCGCCACCCTGGCGCATTGCTTCAGAAGCTCGGGATCATAGGAATCCTTGATGTCCTTGCCACGCGGATAGATCATGACCAGGAGGGGCATGCCCCATTCGGAGCAGGTTCGTGATACCTGCCCGATGTCCCGGAGCATCTCAGGCTCATCCTCGTTTCCCAAATTCACATGAACCGAGACCGCGTCGGCGCCGATCTTGATGGCCTCCTCGACCGTCGCCACGATCACCTTGTGATTGCCCCAGGCCCCGAGGTTCGTCGAGGCTGACAGGTGGAGGATCAGACCGATGTCCCTTCCATAGGAGCGGTGGCTGTAAGGAACCGCTCCCTTGTGAAGAACGATTGAGGTGGCGCCCCCTTGGGAGACCATCTCAATGGTCCCACGCAGATCGACCAATCCGGACACGGGCCCCATGGTAAGGCCATGGTCCATTGGCACGATCACTGCTCTTCCCGTACCGCGATCGATGATACGCTCCATACGCACGCTTTTGCCCAGTAGCATATATGCACCTCGTCGAGGCGTGTCAATATCTAACACGCTTAAGAATCTTTCCTTCAGTCAGATTCCTTGTTATATCCTAGAAGATGAGTCCGATATTTAATCAAGCCCACAGCCTTCGATATCGGTCGGACGGGCAGATGAAAGATTCATTCTACCTGAAGGCAGATACCATTCCATGGGCGGAAGGGAAGAGAGCAAGGAACAGCAGAAGAAATGGGACGAGACATATGGCAACATGGATTTCTTCGGCGTTGAACCGAGCGAGCTGGGGCAGAGCGCGATCCGCCTCTTCCATGAGAATGCGGTCGAGACCGTGCTCGAGCTTGGCTGTGGGCAGGGGAGGGACACCTGGGCCTTCGTTAAGAGCGGTCTGAAGGTCATCGCCCTCGATTACTCTGCGACAGGCATATGTCAAATGATTGACAAAGCTAGGACGCAAGGGGTCGAGAACCGCATAGAGCTGAAGGTCCAGGACCTTAGGCAGGGGATCCCGCTGCCCGACAGCTCGGTAGATGCCGTGTTCTCGCACATGTTGCTATGCATGGAATTGCAGGTCAAGGAGATCCAATTCATACTGGATGAATGCCGCAGGGTCCTTCGGCCATCTGGGCTGAACGTCTTTTCGGTAAGGAACGACCATGACCCACACTATGGAAAGTTCGTTCCCAAGGGTGAGGATATGTGGCAGAACCCGATGGGCCTCGTGGTCCATTTCTTCTCCGAGGAGAAGGTGAGGAAGCTGTCGAAGGGATACGAGGTGGTTCGGATCAGGGAGTTCGATGACACCTCGCCTCCGTTCGTCAAGAAGCTTTACGAGGTCGTTCTAAGGAAACCGTAAGGGCCCTGATGCAGGCGCATTTCGCCTTTCGATAGGCGCAATAGCGATTCATCCTCGCCGATTACGAAACCCTAATACGCCCCATAGCTATCCGCATAACGTATGTGGAGCTCATTGTCAAAGTACTTCGGCAGGTATCCGTCGCAGGGAAAGGTAGCGAGGCTATTGCTGGAGAACGGACTGCGGGTCAGCTCCGGTAACGTTTATTGCGGCGAGGTGCAGCTGGCTGATAGTGCGATCGGCAGAGCGGCAGGCGTCGACCGCAGGATCGTGCGGGCCACCGTGGAGACCATCGAGACCAACGAGGAGCTGCTGAGCGTGTTCTCCCGCCTCAGACCGACGGCAATGCTGAAGGACGTGGCGCCGG
>Ga0315286_10007972_pt1 | contig 10398 bp, 8 predicted proteins | sample YL17G10_0_MG_FD_205038 | JGI IMG/M metagenome (GOLD analysis project Ga0315286, IMG submission 205038) | Sediment microbial communities from Yellowstone Lake, YNP, Wyoming, USA - YL17G10_0 | ecosystem: Environmental > Aquatic > Freshwater > Lake > Sediment | place: USA: Wyoming | collected...
TCTGCAGTCCTTGGGCCTCGACGGTCTTCTTGAGTTGCTCGAGCACCTCGCCCGCCCCGGAGGACAGGCAACCTGCTCCGCAGCAGACGAACAGCTTCATCCGGTAGCTGTGCTCCTGCTTCCGGACCTTGGCCGCAATCTCTTCCAACTTGTCCAAACTCATTTCTTCCCTCCGATGTGGGTGCGGAGCATCTCCACAATGCTCTCCGGCTTCACCTTGGCCAGCACATGGTCGTCCAGCACGACCGCCGGCGCCAGGCCGCAGCAGCCGATGCAGCGGGCGATTTGCACGCCCAGCTTGCCATCCGGGGTGGTCTGGCCCGGCTTGAGGTGCAGGCCCTTCTCGATTTCGCGGACAATCGCCTGCGCGCCGCGGACGTGGCAGGCCGTGCCGGTGCAGATCACGCAGTTATGCTTGCCCTTCGGTTTGAGCGAAAAGAAATGGTAGAAGGTGACGACGCCATAGATGCGCGCCGGCGGAATCCGCATCTCGCGGGCGATGAACTGCATCGCCTCGGCTGGCACGTAACCGAATGCGTCCTGCACCTTGTGCAGGATCTCGATCAACGCGTCCGGGCGGCGCTGGTGTTTTGCCATCGCGGCACTGATCCGCTTGTAGCGGGTGTCGGTGCGGGGCGGAGGACCGGTTTCCGGCTTGGCTGCGCTCTTGACCTCTTGCATGGGTTCTGGGGGGGTCAGTCGGCTTGGGTTCGACCCGGCGGAGCCCGGCGGGGGGCGGGCGCCGAGCGGAGGCGGCCCCAATCGGGACAACGGTCGAAGGCCCCGGCATTCGCGAAGGAATGTCGGTTGCGGGTGGCGCCGGCCACGCTTGATGGGAGCTGGACCGCCTTCAAAGAGGGGGCTGTACTAACGAAGCAGCCGGGTTCTGTCAACCACCTGCGAAGGGCCGGCGAGGCGCCGAGGCGCCGGTGCCGTATGGCGCTGACCTCGAAGCTCCTGTGCCCAGCCCGCAGCCGGTTCGCGTGCCATCCGGTCGGGCCCGGCCCGCCCCAACCGCACTCCGGACAGAAAAATGCCCGGCGAATCCCGGTGCTCACCCCGCGAAATCCAAAGCTACCTCAACCGCGTCTCCGGTCCGTTGCTCGACCGGATCGACCTCCATGTCGAGGTGCCAGGCGTGAAGTTCCACGACATCGCGGCCGAGCGGACAGGCGAACCCTCAGCGCAGATTCGGGAACGGGTCGTGGCCGCGCGCCGCATTCAGCAGGAACGGTTCAAGGGTCGGCCGAAGATCACTTGCAGCGCCCGGATGGGGACGAAGGAGGTCAAGGCGCATTGCGCGCTGGACGAGGCCACGCTGGAGTTGTTGAAGATGGCGATGACGGACATGAACCTCAGCGCCCGGGCCTACGACCGCATCCTCAAGGTCGCGCGGACCATCGGCGACCTCGCCGGCTCGGCGCGGATCACGAGCGATCACATTTCCGGGGCGATCGGTTTCCGCTCCCTTGATCGCCAGATCTGGAGTTAAAGACCGACGACGAGATGGGCACGCGATCCTCGATGATCCGCAGCCGGAAGCCGAAGTCCCAGCTCAATCTCCAGCGGGGGAGTCACCGCACAACTCTACAATAGCCGGGACTGACACCTTCTTGACACCTTCTTGACACCTTCTCGTTTCGAGGCCATCTGCCGGCGCGTCGGCATGGGCAAGGGTCAGTGGCCGAAGAAGTAGTGGATCTCGAGCTCTGACTTGCGAGCTGAAGCGAGCGTTGACAAAACGAGCCCGAGCCGGGAAGTTGCCGTCGTCATGAAGAAGCGGATGCCCGTAGGTATGAAGAAAGGGGTGGATTACCCTGAGGAAACCGAATCGGATCAGGTGGCGGCTCAAGTCCGCCGACGGGCAAACCGGTTGAGCGCCTCGCAGCGGGCCGAATACCTGCGACGCGGCATGGTAAGGATCTATGGCGGCGAATGGCCCAAGGAAACAACTGGCGCTCGACACTAATCTACTGTTCCACTTGGCGGACCGCCGGGACTTCGCTCACGCGTTCCGGGAGGCATTTCTCGAGGCCGGCTATGCTCTGCGCTTTGCCCCGACGGTGTTGGGGGAGTTGGTGGCAGCCGAGTTGGCAGGCGAAGCGCGCGAACGCCGGCTGGCCGCCGCAGCTCTAACCAACGTGGTGAAGTGGCAAATCCACCCCTTCGACCTGACCTCTGTCGAACAGACCATTGCTGATCAGTTTGCCCAACGACTCCTCCGAGCGGGCTTGTTGCCTGCGGAGGAAATCAACGACGCGCTCATTCTTGCCGAGACCACGGTGGCTGAGATCCCGCTCCTCGTCACCTCCGATCGGCATCTGCTCGAGGTCAACGACGACGAGTTAGCGGTGCTCTGCCAGCGGGCAGACGTCTCCCCTGTTCGGGTGGCGCATCCCCGTCGACTGCTCCGTGCGATGCGGTGATCGCAGCCGAGGGCGTCCGACTCCGATCTTCTCCCTTCTCGGCCTCCTGTCCGCAGCCTTCTATCAACCGACCACCGGCTTCTGACCACCGACCTCCGACTTCTGGACTCACGGCCCCGGCCGCATTCTCCTGCAGACCACGTAATTCCTCGCCGAGCGCGGCCTTGCCGGCCACGGCGAACTCCTCCCGGAGCCAGACGGAGGCCCGATCCAAAACCGCCATCGCCCATCGACGCTCATAGAGTTGCTCCGCCGTCAGTTCGCCGCCGCATTCCCGCTGGTAGCGTTCTTCCGCTCCGACCTCGTTCAACGAAACCACCACGCAGCCGCCGCCACGTTTCTGGGCGCACGCCTTGTCCCATTCGTCAGCCAGAAAATAGCGCAGCGACGCCAGCAGAAAGGAGCGGAATCGACCCTTCTCACGGGACACCTTGGAGAGCGCGTGCCGCTCCAGCAGGTGGGCGAAGAAAGACTGGGTGAGATCCTCCGCATCGGCGGCGCTGCCGGCGTGCCGCCGCGCGTAGCAATACAACGGATACCAATAAGCCCGGCACAACTGCTCGAGCGCCTCACGCGCATCGGGCGAGGAATCATGGCCCGCCGTCAGCACGACGCTCCAGTGGGTCGCCGGGAAGCCCGCGGAGATCTGAGGCGCCGCCGGGGATCTTGGCCTGGACGCATCGCCTGCCATGAAGCCGGACGATAGGCGACCCGCTGGTGGGCGACAAGTGTGGAGCAACTCAACGTCGAGACTCAACTCGCCCGGGTCACTGGGGCACGCCTTACTCGTCACTCACTTCGTTACCGCGCGGTAAAATCCCGCCGCTTGGCCGACCGGCGGCACCTCGACCCACTCCGCCTTGCCGGTGAGATTCGTGACGGTGGCCAGCGGCCACCAGGTGTGCAGATCGGGTGAGCTTTCCAAAGAGTAGATGCCGGGAAGACCGCGGAGCGTCAGATGCATTCCGCTCTCTGCCCAGACCGGTGCTTCGAGCCGCGGATTGGCGCCATCACAACGCACGCGGGCGAGATAAGGAGCCGGTCGGCCGTTGACCTCAACAAATGCGCCTCCGAGATAGAGTGAGCCGCTGGCGTGCGCCGCGACGGCGAAGACAAAGTCGTTGGGACCGGCGCCCACCTCAAAGCTCCGGTCCCACGAACCATCCGCGTTCAAGCGGACGAGGTTCTGGCGCCCCGGGGTGTTCGTGATGCTCAGCATACCCGCCACGAGCACCCGGCCATCCGGTAGCGGCACCAGGCTGGCGGCGAACCCGTTACGGTCGAAGGGCGTGTTGAACGACTCGTCCACCGTGCCATCGGGATTGAGCCGGACCAACAACCGGCGCGGCCTGCCATTGACGGTCATGAAGTCTCCCCCCATCAGGATTTGACCGTTGGGCAATACCACCAGGGCGTTCGGCATCGAATCAATTGGGAGGGTCGGCTGCCGGAAGCCGGTGTCCCGGGTGCCATCTGGATTCAGACGCGTGCACGTGCCGACGAACGAGGTGTTCCAGTAACCGACCAGGATCTTGCCATCCGGCTGCAACGCCAGGTCCATGAGCTTGATGGACCCGCTCACGGATAACCGGAAGCTCGGGTCGAGCGGACCATCCGGATTCAGCCGGGCCACCAGGGGGTGCCATTGGCCGGCGATCTCCGTGAAAGACCCGCCGAAGAGTATCTTGCCGTCGGGCTGAAGCACAATGCGCACGATTCGCCCATTGGGGGCTGCGGGCTGGAAACCCGGGTCGAGAGTGCCGTCGGCGTTAAACCGGGCGAGGTTGGGCCGACCAACCCCATTCACGGTGGGGAACTCGCCGCCGACCAGGATTCGGCCATCCGATTGCTCGGCAATGGCCCAGACGCTCCCATAAACCTCGCCGTCCTCCCGGTCCGGCCCCACCGCGATACGCACCGGATGGAAATTCGCGTCCACTGACCCATCCGGATTCAGTTGAACCAGTCCGGCATGGTCCAGGCCGTTGAACCGCGTGAACAGCCCGCCGCAAAGAAGCCGGCCATCCGGACGCACGGCCATGGCCAGGACGGTCCGGTTCGGCCCAACCGCCGGGTTGAAAGCCGCATCCAAGCTGCCGGGGCGCTGGTTATCCAGAATGGTGATGGTGGCCGAGTTGGGATGTCCAAGACCCGTGCCAGGGCCTGGATTGACTAACACCAAAGAGAAAGCCCGGTCATAGCCGGGGACGGGGTCGTTCAAGATGGGAATGGCCAAGAGCCGCTCGGCCTCACCCGCGGCGAAGGACAAGCTGCCGTTGGTGGCCACGTAATTGACCCCGGCCAGTGCCGTGCCATCGCGGGCCGCGAAGGCCACCGAACCGGCCTGGTTGAGGGCACCCACTCGCCGGACGTTCAACGTGACCGCGCCGGAGGTTTCCGACACGACGCAGTTGGTGGTGCTGAGAACAAAGCCCGGGTCGTCGTCCTGAATGACCAGTTCCGCCGTGTCTTGCCGTCCCAAGGCATTGCCGCGAATCGCGGTGTAGCTCGCATCACCGGGGGGCGGCTGGAGGCTCAGCTTCACTGTCCGTTCGCCCTGGCACTCGGCGTCATCGAGGACCGTGACGGGGCAAGCCAGGGTTTCCACCCCTGGGGGGAAGGTCAGCCGGTTCGTCTGAGCGATGAAATCCGTCCCGGCTTGGGCCGTACCGGACGTGACTTGCACGTCCACGCTCGCGGCGGTGTTGGTGTCGCCGGTGCGGAGCACTTCGACCCTCGCGGTCCCCATGTTCTCGGCCGCGAAGTATCGCGCCGCGGCAAACTCGAAGCGGTTAGTGGCCACGCGGAACCGGGCGATAGGAGGAGCGTTCTGGTTCATCAACCGGACGTCGTTGTCGGCGGGGGCTGATCCGGTTGGAACTCCCTGATAGAACACGTTGGTGCTGGAAAAATAGGGAACGGAAATACCCGGTGGATAGGAGACGATGGTGTGATAGAGGACCCCCTCGGCCACGAAGCGGTTCGCGAGCCGCTCGGAGGCTGACGTCGGCACGACGCGGTCAAAGGGGCCGAAATTGTGGGCCAGTTCGTGCGTTGGAAGCCAGCCCTCCGTCAGAGCCGCATACCGTCCGACCACGCAGAAGCCTGCCCCCGGATCACCGGTGAAGACGAAGCTGACGCCTGTACTCCCCCAGACAAACAGCATGGCCAAATCCGCTTTGTAGAGGTTGCGCAGACGGTGGACGTCGTCCAGATACCCGTCACCGGAGGTTCGCAGCCGAGTGCGGTCAGTGATCGAATTGCCGCTCTCGGTGTAAGGCACGGCGCCGCGATGGACGAGATGGAAGCGGGCGTTGATCTGGCTGTTGCTGAAACAGCGGTTGGCTTCGGCCACGAACTCGTCGATCTGCGCATGGAGGCGAGCCTCTCCGCCGGCATCGCTCAGCGCCTGAGGGGTGTAAACCACCATGAGATCCACGACCGCGGCGGGCGGATTGGTTTGGGCCTGAGCGGCTTGCAGGAGCAGGCTGGCCAGGGCTAAGAGCGAGAGTCTGGTTCGCATAGGTTCGTGACAGTTGACGATGTGTTGCTGGTGAAGGCCCCATGGCTGTCGTTGTGGAGCAGCGTTGCGACGGCCTTCTACCCATTCCTAGAACAAACGGAACGAAAGGTTACAGGAGTTCTTTCGACGTCAGTTTGCGCTAGAGTGGAGCGCGCTGTTAGAAGTAGGAATCAGCGCCTACTCACGTCGGCGGCTACGCGGTTCACGGCCGCTGCGCGGGTTCGCGAGGAACAGAAGGCTCCCCAGCATCCAGTCCCAGCTTCGCCAGGATGCGTTCGACCTCCTTGAGATTCCAGATGGAGATGTCGCCGTTGGAACGGGAGACCGCCAGACGTTGGCTGTCCGGGCTCCACGCCCAACACCAAAGCGTGCCCTCTTGATCGGGCAGAGAGTAAAGAAGTCGGCCGGTGTTGGGATCCCAGAGGTCCACGCCCAAAGCGGAGGCCCGCCCACTGGGGCATTTGGTTCCGTCCGGGCTCCTCGGGCCGCCCGGCCCGATCGAAACGGTTTGCTTTCCTGTGGCGACATCCACTGTGAGGGCCGCCCCGTCCGCACTACGAGTCCATAACTTACGGCCGTCGGGACTGAAGGACAGATCTGGGCGGGACCGGTCGAGGTTCGTTGCCAGACAACGGGGCTCGGACGCGCCACCAATATCCCACAGGAGTAGGTCGTACCCACGCGCTCTGTCCACACAAGCCACCGTCTGGGAATCGGGCGAGAAAGCGAGGCCCCGGAACCGGCCCGGAAGAGATCGCACCAGGTTGGCCGAGAAGTCGGGTTTAGATTCTTCAGTGCTTCGGGATTCAATCGCCCAGACGGTTAATCGGGAGGAATCGGGGTCGTCGCTGATGTTGGCGATAGCCAGGTGACGCCCGTCGGGACTGAATTGAGCCGACCAAGTGGAGCCACCCACTTTCGTACCCAGCTCAAGCAGGCGGTTGCCGGTTTCGGCGTCCCAAACCCGGGCCAGACACGTCTCGAAATCCCATGTCGTTGTCACCAGCCATCGTCCATCGGGACTGTAGGTCACGCCTTGACCCTGTCCAGGCAGGTCTTTGGCTTCCCAAACCACGCGCCCGGTCGCCGCGTCCCAGACTCTCACGATCCGGTCCTTGCCTGTCGAGGCGAGGCGGGAACCGTCCGGGCTGAAGCAGACACCGGGGGTACCGCCAACGTGACCGGACAAGCGCAGCACTTCAGCCGAGAGGTCCAACCGGTAGAGCCGCGCGTGGCGGCCGCCGGCGGTGAGGAGGAAGCTCCCGTCGGGCGCAAACTCGATCCCGCTCGCAGAGGTTGGTTCCTCCAAAACTGCGACATCTTGATTCCTGAGGAAATCCCAGAGGCGGACTCTACTCTGCTGCCAGATTGGCAAAGCAATCATGTCATCTCCCGGCGCGAAAGCAGGATGCGAGTACCCGCCGAAGGTTTCCTTGAACTCGCTCACCCGCTCGAAGCCATCCATCTTGTAGATCACCAGTTTATCTTCCGAGTCGCAGGAAAGGTACTTCCCGTCGCGACTGAAGATGATCCTGATCCGCCCGGAGAGGCGCGGCCCTACCAGGCGTTGCACACGGCGCCCGCTGGCCCAATCCCAGATATCCAGAACGGAAATGCTCGGTTGCGCCGGCTCGACCGTCTCCACGACGAAAAGCTTGCCGTCCGGGCTTAAGGCAACCGCGGCCCATTTTTGCATCTCGCGTGGAAGCGGAACGGTGAGGACTGCCGTCCTGCTCTTCAGTTCGATGAGTCTGACGGCCGGAGTTGCGGGGTCGTCCACCACCACGAGGAACTCCTTGTCGGAGGCGAAACATTGATAAGCTCCGGGCCACGGCGTCCGCTCGACTTCGCGCCATCGGCCATCGGCGGCCCGTCCCCAAAGGCAGACCACTGCCCGCTGAAAAAGCACCCTCAGCGGTTCCGTGCCAGGCGACCCATGAACCGAGGCGAGTTGGTCGCCCGCAGCGTTGAAGCAGTAACTCTGCGCCCGATGGTCCATCGGCAGTCGCGCGACTTCGGTCCCCGACGGCATCTCGCGGAGCAGGAGGCTGCTGTCGCTGAGGCCGAAAGCCGCGAGACGCCCGCTCCGGTCCAGGCGCACCATCCCAACCGTGGTGTTGCTGGGGAAATCACTGAAGGTTACCGGGGTCAGTCCGACAAAGTCTCCGAGGCACGCCACGGCTTCGTGGCGCAACACGGCCAGGTCCTTCTGCGGCACGTCGAGCGCGTGAGCCTGCTGGAGCAGCGCAAAGACCTGGTCGCGGTAGCCGACGCGTCGAGCGCTCCGGGTGGCACCGGCTTCGCGCACGAGGGAATCGTAAAGACGACTTCGGGCGAGATCGCGGGCCTTCCTCGCCTGCTGCCCCTGCCAAGTCACGCCGGCGAAACCGAGCAGGAAGAAGAATACCGCTGCTCCCGCCAACGTGGCCACCAGCGGCTTGCGCCGGCACCACCGCCAGGCCTTGCCAGCCGGGCCAATGGGGCGCGCGAGAATCGGTTCATTCCGGAGGAAACGGCCCAAGTCATCCGCCAACTCCTGCGCCGTCTGGTAACGGCGGGCCGGCTCCTTCTCCAGGCACTTCAGGCAAATCGTCTTCAGGTCGCGCGGTAGATGCGGATTCAGCACCGTGGGCGACACCGGCTCCACGTTTTGCACCTGTGCCAACGTCTCCGCCACCGTCGGCGCCACAAACGGCGCCCGCCCCGTTAGCAAATGATAGAGGATCGCGCCCAGCGAATAGACGTCGCTCCGCTTGCCCACCAGCCCTCGGTGCGCCGCCGCCTGCTCCGGCGGCATGTAGTTCGGCGACCCCAGCACCTGCCCGCTCAACGTCAACTCGCTCTCTTTCTCCAATCGCTTGGCCAGCCCAAAGTCCATCACCTTCGGCTGGTCGTTCGCGTCGATCAGCACATTCGACGGTTTGAGATCCCGATGCAGGATACCCCGCTCGTGCGCATACTGAATCGCCTCGGCGATGGTCTGGACGTAGCCGGCCGCGCGGCGGGCCGGCAGCGGGCCGTCGCGCACGATCTCCGCCAGGTTCCGCCCCGCCACGTAGTCCATGGCAAAGAAATGCTGCCCCTCCCGGAACCCGACCTCGTGAATGGCCACGATGTTCGGATGTTGCAGGCTGGCCGCCGCCGCGGCTTCGGTGCGAAACCGCTGCACCTGCTCCGGTTGGGCCAACGGCCCGAACAACAGCATCTTCAAAGCGACGAGGCGGTCCAGGTTCACCTGCCGCGCTTGATAGACGACGCCCATGCCACCGCGGCCGATTTCTTCCAGCAGCTCGTAGTCGCCAAAGCAGCGGGGGAAGGCCGAATCGAGCGCGGCCGGCGAACGCGGAAGCGCGGCCTGACCCGGTTCGCCCGGCCGGGTGGCGCCTCCGTCCAGCCCTCCTTCCAGGAGGCAGCCCGGACAAAGCAGTTCGGCGCCGACGCCGGTCAACTCCGCCCCGCATTTCCCGCACACGCGCTTGATGTCCATCGGTGGCCCTTCGCTTCGAGCTTCGCTCTCACCCATTCCTAGGACATAACCGGTCAAAGGTTACAGGCGAACCGGTTCATGTCAGCCCCGAATCACGCCAATCAGATACCGCAGCTCTTCATCGACGTCCTGACCGGGAGCCACCGTGTGCGCCACCTCTTCGCGCAGCAGCTCGCGATAACGCCGGCGCAGCCGATGCACGGCCACCTTCAGGGCGCCTTCACTCATGCCTAGACGACCGGCCACTTCCGCGTAGCCCGCCCCGCTGCTTTCTCCCCACAGGTAGTCTTTCAATTGGGCAAAGACCTCTTGCTTGCCGGCGGACGACAGCTCGTCACCGAGGCGCGTCAAGGCCTTTTCCAAGAGCGTCAGAGCCCACCGCCGGTCATAGACCTTCTCCGGCGTGATCGGATCCGCCGGCTCCGACTGGTAGCGTTCTTCGGCCGTCTGACTGTCCCAGGAAATGAGGGTTTGCCCGCCGCCGCGCTTGAGCCGTCCCGCGTGTCGCCGTTGCTCGGAAAGAAAATGCTTCAGGCAGGCCAGGAGGAAGTTGCGAAACCGGCCCAGCGCCGGATCCGCCCGCCTGAAGTATTCCTTCGCCAGAAGCCGCACGAAGAATTCCTGGGTGAGATCCTCCGCTTCGTGGGGGTCGTGCCCCTGGCGCCGGACAAAGGCGTAAAGGGGATACCAATACGTGCGGCACAGTCGCTCCAGCGCCTGGGCAGACGCTGGCGTGCTTCCCTCCCCTGCCGCGAGCACCACGCTCCAGTGAGTGGTGGCGAACAATCCCGCTCGCGCCTCAACGTCCGCGGCCGGGTCATCGCTGGGAGTCACGCGGCGACTGTAACTACGGAGCGGGGATTTGCACGCTCAAGATGGGAATGGCTTTTGCCGAAAACGAGTTTGCCGCCAGGGCGCGCGCCGGGTAGATTCTCCCGCGTTCGACCATTATGAAGACCCTC
>Ga0315286_10007973_pt1 | contig 10395 bp, 9 predicted proteins | sample YL17G10_0_MG_FD_205038 | JGI IMG/M metagenome (GOLD analysis project Ga0315286, IMG submission 205038) | Sediment microbial communities from Yellowstone Lake, YNP, Wyoming, USA - YL17G10_0 | ecosystem: Environmental > Aquatic > Freshwater > Lake > Sediment | place: USA: Wyoming | collected...
GCGCCCTGTGCCGGGCCAAGGTTTTCAGCCAGGGCCAAATTGAAGAGATCGCCAGCCAGCCGGCGCTGCAGCTTTCCATCCTGGATGACTTCCTGCGGGCCGAGTTGCGGCAGGCCGCCATCGAGGAAGAGCTTGCGCGCAACGAACTTCTCAGCCTGCAAGCTGAACGCCTTAAACTGGCCGGCACCGCGGCGAAACTGCAGGAAGCCAGGGCCAATCTCGCCGTGGCGCAAAACAAGTTGAAACAATTGGCCGGCCGGCAAGACGCGACCCTGGAGCAACAACAGCGGCTCTGGGCGGCTGAAGCCCGTTATTTCGACGGCGTGGTCTCGGAACTCAAGCAGGAGGCCGCCCGGTTGAAGTCGGTGGCGGAGGAGGCCGCGAGCGTCGGCACCTCGCTTGATCTGCAGTTGCAGCAAAGCCCGCGCGTGAGTCAGCTCCGGGCCTTTGAGCAGGAAGCCAACAGGCTTTGTGAAGCACTCCGCGAGAAATGGCGCGGCGCCGTCGAGGAGTTCGAGCGCGGGCTTGCGCTGCTCGGCCCTTCCGAGCAGTGGAAGACAGGACATGAGACGTTCCAGGCCGCCTGGAACGTCAGCGAGGCCGTCTTGTCGCAGGCGGGATTGAGGGCGTCGGACTCGGCCGCGCTCCGGCAGGAGGAATTGCAATGGCAGCGGCAAGTGGAGTTGTTGGAGAAAGCCGCGGCCAAGCTCGTGGCAGTCGAGCAGCAGGTTGAAGCTGCCACGAAGAAACTCCGTGCCGCCTGGCACAAGTCGTTCACCCTGCGCGCGGAAAAGGCTGAACAGTTGACCGAGGCCATCCAGCGGGTGGAAATCGCGGTACGCTTCGCGGCTGATGGTGAAGAGCTGGACGATCAACTCGTCAAGTGGTTTCAAGGCGCCAACCTCCAGGAAGAACCAAGAAAGAGGTTGCGCGAGAAGCTCCTGCCGGCTTCGGGAGAGAGCGACGATTACCCTCTCCAGGAACTGGTCAAGGCGCTGCGCCAGGGGCGCGAGTGGCTGGCGGAGCCAGGGCGGGACAAGCTTCCCGAGACTCATGCGCTCCGAGCCCGGTTCGAGCTTTCTGACATCATGGCGCCCAAGCTGTGCCGGGGAACGCGCCCGGAGGTTCTCGACGAAATGGAACGCTACCGAACCCCCGACCTGGTCGAGATTCGCATCCGCGACGCCGCAGGCAGTCCGTCCATCCGGTTGGACGACGCTTCCTTCGGCCAGCGGTGCGCTGCCGTGTTGAGCCTCTTGCTGGCGGAAGGGGAGGACCCGGTCATCATCGATCAGCCAGAAGACGATCTTGACAACGAAGGCATTTACCATTGGATCGTGCAGGGGGTGTTTCGGGTGCAGAAGTTCCGGCGGCAACTCATCGTCGTCACGCACAACGCGAATATCCTCGTCAACGGGGACGCGGAAATGGTGATTGCTCTCGAGCGTAAGTGCGACGAGACGGGCCGCGTAACGGGCCACATCAAGAAGGTCGTCGCGGAGAATGGGCGGCCCTTGGAGGTGAAGGATTCCTTCGACCGTTCCCAGACACGAAAGGCCGTGGCAGAAATCCTCGAGGGTGGAGAAGCGGCCTTCGAGTTGCGCGGATTAAAGTACGGCATGGAGGTCCCCCGTGTTTGACACCGACGCCGAGTTGCAGCAGCGCCTACCCTTTGGCGAAGACGGTTTCCTCGAGTTCAAGGAAGTCCGCTACCAAGGTACACGGTTGACGCTTGACCTCACGGAACTGGCGGAGGCGGCCTGTGGTTTTGCCAATCGCGAGGGCGGTTCCATCCTGCTCGGTGTTGCCAAGACCGGCGAGGTCTTGGGCGTCGAGCGCGGATGGTTGGACGATCTGCAGCAGCGCGTGGTGGGGGCGCTTCGCGACCTGGTGCGGCCGGCACCCCTGTTCACGCTTCGCATCCGTCTGTTGGAGAATCAAGCCGGCCAGAAGCTCCCAGTCGTCGAGATCACCGTTTCAAAATCGTTGAGTGCCCATGAGGTAAAGGGTCGCCTGTTCGATCGGCAAGGCTCGGTCACTCGTGCGATGTCCTTAGACGAGATCGCGCGCAAGCTCCAGGAGCGCGGCCGAAAAGTGGTGATGGAAGAACGACCTGTGGACCGTGCCAGTCTGAAGGATCTGGATCACGGAAAGCTTGTGCTGTATCTCACGCGGCATACCCGCTTGCCCGACTCCGACATGCCGCGCGACGTCGCGGCCATGACTGAGGAGGAGCGGGTAAGGTTTCTCGATCTCTTGCGCAGCCGGGGTGTTTTTCACGAGGACCAACCCACAGTTTTGGGCATCATGTGCTTTGGCCATGACCCCCAGGCGTTTCTCCCTAACTTCACGGTGGACTGCCTGCACTACGAAGGCGTCTCGCTGGCGGATAACTTTCTCGACCGCAAAAACTGCACGGGCACGCTGGATCGCTTGATCGATGGGGCCTCCGTTTTCTTGCGGAACCGCATCGCGGCCCAAGGATTGCGCGATGGAGCGGGGCGAAGAGACGAGCCCGACTACGATTCGTTGGCGGTGCGCGAAGCGGTCACCAACGCGGTGGCACATCGTGATTATGGCATTGAGGGTTCCCCGATCGTGATTCGGCTGTTTGCCGACCGACTGGAAGTGAGCAGCCCGGGAGCGCCGCCCAACTCGTTACGCATCGAAGAGTTCGGGTTTGGTGCCCGCCCGGTACGGCGCAATCAACTCATGGTGGACTACCTCAGGCACGCAGATTTTGCCGAGCCAGGACAAACGCCGCACGCTTACATGGAAGCTGAAGGCGGTGGACTTGGCACTATACGAACTCGTTGTCTGGCGCTGTCGGGACGGGAGCCCAAGTTTGAAATGATCGGCTTGGAATTGAGGGTCACTTTGTTTCCGCGGACGCCGAACAAGCATTGAGCCAGTTCTCGCGATCAAGACGGTTCAGGCCAGAGGCCGCGAGGCGCACCGAAGCGTGCCGCCTGCAAGCCGAGACCGAGGCAGGGTAGGTGGCATTGACGCCCGCGCTGCTGGCCAAAGCCCTTCGTGGGGAGATGTGAGGGTCACGGATAGATTGGCTCGATTTTGCCGTGAACCGAAACCGTGAAGCCTGATCCCGGTTTGGCCCTTTCCGCCGTCGCCAGGATTTGTTGCAGGCTGTGGGCGAGCTTGGCGTGCTGCTCAAGGGGCGGGAGGTTGGTCCAGCCGGGCTTGAGAAAGAAGACGGTCAATCCACTCTCGTGCCACGCGGCTCGTTCGTGAGCGCTGCGGACAATGCGCACGTCGCCGGAGATCACAATCCAGCCGCCCTCCTTGCCTAATTCGCGCAACCATTCCGGGTCCGGCTTGTCCTCGGGGAACTTGTCACGCAGATGGGCAACGGAATGTCCGTCAGGTTCAACGATGGCTTGTAGGGCGCGGGCGTGTCGAACTGCGAGGCAGTTGTCGAGGAAGAACTTCACGCGGCGAGCTTTTCCTCAAACTCGACGGCATCCTGCACTTCCGCGCGGTCCACTTCATACCAGGCGGCGACTTCGCGCACCGAACCGGCCGCTTTCGCCGCCCGGTCAAGGATGACCGTGGGCACGCCGCTGCGCGACACAATCGGCTGGCCAAAGCTGCGGCGAGGATCGAGAAGGACCAAACGGTTCGTGCCCATTGGCCACCACTGTGTCGGAAGTGTGCCTTGGGCAAAGACCAAATCCTTCATGAAGGGTCGAGTGATCCGGTCAAACACACGCTGGTTGCCAGCGATCTCCCAAAGCTGAGGCTCGGCGGCGTCCTGCGGCAGTTCCAGGATGGTCTCGCGGCCCGCGACCTCAAACTGATTGGTGCAAAAAGGGTGCGTAAGCTTCAATACGGCCCGGGCGTGGCTGTGCGCAAGTCGAAGCGTTTTCCAATCAACTCCCGCACGGAGGAACGCATCCACGCACCGCAGTTCCACAAGATCGAGAAAGCCCAAGGCCATGCTGTGGTCAATTGGTTCAAGCTGTCCTTGCCAGACCGGCTCGGAGCGATGACGGCCATGCTTCACCCGGAATTCGTATCCCTTGAGCCAGCGGCGAATCCGCCAAGGCGAGACACGCGTCAACCGTGATGCTTCAGGAATCGTGTAGATACCGGTTTGGAGTAGCGTTGTCATGGTGCTCAGCGTCTTCCTCGGGAATTAAACACGCGGATTGCGCCGGCGCAATTCCAAAGACTGCGCCTCGCGCCTTGCCTGCATCCCCAACGGCTGGCACGAGAACATCATTGACCCGAATCTACCCACCCGCGACTCGGACCGGAACGGGCGCGAGCCACTGCCGGATTTTGCCGCCACCGACCTGAAAAGCCTGGGAAACCGGCTTGCCACGACCCCAAGTCAAACATAGTTTTACGGCATGGTCAAAACGATCACCAAAGTCGGCAACTCCCAGGGGATCATCTTCGACGCTGCGCTGCTGGACCTCGCACGCCTGAAGGCCGGTGACCAGGTAAACGTGGCCGTCCATGAAGGCGGCACGATCACGCTCACCCCGCTCCATCCGAAGCCTTCCCGCGAGGAGGTGTCCCGCGTCATCCAAGCCACCCTGAAGGACTACGCGCGCACGATGAAGAAGCTGGCATGAAGGCCACGCCGAATGATTGTTATCACCTCACGGTGGAGATCGTGCGGGAGGTCCATGCTTCGGCGATCGCACGTTTTGGCGGGTCCGACGGTGTGCGGGAGGTGCCGTTGTTGGAGTCCGCCGTGGCGGCGCCGCAGGCAATGATCGGTGGGGAATCGCCCTTCTCCGACCTCACGGAAGTGGGGGCAGCCTACTTGTTCTACCTTTGTCGGAACCACCCGTTCGTGGACGGCAACAAGCGGACCGCACTGGGAGCGTGCCTGGTTCTTCTGCGTCTGAACGGGCTTAAACCGGCCCCAGACAGCCCGGAATGGGAGGCACTCACCTTGGATGTTGCCTCGGGGAAGGTTAACCGCGAGCAGACGACCGCGCGACTGCGAAGACCGGTGGCCGCGCGCCCAAGACCGCAGTGAATGACACGATGGAACAAACTGCCCTGCTCACCCGGCAGGTATTAGCACAGTTGGCGGCGTTCACTCCCGCGCTGCTGGCCAAAGCCTTCCGGGGCGAGTTGTGATGACCCGTTAATCTATTTGCAGGGCCAAGCCGTCAGCACTAGTGTTCACGCAGCTATGAGCATGTCCCAACTTGAGTTCCAGGAAGTCAAGAAACCGACGCCGGATCAGCAGGTTGTCGAGATCCTGCGGCGTGCTCGCGATCGCTACGGACGCAATTTGAAGCCGTTCTTCGACGAGTTGCTCGCCCGTCAACCCCAGCCCAAGGCGGACGACTATTCTGACTTGTTGGCCGTGGCAAGGCATCGTCGGCAACAGGGCTAAGGGTTTGGCGGCGTGTGAGCGGTCCCTCGAAAGATTTCGATGAAGTGATCGGAGCCTCGGACCTGCCGTGTCCCCGGCTGTTGCTGGAGAGTCAACCAAGCACATCACCCTGATGAACCGACGTGACCTCCTCAAAAGCGCCGGCGTGGGAACCGCCGCCGCGTTCCTCGACCTGCTCACCAACCAGGACCGAGCCCTCGCGCAAGGTGCGGCTGCGCCCCCGGTGCCAGCTACCCCGAAGCTCGGCCCGTTGAAGATCACCAAGGTCCGGCCCATCCTCACCGCTCCCCAACGCGGTATCCGCTTGGTCGTCGTGAAGGTGGAGACCAGCGAGCCGGGGCTCTTCGGTCTCGGTTGCGCCACCTTCAACCAGCGCCCGCTCGCCGTGAAAACCGCCGTCGAGGAATACCTCGATCCCTTCTGCCGCGGCCGCGACGCCGACAACATCGAGGACCTGTGGCAGACGGCTTACACGAGTTCCTACTGGCGTAACGGCCCGGTGTTGAACAACGCCCTCAGCGGACTGGACCAGGCATTGTGGGACATCAAAGGCAAACGGGCCGGCATGCCGGTGTACCAGTTGCTCGGTGGCAAGTGCCGAATCGCCGCCGACTGCTATACCCATGCGAGCGGGCGGGACCTGGCGGCGCTCGAAGAGAGCGTTGCCAAGAGCAAGGAGCGCGGCTTCCGGCACATCCGGATCCAACTGGGCGGCTACGGCTCGCCACATCTCTCCGGCGAGGCCGACTTCGAGAAGGAAGGGTTCGGTTTGCCGGTCGAATCGCGCATGGATGCCAGGCCTTACCTGAAGGCGACGGTGAAGATGTTCGAGCACATCCGTGGCAAGTTCGGCGACGAGATCGAGCTGCTCCACGACATCCATGAGCGCGTCGAACCGATCGACGCGATCAACCTGTGTAAGGAGCTCGAGCGGTTCCGGCCGTTCTTCATCGAGGATCCGTTTTCGCCGGAGGCGATCGGCTATTTCCGCACGCTCCGCCAGCAGTGCAGCACGCCGATCGCCATGGGCGAGCTGTTCAACAGTCCGCACGAGTGGGTGGGCCTGATCTCCGAACGGCTCATCGACTTCATCCGTGTCCACATCTCCCAGACGGGTGGTCTGACCCCGGCCCGCAAGATCGCGGCCCTCGCCGAGTGGTTCCAGGTGCGTACCGCCTGGCACGGTCCGGGCGATGTCTCGCCGGTGGGTCACGCCGCGAACGCCCACCTCGACCTCGCCGTGCACAACTTCGGCATCCAGGAATCGACCCAGTTCAACCAGGCGACGCAGGACGTGTTCCCCGGGAGTCCGACGCTCAAGAACGGCTACCTCTACGTCAACGAAGCGCCGGGCCTGGGCGTGGATCTCGACGAAGATCTGGCGAAGAAGTTCCCGCTGCCGGAGAATCCAGGTTACTGGTTGCCGGTTCGCCGGCGCGATGGAACGGCCGTGAGGCCGTGAAGAGTTAACATCCTGGTTTCCGACGCTGGAGTGGCCACAAAAGTGCGCAAAAGGCACAAAACGGAGGGACGTTGCGCGAATCCTGCCGGGCGGTTCTCTCATCCCGTAGCTGAGTGCTTCCCCCCCCCCGCGACCTGGTCGCGCTTCCATCGTCTTGGGCCTCTCGCGCCTCTTTGCGGCCGTACCAGCTACGCGCTGAACGCTCCAAACAGCGCCCGCATTTCCTCGTCCACCTGGGCCGGGTCCGCGAGCGTCTGGGCGATTTCCTCGCGGAGCAACTGCCGGTAGCGCTTGCGGAGCCGATGCACCGCCACACGCACCGCGCCCGCGCTGAGGCCGAGCGCCTGGGCGGCGTTCGTGTGGGACAGTTCGCCCTTGCCCGCGGTCAGGAAGAGCTTCAGTTCCGCGAACTGCCGGCCCCGTCCGTCGGCCTCGCATTCGGCAGACAGGCGTTCGATGACCCTGGTCAGCACGGCCATGGCCCACTCGCGGTCGAACGCTTGGTCCGGACTCGGCTCGGCGGGATCGGCGACCTGGAACTGCGTATCGGCGGTTTGCCAGTCGAGGGAAAGGTGGGGGATTTGGCCGCCGCGCTTCTGGCGTTGGGATCGATCCCACTCGTTGGCGAGGAAATGCTTCAACGAGGCCAGTAGGAACGCGCGAAACCGTCCGCGTTCGGCGGTCAGGCCTTCGAGGTAGTTCTTCTCCAGGAACCTCGCGAAGAACGCCTGGGTCAGATCCTCCGCGTCTTCCTTCGTATGGCCGTGACGCCGCACGTAGGCGTAGAGCGGAAACCAGTAGGCGCGGCAAAGCTCCTCCAAGGCCTGATCGGCTTGCGGCGTGTGGCGCCGGCCCGCCGCGAGCACGACCGTCCAATGCGTCGTGGCGAAGATGTCGCCCGGCGTGGTCGATGGCTGGCTGGGATGTTCGGAGGTCAAATCGATTGCGAGTTTCCTGTTACCATGAAATTACGGTGTCCACTTTTATTCCAGGAATGGCCTCTTTCAGTTTCCGAATGCCTTCGGGAGTGACCGCGGTGCCTTTGACAAGAAGCGTTCGCAACCGGGTTAAGCCGCGCAAGTGTTCAAGCCCGGCGTCGGTGATGTGCGTGTTCTGCAGTTCCAGCACATCCAGATCGCGCAGGAGACCAAGCCATCGCGCGCCTTCGTCGGTGATGCGTCCATGACTCGAACCGAGCCAGAGACTCTTCAGATGCACGAGATTGGTTAGATTCCTGAGTCCATCGTCAGTGAAATGGTTGCCCGGCAAAGTCAGGCCCTCCAGTTTCGGGAGACGGCTCAAGATGGGCAGGGCCTTGTCGGTCAGACCCGACTCCCGGATGTAGAGTTCCCGGAGGTGGATCAGGTTGGTGAGCGGCCGCAGGCCGGTGTCGGTTACTTTGGCTTCGAGTAGTCCCAACACGGTGAGATTGGTCAGGGTCGCGATGAATACCATGGCACGATCCGAAGCCTGCCCCTCCTGGAGAATGAGTTCCTTGGCGTCCGTGAAGGAAGGCAGCCACTCGCTCGCAGCATCCGTGTTGTTTGTATTCGACGAGTCCCCAACAGGATTTCCGAACGCATCGTGGCGGGCATAGAGGAGGTCCACCTTCACGACGCGACCACGCCGGTCGTATATCACGCTGCCGCCGAACGCCTCGATGGCTTTGACGGCCACCCTCAGGCGATCGGATGACCCTACTGTGGTTGAATTCGGACTGGCGCTGATCTGCACAAGCTTGTAGCGGGCCTTCACCCCACGCGGCTTCTCCGAGATGCCGGTGATTTCGAGCACAAAGCAGGTACCGGTGCGATTCTTCAGGAGCCAGACCTGAGGGGGGGTGCCTGACAGCACTTGAGATGAGTTCAAGACCGGTGGGGGCATTGCTCTGACGATGTCCCCAATCGATTTGTTGCTCCAACCACTGTGTTTCACCTCCGGTTCGTCCGCAGGGGTCCACCCGGCTTTTCCGATCCCACGAACCGAGCAATCCCAAACCACGAGGCCGCGCCTATCCGTGTCGAAGTATCCGCCTGCATCGATGCCCTGCTTTCGTAACCACGCGATCTCTTCGGGCTTGCTAGGCACCTGACGTGTGAACGAGCCGTTCTGCAGGATGTTGGACAAGGAAAACGACTCGCCGCTGCTCAGATTCAACATCTCCGTTGGCCCACCCGAATTCATGTCGCCGAGCACCCGCTCGATCACCGGGGTGGAGGAAAGTGGGGCGGCTGAGGAGTCTTTCATCTCCACGTTTGTATTGTATCCAGGTTGCAGCGAAACGTTCCGGACTTCGGCCCACTGATAGTTGCGAATCTGCAAGCGCAGTTCCTTGGTGCGCGATGAAGTCAGGTCGTTAAAGGTTGCTATCTGGCCCCGGGACCCGCTCCGTCCAACATCGAATGGAAGGCCCAAGTTCGTAATGGGTTCGTGAACGGCCCCGGTTACATCGACAGCGATGATGCGAGCCACCCAGTCTTTCGGGAACGAGGAACACCACCATCCAGCAGTGATTCCAGGGCCTGGACCTTCCTCGGCACGGGTGAGCGAGACAATTGCCTCCTGCCCTGAGCGGCGGATGCCCCTTTCTGGATGACGAGGAACCTGGCCGGTCCACTCCCAACCTGCGTCCGTGTCCATCCACTCAGCCACCGGTTCTCCGATGCGAAAATCCAGTAGGGATGCCCCCGGCGGAGCAGAGAAAAACAAGAACGTTCTGTTGAAAGTTAACGTTCTATCGGCTTTCTCGAAGGAATAAAGACTCCCGACCACTTTTCCGTCAATCGTGAGCTCGTATGGATAGTTAGCGAAGGCGTTCGGAAGCAGGAGGGTCAACGCGTAGGTACGTGACTGTGACGGTTTCCCGGATGTGCTTGCCAGGGTGTTCGTCGGGCGACACATCAGGGTCCCGTCGGCCTGCCAGCAAATGGGGGATGCCGATGACAGGTCCGAGACCGACAGCAACTCAACCGCACCACTTGGCAAAGATGCGAAGAAGCGCGGGGAATCGATTCCCATGACCGGCACTGGGTGGGACTCGGCGTGGGAGTAGAAAGCGGTTCGAGAGGCATATGAAAGTTCTGTCCACGGCTGGATTAATCGGGTTACGAAGCCGTTCTGACAATACTGCAGAATCAAGAACGCAGTTCCGATCAGCTGCAGCATCCGCACCTGCCATTTTGGATACAGTTGTCTTTCACGCGCAGAAGAAGCGACCGGTTTGGCCAGACGGCGCTGTTGGCTTCGGTGCATCCAGAACACCACAGCAGCGCAGAGCACTGACGCGATTGCACTCTTGAGGAAACCAAATGCCGCTTCGTCGGATTGAGTTTCGAGTGCCGCCGCCATGGACTTAAAGGGGAGGGAGAGCGCCTGATGGAGCGGCATCAAGAGAATGGCAAAGGCCGCAATCCCAGCGCCCTTGAGTGGATGTTTCCCCCGGCGAATGTCCTCCAGCGCAATCCCCGCCAGCAACACTGTGCCCGCGGTTCCAAGAAAGGGCCATGCGTAGGTCCAGTTCAGCGCGGCAGAAACGAAGGACCAGAGCCAGCGGCCT
>Ga0315286_10007974_pt1 | contig 10394 bp, 4 predicted proteins | sample YL17G10_0_MG_FD_205038 | JGI IMG/M metagenome (GOLD analysis project Ga0315286, IMG submission 205038) | Sediment microbial communities from Yellowstone Lake, YNP, Wyoming, USA - YL17G10_0 | ecosystem: Environmental > Aquatic > Freshwater > Lake > Sediment | place: USA: Wyoming | collected...
ACAAGAAACACGTCTTCACGGTCAGGCAGCCCGACGTGCCGGTGCTGGACAGGCCCGCGGTGGCGAACGTGCGAGCCGAGACGACAGGCCGCCAGGTGGCGGTCTCGTGGGAGGTGCCCGACACGGCCTCTCCGGCCTTCTCCTACAAGATTGAGGTTTTCGACAATCCCCAATGCCGGGGCGACGCGAAGGCGGTCAGAGAGGAACGCATGCCCACGGCACGCCTGGCGCTGATCGATGCCGCCGTGCCGTCCGCGACCGTGCGGCTCACGGTGACAGACATCTTTGACCAGCCGGCTTCACCGATCACCGTCGCCGCCGTGCCGGGCAGGCCGCCGACACAACCCACGGAGACTGCCAAGACGATCCCGGGCCTCGCCTACGAACTGCTCCAGAAGGACTCGAGGCGGAAGACCAACTACTTCAACCCGCCGCTCCAGAAGCCCGACGAAGAGCACCATTGGCTGACGCTGGATGAAATGCCGCAGGGCCAACTCGTTCGGCGCGGGCTTGCCCGCGGGTTCGACCTCAGCGTGAGGGAACAACGCAGTTCGGGATATGCGCTGGTTTTCAAAGGGCTTCTGCGCATTCCCGACGACGGCCTCTACATCCTGCGTGTGCAGATTGACGGCGGCTACCGTATCCAGGTGGATGGCGACGATGTGCTGGTGTGGGACGGCCAGCACGGGACCACCGAGAAGGCCGCCGTTCGCAGATTCTCCAAGGGCGACCACGCACTCATTGTGAGATATCTGTACGATCACCTGCCCGCCAGGAATTTCAGCATCGAATGGGAAGGTCCGCGCCTCCCGCGGCAGCCCATTCCGCGGGAGGCACTGCGCGTCGCGGACGACGGCGCCTACCCTGTGCCGACAGTCCAGGCGGACGCTCCCGGCGATGGAACCGGGCACATCGCCGTGACGGTGGACTCGCGCGGCCACGCGGTGAATAAGACGGCGCTGTTCCTTGGGCAACTCCAGCTGGCGGAAAGCAAAGGCCCTGCGCTGACGTACGAAGGTCCTTTGCCGCGTGGTGCGAACACACTGTGGTGCCGGGTGGTTTTCGACGAGAATCATTCCGTGGATTCCGATCCCACCCTCCTTACCGTCACAGGCAAACCGGTGGAGGCCGACTGGACGGTGCGCAACGTGAGCGATGCGAAAGCGTCCGCCGGGCTCTGGCAAACCGGCCCGCAGGCATTCCAGTTCTTCGGCAACGGGATGCACACCGTCACCCAGAGGATTACGGACGACTTCACCGCCACCTGCCGCATTGATGGCTACAACGGCTCCCGCGGAGAGCCGGTGCACCGGCGCGCCTGGGTCGGGTTGACCGCCCTCGAACATGGAGACAGGCTGAATTGGGAGTGGGGCCAGCACTTTTACATCGTCCAGACTGCCGCCGAAGGACTGCGGGCGTCCGCCGACTTCTCCGACCTGGGCGCGGGCCGCATCAGTTCCTATGAGCTTCCGAGGAATCGCCCGTGGATCCGCATCGTCCGGCAGGGCAATGTGTGGACGGCGTGGTCATCGACGGACGGCAAGCAATGGGACCTCGGCGCCTACCAGTTCAGGAAGGCCCCGCCGCAGATGGCCGTCGGGCTGTTCTTCAGCGCCCTGCCGCAGGAGGCGCGGGCACACTACCATGCCCGCGTGTCCCAGTTGTCCATCCAGCCTGGGGTGGCCCCCGACTCGACTCCGCCGCTTCCGCCCGTCGCGCAGCACACGGCGGGTGAACGCCTGACGGGCGTGGTCATGGCTCGCTCCGATCCTCAGGTGGTGGTCGTGCGGTCTTCGTCGACGGGTCTGCTCAGGACCACAGACGGCGGCAAGACATGGTCGCCTGCCAACGGCCGTCTCGCTGGAGATGACCTGGCGGTGCGCAGCGTCGCCGTCCACCCGGAGAACCCGTTGATCATGTTACGTGCCTGCGGACGGGGCGCGGACGGGCGCCTGTGGAGAACGACCGACGGCGGGAAAACGTGGACCAAGCTCGAACTCGACGCCGATTTCGACGGCGCGGGTCCATCGGCTTTATGCAGCGAGGTCGTCGCCTTCGACCTGAAGAACTCGCAGACGATTTACGTTGGCTGCGAATCCAAGGGCTTCTTCAGGAGTGCCGATGGCGGCGCGACTTGGAGCCGCATGGGCCTGGCGGGCGAGCGTGTCACGGCGGTGACCGTGTGGCCGTGGGAGCGATATCATCCTGCTGTGGCCAAAGGCAAGACCGAAATCTGCATCACCTCTTGTCCTGACCGCTGGATGACCCTCCTGGGACGCGGGACTCCTGCTGTTACCACGGCGGCCAGGGCGGCCCGCAGTTACGTCTCATCGGACGGCGTCCGGTCCTTGTCGGTGATGGACGAGCGGAGCGACACGGGTTTCTACAACGTCGCCTTCGACAAGGCTACTCAAACGACGCGCGTCATGAGCTACGCGACCGCCCACGGTTTCCAGCATAACTCCGGCGGGCACATGTCCCTCCTTCCCGAGTGGAAGAACCTCGAATGGCTCAGGCCGGTGACGGCTCTCGGCGCCACGGCCATGGGTGAGCAGAAATGCGGACGCTTCATCACCCAGGCGTTGGATCCGGCGGCGCCGGGGCGCCTCTCCCGAAGCCAGGCCTGGGCGGAGGAGTGGTCCTGGCTGCATCCCCAAGGCACGATACCAAGAGGCGGCCTGATCGCGACTTGTGGGGACCAGGCCCAAGGCGGCCAATGGTGGTTTGTGTATACGGACGGCCTCTATTTTTCGCCGGACGGCGGCGAGCACGTGACCAGAGTCATGGATGAATCGGGCAGACGATGAGGCACGGGGTACCGGTTGGCTTCGCGTTTGGCGGTCGCACACTTGATCTGGCCTGGAAGCGGGACGGAGACAAAAACGTGCTGACCTTCGCCCGCACCAAGGGCCCGGCCGATTTGCGCGTCTTGTTCAGGAGCGCCGCAAAGGAAGAGTCACGGATGAACCTGAACGGCAAACCGATTGCTCCGGAACAGGAAGAAATCAGGGGCGTCATGACGCAAAGAGTTGAGATCTCTTTGCCACCAGGAAACAGCGCGACGGTCTTTGGCGAACCTGGTCAGTGAGGACATCATGAAGAGACTTGGCACTGTGAACCCGTGCAGCGCCAGCCGTGCCACCACGAAGCTCTGCGTCATCCTTGGCGTCGCCTCGTTGCTTCCCGTCGCGGTCTTGGCGGCTCCTGCCGGCGCCGCTCCCGGCGAGGCGTTTCTGCGCGTGACCGATCCGCAGACCGGCTGGCTCACCAGTCTCCGCCGCGCCGGCGACACGAACCGCGTGGAGTTCCTGCGTCCCGGCCAGGCGCTGGGCGCGGTCACCTTGCGCGTGCGCACGCCCGGCTCGCCGTGGCGCGAAGTTCGTCCGAACACGAATGGCGTGGAACTGACTTCCAGGTTTCGTCCGCACGACGGCGCGTTGCTCTGGGAGATCCGTGTGAAGAACACCGGGAGCGAGGCGATGGAAGTTGGCGACCTGGCGCTGGCGTTGCCGATGAACACGGAGTACGTGTGGGACCATGAGGAGACGTTCGTGCGGCGCGTGTTCCGCCACGCCTTCATTGCCGGACACGGCTCGTTCCTCTACTGGCTGCCGGTGAAGGGCAGCGGTTCGTTCCTGGTCATGCAGCCCCAGGAAGATACCGCGCTGGAATATTTCACCGCGACGGACATGGACTACGCGCATGGCCGGGAGCGGTTCACGGTGTTCGTCCACTCCCAAGCCGCCGCGGAGCAGGACGATCGCGGCACCTGGCGCCAGCCGCGCACCAGCCGCCTTCTCCGGCCGGGCGAAGCCTTCGCCAGCCGCTTCGCGTTCCGCTGGGCGGACAGCTACGAGGGCGTGCGCGAGTTGCTGCGCCAACACGGCGGCGTGGATGTGCAAGTGGTGCCCGGCATGGTTGTGCCGCGCGACTTGACGGCCCTGCTGGCGCTGCGCACCACGCGGGAGATTCAGGACATCGTGCCGGAGTTTCCCTCGGACACTCGGGTGGAATACCTCGGCCAGCGCGGCACCGACGTTCGCCTCTACCGGGTGCGATTCTCCAGGCTGGGAGAGAACCGGCTCACGGTTCGCGCGGCCGGCGGGTGGGCCATGCCGCTGGAGTTCTTTGTCACCGAGCCTTTGGAGACGCTCATCAAGAAGCGCGCCGCGTTCATCGTGAAGAACCAGCAGCACCGCGACCCGGCCAAGTGGTACGATGGCCTCTACAGCCTGTGGGACCGCCGCCAGCCCGCGGGCCGGAACCTGCTCGGTCCCGACCATCTCGCCGGCCAGCCTCCTTACGCGGTGAGCGGCTCGGACGACCCGGCGAACAGCAAGTGCCTGCTGGTTGCCGAGAAGAACGCCGCCTTCCCGGACGCCGGGGAAATCGCGTCGTTGGAGTATTTCATCAAGCATTTCGTCTGGGGCAAACACCAGCGCACCGACGCGGAGCAGCCGTACCCCTACGGCATCTACGGTTCCGATTCGTGGAAACAGAACCGCTTCACGGATCGCGACCCCCTGGCCCAGGGCGTGAGTCGTCCGGGCGGGCCGAGCGCGTGCCGGATGTGGCGGACCTTCGACTACACCACGTACTTCGCGCTCTACTTCAACTTGTATCGCATCGCCACGCAGCGGCCTGATCTGGTGAAGGAACTCCGCGCTGCCGAGTACCTGGAGCGAGCCTACGGCACCGCCCGCGCCTACTTCGAGGTGCCGGCGAGCCTCCGTATGGAGGGTGGCTGGAGTTTCACCGGCTGGGTCTATTGGCAGTACACGATCGGCAACTTCCACGAGAAATACCTGCTGCCGCTCATGGCCGCGCTCGAAGCGGAAGGCCAGCACGCCAAGGCGGGTTTCCTCCGCGCCGAGTGGGAGAAAAAGGTGAAGTACTTCATCTACGACCACCCATGGCCTTTCGCCTCCGAGATGCCCATCGACTCCACCGCGTACGAATCCACCTACGCCGCCGGGAAGTATGCGCTGGAGCACGGGTTGAAGCCGGACACGAACCTCTGGCACGACCGCAACCTGGACAGATGGTTCTCGCATCCCGTGGTGGATCCCAAGCGCCACGACGATTTTCTCCGGCGCCAACACCTCGCCAATCTCGCCTGCCGCGGCGTGCTCGAAGCGAACTACTGGTCGCTGGGCAGCGACTTTCGCGGCTGCGGCGGCGCCAGCTACACCCTCAGCTACATGTCGCAGATGGGCGGCTGGGCGGTGCTCGATTACGCGCTGCGCCACGACCCGGATCCCGCGGCCAACCTGCGCCTCGGCTACGCCTCGATGCTGAGTTCCTGGGCGTTGATGAACTCGGGCGACGCCGCATCGAACTACGGCTTCTGGACGCCGGGGCTGCCCCACGACGGCGCGATGAGCTGGGGCTTCCAGCCACGCCAAGTGGGCACCGAGTGGAATCCCGCCACGCGCGATCTGCCTCGTGGCGCCTGGCCCGTGTGTGGCGAAGCGGATCACGGCCTGGTGGCCGGGATTGAAGCCGCCCGCAGCGTCCTCTTTGATGACCCGCTTTTTGGCCTGATCGCGTTGGGCGGAGAAGTAACGCAAACCAACGCTCTCATCGGCGTCATCCCGCGCGACGGCGTGCGCCAGCGGTTCCATGCCGTGCTCGGCGGACGACGGCTGCACCTGGCGCTGGACCGCGACGGATTCGCGGCGGAACAACCGATCCAGGTTTCCCGCGTCCTGGACCGCCTTGCCTTCACACTCGAAAGCCGCGCCCCCGCGCCACACGAAGTCACGCTGGCCATCGAAGGTCTCCCGCCGGGCCAGTACTCCGCCGCCGCCGGCGCGGCCGTCCGCCCGTTTCGCGTGGAAGGGAATCGGAGCGTCAGAATTCAACTTCCGGTGGAGCCAGGACAGGGGACCCCGGTTCGCATCGAAGCAAGTCCCTCCGTTACGCTGGAATCGCTCCTCGGCGAGATGACCGATACCACCGCCGTCGCCAGCCGGCCGCAACCGGAATTCGGGACAGCACGCACAGGATGGGTTTTCACGCCGTGGCCGTGCCTCTCGAGGTAACAAGTCCACTCCTTCAGGAAGCAGCCGAGCGGGGGACGTAGGTCCATGGGGGGAATGGCGGGGCATGGTTCTTAAGCGGAGCGCACGCACCATGCCGGGCGTACCCGTTATCCTCAGAAGGGGTAGGACGAAGGCGTTCTGGTAACTGGCTACCGTCGGGTTACGAGCCCGATTACCCGGGTTTTCATAACCTCAGGCCGTTCCGCCACTTACGACTTAAGCCCTTGTCACGCAGGGCCTTACGGACATCACCATGTTCACCCGGGTGACCATGGTGCGCACCGGATTCGCCACATTTCCGCTACAATGCTCGCATTGACAAGCGAAAAGCTCCGGGCCTCGAAGGTAGAGCGACAGAAGTGGGTTCCGAGGATACAGCGGCCCCTTCGCTTTTTGGGGTGGCTCTTATTGGATCAGACGGGCTTCTATGCTCGCGATCTGGCGGTTGGCGAAGTCGTCTGTCAAGAACCACTGTTGATAGAGGCCTTCGATCTGTCTCAAATACCCGTCGACCGAGCTCTTACGCAAGTTGCGGGTTGCATTCTTGGGTCTATCCTCGTCGCGGATCGGCGTGCGTATGCGATCGGCCGGTGGCTGGTAGGATGGATTGCAGACCAGGGCCGGCAGGTTTTCGGCGGACAACAGATGGCGCCACAGGAAGGCCTGCATTCTGTCTTCGGCCGGCACGGCCTCGCGGACGACTTGGCCCTCCCCAATCGTGGCCGTACCCACGACGGTGAGGTTGACCGGCTTCTCCATCTCCTCAAGGCTGGTCTTCACCCCCAGCCCCACCATCTCCTGTTTGGCCGCCAGCGCGGCGCCGGACGATTCGAGCCCCGCCGGCAGGCCTTTGAAGTTCAGCTTGATCGGCCCGTCGAATCCGTCCTTGCGTATGGCGAAGACGGTCACGCTGGCGGACGCCTTGCTGCGAATAACGATCCGGGAAGGGATGAGACGCAACTCGAAATCGGGCTGCGGCCGGCTGATGCGGAGCCGGTAGGCATACTCCTTTCCTGCGTGTCGGCTCGTGTCGCCGAGGTGAATGAAGTATTTTCCGTCGGCGGGCAGCTTCACCATGAGGTAGGAATCGGCGTGGTCGGTGTTCAACCCCGAGGCGGCGTCGTAATGATCATCGTTCAACGCGATGATCCTGCCATCCGCGCCGGTGACCTTGACGAAGGAATCGAACGGGGAACCGAGTCGGCGTGCGTGCACTTCCGCGACGATGGTCTCACCGGCTTTCCCTTCCACCTCGAAGACATCCCAGTCACCCGGGCGATCCGCTCGCCCGTTGACGATGATGGGAAGAACCACCTTCTGCGCCTTCGACGGCTCGTCGTTGGATTCCTTGTCCAGGCACTCGGGCAGCGTGTCCAGCGCAAACGGCACGTAGTTGGAAACGACTTTCCCGTTGGTGGCGGCAATCCGATGGTGCCCCGGCTTGGCCTCTTGGGGCGGCGGCGCCAGCGTGGCCTTTTCCAGATTCCAGCCGTTCATCTCGATTGCGACCGGCTCGCCCGCACGGCCGCCTAACGGGAAGACGCTGGTCACGAACGGCAGCTCGCCGATGGTAATTCGATACGTAAAACTCTCGCGGCCACGAAAAAGCGCCTCGTGGATGGTGAGCACGTACTCACCGTCCGCGGGAACCTCAGAAAAGAGCACCGGGTCGGGGTCGAAACGGAAATCGTCGCTGTACGCCAACTCCTTGCCGTTGGCGTCATAGAGCGTCAGCACGGCTTGAAACCAACCGGGAACGCCATCGGCGACATAGGGGACCAACTCCCGAGCTTTAACGGAGATGACCAGACGCTGCCCCTTGCTCGCCTGAAAACGATACCGGTTCACCTCGCCCGCGGCGACCTGGCCGTTCATCGTGCACGGCACGGTGATGCGCATTTCCTCTTCTTCCGGCGGCCTTTGGCGCTGGGCCATGTACTCCTTGCCGAGCACCGGCTTCTCGCAGGTCTTCATCGGCTTGCGGGCGACTTCGGGCACTTGGCCCACGTAGAAGGGGAGCGCGTTGGAGATCCCCCGTTGGGTGATCACCCGGATCTCTCGCCGGCCGGGTTTGGCGTCGGGGGCCACCGTGACCTCGGCAAAGACGAGTTCGCAGTGTGCATAAACGGCCGGAGTGCGTTCGTCATCCGCGAAAATCCTCTGGATCCGTTCGATCAGCGTCTGCTTCGCCGCTTCTTTCGGGGACTTCGGAGGTTCGTTCTTCGCGTCCGTTCCGCCCTGCTTCGGGTCTTTGGGTTGCTCCAGATTCGCGTTGCAGTTGCTGCAAACGGTGGCGCCAAGCGGGTTGAGACGACCGCATGCCGGGCATATCAGACCACGGACCTCGGGTGGTTCCACACGCGCGGGGAACTCGAAAAAGGCCATCTTGGCGGCCATCGCGTCGCTTACCGTCGTTTCCTTCTTCTGCAACTCCGTCAGTTGCTCTCTGAGTAACCCCAACTCCTCATTGCTCATGACCCTGTAGTGGTCGACCAGCCGGGCGGAAACGCCTTCACCGGTCACAACCACATCAGAGGCATACGTGAGCCCTTGCCCACCCAACCGGATGGAGACCGTGGTGCCCTGCTGGCCGCCGGCGGGATAGACGTAACCGATGTACTGGTCCTGCGCCAGGACCGAGGATGCTGAGGCCACCAGGATGGCCAGCCCCAAGATTGGCCACCTTCTGAATCGACTCATTGAGCTCCTCCGTCTTCTGCCATTTCGGCTGGGTGGTGGCGGGGTCTCACGACGCTGCCACTGCCTGCGGCCGAACGTTTCCAAAGCCAAGAACCACCAGGCGTTGGGTCGGCAGGTGGAAGACCTTCGGTCGTTGTGGCCCGGTCGGGAGACCGGCCCACCACGTCGCCACCTGCCGCCTGTGGTTACAGGATCTCCTCCAGCAGCCCGGCCGACTTCATGCCTTCGTTTTCGGCATCTAACACGTAGGCATCCAGCCCCCAGGGATGGGGCAGCTTGGCCGTGGCGTCGATGCCGGCCAACAGATACATGCTTCCCAGCAGGTCCGCCGGATAGACGGGCCTTTCCTTGACTTTCTCACCTTTTTCATCGGACGAGCCGACGACGCGGCCGCCCTTGAACCCGCCGCCGGCGACCAGCACGGTAAAGACATCCCCATGGTGATGGCGACCCCCGTTCCAGGGCGGCTCCCAGGACACCTTCGGCGTTCTGCCGAACTCGCCGGTGCACCAAACCAGGGTGGAAGTCAGCAAGCCGCGATCGTTCAGATCCGCAAGCAGCGTCGCCAGCCCTTGGTCCAACATCGGACACTGTGCCCTCATGGTCGCGAAGTGGTTCCCGTGCGTGTCCCAGCCACCGGGGAAGCTGATCGTGATGTAGGGCACACCCGCCTCGACCATCCGCCGCGCCGCCAGGCATTCCTGCCCGAACGTGTGGCGGCCGTAGCGATCCCTGAGTTCCGTAGGTTCGTTGTCGAGATTGAATACTTCCTTCCCGCTGCCCAAGATCAGCCCGTAGGCTTTCTGCTTGGCCGTCTCGGCGGCAGCCATCTCCGGGACGTCCGCAAGGCCGTAGCCCATGAGATTGATCTTATCGAGCAATTCCCGGCGGGCCCCTTGCCGCCCGTCGTCGATTCCCCTGTTGACGATTCCCTGCACCTCGAAGCGGGCCGCGTTCGGGTCGCCGCCCGTGGCGAAGGGCTTGTACGCGGGGCCCAGGAAGCCCTCCTCGGAAAACCGCCCGGCGGCCTGGAGCATGACGACATAGGGAGGAATCAGCCCTTGGTACTGCTCTTTCTTGAAGAAGGTAAATATGGCGCCCACACTGGGGTAGGCCAGCCGCCCGCCAGGCAGGTGACCGGTTTGCATCAGGTACGCCGCCGTCTCGTGGCCGTTATTGCCATGGGTCATGCTGCGGATCAGGGAGAACTTGTCGGCCTGCTTGGCCAGTCTGGGGAACAGCGAGCCGAGTTGGATTCCATCCACGTTGGTGGGGATGACTTTGTCAAACTCACCCAAGTAGTCGTAGCCCGTGCCCGGCTTCGGGTCCCAGGCATCGTTGTGCGACATGCCGCCCCACAAGAAGATCTGGATGACCGACTTGGTCTGGCCTTTCTTGGCCTTGGCCTTGGCCGCCGCGTCTCGGGCCGCCTTCTCTTCGGCGGCTTTCTGCTGGGGCGTCTTCTCGGCCTCGGCCGCAAAAAGGCGGGAGCACAAACCGCCGGCCGCGATCATGCCCGCCGCGCCCAAAGCGCCGCGTCGCAGGGCCTCGCGCCGGGACACGTGCTTTGGGTTGCCTAGGCTATGGTTCGCAGTCATGATTTCAGTTATCCTTTCCCTTCCCCTATTATCGTGTCTCCACGCTCCTCAA
>Ga0315286_10007975_pt1 | contig 10394 bp, 5 predicted proteins | sample YL17G10_0_MG_FD_205038 | JGI IMG/M metagenome (GOLD analysis project Ga0315286, IMG submission 205038) | Sediment microbial communities from Yellowstone Lake, YNP, Wyoming, USA - YL17G10_0 | ecosystem: Environmental > Aquatic > Freshwater > Lake > Sediment | place: USA: Wyoming | collected...
TCTCCCTTGAGGGGAGAGGGCAAGGGTGAGGGTGTGTGGCTTTACTTATGAACTCCTTAGTAATTGTATTTTTCGGGTCAATCAACAATATCCACAATAATCTCCCGTTCTTCCATATCGACCTTGTATAAAGGGGACATTCCATATGGTATTGTTAACGCTTTAAATGACGAAAAATGACGAACTAAAAATGAATAAAACGGCCTCCGTTATGAAAAAGTCATGCAAAAATGTAATTGAATTCAGATAATTATTGACTTTGAGATGTTAAAAAAAGTATAGTACGCGGCGAAGAATCATATGACTTCATTTCATAAGGGGAGAAGGAAAATGAAACGTCAAAAGTCTTCCGGGTGCTCGAGTTGATAGGGAGTTTAGTGAGCACATTGCTGAAACTCAAAGAGTTGTCGGTACAGGTCTATTTTACAGTCCTCTTATTCCTATTTTCTTTTTTACCTTCGAATACATCAGCAGATTCCTCAGAAACATATTTCTCAGTGAATCCAGTTCAAATTGAAAATACGTTAATATCTTCCCTGCCTACAAATGCTAAGTGGTCATTTTCTGCATTAAGCCTCGGATCAGGCAGTCAGACTATCAATGCAGGCAATGCCAAAGCGCTTCCTCTGGTTCCAGGCTCATTGATGAAACTTTTCATCGTGGCTGCAGTTTTGGATATGGATAGCAAAGAGAAAATACAAATGAATACAATAGTCGCATGCGACGGCCTTATCTTTGAAGGAAAACTCCGGGGAAGTCTTTATCTTAAAGGTTCCGGCAATGCCTTCCTCTCAGAAAGGGATATGGAGTCAGCCGCAGAAGAAATATTTTCCAGAGGTATAAAGGAAATCACGGGAAACATCATCGCAGACGATTCCCTTTTTGATATAAAGGGATGGAACAGTTACTATCAAGGACCTGCCTATGTGTCGCCAGGTTCTCTTGGGCTGGATCTTCATACTATAAATGTTTTTGGCAGGCCGCCGAATATAAAGGTCGAGCCCCCCAACGATGATGTGAAGGTGAGTTTTGTTCCTGATCGAAAGCCGGGTATACGACAGATTGATGATCTTACCTATGAGATAAGAGGAGAAATATCGGAATCGGGAATTTTCAAAAAGAGATTTGCCCTTCAAGATCCTGCCACATATGCCGCCCTGACATTCAAAACGCTTTTGAGAGAAAAAGGTATCAATCTTAAAGGGACCGTCAGAAGGGGTGAAACGCCGCCTCATGCTACAGAGATTTTCCGTATAAAGGCGAAGGACCTCCGGGAAATTATAAAAGACACAAATAACAACAGCCTGAATGTGGTTGCAGAAAACCTTCTTCTTTTAATCGGGGCGAAACGATTTGGCTCACCCGGAACTGTTCAAAAAGGGATAAAGGCAGTGTATGAGTTCATAAGTGAAATTGATTTACTTCCCAGTGAAGTCTCCTTAGCGGACGGCAGCGGGCTTTCCCCTGACAACAGGATAACATCGGAGCAATTAGTTATTTTTTTAAAAAAGGTTTCAGAAACGCGGTGGTTCAACGCCTTTTGGGAGAGCCTTCCACGGGTGGGAATAGATGGGACACTTAAAAAAGCAGGTTACGTGAACGAGCATATAAGGGCAAAAAGCGGACAGCTAAATGGTGTCTATTGCTTGGCCGGGTACATTGAAAGAGAGGATAAAAGCCTAATAGCTTTCTCCTATATGGTTAATGTGCCGGGGGCCGATCTCTTTGCAAAAGATACCATCGGTTTTCTGCTTGCAACACTGGCCGGTAAGGGATCATGAACCTAAAGACCAAAAAACTTATAACAGCCTTTATTTTAATGTTTTTTTCCCCGTCTTTTTCTTGGGCGGTCTGTTCAACGGTCAGCATAGAGATCCCTCAAGAACTCACCATAGAAAGAATAGCTTTTGACGCTAAGATGGTCATTACAAATAATGTGCCCGATAAAGATCTAACAAATATACGCGTTGATGTGACTATAAAGGACTCTGATGGAAATGTAAAAAACGATCTCTTCTTTGTAAAAGTATCGTCGACCAACAACATAAATTCAGTGGACGGCAGCGGTGTGGTAAGTGCAGCGACCACCGCGGAGATTCATTGGCTTATCATTCCGTCACCGGGTGCAGGTGGCAGCGACCAGGCGGGTGTCGCTTATTGGGTGGGCGCGACACTGGTATATTCAGTGGATGGCAAAGAGGAAGTCGTCTCTGTCAACCCGGACAGAATTATTGTAAAGCCCGAGGCCCAATTAATACTGGATTATTTTATGCCATACGAGGTGATAGGAGATAATCCATATACTTCTCAGGTGGAAGCAGCCGTGCCATTTCCTCTCGCGGTCAGGGTACTTAACGCAGGGTATGGAACGGCAAATAAATTGAAGATAGACTCTGCACAACCGAAAATAGTCGATAATGCGCAGGGTTTGCTCGTAGATTTCAAGCTTTTGGGTGCAGCAGTAAATGACAGCGCAGTTTCACCTTCCCTCACAGTTGACATCGGAACTCTCGGAAGTAAGAAGATAGCGACAGCATACTGGGAAATGATCTCGACCCTAAGCGGAAAATTTGTCGAGTTTAATGTAACATTTTCCCACGCATCGGAACTCGGTGGGGAACTTACATCTCTCATAACGCAAACGAATGCCTATTACCTCATTCATAAGGTAAAGGTGAACCTTCCAGGCAGGGATAATCGCCTCGATTTCCTTACTGACGTTGACAAAGACCCGGAGCACCTGCCGGATGCCATTTTTGAATCCGAAATCCCAGGGGGTACCACGGATGTAAACGATACGAGATCTCCCGTAAAAGTGGTAGGGGTGGTATCAAATCCAAACCGCCCCACTTCTCAATCCCCTAAGGTTGAATTGGGTCTCCAGACAGGAGACAGTGGATGGATTTATGCAAGACTTCCTGACCCATCCATGGGGCTATTGAAACTTCCCGATGTCATAAGGGCTGACGGCGTTCACCTCGATCCCAACAATTTCTGGGTAAGCGAGGGGCTCGACAGCAATCATCAAAGGACGTTCACCCTTCACCTCCTCGATTATAGAGCTGAGGTAACTGTCACCGGAAACTACACGCTTGTATTTACGAGACCGGTTGATGACACCATACCGCCCAGCACAACCATTCTCTTTAACGGCCCTTCAAAAGGTACCGACCCCGTATCTATAACGCCAGAGACCCAGATTGTCTTCATGGCGACGGACAACGAAGGGGGAAGCGGAGTGGCCGGTATACTGAAGAAGATTGTTGGAGTTGATCCGGACTTTGTCGCTGCCTATCCCATGAATATAAGCAGGCTTGGCAGTGCAGAGCTTGAATATTACAGTATCGATAGGGCCGGAAACCAAGAGGCGGTAAAGACCACATATCTCTTTGTGGATAACGCCGCACCGAATATCGCCTTATTCCAGGCGGTGCCGTCCACATTCACTCCCCATGCGCCGGCAGGGGTAGCCTCACCAAGGACAATGAACCTTGTGGTGAAAGCGACCGATGATGTGAGCAACCTCCAGGCCACTATCGACATAGCTGAGGGGGATACCTTTTCAGAAACGAAGATAGTCAAAACCATAACGACACCCCTCGTTTCAGGCGTCGAGACAAAGATACCGTGGGACGGGAAAGACAAGAATGGAGCGGTTGTTCCCACAGGCGTATACACCTCAAGGTTGAAGGTTACCGACGGTCTGGACGGAGGCGTTGTCAACCATACCGCAACATCGGAGGTGAAGGTGACGGTTGCCGAATGGTTCAAGGGAGACCCTCTCGACCCTAACTCCTCGGGCGCACAAATGTATCCCGAAATATCCGGCACAAGGGTGGTCTGGCAGGACCAGAGAAACGGCAACTGGGACATATACACGAAGGATATTTCGGGCGGGAGTTCAATGGCAGTAACGACCAATTCTTCGGACCAGATGCGGCCGTCCATCAGCGGCAATATCATCGTCTGGCAGGATCAGAGGAACGGCAACCGGGACATCTACGGATATGATATATCGACCGCTCAGGAATTCGTCGTCTGCACCGACCCAGGCAATCAGGAAAGACCCGTCGTATCAGGCGAGTGGGTTTCATGGCAGGACGACAGGACAGGAAACTGGGACATCTATGCGTATAACTTGAACACTCGTGAGCAGATAAGGGTTACTTCCCATGAGAGAGACCAGATGCATCCTGCGATATCAGGAAACATCCTCACCTGGGAGGACTACCGGCATGGACTGGGAGAGGTATATAAATTCGATATAGCCACAAGGACCGAGTCCAGATATACGTTCAATATTTATAACCAGACTCTCCCTGCAATATCAGGCAATACGATTGTCTGGACAGACCAGAGGAATGAACAGAGAGACATCTACTATTCGACTCCGTCTGCCGGCGAAACAAGGGTGACCTATGGAACCGGGGACCACTCACAGGCCAACGTTCTGAATGACGTCATTGTATACACGGACTATGAGGCGGGGCAAAACGACCCCAACCTCGCCTTCTTCGATATAAAAACAGGGATGGGCGCAAAGCTCACCACGAACCCGGCGAGGCAGGAAGAGCCTGTGCTTGGCGCCGGGGTGCTCGTCTGGCAGGATGATCGGGACGGCATCTACCAGATATACTGGGCCAACCTCCAGGTAGAGTCCCTCTCCATTGAAGCCGAGATAAGGCCGGGATTCAATCTCATAGCAGTGGGAGACAGGTTTGCGAGATTATATCCGACGAGCTCGGACCTGATCGCATCCAACCCTAATGACTTAAGAATAGAGAAAGTGGTTACCTACGACAGCAGTGGGACATTCGTGGAATGTCCCACTGCTGATATGACCATGTTCAAGGGGATGGGCATAGGCGTATATGCATCAGGCAGCGGAATCCTTGAGGTTGGTGACAGCGGTGAGACGGCCCAGTATACCCTTCTCCCCGGCCTGAACTATATCGGGATACTCACGGTGCCCAATGGATACATGGCCTACGCCCTTCTGGTATCAATAGGCATCGAAAATGTCCAGAGCGTGAAACGATTTAACAATCAGACGGGATTATGGGAGACCGCGGCCGTAAGGGAAACATCCACGGGCAAAGAAGCGGTAGGAGTGAATTTTATTATACAACAGGGTGACGGTTTGATAATCACGATGAAGAACAAAGTGGACGGATGGCGGCCGTGAGTAGTGGGAAAATGAGATACTTACCGGAAAAGAATTGCTCATGGGTTGTGAGACGCATGCTCTGCGTTCTCTTGGTCCTTCTCCTGTTCCTGCTTCCGGAGTTTTCTTCCGGGAGCGATGGCCGGCAGTTGATAGAGGGATCTATGGTACAGAGCATGCTCAAAGAAGGCAGCGCACTGTGGTTGATCGATGTCAGGGGCTCGAAAGCTTACCATGCGGAGCATATCGAGGGATCGGTGAATATACCTTCAGATTTTCTTAAATATAAAAAGTTTCCTTCAAACAAAAAACTCATCGTCGTTGACGACTCCCTTGGCCAGAGGATGGCGAGGGAAGCGGCCGAGATGCTTGTGAAGAGCGGACACGATAAGATCTACGTCCTTGATGGAGGCATCGCTTTATGGAGATTCGAGGGATTCCCCGTTGTAGGAAAGAGGCCCGTTGTGAGTGGTGTTACCGGGGATGAGCTTAAATGGGCTTTGGAAAATAAAATACCTCTTAAAATCTTCGACCTGACTGGAGTTCAGGGAAGGGAAGACAAGATCAGTAGCAGCGAGCATGTCCCGGGAAAGGACACGAGCGAAAAGATAGAAAAACTCAAAGGGCTTCTCAAAAAGAATGAGGGGAAGGATCTTTCCGGCATGCTGAAAAAGCCCCGGGCGATAGTTCTCGTGTTCCCTGCATCAGAGGATGTGGAGAGACTCACTGAGAATATGCATCTGGACACAAAGGATGACGTCAGATACCTGGTGGGAGGCTACGAAACGTTTATGGCTAAGAAGGACGGACAGGCAAGGGCAAGGACTTGCCCGACGTGTCCCGGGAAATGACCATGGAGAACTTAAAGACAAAAGTTATGGAATCGAAGATTGCGACAGGCAAAATGGGCAGGATATCGGCCATCTGTCTTTCGCTTCTGGCAGCGGTTTTCTCCCTGACATCCCCTGCCTTTGCTGTACCCGAGACGAGCAGCGTGAGAATAACCGATGTTACGACTTCGTCTTTCTCTGTGGTCTGGATGACCGACGTTGCCGCAGAGCCTTTAGTCGAGGTTTACTCCGATAGCGCCATGACGATCCCGCTTACGGATTATGTTTTGATTACACCCATGCCTGCAAGCAGCCAGGAAATAGCTCAGGCTGCAAAGAACAGGGGAATAATGAAGGTGAGGGTTTCAGGGTTAAGTGCATCAACGAAATACTATGCAAGGACCGTAACGAGAGACCCTGCAAATACTTCAAATGTAGGGTATTCGCCACTTTATGAAGTGGTCACCGCATCAACGGTCGCCCCTTATTACTACCTCAATGGCACTGCACAGGATTTTTCAAATGACCTGATTGCGTTCAGAGTGCATATTCGGCCTTCAGATACAGAAGAAAAGCCGGGCTTGGGCGACCTTATCGTCCTTGAGGCTGAAGGTTCTCCCTATCCGCTGAGCGCTTTTGTTGGTGAAGGGATCACTGCGCCGGATGGCATCCTGGATATGAACAATCTTTTCAGCAGCAACGGGTGGAGCCGCAATGTTGCGGGGAGCGAAAAGATAGCCCTCAGAATCTACAGGGGAGGGGGGCTCTTTACCCTCACCCACTACCGAAGGGTTCCTCTGAACGGAAACATGGTCTATGTGGTGGAACCGGTGAAGGGTTTCTTTGCGGATATCAATCTCGATGGTAAGGTGGATGAGGAAGACTTCGCAACCTTCAAGGGTCAATACAGAACATCGCCCGATGACGCCTCCTACAATCCTGACTTTAATTTTGTAGAGGACCCTGAGGGAAAGGTGGATGCCAGGGAATTTTCAAGATTCTCAACGGAGTATGGAAGGACAAATGTTGAATAAACTCGTGGCGAAAAGGATGTCTCCGGGAACGGCTGCGGCACTCTGTATTCTTGCGGCAGTGCTTCTCCTTGTCTGTTCGGCAGATTTGTCACTGGCAGCAAATATAAAAGTCGTCCCCTCTTCAAGTAATGCGATGCCCGGCCAGACTTTTTCCATCGATATTGTGGTCGAGAATATTCCCCCGGAAGGGCTCGGCGCCATACAATTCAGGCTGAATGTGGATGCCTCCGGCTCGCCGATCATCGCAGTGCCTGATACCGCCCAGGGCAGAACAACCGATATCTCCGTTTCAACCCCGCTGACCATAGGCCCTCCCACCTCGGGCCGTTCAGGGCTCGCTGAATTTTTCTGGAATGGCGTGGGACCTTATGGGATTCTTGTAATGGATAATGAAGAGCTTAAAAACGGTTCCGCCCTCTATACCTTTGGCCATACGAGTGGGGCAGTCCCTCCGCAAGGGAGCGGCTCTGTTGCACGATTCCGTTTCGCAGTGGGCAAAGACGTGACTGCAAAGAAAATAACTATCGCGCTTTCTGACGTGATGCTCCTTGATGCAGGGACCATCTTCCCACTTGACAGCAACACAGGGGCGGCCATTGATCTGAATTGCTCGGCCGGAGTTCCGAATCTCCTGGGACTCTCACAATCTGAAGCACAGGCCACTCTGCAGACGGCGGGTCTTCTGATGGGAAGCATCTCCGAAATCGACAACTGGAGCGGCACCCGCGCGCTCAACAGAGTATTGGAGCAATCGTATGCGGCAGGCACACCCCTGTCCTGCGGGACTTCCGTTGATCTTGCGATAAACATTGCCCCGTCCGAAGTTGGCGGTGCAGCCGCAACGGACAAGGCGGGAGACGAAAACGGTACCGTGGTTATGTCGTGGCTCCCTTCTTCATCGTCCGACACGGCAGGATACCGGATATATCTTCTCTCCGGCGCCCGGAGTCTTCTAAAGGAAATCAGAAATTCCGCTGCTACCGGTGTTGAAATAACCGGATTAACAAACGGTCAGGTATCGCAGCTCAAGATTACCGCCTTCGATAACTTCGGGAATGAAAGCCAGGGGGTGCTCGTCCCGGCCCTGCCTATCGATGACGTGTCTCCGAGGGTTACAATCGGCGGCATCACAGAAGGCGTTTTTTACAAATCGGACGTATTCCCGACGATTACTGTGGAAGATGCAAATTTATCTACCAAAGAGATCATACTCAATGATGTTTCATACAACCTTGCGCCTGTCACGGCTGAGGGGCATTATACGCTCAGAGTGGCGGCAACGGATATGTCGGGCAATGCAACAGCAAAGGAAATACATTTTGTTGTCGACAAAACACTGCCTCTCCTGACCGTATCGACCCTTTCAGACGGCAGTTGGACGAACAATGAATTATTAAATGTATCGGGAGAAGTGACGGACAATACCGGCATTCAGCAGTGTACCATCAACGACGCTGCTGTGACGATAAACGCTGACGGTAGCTTCAGTTACCCTGTAAACCTCCGGGACGGACCGAACACTGTCAGCGTAATAGCTACGGACCTTGCAGGGAATGCGGCGTCCGACGTGAGGACGGTGAATCTGGATGTGAGCGCCCCCTTAATAACGATAATAGCGCCTGCCGATAATGTGAAGACGAAGCAATCCGCGATTGATGTCACGGGTACTGTGGTCGAACAATCAACGGTTACGGTAAAAGTGAATGACGGGAACCCGGTTCCTGCACTGATAAGCGGTAACGGCTTCAGTCTAACGGCAACAATGGTTTATGGGATCAACACCATAGAGGTGACGGCTACGGACCTTGCGGGCAACACATCGGCGGTTAAGAGGACTGTGACCTTCGATGACCGTAGCCCGTCACTGGCGATTACCGATCCTGCTCAGGATATAAGGACAGACCATGCCGACATGGTTATAAAGGGAGAAACGACCGACCTCACCGCAGTTACCATTACTATAACGATGGATGGAAATACCTATGCGCCTGTCGTAACAAACGGTGAATTCCAACAGCCTGTAACCTTTACAGAAGAGAAGACTTATCAGATATATGTAAAAGCTGTGGATGAGGCGGGCAACGAGACCATTGTGCAGAGGAATGTGGTATATGACGTTACATCTCCCGCAATAACACTGGATCCTGTGACGAGTCCTACGAATCTGGCCGGTCAGGTGTTGACAGGAACAATGGAGGCCGGGGCAACGGTCAGTGTGACATGCCTTACGGCAACTGTAGGTACAGTCACCTATCCAACAGCCACGACATGGACAGCCACATTGTCGAACATGCAGGAAGGAAACAATGTGATAACGGTTACTGCTACCGACGAGGCCGGAAACACAAGCTCACCAGTATTGGCTGCCATTGTTTTGTCCACAAACAATTCTGTAGCTAATACCGGCCCGGCAAAGCTCTGGATAGGATTAAAGAATAGCGATGATCAGGGCACCCAGTTTGACCTGAGAACCGAACTGTACATAAACGCCACGCTGATTTCATGGGGCGAGACCCGTTGCATTACAGGTGTGACCAGAAATGCTTTATATGCCAAGGAGGTCACAGTTCCCTTTAATCCTATTTCAAACGGAGCCTATGCTTCCGGAGATATACTCTACCTGAAGGTGTTCACCAGGATCGGAACTAATCCGGACGGGCAAAAATGCAGCGGCCCCGGCGGCAGTCATAATAATGCAGTCGGGTTGAGGATGTATTATGACGCGCCGGACCGGCCCTCAGGATTCGGCGCTGAAATAACACCGGAGCCCATGAAGGACCTCTTCCTGCATTCTTTAGGTACGAGCTATTTCCTCGATAATGTTACGCCGGCAGGCACGGCCAAATATAAAGATTCCAGCAGCGTCAATTACAGTGGCGGGAATCTTTGGGAGGAAATCGGCACATGGACAAAAGTGCTCCAATAGTGAGAGGAGTTCAAAACAAAATGTCATTGTTCACGGTGCTTCTGGCGCTGTTATCCTTGCTTCTGTACATGCACAGTCCCGCATATGCCGCCACCAATGTGAGCGGGAATATCACCACAGACGCCACGTGGACACTTGCAGGCAGTCCCTATGTTGTCACCGGCGATATTCGTGTTTACAGCACTTCCGGCACACCGCCTACTCTGACGATAGAGCCGGGGGTAACAGTCAAATTCAATGCAAGCAGGACATTATTCATAGGCTACAGCAGCTATCAGGGGGCCCTGAGGGCGGTGGGGACGGCGGGCGCTCCCATAACCTTCACCTCGAACCTGGTAACCCCTGCCCCGGGGGACTGGTACGGGATATATTTTTATGACGGCACGGTGGATGCCAACACGATCCTTGAGTATGTGACGGTGGAGTACGGGGGAGGGTAT
>Ga0315286_10007976_pt1 | contig 10391 bp, 7 predicted proteins | sample YL17G10_0_MG_FD_205038 | JGI IMG/M metagenome (GOLD analysis project Ga0315286, IMG submission 205038) | Sediment microbial communities from Yellowstone Lake, YNP, Wyoming, USA - YL17G10_0 | ecosystem: Environmental > Aquatic > Freshwater > Lake > Sediment | place: USA: Wyoming | collected...
CGGGAAAGAGGTGGCCGACAAGTACGGTGTGCCCGAGAAAGAGGTCCTGTTCACCTGGTGGACCGCCTTCAAGGAGATGGAAAAGGACCTGAAGCGGCAGAAGAAGTTCGCGGAGGCCGCCTGGTTGTCCAATGCTTCCAAGCGGAGCCTGGAAGTGGGGTACAACTTCTACCGGATCGAACTCCGGAAGGTCTCGGCGGTCGCGGGCATGCTCGTCTTTTCCCTCGTCTTTTACGTGGCCTACACCCTCTGGTGGGGGTACGCCGTCCTCTTCCTGTTCGAGGGGGCGGGGTTGCAGATGAAGGCGGGCGCGAAGAAGGAAGTGTGATTCCCCGCTTCCGAGGAGTCTTTGGTTGCTCATTCCATGGCCAGCATCGCCAAGTTCCTGAAGCGGTTTCTCCCCGGGGCCGGCGCGGAGGGGGAGCTCTCCTCCGACCCCGAGGCCCTTCGGGCCGCGTTTCGAGCCCGCTACCATAACTTCAAGCTCCTCCTGAGCGCCAACAACAAGGCGCTGGAGATCATGTCCGGGATGGAAGAGACCCTTCGGGGGAGCCGGCCATTCGGCATGTCCTTCGTGCGGGCCAATGCCACCGCCATCTCGGTGAACGTCTTTCGGATCATCAAGAACCTGGACGAACTGGCGCCCAGGCAATACCTGGAACTGTACTCCCGGTTTCAGGAAATCCAGGATCGCATCCACCAGGAGTTGACCCAACGGGACCTCCCGCCGGCCGATCGGTTGGTCTACTCCCTTGGGGAGGTGGATAAGACGATGGCCGACCAGGTGGGCGGCAAGATGGCCAACCTGGGGGAGATCAAGAACCGCATCGGCCTTGCGGTTCCCGATGGCTTCGTGATCTCCTCCCTCGCGTACCAGCGATTCATGGCGCACAGCGAGCTGCAGGCCGAGATCGACCGCCGTTTGCAGTCGTCCCGGACGGAGGAGATGGCGGACCTGTACCGCCTGAGTTCCGATATCCAGCAGTTGATCATCCTCTCCGGGTTCCCGCCGGACCTGGAGGCGGCCATCCGCGAGGCGCACGAGAGACTGGAACGAGAGGCAGGAGCCGGCGTCACCGTCTCCCTGAGAAGCAGCGCGCTGGTCGAGGATACGGCCGGTACTTCCTTCGCCGGCCAGTATCGCTCGATCCTCAACGTGGGCAAGGAGACGATTCTGGAGGCGTACAGGGAGATCATCGCCAGCAAGTACAGCGTTCCCGCAATGGCGTACCGATTGAACCGGGGCATCCGCGACGAGGACATCGCCATGTGCGTGGGCTGCATGGTCATGGTCCCCGCCGTGTCGAGCGGCGTGATGTACTCCCGCAATCCCCTCCAAATCCGCGACCCGTCCATTCATATCAACGCCGTGTGGGGTCTTCCCAAGTCCGTGGTGGACGGGAGCGTCACCCCGGACCTCTTCGTGGTGGCCCGGGACCCGTCCCCGTCCATCTCCCGACGGGACATCCGGATCAAGGAACGGGAGATCGTCTGCGATCCCCGGGAGGGGTTGTGCCGTCTGGAGATCACCGGGGAGAGAAAGAGCGCCCCGTCCCTCACGGACGAGCAGGTTCTCCAGTTGGCGGAGATCGCCGTCCGGCTGGAAACGCACTACGGCGCCCCCCAGGACATCGAGTGGGCCATCTCCCGCGAGGGACGGGTGCACCTGCTCCAGTGCCGTCCCCTGCAGCAACGGCAGGGCGACCGGGCGGATCCGGCGCGGGAGGAGATGGGCGCCGTGCGGGAGGCGCCGCTCCTTGCCGGGGGGAGCACGGCCAGCCCGGGGGTCGGGAGCGGCCGGGTGTTCCGGGTGGAAAAGGAGGCGGACATGCTCCGGTTCCCCGAGGGCGCCGTGCTGGTGGCCTCCCAATCCCTTCCCCGGTGGGCCGCCCTGTTGAGCCGTGCGGTGGGGGTGGTCACGGAGCAGGGCAGCGTCACCGGACACCTGGCCAACGTGGCCCGGGAGTTCGGCGTGCCGGCCCTTTTCGGGGTCTCCGACGCCACCCGGGTGTTGCAGGAGAACGAACTGGTCACCGTGGATGCGGACGGCCTCCGGATCTACCGGGGGCGTGTGGAGGATTTGCTGGCGCAGGGGTCGCCCCCCCGGAACCTCATGGCGGGAAGTCCGGTGCACAATACCCTTCGGAACGTCATGGTCCATGTGGCCCCCCTCCATCTCATCGACCCGGACAGCCCCCGGTTCCGACCGGGAACGTGCGAGACGTTCCATGACATCACCCGCTTCGCCCACGAGAAATCGGTCCAGGAGATGTTCCGTTTCGGAAAGGCCCATCGTTTTCCCGAACGATCGAGCAAACAACTGGTTTGTGACGTTCCCATGCAGTGGTGGATCCTCAACCTGGACGATGGCTTCAACGAGGAGGTGGAGGGCAAACTCGTTCGTCTGGAGAACATCGCTTCCGTTCCGATGCTGGCGATCTGGGAAGGAATCGTCGCGGTCCCCTGGAAGGGGCCGCCATCCGTCGACCGCAAGGGATTCATGTCGGTAATGATGCAGGCCACGGTCAACCCGGGGTTGGATCCCTCCATGAAGTCCCCGTACGCCGCCCGCAACTACTTCATGATCTCCCGCAACTACTGCAGCCTGAACTCCCGACTCGGTTTTCACTTCTCCGGCATCGAGGCGCTGGTGAGCGAGCGGGCCGCGGAGAATTACGTTAGCTTCCTCTTCAAGGGCGGCGCCGCGGATTACCCCCGGCGGGTGGCCCGGGCGGCCTTTGTGGCGGATATCCTCCAGCGTTTCGGTTTCCGGGCGGAGGTGAAGGAGGATGCGACGTTCGCCCGCCAGGAAGGGCGCGAAGAGGGATTCATGCGGGAGAGGCTTCGGATCCTCGGGTATCTCATCATCCACACCCGGCAGTTGGACATGGTCATGGCCGACAGCGGTTCGTTTCACCAGTACAGGGAGAAGATCCTCCACGATCTGGAACAGGTCGTTCTGTGCCGGAGCCCCTCTCCGGCCTCCGGGAACCCCATCCATTGACGTCCCCGGTCGGGGGCATCTTCGCGAAAGGCTATATCTTCAGCACATAGTACCTCAACCACACATATGCCGTACAGATAATGACCGATTCGATCATCAACGGCATGCCATAAAGCATAAACTTTTTGAAGGATATCGGACTTCCCATCTTCTCCGCCATGCCGACGACGATCACATTTGCGGATGCGCCGATGGCCGTCCCGTTTCCGCCGAGACATGCGCCCAGTGCGAGCGACCACCACATAGGCATCAGGTCGGGATGGTGCAAAAGTTCCAAGCCGGAAACATTTGGCCAGAGCTGTTTCGCCATATCGATAATCAACGGATTCATCGTGGCAACATAAGGGATGTTATCGATAAATGCCGAAGCAAACGCGGAAAACCACATTACGATCATGCTGGTGCCAAGAAGGTTCCCTTGTGTAACCTCAAGGACTTTAATAGACATCCACTTTATCAGCCCTACCTTTACAACACCTCCGATGATAATAAACAGTCCGATAAAGAAAAAGAGCGTGCCCCATTCCGCCTCGGCAAGGATGTGGTGGGGCTCTTTCGTTCCGGAGACCAGGAGCAGAAGTCCGGCACCAAAGAGGGCGATGGTTGCAGGCTGAAAATGGAGCATCCCGTGCGTTACAAATCCTCCGATGGTAATGGCAAGGACGACAAGGGATTTCTTCAATAACACCGGGTCTTTAATCGCCTCGTTTTCGTTCATGGCCATAACTTTTTGCCGCAACTCCTCTTTTACATGCATCTTCCTGCCAAATATGAACTTTATCGATATTACATATGCTATGAGTACGACGATGATTACCGGTGTAAGGTTGTAAACAAAAGCCATGAAGTCCAATTGGGCCTTCGAGGCGATCATGATGTTCGGCGGATCGCCAATCAGTGTAGCCGTGCCTCCGATATTCGATGCCAGGGCTTCCGTTATGAGAAAAGGCACCACATCCAGCTCAAGGGCCTGACAGATGAGAAATGTAACAGGAGCAATCAGGAGTACTGTCGTCACATTGTCTAATAATGCAGATACGACTGCAGTGACAACGGATAATATCGCCATAATTTTAAACGGTTCTCCCTTTGCTACTTTGGCGCTTTTTATTGCGATGTACTCGAACACACCGGTAGGTCTCATGATGTTGATGATGATCATCATGCTTACCAGCAAGAAGATGACGTTCCAGTCGATCCCTAACTCCATGGAATGAAAAGCGTCTTCCTGGGTAACGATCTTCAGCACAATCATCAGTGCCGCACCGAAGATCGCTACGATGGTTTTATGTATCTTCTCTGTTACGATCAGGCCGTACGCCAGGAGAAAAAGGGCTGTCGCTGTCCAGAATGGCATCCCCATTACAACCTGGCTTGTTGCAGCGACTTCCTGCGTCATTTCACACCCCCCGTATTTTCATCGGCCCGCCTCGTAAACCACATTCCGCCATCCTGATCCGCACGGATGCCGCTTCCGGCGGCATCTCAGTTGTATACAGTATACACACACCGGCAACGGGGGCAATTCAAATGCTACGCGCAGGTCGGGTATCGGGGAGGAGCAGGGAAACGAAGAAGGGTCAGCTTGTTACTGCCCGTAAATCCCCGGGAACGGGTCGGTAGAGAAATCGCTGGCGCGCCTCATCCGCCATAATCCGAAATGGAATGAACGCGTATCTCGATTTTTTCAACCCCTTTGATGGCCCTGGTGATCTTTTCTATTTCGCCGGGGATGTTGTCTTTGCTGTATTTACGATCACGGAAAGACACCTGGACGCTGCCTTGGGCACAGGAAACGTTTACGTCGGGAATAAACGGTACCAGGGCCGCTTTAACGGATGCGGCCGTAACCAGATCCTTCATGCCCTGCCGCGATTCCGGGGTGGATTGAATATGCTCCAGGCGGGAGGTATCGCAAATGATGTTCACGGCATCTTCCACCGTAAGGATTTTTATATGAACAACCAGATCATACAGGCTCGAATCCCGGGTATCGATGCCATAAAGGTGCTGGCTCCACTTGATGCGCTCTTCGTCGTCTTTCTTCAGGAGTCGTTGGGCCGCCTCGCGGGAAAGGCTGCTCTCACGGTTCATCTTGTTGGCGATGCGATCCTCGAGATCGGCGATAATTCGAACCTTGAGAACGTGGGAGATATTTTTCATGAAGAAGTGACCGGCCAGGCCATGATAAACGATGTTGTCTTTCTGCATTTTATTCAGCAAGGCGGCCTGGATATAGGAAATATACCTCTCCTTTCCGTAGGTGAAGCGTCCCAGGATGGAGGGGGCGTCATGAATCGCCTCAACAAGTTTTATCTCCGGGATATTGAAGGTTTCCGAGGCATCGAGCAGGGCCTCCCTCCCCACGCATTCGAAATTTAATCTGGCCGCCACCTTTTCGGCGATTTCCTTCCCGTGACTGTACGATCCGCTGGAAATGGTAATGCTGCTCATACCATCATCCTTTGTTATCGCCCCTGTTGGATTTCAGCGGAGATCTTGAGGACAAGATCACGCAGTTGACTCATGTGGAACGGCTTGGCGATAAAGTCGACCGCGCCGCCCTTCAGGGCATCCCGGGCCGTTTCTATGGTAGCGAACCCGGTGATGATGATCACTCTCGTTTCAGGGTAGGTGTTTCTGGTGAAGTGGAGCAGTTCTATCCCGTCAGGGGGTTTCATTTTCAGGTCGGTGATCAGGATATCGAATTTTTTTTCAGAAAGCCTGTCCAAAGAGACTTTGCTGTCGGTAAAAACCTCCACCCGGCAACCGCTTTTTTCCAGCATCGGCTTGAGCCGATTGCAAACGATCGGCTCATCGTCAACGACGCAAATTTCCATGATCCTGTCCATCATTACGTCTGTTCCTTCTTGGCGTGTTTGGCGGCTTTGACGATCAGGTTATAAATATTGGCGAGTTGAAAAGGCTTGGTCACGTACTCGTACGCGCCCAGCGCCTCGGTTTCCCTGAAACTTTCGATGGCTCCATAGCCCGTGATAACGATCGCCTGCGTAGACGGTTGCTCCTTCTTGATGAATTTCAATACATCCATACCGGTGGGGGCTGGCATTTTCATGTCGGTCACGACGACATCAAACTTTTTCTCTCGCAGGCGGGCAACGGCCCTGGCGCTTTCGGTGAATGTCTCCACCTTCAAGCCTTTGCCGTCCAGAAATTCCTTAAGTCTCTCGCAGACAATGGGTTCATCATCGAGCACCAAGACCTCAATATTCTTACCCACGTTATCTATCCTCCCAAACTTAAGAAGTTTTGTGATTAAGAATGGTTTTCATGAACTTGTCAACGCCTTTCTCTACCATGGAGTCATCGCGCATACTGACATCCATCTGCCGGGTGAATCCGATCAGATATCCGAGCATCCAATGCCGGTCCAGCAATGCCCGGCGCTCGAATTTCTTCAGCCTGGCGATGATAAAATCGCCTGTGATCTCCACCATGAAATCGAACTTCTGGAGGATGATGGAGATCATCCTGGCGCGACGGGAACGTCTGATGCTGTCGGTCACCCCGCCGGCAAAGCGGAAATAGATGTAGTTATCGTTTCGAGTTTCGGAGAGATAGCTGTCCACCTGGTTGAAATGGTAACCAAGGTGCAGATTCAGGTTAAGATAGCGGTCGGAGATGATCGCCAAGTTGCGCTGCGGCATCTGAACCGACGATTCCATCAAGATCCCCGGCCCCGTAACACTTGACATGAAGCTCCCCATATCCATCCCGGCCGGCTCGGTAGACCAGGCACCCGGCGACGTCAGGCCTTCCAGCAAGGACCGCAACGCCGCGCAATTTACTTCCGCGATATCGCATGGGGCAGCGTGGGAACTGGAAGGAACAAGGCCTCCGCCGATGTCGATAACCGTTAAGTCTATGGGTATCTGGAGAAAGACCTTTTTACATTGAGTGTTTTTCTGTGTCGTAATCTGGTCGCTACCTTCGAGCAGATACTCAACCGCTTTTTCGTGTGCGAACCGAATGATGTCGTGGTAGCTCTTGCAATTTTGCGGTTTGAAATTTCTGGCTTGAGGGTCTTTGAGGATCAGCGGCACGATTCGTTTGAGCATTCTACTGAGGATGCGGAACTCGCGGGCATCCTCCAATGGCAGCCTGCTTACAATATCATAAAGCAGGAGTTCCTCCACCTTGCCTTCATAAATAATGTTTTCCTCGGCGTCAACGGTGACCTCCATGCCGTCTCGCAACACCTGGGTGGCGATTCCGACATCCATGATGGATGGAACCCGAAATTCCCTGGTAATGGTAGCCAGGTGACCGGCAGCGGCGCCGATATCGGTGATCACGGCGTTGGCGGCGGGAACCAGTTCGGCCAGTTTGGGGGAAGAGTTGCGGGCGACGAGGACAGTATTGGCGGGGAGTTCCGGCAGTTTATTTTCGTCCTTGACCACGACCACCGTCCCATGGGCGATGCCTCGGCAGGAAATGGTCCCCCGGCCGGAGATCAGCGTCGCATGCTTTTGTACCGCCGCTTGAACCCGGCGGGTGATATTCTGGAAATCCGCAATGATCCGCAACGGCCTTGCCTGAAGGATCACCAGCTCGCCCCGGTCATCCTCGGCCCATTCGATGTCCTGGACGGATTTCATATGTTTTTCGATGTGTAGGGCCGCCTTGGCCAATCGGGCGAGAAAATCGTCTGAAACGGTCTGGAGTTCTGCCCGGGCGGAAGGAACATCCGTCAGAACCATTCCGCCCTGAGGCGGAATTTCGTACTGTTTTTCCTTATGGGCCACCTCCCGGGAAATTACCGGATGGGGCGGATGCCGGGAGATAATGAATCGGTCGCTGTTACCTTTGCCTTCTACCACGGTTTTGCCCAGACCAGGCGCTGCAGAGACGAGCATCGTATTTTGCTCGGGGGCATTCGGATCGAGGGTATAGGCCACGCCGCTGGCGGTGGCGGGAATCATCCGCAGGAAACCGACCGCCATCCGGGCAGCGGACAGGGGTTCACCGTGGTGCAGCCTGTAGGTTATGGCGCGGGAAGTAAAGAGGCTGGCCACTACTTCCTGGTACGCCCGCGACGCCTCGGCAGGTTGAACACCCAGCAGAGTTTCATGCAATCCGGCAAAGCTGAGACGACCGTCTTCGCCAATGGCGGAGCTGCGTACGGCGAGAAGAACCTTGCCCCCGGCCTCCTCTTCCAGGCTGGCGATCCCTTGTTTCATCTGCCTGGCGATATCCCGGGGCAGCGGTTCGTTCAGGATAAATTTGCTTAATTGACTCTCCGCCTCGTGGGGGGAAATATTTTGCGCGGCGATGGCGGTTTCCACCTCGACGATTTTATCACCAATTTTCGTTTTTCTGAAGAACCGTTGGCAAGCCTGGCTGGTGATGATGAACCCCTTGGGTATCCGGTAGGGCAAACGTTTCTGGATTTCTCCCAAGCGCGCCATCTTCTCGCCCACCACGTCACTCATCTGCTGGTCTACTTCCGCCAGAGGCATGGCCAGGGGGGCATCCGGAACATTCCGTTTGTCCAGCAGGGCGTCATTCACTGCGGCACTGATTTTTTCGAAGATGATAAAGAGAGAGAGGTATCGGTTTTCGGTAATGAAGTTCAGGTCGAGGAGAATGCCTTTCACGGATTTTTCCAGTTGGCCGGCCAGGCCGCGCAGATACTGCATATCAAAAAGAAAATCCCCCCGGAAACTTTCTTCGGCCTCGGCCATCAGTTCGAGCACGCGATTATTCTCGCCAAGAAGGGACTGGAATTTTTGAATTTTGGCGCGCAGTACATCGACTCCTCCCTTTTGGTGGCCTCCCGTGAAAAAACTCCGCCATTTCATGACCAGTCCGCCGGATTGCCATTTTATCAATGTGCTTTGCCTTTGCCCAAGCCGAAGATAACGCCTGTCAGGAGGCCGGCGACAATAGCGATCATCACGGAGAGGCAACCATATAGAAGGCTATGATGCTCAACCATGGAAGTAATGAATCGAATCAGGTGATCCTGTTCCAGTGTAATCCTGCCGGATCCGAGCAGGGTGCCTGAACCATCCTTAAAGCCGTATAGCTCAACGAGATATTCACCAACCGGCGCTTTGGGCGTCAACAAGAATTCGGTCGCGATCTGCTCGCGGCCGCCTGGCATCGGGGCATGGCGGATACCGCCCTCCACGATGGTAAACATCCCTTCTTCCTCTTTCAGCTTGATCAAATCGCCAAACATCATACCGGCTTCGCTATCCGGGGCCTTGACGATTTTTGCTTTCAGCGCATCATAGCCGATTTCCAATTGCTGCAAGACGTTGGCGGGCGCGAGATCCGCAAGTTTATACGAACTTCTGATGATATACAGTCCGGGAACATCTTCGTAAACAACTTCGCCGACGTTCATCCAAAGGAAGCCATACACCTTCCCTTTCTTCTTCAAGTCCAGCTTCCGGGTCGCCCCTTTCACTTTTACCAGCACGTTATCACCGGCCGGGACGTTTGCCCTGACCGATATCTTCTGCCCGCCGTAAAAAAATCCGACTTGAATATGATCCGGCTCGATGTTCAGCGGGATCGGATCGCCTCCGGCACGAACCGTGGTGGCTGCCGACAATAAAAAAGCCACGAGGATCACCGAGAGGAGAGGATATCGGCACATCAATGGCCGCCCTTGTAGGAGAGGAAAATTTCGGGAGCGGCCAGGAGATCGACGAGCATCTTGATCATGACCACCATGACGATCAGCGACAGCAGAATTTTCAACTGATCCGTCTTAAGCCTTTTGCCCACCTGGGTCCCGATCTGCGCGCCGATGACAGAACCGAAAAGCAGATTCAGGGCCAGGATGAAATCCACACTATGATTCATCCATGCCTGCATTATGGTGACGTTGATACAAGTGAAAAGTATCTGGAACAGGCTGGTGCCTACGACCACATGCATCGGCATGCGGAGGATATAGATCATTATGGGGACCATAATGAAGCCGCCGCCGACACCCATGATGGCGGCGAGGATGCCCACCAATCCTCCTAAAAAAAGGGGGATGATCGCAGAGAAGGTGACCTGGGAGCGGGTGAATTCCATTTTAAAGGGCAAGGTATTCAGGAGTCGTGCGTAAATGGTGGCTTTGGAATGTGTCCCGCGGGAGGTTTTTTCCAATGTTTTGCCGAACAAGCCGAGCAAGCTGTCGTAAAACATATAGCTGCCGATGGATCCGAGCATGATCACATAAGTAACAGAGATGACGAAGTTGGCTTCTCCGGTGGAACGGAGCAAATGGATCAGCCTGACGCCCAGCGTACCGCCGATGACGCCACCAATGAGCAATAAGATGCCCATTTTAAAATCTACGGTACCGCCGCGGGCGTGGGCATAGGTGCCGGAGGCGGAAGCGGCTACAATCTGGTTGGAATCG
>Ga0315286_10007978_pt1 | contig 10390 bp, 18 predicted proteins | sample YL17G10_0_MG_FD_205038 | JGI IMG/M metagenome (GOLD analysis project Ga0315286, IMG submission 205038) | Sediment microbial communities from Yellowstone Lake, YNP, Wyoming, USA - YL17G10_0 | ecosystem: Environmental > Aquatic > Freshwater > Lake > Sediment | place: USA: Wyoming | collected...
GGTGATCTTCGCCATCACGGGTGCCGTCATCAGGGCCGGCTACCGGGCGATCCTCCGATGGGCCACGACAGAATGAGCGCCTACGGGGCGCACTCCCCCACCTCCCCGTGAGCGTGGGCGGGTACCTCGCCCGCCCCAAGATCAAGGCCGAGGAGTACGGGCTGCCCATGCGCTGCCCGAAGACCGAGTGCGGCTTCGGGTGGCTCAAGCTGCCCGGCCTGAAGATGAGACCATGCCCCAACTGCGGCGCGGAGCTTGTCTCCCTGAGACCAAGGAAGAAGCGATGAGCATGAAGCCACCGCTGCCCGACAACGGCTGGAGGTCAGGCCGGGACCCGATCCAGCGGTGGCTTCGGATCATCGCCTCGGTCATCTGCCTGATCGTCTTCGCGTGGCTGGCCCTCGATCCCTCCCGCCGAGACTGGCCCACCCTCACCATCTCCCTCGGAGCCCTGCTCGTCCTCCTCGGCTACGAGGCCATCGTCCGCCTGCCCTACCTCGGCCGCTCGGACAATCCGACTACGCCGCAGCAGCAGGCCCCACCGCCCGACTACTACCTACAGCAGCAGCAGCAGCAGCAGCAGCAGTACCCCTACCAACCGCCCAATGAGGAACGCCCCGACAACATCATCGTGTCCGGGGATGACAACACCCCGGAGGTATGAACATGGGAGCCTCAGGCGAATACGCGACGCTCATCACGGTCCTGTCGATCATCTCGTTCGTCTTCTTCGCGGTCCATCTCACGAGGTCGATCGGGATGTACCAGCACCACCATGACGACAGGGCTGCCGTGACCCTCGTCAAGGCCATTGGCCTGCTGATCATCTCGGGCGGCATGCTCATCTCAGGCGTGGGACTGGGCATTGATGACGCCCAGTTCTCCATCGTCGGCCTCTCGATCTCGAGAGGAGCCCTCATCATGGTGGCCCTGACGCTCATCTTCGCGGACGTGAGGAGAGCGCCGGACCCCGCAGCGTAGAAGGAGCAAGGAATGACCCTCGAAAGCACCATCATCGAGCGCATCAAGACCGACCTGGTCGCCGTCGTGGACGCCGGGGCCGACATCATCGGAGCCCTCGGTGACGCGGCCCAGGCCATCGTGGCCGAGGCGGCCGAGCTGGGCCAGGACCTCGCAGAGGTGGCGGTCGCCACCGTCAAGGGAGCGATCGAGGCCGTCGCTGATCTCGCCACCACGGCAGAAGATGCCGCAGCCGCAGCCGCAACGGGAGCCGTCGTGGCTGCCAGTGAGGTTTCTGACGCGGCCGGGGCCCGCGTTCGGGATGCCGTTACTGGCACCGTGGACGGCGTCAAGGTCGTCGTCAACAAGGTCATCGAGTAGGCGCTTGACAGGCAGCCACCTACTGCCTTACCTTACGCAGGCCGCCGGGGGAAATGGTCGAAGCCGCAAGGCATCCACCAGATAACTGGCAGCACGAAGGACCGTCACCGCAGGAGGCAGACCCGCAAGGGTCCCACTCCCGAGGAGGCGGTCTTTTCGGTTTTCGGGCGGGAGTAGCTCAGTCGGTCAGCAGCGCGGCGTTGCCAACGCCGAGGTCGCGGGTTCGAGCCCCGCCTCCCGCTCCACTACCAGCGGATCGTGACCTTCAGCCGGCCGGCCGAGAGTGGGGCCAGGACCCTGAAGGCATCGGCATACAGGTCCACGGCTTTCGTCACGCCAGGGCCGCAGTTACAGTCCCGAACCGTCACGATGACGCAGGATGCCCCAGAACAGACGCTGATGGCTCTTCCGCGTAGGAAGTCCAGGTCAGGGCTGATCGCGGCGTACAGGCCGCCTGTGCGCCCCACAGAGCATCGTGACCGGCCGGCCAAGCAGTACCAGGTGGCTGTACCATCGACGGAGTGGGAGGTCTCGAGTGAAACGTCTGGTTCTGGCGTCGGCCTGGGTGTTGCTCGTGTCGTTGGCTGCGGCGTGGCTGGGGGCGCGGGCGTGGGATCGGGCGTTCGCGGAGCTTCATCAGGGCCTAGTCCCGGGACTGCGGGGCGAGGAATGGTGACCGGCTCGTAGAGCTCGGGGCTGACCTCCGTCTGGGTGGTGGGCGGGATGCCAGTCGTGGTGGCCGCGAACATGAGGCCGGTGACGGCGGTCGCAGCCGAGAGGATGACTACCAGGACTCCTTCGCGGCCCCTCAAGTCTGCGCTCGCGGCAACACTCGACCCATAGGATCTCGTTCAACCGATGCGAAGTATTCCGATCGCGGCAGTTGCCCCTGTCGCCGTCGGTAGTCGATCTTCCACTGGGACTCGCAAGGCCGACAGTAGCGTCGCCCCTGGTACCAGCGGGTGTTTGACTCGTCGTAGGCATGACCGTTGCCGCAATGCGTCTTGCGAAGATTGAAGATGCGACCTCGCTGGGACGCTTCCTGCATGTTCGCCTTGGCATCGCCGAGGTGTAGGTGGTCGGGGCGAACGCAGGGAGGGTTGTCGCAGGAGTGCAGGACCTGACCCTCGAATGGTCCGTAGGTCAGGTAGTACGCCATTCGATGCGCGGGGATCGGGTAGCGCTCGAAACTGAACTGACCATACCCTGTCCGATACAGGGACCCGGTCCACAACCAGCACCCATCGCCCCTCTGGACCTTGGCCCAGAACCGCTCACCAATGCTCCCTCGCGTAGTCGATCCCCGCGATAAGGAGAGCGAGGGTGTCCTTCTTGATGTAGTGCGGCCCGTTCGGTCGGTGGGGTGGGTATGGGATGGCGTTCCGCTGGGCTCGCTCATTCAGCCACCTCGTGGTGTCCTCGAGTTGTTCTCCGAGTACCAGTATTCTATAGCAACACTCGTACTCGCGAACAGCCACGCGCCGGAGGCGACGCATGACCTTGGTTGTGCGGAGTCGCTGCTGGCTGTTGTGCGGGCGCGGCTTGCGATCGTTGGTCAGCCATCGTGCGAAGTCCGGGTGCCACTCGGGCGAGCCATCGAGGGCTACGGCCGATGAATGGATGCGGGTGGGGATCTCCTGTTTCCAGTCGTTAGCGAAGTAGGTGGCCCAATGCACCATGTTCCGCATGACGTGGTCTGGGTAGGAGCTCACGGGCGAGATGCTACCCCACCTTGACCGTCTTCTCGCCATGCAGGAAGCACTTCCCTGTCGCATAGCCCCAGAGAGGCGGCTTCTTCAGGGCCAGCGTGTTGTTGCAATCCGGGCATCGAGCGATCGGGACGGCTGGCGGTGCGTCCGGGACGGGGATCAGAGCTGGCCCTGGTGGCGGGGGCCCGGCGATGCCCCACACGATGGCGAACCGGCCGGACTCGAGGCGCACCTTCTTGCCGGTGTCCGACACGAAGCCCTCGTCCACGAGCTCGCGCCTACGGGTGCGGGGGCCGGACGGCGTGGTGAAGTCCTGGGGGTTGATGCGCTCTGCGATCTCCTCGTCGGTCATCGGCGTGATGGCGAGGAGTCGCAGGATCGCCTTCTTGGTGCGGGTGATCGTCTCACTCGTGACCGAGTCAGCCGCAGCCCAGCTCGTGCCGGGATCCGTACTGCGAGCTACGGGTCGGTGCTCGTCGCTCATGCCACTGGTACCGAAGGAGCGAGCGAGGCATAGAGCTCGTCGGGATCGTAGTCCCCGACCCTCTCGATCGTGCCGAACTCGTCCACGCTGTAGGCGTAGACCGGCCTGTTCGCGGCGAGGGCCTTGTCGAGGAGGTGCTGGGTGCCACCGTACCCCTCGGCCACCTCGTCGGCCGCGAAGAACAGGATCACCAGATCGGCCTTCTCGACCATGTCGATGTCCCTGACGTAGACGCTCGAGCGGCCCCGAGTGACATCTGTGGGCTCCGGCTGGAACCACTCGGTGTCGAGGCGAAGGTTCCCGCAGATCATCCCGACGTCGAACTCGAACATCCCCGGGGGGCCGACTCCCATCGGTCGTCGCAACAAGATGACGGCGTCCTCGGGCAGCGCCGCGAGGAACCTGATCAGGAGGCGGGGAGCGTGGCCCTTCGGCAGGCGGCGGCTGCCCGCGATGGCGACCTTCATCAGAACGCGAGATGGTCGCCGGAGACATCCTCGATGACCATCTCGCGGCCGGGCTTCTCGTCGCAGCCCTGCTCGGAGCAGACCCAGAAGGCGTTGAAGCGCTTCGGGCTTCCGTCCTCGTTCACCTTGGTCTTCGAGTACCCGGCGTTGATCTTCTTCCACTCGGTGCCGTGCTCCGGGCACGTTCCACCGGGGTAGGGCGGGTCGGGCTGGGCCACGAAGGGCTTGCTGTTGCCCTGCTGCGGCGCGGCGGTGCCCCCGACCTTGACGTCGACGCCGTCGGGCACCTGGATACGAATGATCACTTCTCTCATCTTGACCTCCCTGTTCCGATTGCCCAGACATTTCCATAGGTAATGCCGTACTCGCGGGCGAGATCGCGGCGCTTTTCCCCGGCGGCATATCTCCGGCGGAGCTCGACAACATCAGCGTCGGAGATCTTGGTTCGTGGGTGGGTGTCCCCGCGTCGGTCGGGGACTTTCCCTGTGAGCCGTCCTCGTTGTACGGCGTCCTGCATGTTCAGGAGCTGGTCGCCCAGATAGAGATGACTCGGTCGAACGCATGCCGGGGTGTCACAGCGATGCAGGACGAGAGCTCCCTCGGGGATTGATCCTCGAGTCAGTTCCCATGCCACCCGAGAAGCAGTCCGACGAGCGCCATGATCTCGATCCCAAATCTGTCCGTAGCCGTGGTGGTCCCTGGCCCCAGTCCAGTACCAGCACGTTCCGTTTCGGTCTACCTTGGCCCAGAAGCGATCCCAGAGGTCCATGACGAGCATTGTACCACGGTGATCAGGATCTGGATCGTCTTCATGTTGACCTCCTACGGGGCTGGGGTGGTAACCGGCACATTGGCCGGGGCGTTGACGTCGATCTCGATGGAGCTGTCGCCGCCCAGATCGACGACCTTGCCGTTCTCGACCTTGACCTCGAATGGGTAGGCCGTCACCCAGGACTCGGAGTACACGACCGTCGCCTTGCCGTTGGGTCGAAGGCACATGACGTAGGTTCCATTGGCCCCGGTCGTGGAGTACACGCCGTTGGGCTCCATCTGGGGCACGACGGCTGCGTTGCTGCCGACCCACTGTTCGGGGCTCGTGAGCTGGGTGTTGGCCGGGATCGGGTAGCCGACCGACGGGCACATGTCCTGGGGCGTGCCGGCTGCCGAGTAGAACACCGACCAGGTCTGGCGGGCCTGGTTCTTGGCCGAGTAGATCTGGATCAGGACGGCCCGGTCCTGACTCCAGTTGAAGAACGGCACTGGCTGGACGGACTGGTACTGCTGGAGCTGGCGGTCGGTCTGGTTCTGGTCCGCGATCAGGCTGTCCTTCGCGCATCCGGCGAAGAGAAGGGCGACTCCTGCGAGCAGGATGATCGTGCGCTTCACGGGTTGACCTCCTAGTTGCAGTTGGCCGAGATGAACGGGGCGACGGGAGCCGGCCACTCGAGCGGGTCGAGCAGGATCGACTCGGCGCAGATCTGGAGACGGGCCGCGTTCTTGTGGGCCTCGTCGGTGGCGATGGTCCAGTCCGAGTACAGATTGACCAGGACTTGCTGGTGCGTCTGGACGTACTGGAAGGTGTGGGTGATGACCTCGCGCTGGGCGTTGACGGTGGCCTTGCCCAGGGTGTTGAGGTAGACGATGTAGCCGGCCCCGGCGGCGAACACCAGCGCCGCCATGATGACCAGCGAACAGCCGATCATGCCCAGGCCGGACAGGAAGTCGCGGAAGCGGATCATCGAGGGAGATCCCTCTCGGCGCGGTCGGGACCGCCGCGAGTGGGCTCTGCGCTGGCCGCGAAGGGATCGTCCATGAGCTGGACCTCGAACAGGAGGTACTGCTCGTCGATCCAGATCCCGTCCTGGACCTTGCCCTTCTCGTCGAGCTTCTCGGGCTTGACCAGGTACTGACGGCAGCCGTTGAGGTACTCGAGCCGGCCGGTCACGAGACCATTGAAGCCGTTGATCCTGTCAACGACCCGGCACCCGAGGCTGATCTTGCTCATGTGATGGTGACCTCCACTCTCTCTTCGCCGCGTTTCACGATCTCCTTGCTCATGGCTCGCGGTAGGGCCCATGAGTCGTTGATGCCGAGGGCCGGGAAGATGGCGTCCTCGATGACCTTGATCATGTTCGTGCAGTCAGCGTCGCGGCTGATCCAGAAGCGGTACTCGCAGATGACCTGGCCCTGCTGTCGCCAGCCGCTCGGGCGGGCGGTGCGTACAAGCAACGCCGCCCCCATCTGGTACGCCGCAGCCTCGGTCGTCTTCACCATCTTCGGGTAGGCGATCCCACCTCTGCGGAAACCACGGCCGATCTTGTTGGCGTGGTTCCCGCTGACGGGCTGACCGGGGATGGTGACTGTCCAGCTCACAGTGGCTGGAGCGGGATGAAGCCGCAGAAGAGGGCTCCCGGCCCGACGCCCTGACGTCGTGCGAGCTCCTCCATGAAAGACCGAATGTAGGTGGCCGGGATCCACAAGCCATGGTGGGCGAGGTTGGCATCGAGGGGATCCCAGACCCGCATCCCGGCCGTGGGGCTGTAGTGGCTGATCCACATGGCGTGGGCGAAGTCTGATCGGTTCTGGAAGCGGTACTGGCGCGGGATCTTGTCGTACCAGCCCTGCACGATGAGGCCCTTCTTCGCCCGCATGTGGGTGAGGCACTCGAACCAGTCCCAGTTACGGGGCACCATCATGTCGAGACCGGTCAGGCGCTTCACGGCGTCCTGCGCCTGCGGAAGGGTGATGCCATTGGGGTCGGGCGGACGGACCGCCGCCCGGATCTGACGACCATCGAGGACCGTCCGGCCGTTGGTGGCGTAGGCCAGCATCCTGCTGGTCGCCGTGTCGGTACAGGTCACGTATGCCCCGCCGGCACCGGGCGTGTAGTCGTCGCCCTCCCAATCCGTGTGTGGAAGTTTCCGTCCATCGAGCAACACGGTGGTCATGGCTTCTTCTCCGTTCTCCAGTCGATGATTGCCGCGACGATTGTCACACCCACGAACAGGCTCACGGCTAGCCAGGCCAAGGGGCCCACGGAGGCGACCATCGCAATGACGATGGCGAAGAGAACGAAGCCGGCCGTGACTATGGTCGCCGCGAGCAGGCCGGACCCCAGATGCTTCATGGCTGGCCCCCGTACATGTCGGTCAGGTAGCGCCTGATCTTCCAGCGGTTGGCTGCCTCCCAGTTGCTGCCGGCCTGTGTCCCGGTGTGGTGGAACGGACACATGCTGACGAGGTTGTTGGCCGTGGCCGGGGCCTTCTTGCCCATCGCGAGCTCGCCCTCGGGCTTGACGTGGTTGACCTGGAGGTAGCTGCTTCCCGGGTCGCGTCCGGTCCAGTGCGTGATGGGTCCACCGTACGAGTCACGGCACCACCCAGCACGGCCGTCGAGCTGGGGTGCGATGCAGCGATAGCCGTCCCGACGCAAGACCGTCTCTCTCATGGCCGGCGTGATGATCGTGGGGTCCTTCACCTGTTGCATCCGTCTCTTTCGTAGGGGAGCCCCCACCTTGTTGCATGTTGCAGTTGCACCGCACCCCTATAAGGGGTGCAACTGCAACAGGCTACAGGGGCTAGTTGTTGCAATGTTGTTGCACCCCTGTTGCACTGCAACAACCGAACATTCTCAGGCATCGAACATGCCCTTCGATCCGGGCAGAGAACGTAGCTTGACGGGTGGGTTGGTGAGCCGGTAGGAACCGGACTCTTCCTTGGTGAGCTCTCCACGTCCCAGCATCCTGGAGAGGTTGCTGCGGACCGTGACGGGGTTGATCCATTTCAGGGCAGTGCAGAGATCCGCACTCTGCATCGAGCCCCGAACCTCGAGGACCTCCCGTATTGCGCTCCGCGTGTCATCGGTCTCCTCGGGGACCTTCTCGTCTGCGATCACCTCGGCTGCCCGGAAGACGATGTTGCCGGCATCCCAGTCGAGGGTCAGGCCGATCGGCTGCAGGAGCTGGGTGTCGTTGCTCTTGGCGTGGTAGAGGTTGATGGCGAGGCCGTTGGTCGAGGGTGCCTTGCGAACTTCCCAACTTATGCGGGCGGCGTTGGTCTTGTAGGCCGACCCGTAGGGTGATGCGGTGCCGCCCCGGCTGCGTGCATCGGTCTTGTTGACGTGGTCAACGATCTGGCTGGTCACCCCGATGAGGCGCAAGGCCTCGTGGAGCCGGAGGACAGACTCGTTGGCGTCCCCGTACTCGCCCTGGGCCCCCATGGCGTAGGCGGCCGAGTCCACGATCACGAGGACGATCTCCTTCGTCGCGACGATCGCGGAGAGCTCCTCGGCGTCGTCGGCCAATGGTCGGACGCAGCGCCGGTAGAACATCCCCTTGGGCGTGAACCCATGCCCGTGGGCGATGGCCTGGATGCGGTCGTTGATCACCTCGGCCGTCGTCTCCCAGTCGAGGTACAGGACGTTGCCGTGGATGGCGGGCGGGATGCCCGGGATGATCTCGCGCCCCACGGCCACCGATAGGCCGCACGTGAGGGCCAGCAGGGACTTGCCGACCCCGCCGGGGCCGAAGAGCAGGGCCGGCCGCCCCTTCATGATCAGGGGCTCGACCATGTACTGGTGTCCGGGTGGTGTCGGTGGGTTGAGACCCACTTCGTTGATCTCCTCGCCTCTGGCTTCGCACAGGATGACGTTCTGGCATAGCCATTCAAGACCATCGAACCAGTCCATGTCGAGTCCCGGCGTACGTTTCTCGAGCATCTTGGCGAGGCTCGAGCGGTTGGTGGACGACAGGACGTTGAAGCGGGCGACGTGCATGACGCCGTTGCGGGTCTTGACCTTGGCGAGGTTGGTGATGACGGAGAGCTCACCGGTCAGGTCGCCGCGTGACCTCTTGATGTGCCGAAGCCTGAACTCGGTCTGGATGCTGGGGTCCCAGCAGCGGTACCCCATGCCGACCTTCTCGAACTGCCATCGTTCGTCAGGCATTGCTGGTCACGGGAGCGAGCTTCCGCAGCTCGTAGGTTCCGCGACCATGGTCGTCGTTGTTCAACACGCACCCACCGGCCATGCACAGGGCACGCCGATCGTCGGGCAGGATGTTGAGCGAGGCGACCTTGTCATCGTGGGCAGGACAGCGCACGGAGCGCCCCGCACGGGCGTTCTGGACGCCCCACAGGGAGGCGAGGATCTCGGATGCCGAGGAGTTGTCCTCGGGGTAGTCGTGAGGGTTCCGCTTGTCGGCTGGGATGTGGGTGACCGGCGGTCGCTTCCAGCGTTCCGACCACGTCTTGATCAGTTCGGAGTCGGCCCAGTCCATGGCAAGCATCACCTCCGCCACGGTGGCCCCGACCGGGGTGCCCGTGTGGTGCATCATCCGGCCGCCCTTGCCGGTCTTGGGGTGGGGCATCATCGGGAGGCGCAGGGCATGACCCAGGCCGTTGTCCGAGACGTGATCCGACCCAGGCCGGATCTCGATGTGGGGGTCGTCGTCGGGTAGCCCCGCCGCTTGGAGAAGGGCCTTGGCTGCGGCCCTGATGACGACGGCCGGGAGGATGGCGTCGAGGATGCACCACAGGTGAGCGCCGCGCCGCGACGTTTCCACGTAAGCCGGCAGCGAGGGGTGCATGAAACGGGCGAGCGCGAGAGCCTGATCGAGCCCGTTCTCTGTGTCAAAGTCGTACGCGAGGACGTGGGAAACCGACCTTGGGGCGATCATGTAGCCGCTGAGTGGAGGTCCTGTTCCTGTCAGGCCGCTTAGAACTACCTCTGCCGTCAAAGGCGAGCGTACGGGTCTCCAGCCCTCTTCGGTCCAGCGGGAGTAGACGTCGTTGCGGGCCGGGAACAGGTTGGCGTAGAACGAACAAACGGACATCGGATCGTATGTCATCGTCCGGTCCTTCGGAGGTAGCTGGTCCTGTTCCATGTGTGGGCACAGACCCGGCAGCGCCGACTGCCGCTCGGGTGAATGTAGGTGCCCATGGGGTAGGGATGGCCCTTCGCGCAATGGTCACGGTGAGCCGCCACGGCCGAGGGGCCGGTTCCACGGAGAACATTGGTGCGGATGGGGACTGGATCCATGTGCCCCGGGTTCACGCAGTGTCTCACGCGGCAGAGATGGTCGATGGTTTCGCCCTGTTTCAGTGGGCGAACCAGAGCCTCGTAGAGCACACGGTGGACGAGGCGCACTCCCCCGTCAAAGCGGGCTTCGGCGTAGCCGCCAGCCGTGATCGCACCTTGCCAGATCCAGCAACCCTGCTCGTTCGGCGTAGAACGAGTCAGAAGAGATGCTACGGACATACAGAGGACCCTCCGTCAGCAGGGGGTGGCTTCGGGGGCGGGGCTGACGGGCACCCGCCCCCTATGCCATGGACAGCGACTTCGCGGGGTCGCCCGTCCGTAGTCTAGACGACCGGGATGTCGCCCGACTGGTC
>Ga0315286_10007979_pt1 | contig 10388 bp, 4 predicted proteins | sample YL17G10_0_MG_FD_205038 | JGI IMG/M metagenome (GOLD analysis project Ga0315286, IMG submission 205038) | Sediment microbial communities from Yellowstone Lake, YNP, Wyoming, USA - YL17G10_0 | ecosystem: Environmental > Aquatic > Freshwater > Lake > Sediment | place: USA: Wyoming | collected...
GTGTTATCATGAAGGTCTGGAGTCTAAATAATTCATGCAAGAAGATAATTTAACTGAGCGATTCACCCTAGAAGGGGGGGAGAGCTCCCGGATGAACATTACCGGAAATCAAGACGCGGCTTCGACAGCAACTGATCCTGCCAATGATAGCCGTATTTCATTACTTTGGGAACGGCTTGCCCAAATGGGAGTTGCCGAGTCGGTCTTACGAATTGGTACCCACCTGCTTTCAATTGCTCTTGTATTGCTCGTCGTGTGGGTGATGCGTGAATTCTATGTAAATGTCCGGAATGTAAATAACCCTCAACCAACTGTACTGGCGTCTACTTTGCCAACTGCCTTACCGGTGGAACCAACGCCAGATATGCCCTTTTACGATATCTCTTCAACCACACCCTTGACTGGCATTTCGCGCCTGGTGTTAGCACATACCACCATACCTTCACGACCACGTACCGAATTAACCAAATATACCGTGCAAAAAGGTGATACCATCTTCGGGATTGCTGATAAATTTGGCCTTAAGCCAGAAACGATCCTTTGGGGTAATTACTATGTGTTAGCTGATAACCCACACGCATTAAATGAAGGTCAAATATTAAATATTCTACCCATGAATGGCACTTACCACCGTTGGTCAGCTGGCGAAGGCATGAATGGTGTTGCCGAGGGATATGGGGTAAAACCAGAAGACATCATCAATTTTCTAGGAAACCACCTCAATCTTGATACTTTAGGTAATCCATCTCATCCCAATATTGAACCCGGAACCTGGCTGGTGGTCCCGGGAGGTCACCGTCAATTTATCACCTGGAGCGCCCCACTGATCACTCGTGATAATCCCGCGGTAGCATATGCTATTGGACCCGGTTCGTGTGGCGTCATCCAGGATGGCGCGGTTGGAACGGGTTCCTTTATCTGGCCAAGCTCTACTCATTACCTGTCCGGCTATGATTATTCGCCCCAGACTAATCACTTTGCGATTGATATAAAAGGCGACTTGGGACAAGCCATCTGGGCAGCTGATAGCGGTGTGATCGTTTATGCTGGATGGAACAACTTTGGATACGGAAACATGGTCGTTATTGATCACGGCGATGGCTGGCAAACGCTTTATGCTCACATGGACCAGATTTATATCAGTTGTGGTCAAAGTGTTTTTCAAGGTACCCCTATCGGTACCGTCGGCATGACGGGTAATACAACTGGACCACACATCCATTTTGAAATGCGACATTATACCTACGTTAATCCCCACGATTTCTTACCAGCGCCTTAAATGGATCAAGGTGAATTACTCAATCCATCTGACCAGCCCTATCCTGTCAGTTTTGGTGTTACTACCTTGAAAGATAAAACTAAATAAAACATCCTCTTGACGGAATTGGACAAATCTTATATAATTCCGTCCTCATGATGATTCCAAATGCTGGATATTCAGCGAGCGTTTGAGAGAATATCTCATACGCTTGCTTTTTGTTGCTCAGGAGGCAGTCTAGTGGAAACAAAGGGGCTAACCTCTCTTCGTATCAGTCTGGCCTCACCAGAGACCATCCGCAGCTGGTCCTATGGTGAAGTGCTAAAACCGGAAACTATTAACTATCGGCGCTTGCGACCGGAAAAGGATGGTTTATTCTGCGAAGCCATCTTCGGTCCTACGCGCGACTGGCAATGTTATTGCGGAAAATACAAAAATATACGCTACAAAGGTATCGTATGCGACAAATGCGGTGTGGAAGTGACACGTGCTGCCGTTCGGCGCGAACGGATGGGGCACATTGAGCTATCTGCGCCAGTCGCTCATGTATGGTATACACGCCGCGTACCATCCTATCTAGGTTTACTGCTCGATATATCTCGCCGGAATCTCGACCGGGTGCTATATTTCGCCCAATACGTGGTTACCTATGTAGACGAAGATGCTCGTAAGAAAGCTCTGCAGAAGCTGGAAGATAAAATTATGGCTGCCGAGCGCGAGCAAGGTACCAAGTTAAATGCCAAGATCGTCGAAATTAAAGCTGCTCGCGATCGCCATCTCTCCGAAATGCAGCATTCTCGAGCCGATGTCGAACAACGGTACGAAGAGAGCGTGGCTGAGCGACTCGACCCGATCATGAAAGCTGGTCAACGCCTGGAACAATCACTTCAAGAGCAGTTGGGGGAAACACCCCGCACCGCTATTCATTTCCCTGATAGTGAAATCGTGGTTGTTGATGCCGGTGAGACGATATCGAACCAATATCTCACGAAAGTTCGCCGGATTGTCAAAGAACGCCTGGATGAGTTGGAAAGCGAATTAAAAGATCAGAAGCAGCGCGATCTTGAACACCTTCGCATGGAGGTTGAACGATTACGTGCAGAAACTGACCTCGAAATGGAAGGTTTACGTAATCAATTGGTTGATCAATCCTCCACAGTCCGAGATGAAAGTGGGCGGGTGCGTGATGAGCTCTTAGAACTACGTCCCCTGACTTTTATGGGTGAGACGCGTTTTCGGGAATTGAAGTCACGCTGGGGTCAGGTTTTTCGCGCGGATATGGGCGCGGAAGCTTTCTTCGATATTTTACGTCGCCTTGACCTCGAAAAACTGTCTGAAGAACTATGGTACGAGGTACGTACATCCAAAAGTAAACAAAAACGAAAAAAAGCTACCAAACGATTGAAAGTTGTAGAATCCTTTCGTCGATCTGGCAACCGGCCTGAATGGATGATCCTGACGGTCTTACCGGTAATTCCACCCGATCTACGCCCAATGGTTCAACTTGACGGTGGTCGTTTTGCTACTTCTGACTTGAATGACCTCTATCGACGAGTCATCAACCGTAATAACCGACTTAAACGCCTGTTAGAATTAGGTGCCCCAGACGTTATTGTGCGCAATGAGAAGCGCATGCTGCAAGAGGCGGTAGATTCACTCATTGATAATTCACAACGTGGAAAAGCGCTTTCGCGACGTGGTCGTCGTGAACTTAAATCCCTAAGCGATATGCTTAAAGGCAAGAAAGGACGCTTCCGCCGTAATCTATTAGGCAAACGCGTGGATTATTCCGGTCGTTCCGTAATCGTTGTTGGACCGAAACTCAAACTATTCCAATGCGGATTGCCCAGGACGATGGCGCTGGAGCTGTACCGTCCCTTCGTGATCGCCCGTCTGGTGACACATAATTATGCTGCTAATGTTCGAGGAGCAAAGCGTTTTATCGAGCGCAATCGTCCGGAAGTTTGGGAGGTGCTTGAAGAGGTCATCAAAGACCGCCCTGTCCTTCTCAACCGAGCTCCAACCTTGCACCGACTGGGTATACAGGCTTTTGAACCGGTGCTCATCGAAGGTAGCGCTATTCAGCTACATCCATTGGTGACCACGGCCTTCAATGCTGATTTTGATGGTGACCAGATGGCTGTGCATGTACCATTATCCGAAAAAGCAGTAATAGAAGCGCGCACGTTGATGCTATCTTCTCGAAATCTGCTTAAACCCGCGGATGGAGAACCGATCATCAGCCCTTCCAAAGATATGGTTTTAGGTGTTTATTACCTCACGAACGCGGATGAAACCCATCCGCACCTCGGCGATAAGCGTACCTTCGGAGATCTAGATGAGGTGGAATTGGCTTTCCAACTAAACAAGGTGGATATCCATGCCAATATAAACCTGAGAACCAAGACATGGTACAGCGATGAAGGTGACCGTTTACCTGCCATGGAAGAGCGCATCTTAAAAACCACAGTCGGGCGCGTGTTGTTTAATCGAATTTTGCCCGGGCAAATCCAATTCGTCAATCATGTCCTCGAGAAAAATCGCTTAAAAGATCTAATTGCCCTGGTATACGAGATAGTTGGCGAGGCATCTACAACTGAAATCGCTGACCGTATTAAAGAAATTGGATTTACTTACGCCACTCGTTCTGGTTGCACCCTGGCAGTATCTGATATAACTATCCCGCCGGAAAAAACGCAGATCATCGAAAAATCCCTGGCTGAGGCAGAAGCGATCCAACGCGACTTTCGACGTGGTCTGCTCACCGAGCAAGAACAAAACGAACGCTTGATTGAAGTATGGCAACGTACCACGAATGATGTGGCTGCCGCTGTCAAACGCTCCATGAACCCACAAGGCAACTTGGCAACCATGGCGAACTCTGGCGCCACCAAAGGTGGATTCCAACCGATTTCTCAGTTGGCAGGTATGCGTGGTTTAATGGCTGATCCTTCCGGTCGTATTATCCCATTACCTATTCGCTCGAATTTCCGCGAAGGTCTTACCGCCCTGGAATACTTTATATCGACTCATGGCGCTCGAAAAGGTCTGGCGGACACTGCCCTGCGTACCGCTGATGCGGGTTACCTTACCCGTCGTTTGGTTGATGTGGCCCAAGATGTTATTATCAATGATCTGGACTGCGGCACTACCGAAGGATTCGTTATACGTAAATCTGATAATGTTGCTGGACAGGCCATGGGTGTCCGCCTTTTTAGTCGGCTAACAGCTGAACGTGTGCTCGATCCAAACACTGGTGAAATCTTGGCCGAGCCTAATGAAATTCTATATCACGATGTTGTTCGCCGGATAACCAATGCAGACGTGAAGGAAGTCAAGGTTCGCTCACCCCTGACATGCGAGTTAAGCCACGGTATCTGTGCAAAATGCTACGGGATGGACCTGGGTCGCGGCCAGCTGGTGGAAATCGGTGCAGCGGTTGGAATCGTCGCTGCCCAATCAATTGGCGAACCGGGTACACAGCTAACTCTTCGTACATTCCACACTGGAGGTGTGGCTGCCGGTGGTGATATCACTACTGGTCTCCCGCGTGTTGAAGAGTTGGTAGAAGCTCGTAAGACCCCCAAGGGTGAAGCTGTCGTTTCCGAGCTCTCTGGTAAAGTATATGTGGAGCAATCAGACCGGTATAGTGATATGCGGATCGCTCGCGTCGAACAGAGTGAAATGATTCACGATGAGTATGATCTCCCCTCCGGGTATACGATTGCTGTTGAAGATGGCAGTGAGGTGCTCCAGGGTGACGTAATCGCTTTCCTGGGCGAAGATGCCACAATCGTTGCGCAAAACGCTGGTCGTATTCGTCTTGAGAATGGAATGATCTTAAGCGAAGGGGATACTTTGGCAAGTAATGAATCTCCCGCTAATGCTAAGATCGTGGTCTCTTATGAAATGCGCCAGGAGGCTGAATACGAGATTCCAAGTAACGCCCGTGTGTTAGTGAAGAACGGTGAACAGGTCGAACCTGGTCAACCTCTTACCGAAGGATCGCTCAATCCGCACCGCATTCTTCGTATTCAAGGCCGCGAAGGTACCTGGCTATACCTGCTCTCCGAAGTACAAAAGGTATACCGCTCCCAGGGGCAAAATATCAATGACAAGCACTTTGAGGTTATCATCCGCAAGATGATGTCTAAAGTGCAGATCACCCGCCCGGGCGACACCAGCTACCTGCCTGGTGACCTGGTCGATTATCTGGACCTGCGTCGCGATAATGAACGTTTACTGGCAGAAGGTAAGCGCCCGGCCAAGTTCCTTGAAGTACTGTTGGGTATCACCAAAGCCTCCCTCAGTACGGAATCCTTCCTCTCAGCATCATCTTTCCAGCACACCATCAAAGTACTCGCTGGTGCTGCGATTGCATCTGCGGAAGACCCATTATATGGTTTGAAGGAAAATGTGATCATCGGTAAGCTCATCCCAGCAGGAACCGGTTTCGTGCATGGACGTTTTACCGAGGAAAGTTTAGCTGCCAAAGCACTGGAACGCGGCGAAAAGACCGTGATGGCAGCGGATTACGCCGAGGATGAAGATTACACTGGTTACCAAACTTCCTTAGATTAATCAGGTTGTTAATACAAATGAAAAGAACGGCGGTTCCCACTGCCGTTCTTTTTTGTTTCTCAAATAGATATATTAAGACCGAATCTCTATTTAAGAATGTAATATGTCGCTCGTTTATCTCCCACTTTGATCAGAACTCCTCGCGATACCAAATCCGCCAGGTCCCTTCGTAAAGTTTCACCATGTACGTTTGGACAGAGATCTTGATATTCGCCATTGGTAATTCGGCGGTGAGCAGCCAGGTAGAGTAAAGCCTGCTCCTGGCGTGTGGATAAGCCCATATCCCGGTAGTGCGATAAAACCGGTAATGGACCAGGATTGGATTCACCAAATAGGGTGACTCGAAAAGAGCCCGCGGTTTCTTCAAAACGCGGTGACCGCAGACCATTATCACGCGCTAATGCTACGACTCGATCCAAACCATATCCCAAACGCTCGATAAAACCCAGGTCGGAAAGCGCTTGTACAATAACTGCATTGCGCGAATAACGAGCATCCAGTAAGTTGTCCAGGGTAACTGGTCCAGGTAATCCTCCCGGGGAGCTCACCTCTAAACGATCAGCGAATAGATGAAGGTGAATATTGTCTCCTTGCAGGTTGTAATCACGGTGAGCAATAGCATTGACCAGTAGTTCTCGTACCGCCTCGAAGGGGTATTCTAATATTTCTTGGTGTGTTAATCCAATTAAGCGAACTACACTTCGCAGGTGATCCCGCATGAATAATTCAGCTTGGTGTAATTGATCTGCTAGCGTTCCGCTGATTTCTTGTTTGATGTAATGATCGCCGAAGGTAATGCCCGAAAAACGCGCGGCCAGGAGGGTAGCATTGGGTAACCACTGTTGGGGATGACGACCGAAAAGGATTAAGGCTGCATAGGTGGGGCGGAGATTTGATAACTTACCATCAGGATATCGCAAGCAACCACGATTCAACAGGATTTCATCAGCGGAGGCCGTGCCAGGTAAGTTCAGAGCCTGGATATAAGCTGAAATCTTGTCATGATCCAGATCATCCAATGAAGCTCCCGGTGGAATCTGTGTCTCAAACTGCACATCGCCGCGTTCTAACAGCAGCTCTCGCAGCCGTCGTGCTGGTAGAGGATTAGTTTGGAAACCCTCACGCCCCAGGTAACGTCCTTCAAAGTTGTAGACGTGCGGTAAACCAGCCGGGACTGTGATACAAACTACTTGCGAATCTCCAGGTCTATCCAGCAGGCTAACGGTCACACCACGTGGAACAGGTAAAACCAAGGGTGGATCGATCAACAAAGCTGCCTGGAAGACACGTTCGATCAACTCATTTGTATCGCTCACCCCATAAATCTGACCAGAATGGGGTGAAACACCCACAATCACAATTCCCCCAGCGGTGTTCACCATCCCAACCAGGGTTGCTGCTAACCGCGCGAGAGGAACGTCTTCCAGGAACCAGTGGAGGGTTGGACCTTTACCTTGGGATAAAAGGGAGTGAATATATTCCATTCTAATTACGGAAAATTATTCCACCACTGACAACTTAGGCGGTTGCCCGGCCGGTTCATCTGATGCCTCATCCGTTCGTTTACGGGAATTACTCACCCGTTTTCGCCGTGGTTTAACGGGTTTTACAACTGGATCCGGGTGAAGGGCTACTTCCAATACTTGATCCATGTGGTCAACTGGAACGATGCGCAGTTCACTTCGAGCTCGTTTAGGTACATCAATTAAATCCTTCTGATTTCGCTGCGGTAGGATGACTGTCTTGAGTCCCGAACGATGGGCAGCTAATACTTTTTCACGTACTCCCCCTATGGGTAAAATTCGACCGCGTAAAGTGATTTCACCCGTCATCGCCACATCTTTGTAAGTTGGGCGACCCGTAAAAGCGGATATTAATGCCGTGGCAATCGTAATCCCAGCGCTAGGTCCATCTTTAGGGATGGCTCCTTCGGGGATATGGATATGAATATCTACGTGTTCATACACATCCGGCTCAACGCCAAGCTCCCGTGAACGAGATTTGAGGTACGAAAGAGCTGCCTGAGCTGACTCCTGCATAACACTACCGATTTGCCCGGTTATTTGTAAATTGCCTTTACCTTCCATGAGTAATACTTCTACCGGCATAATCTCCCCACCGTTCTCTGTCCAGGCAATAGCAGTGGCAACCCCGACTTCATCCTGCCTCTCAGCTTCCAGATTGAAGAACTGGGGTGGTCCTAAGAACTTTTCGATCGTCGATGCTCCGACATGACCTGGATAGCGTTTTCCCTCGGCCTTAAGACGGGCGATCTTCCGGCAGGCCCTTCCGATCTCTCGTTCCAGATTGCGCACGCCAGCCTCATAAGTGTATTCGCGGATCATCCGTTGTAATGCCTGGACGGAAAGGGTCACCTCCCCATCGTTCAGACCAGTCTCTTCCAATTGGCGTGGAATAAGAAAGCGATGGGCGATCTCTAATTTTTCTTCTTCTACGTATCCAGGGAACTCGATCATTTCCATGCGATCGAGCAAGGCAGGTGGTATTGGCCCAAAGGAATTGGCAGTCGTGATAAACATTACTTTCGATAGATCGTAGGGTAGTTCCAGGTAATGGTCTGAGAAAGCATGATTCTGTTCCGGGTCTAACACTTCAAGCAAAGCGGCAGACGGGTCGCCTCTAAAATCTGCACCGATTTTATCTACTTCGTCGAGCATGAAGAGCGGGTTGCTCGTACCAGCGCGACGCATAGTCTGCAAAATCCGTCCTGGTAAGGCGCCGATGTAAGTTCGCCGGTGTCCGCGTATCTCGGCTTCGTCTCGCACGCCACCCAAGGAAAGCCGTACAAATTTTCTACCGAGCGCTTCGGAGATAGATTTCCCCAAAGATGTCTTGCCTGTACCAGGAGGACCGACAAAGCATAAAATGGGCTGGCGTGTCCGCCGGGGGCGTAAATTCCTCACCGCGATATATTCTAAAATGCGCTCTTTGGCGCGGGGTAGACCGTAATGAAATTGGTCCAAAATCTGGCTGGCATGCTTAACATCCAGGTTATCATCAGTGGTCTGCGTCCACGGTAATTCCAAGATCCACTCAATATAAGTGCGCAAAATACCCACATCTGGTGACATGGCAGGCATTTGTGCCAGGCGATCAACTTCTTTAAGTGCACGGATTTGCACTTCTTCTGGTAAACTTACCCCAACAACCCGATTGCGCAATTCATTAATCTCGTGCGCCCATGGATCTCCTTCACCCAACTCAGTCTGAATAACTTTCATCTGTTCGCGAAGATAATACTCACGTTGGGTACGGTCAACTTCACCTTGCGCCTTGGCATGAATCTCACCCTCTAATTGCAGGACGTCAGCTTCTTGAGCCAACAAGGTTACCAGGTGCTCAAGCCTTATTAAAGGATCTATGGTGAGCAATAATTCCTGGCGTTCTTGTAAAGGTAGGGATATTGCTGAGGCTATCATATCTGCGAGCCAACCTGGCTCTTCTATATTCAAAGCATACAGATATGATTCTTCAGGTAATTTCCGGTCCAATTGCACACATCGCTCAAAATATTCGAGCGCTGTGCGCATCGTGGCATCCGTATGACGATCGACTTTGGTTGACTCGGCAACACGCCGGGCACGTACGCGCAGGTAAGGTTCTTCCTGAATAAACTCGATAACTTCTACTCTGCGACGTCCTTGTACAAGAGCAGAACTGGATCCATCCGGCATTTCCAATAAACGACCGACAGCAATCTCTACACCGATTGGGAAGAAATCAGCCGGCATGGGATTATCATCTTCAGGATCGCGTTGAACGAGTGCAATCACGGTTTGATCCTCAAGCTGAGCTTCCTCAATTGCCATCAGGGTGCCTTCTCGCGCCAGGAAGATTGGAGAAACCATGCGCGGAAACACAACCATGTCACGCAATGGTAAAACCGAACACTCAATCAACCCTTCTTTATCGGGCAACGAATCCGGAACGCTATACAATTCTTCGGTGCGCCGGTGCAGCGCTTCTCCAAATTCATCCCCATCTTCATGCATTAACCAATCGTTATTTCCCATGACTGATCCTATTTTGCCAGGCTTGACGTATTTCAGCAGTGATAAATAAGCTGCCACATACCAAAACTACAGCTTCATCCTGTGCGAGTAAGCTAGCTTCTGTGAAAGCCTCAGATACAGACGGCACTACAACGGCTGGGAGATTGAACCTGGTTACCATCTCAGCCAGTAATGCAGGATCAGCAGCCCGCGGGTGAAACGATTTTGTAAGCACTACCTGCCGGACGCGGGGTAGTAGTTCAGTAAACATTCCAAGGATATCCTTGTCTTCTGAGGCACCAAAGATTAATACTACCGGACGACCAGGGAAATAATCATCTACCGCTGTCCGTAATTTGAATGCTGAATCACGATTGTGAGCTGAATCGACAATGACAGGCGGTTCCTTTTGTAATATTTCGAATCTACCCGGCCATTTCACTTCGCTGAATCCCCGGTCGATTGCATCCTCTTGGATAGGGATACCTGTCTGGCGCGCCACCTGTAAGGCAACATAGGCAGTTGCTGCATTTTCT
>Ga0315286_10007980_pt1 | contig 10387 bp, 3 predicted proteins | sample YL17G10_0_MG_FD_205038 | JGI IMG/M metagenome (GOLD analysis project Ga0315286, IMG submission 205038) | Sediment microbial communities from Yellowstone Lake, YNP, Wyoming, USA - YL17G10_0 | ecosystem: Environmental > Aquatic > Freshwater > Lake > Sediment | place: USA: Wyoming | collected...
GATCGCGCCATCGGTCGCCACCACCTCCGCGAAGACCACCTTGGGGGCGTCGAGACACCCGTCCGCCAGGATGATGTCCGGAAGGTTGCGGCTGTAGTCGAGGCGCAACCCGATTGAATTGGCGAGGGCTTCGTCGCGCTCCACCACTTTGTTTCCTGACTCACTCAGGAAAATCACGCCGGGTTCTCGCAGAAAACGCCGCGAGAATCCCTCCACTACCGCCCTCGAAATGATCGTGCTGGGTCCGGGAAGCATCAGCCGAGTCTCCCCGTTCGGGAAGGTGATCCTCACCCGCTGCGAGGACTTGGAACGGACTGTGCCCTCGCGCAACAGGCTGAGGCGGCTCAGGGCTGCCGGGGTGAGGTGACGTGCTTGCCATTGACCGGTGAGTGTCGCCGATTCCACAGTGCCGGCGAAGAGTTGAATCAGCAAGTCAGCGAACTCCCGCGCCACCGCGTAGCGAGGTCTGGCCGAGGTGGTGGGCAGGTCACGCCGGTCTGTAATGGCCCCTAGAGAAACGAGACCGGATCGTAAAGTCTCATCGCGGATGGGCTCCCGGGTGTTGGGTGCATACCACCGACCGGGCACATTCCGCATCCTTCCCGGCGCCAAGGAGTCGCGCGCCCACTTCTCGCGTGAGCGGGCATCGGTCTTCGCTGCCTGGCGGTCCGTCATCTTCGTCACCTGGTCTGGTCGCAAGCACCGTCCGGCACCCTCAACAGCGCCGACGTAGAGCATGACAAACAGCGTCTTCGCCGCCATCCCGCGGATGACATAGTTCCTGTTGGCGGTGCCTTCACCGAAAATCTCAGGCAGCCACCCGGCGAGGGTTGAGACGGGAATGACTGGGGGCAGGGATGCCAGTGCGTTCATGAATGGTTGTGTAGAAGTCAGCGATCTGGTCTTCGATTTCGGCGGGCGACGCATCGGAAACGACTGAATCTTGGAGTCTTCTCATCTGCTCAAAATCAGGCAAAGGCAGAGCGTTCAACTCGTACGCAGACACGGCTACACTCCCATTGATGCAGCGAAAGACCTGATCGAGCGTGGTTGAATTGAGCAATACCGCCAGAGTTCGCAGCCCGACGCGGGGCTTCCGCGAGTGTGCATAGACCATGTTTAGGTGGTTCTCGACCACGAAGCCCGGGTGCTCTAAGACGAAGGAGTTGGGCATGACGGCTGCAATCAGGCGACGCTTCTGCTCCTTGGCCGTGGTCCGCTGCACAAGGATGCACGGCTCCTGATTGATGAGCCAGTCCTGTCCGGCTTTGATCTTCAGGTACGGCAAGTGGGCCCGGCGAGCGGCTTGGAACTGAAAACGGCCGTCCGAGCTGACCGCCTCCGCCCAGACAATCGGGTGGCACTCCGCCCCGTATTCCGTCCGGAGTTGGTCTTTGTGTCGATTCCAGACCAACTGGCCTGTAGAGACGGCATAGCCGTAGTCTGCCAAACGCTGTGGCGTGGCGTTCAAGCGTCGCACCAACGGCGTTTGCGCGCGAGACCGCGGAAGCAACCAAGGACTGCCATTCACGCAGTTCACCGGCACGCGGCCGACGGTTTCGACACTTACCGGTTCGGTTACGTCGTCGGCGTGCAGCAAGTTCACCTGCACAGCCGAAGGGCCTGCCGGAACGCGCCGCTCGAACAGCGCGAGCATGGTCTCCTGAAGCACTCCGCCGAAGACGCCTTCCCGGCTGCTGACGAACTCCAGTCGCCGCAATGGAGCGTGGCTGGAAAGGAACTTGCGCAGGTTCTTGAAGTACTCACCGCCCAAGAAAGAGGTCGGCGTCACGTAGGCGACCAAGCCCCCATTCTTCGCCAGCCGCACCGCCAGTTCCGTGAAGAGCCCGTAGAGGTTCGCGTGGCCAAACAAGGATTCGCGATATCTCTCTCTCAGGTCCGGAGCCAAGGAAACCCTGCCGTAGGGCGGATTGCCCGCGATCAGATCATACTGGCCGAACTCGCTCGGCGGGGTTTGGAGCGCGTCCCGAGGGAGGACCAGCGACCGGAGCGGCCGGCCCGCACGCATCGTCAACTCCAGCAGCGCCGCGTCCAGCAGGACCATAGACATCCACGCGGCGAAGGAGTCCACCTCGATGCCCGCCAAGCGAGTCTCCACATCCTCCAAGACCGATATTGGCGACTCGCGGAACGAAGCCGCCACAACCTTGGCCGCCAGAGGGACTAGGAAGGCGGCTCCCCCGCACGCGGGATCAACGATCCTTCCTTGGCCCCAGTCAAAACCGCTGTCGGTGACCAGTTGAAGCAGCCTGTCGGCGAGTGGCGGAGGCGTGTAGAAGGCGCCCAGTCTCTTGCGGACGGCGTCGGGCAGGAGTGCAGTGTAAAGCTGCCCCGCGAGGTAACCAGCCCTGGGTCCTGGCACGGTCAATAACGCCCCGCCGAGCCTTTCAACAAGACCGCTGAACCGTCTAAGTGGGGTGACGACGGGTTTGCGCAGTTCCCAAGGGCAGCCGCACGCCTGAGTTTTCTTCCTCCAGAACGTCGCGAGAACCGCAGTGGAAAGAGATCGCGCAAACTCCTCGCGATCGGTGGCGGACAGACCGGCCACGATCGCCTGAGCCTCGCTTTGGCCGAGCGAGAACAGAACTTCAGAAGTAGCCACCGCGTCCTGGAGTCGGCTCTGCGAAAGCTCAGGGAGTGGCCTTTTCATGAGGCCGTATGCTATCTGCACGCTTCGCCTCTCGCCAGTCTTGTTTGGTCGGCCAGTGCGCTTTGTTTGCGTTTCCATTGCAGACGGTCCGTCACTCCTTTGTTGGGGTGGGACGCTTGCCCTCATCGTTCTGCGTCCGCACGGATCATGCGGATTCCATAGACGGCGCCGATTTCGTTGCCTTGGGTGGCCTGAAACTTGACCGTGACCTTCTGCTTGTCCTTCACCAGGTCGGCCGGGACGGAGTACTCGACGTCGAAGAACCGGAGCGGGCCGCGGCGCTCGAGGGTCTGTTCGCCCACCCGTTGGCCGTCCACGAGGATGTCGAAGGTGCGCTCCTGCCACTCGTCGCGGTTGTAGGTGACCACGAGCGTCATGGGGTGGGCGGCATCCACGGGCAGATCGAACGAGAACCATTTGGATCCGCGTCGGCCCGGGCGGCCCATCACCCGCTCGGGGCTGGTGTCCTCGCCCTGCATGTTGGCGTCCCGTTCGGCCTGCATCTCACCGGGTTGAACGAAGCCGACCGTGGCGGCCTCGAGCTTGCGCTGCTTGGCTTCCTCCGCGGCGATTTCCGCCGCGCGCTTATCCCATTCCGCCGGGGTGAAGAGGTCCCAGTACACCGCGTAAGTGCGCCGATGCAGCCGGTAGAACGGCACGAAGTCCACCTCCCTATCCTTACCCACGCCGGCGGTGCGGAAACAACCCGGCTTGTCCGGCACCGGCTTGAGCCAATCCGCCACCGGCCGCTCAGCAGACACCAACACTGGCACGGCCTCGGGTTGCGCGCCGCGCCGACCGCGACCGCGGCGCTCCTGCTCCTCTCCCAGGTCACCCGCGAGCACCAACGGTCCCCAGAGGATGGCGACGCGGCGCGGATTGTCGGGCAACGGCTCGAGCCGCAGCGTCTTGGGCAGGGTGACGGTGACTTCGTCGCCCGTCTTCCAGGTGCGTTTGATCTCGACGAAAGAACCAGTCTTGGCAGGCGTGGCAGGGGGACGACGGTTGTCGCGCGAGCGGCTGCCGGCTCTCTCCTGACTCGGGCCCGCCAGGGCTTCGGCGGGCAGGGCCTCGCCATTCACCTTCACCGAGAACCCTTCGCCGACCCAGAACGGGCGGCGGAGCGCAAGTGTGAATTCCTTCGGCGACCCGGCCGTGAGCTTGAGCGTCGCCGTCTCGCCTTCCGGGAAGTCAGTTTCCGTCGAGAGTTTAACACCCGCGGCCTTCCATTCGGTGGTCGAAGGCGCGTAGAGGTTCACCCAAAGCCGGTCGCCGGACTCGTAGTAAATGCCGTCGCCGTGCAGGGCGTGGCTCTCCATGCTCGAGCCGGTGCAGCAGGTGAAACCGCCATTGAGCATGTCGCGCTCGTATTCGTGTTGCACCCCGCAGCCCACCGGCACCATGTAACAGACCCAGCCGTCCTGCGGGTCCTGGGACGCGAGGATGTGGTTGAACAGGGCGCGCTCGTGAAAATCGGCGTAATGTGCGTCCGGCCGCAGGGCGAACATCTTCCGGGTCATCTTCAGCATGTTATAGACGTTGCAGGTCTCGGCGGTGCGGCCGTCCACGCGGTCGTTCAACTGGTCGGGCTCGCCGAAGTACTCGTCTTTGCCGTGGCCCCCCGTGGCGTAGGTGTGATGCTGCACAACACGATCCCAGAAGAAGCTCGCGGCATAGGCATCGCCAGGATCGCCGGCGCAGGCGAACCGGGAGAGCGACCCAATCATCTTCGGCACTTGCGTGTTGCCGTGTGTGCCCCCAAGCCGGTCCTGATGCCGCTTGAGGGGGTCGGTGAATGCGCGATGCTCGAACTTATAGGAGAGATCGAGCCAGCGTCGGTCGCCGGTGTCGGCGTAGAGGTCGGCGAAGATCTCGTTCATGCCGCCGAACTCGGTGTTGAGCATGCGCTGGACCTGGGCCTCGCTCATCTTCGCCACGAGGCGCTCCGCCCACTCGGAGAACCTGATCTCCAGCTCCAAGGCGGTCTGGTTGCCGGTGAATCGGTAAGCATCGCGCAGACCAGCGTAGGTTTTGTGAAGCGTGTACCACGGCGACCACATGCCATTCAGGTCGAAGCCACCTGAGCGGATGTCGCCATTGGACACCCGCGCGAAGATCATGCTGCCGTCCGTGCCCTGGGCATCGGCGAGGGCGCCGAGGTAACCGTTGCCGCGCTGGTCCTGCACCTCCTTCAACTCCTTGACCAGGTAATCGGCGCGCTCCTTGAATCGCGGGTCGCCGGTGGCGGCGAACATCAGGCTCACGGCGGAGAGATAATGGCCGCCGATGTGGCCGGTGAGTTGTTTGCCTTCCACGGAATCCCAACCGCCGTAGCCTTTGGCCTTCGGTTCCAGGCCGGCCCGAATCCGGTAACCGGCCATCATCCGATCCGGCTCCAGCGCGAGCAGGTAACGGGCGTCGAGGTCCTGGGCGTTTTTGAGCGGACCGCCGGTAAGCCGGACGGCGGAAAGCGGCAGGGGGCGGGCGGCGTCGGGAATGACCGGGGGAATCGGAGCGGCTTGGCTATTCAACAGCAAGACCGAAACGACCAGACTCAATGGGACCGGGAGCGTGCGCATTGGAACCCTGAACTCGGGCGTGGCGACGTCTCGGCAGAGCGCCGCTGATATCGCTGGTGAGGATTGGCGGCGCTCTCCCGAGCCGCCGCTACCGGAACCCAGGTCACGGACGGGCAAGGCATCAAGACCGGTATTCATCGTTGAGTAATCCAAGGCGAGGAGTTGGCTGAGGCTTCAACTAGCGATGGCGGATCTCTTATTGGTCTTTCAACCACACAATGGAGCGACCGCCCCGGTTGAGGCGGGCGAAGTTGGGAATGGCCAGCATCGGTTTGCCGTCCGTGAACGTGCCCCGGATGACCCTCACGCCTCCCAGCAGATCCGCGCGCCATTCCGTCGTCAGGGGCGCCTTCAGGTCGAGCACCGAGTCGAGGTTCTGGTCCACGCTTTCGAAGTTGTAGATCAGCGGGCCGTAGCGGAGGGCAACCCGCCCTTTCGTCGCGGCGATCTGGTCGCTCGCCTTGACGCGCTGCACCGGCATCGGCAACTCGAACTCGATCCGGTCGCCGGCTTGCCACTCCCGTGTGAGCGTTACGTAGCCGTCCTGGATCCGGGGGGTAACACGCTCCGCGAGCGAAACCAGCCCCTCCACCACCGGCGTGCTGGTGTAGAGATCGCTGGTCTGCCGGTTGGGGACGCGCAGTCGGACGCTGAAGCGCTTCGGCCCGGCCGGATTCAGCGTGATGGCCACCTGGCCGCTCCAGGGATAGTCCGTCATCTGGACGACCTGAAGGCGGGTGCCGGCGACGTCGCCCACCGTCACAGCGCTCCCGGCGTAGAGGTTCACCGTCAAGCTGTCTGGGCCCTTGGAGTACATCCACGTTGGGAGACTGAGCAGCGTGCGCGGGAGGTTGCCAACACAGCACGGACAGACATGCCACTTGTAGCGCTTTTCGCTGGAGTCGAGCGGGTTCGTGTAGGTGTAGTTTTGCCCCTCGAGGTCCACGCCGCCGAGGATGGCGTTGTAGAGCGTCTCCTCGTAGAGGTCGGCGTACCGGGCGTCCTGGTAGGCCCGATTCAGCTTGTGTTGGAAGAACAATTCGCCGCTACCGGCACAGGATTCGCAATAGGCGTGGTTGGGCAGGGAGTAATCCTTGCCAAAGCCTTCCGAGGTTTCGCCGCTGCCGACGCCGCCCGTGACGTAGTACTTGCGGTTGACGATGCTGCTCCAGAGCGATTTCACGGCGCTGTGGTAGTCCACGTCGCCGGTCTCCAGAGCGACGTCAGTCATGCCGGCGTAGGAATACATGGCACGCACGGCATGGCCGACCGCCTCGTACTGGCGGATCACCGGCAGGTGGCTCTGGTCGTACTCGTCGCCGCCGTGACGCTGGTCGAGCAGGAACTTCGCGAGCACGACGTACTCCCGGCCTTTGCCATCACCCTCGACGCTCTCAACGAAGTTCGCGAACCGGACGAGCGCCATTTCCAGTTCCTGGTGGCCGGGATACCAGGCGCGTTTCGGCGCCGGTCCGATATTCCGGACCCAGCAATCCGCGAGGCGTCTGGCGGCGGCGTACATTCGAGAGTCCTTGCCACCAGTGAGGGTCCAGTGGGCGATGGCGGCCTCGAGGAAATATCCGGCCTGGTAGTCTTCGTGGTCGTGCTTGTTGCTCCAGCGCGGGTGGCCCTGGATCGTGTACATCGTGTGGAGATAGCCGTCCGGCTCCTGGGCGCTCAAGATCTTCGGAATCCAATCCTCGAGCGTCTTCCGCATCGCCGCCTGCGCGGCCAGGAGCTCGGCATCCCCCTGCGGGTCCACCAGCAACGCGATGCAGATCGATTCGACGGTGTTGTACACCCACGTGTTGGCGAACACGGCGCCGACGTGCCGGGCATCCTTCGCGCCGGCCAGCTTGCGGCCCGCTTCCGCGAAGTTCTGAATGCCACCTTCCTTCGTCTCCGGGTCCTCGATCTTGCGGATACAGTGCGGAATCCAGTTCACGATCAGCGCCTTCGCACGGGGCCGCCAGAACGGGCTGGTGATGGCGTAGGCCGTGGTGGGAACTGTCTGCAGGGGCGTCCGGGGCGGCGCAGCCTCGGCGGTGACGTGAACCTTCGCCGAGGAACTGAGCTGTCCGTCATGGGCCGTCAGCGTGAGAACATACGAACCGACCTTCGAGAATCGCGCCGTCGTGCTCAGCGCCCTCGCGTCGGCAAAGGTGACCGTGCCAGGGCCGGATTCTTTGCCCCACTGAAGGGCGGCAGTGGCCTTCGGCTTGCCGTCATCCCGCACGCTTCCCTCCAAGTACGTCTGGCCGGGCAGCACAACGATGCGATCCACGCCCGCGCCGACGGTTGGCGCGAAATTCGGCGACCCGCCGGAATCGAGCACGCGCCACTCGAGGATGCCGGTGGAGAACGACTCGTTGCCGTCGAACTCGAGCCGCAGTTTCGCCGTCGTAAGCGGGGGGAAGGTGGTAACGTTGAACCGGTTCGCCTCCAGGCCGAGCCCGTCTGGTTTCGGCACGGGGACGAACGCCGAGCCGTCCCCATACAGGAGCCGGCAGGCCTTCGGCAGGCGGACGCCGCGCTGGTCGTCGAACCAATAGACTTCGATCCGGTCGGTCTGAATCGGCTGGCTCCAGTCGTACTGGACCCACTGGGTACCGGTGCGCGGCCAGTTCCCGTAGGCGCCGGCGCTCTTGTCGTCCGAGTGAGCCGGATTCGAGCCGTCGTTGAGCGCCCGGATCGTCTCATGGCCGGAGACGAACGACGTCCAGGACGTGGCCACGAGGGCCAGGTTGGCGGCCGGCGCGGCGGCCTGAAGCAGGCCGGAGGCGGACCAGACGGCGAGGAAGCCGAGGGATAAGGCGAGGCGGAAGGGGGATCGCATGGTCAGCAGGGCGGTTTCACTCGTCATCGACCTCGGTTACTTTCCATTCGTGGACCCCGGCGGCCCAGTCCTTCTGCAACTTCACGCGGAGACGAAGGGCGGTGGTGGCCACCGGCTCGAACGAAACCTCACACCATCGGTCGGCCACAACCGGGAAACCGCCTTGCGCCTTGACCGGCTCCCAATCGGTGCCGTTGAGGAACTCCAACTGCCACGAAGCCGGCAACCGGCACTCGCCCCGACCGGTGTCGTCGAACCAATAGACCTTCGTGCCTCTGACCGTGACCGGTGCCTTCCAGGTGTACTGCGCCCACTCGTCCGTGCCCTTGTGCGGCCACCAGTGGCAGTTGGAGGCAGGCTGGTCACCGGAACGCTTCGGCTCGATGCCGTCGTGAATGCCCTCGGGCTGGCAATTGCCGCTCACGAACGACAGCGACACCTTGGCCCGGGCTTCCAGACTGCCGGCGATTTGCGGGGGCGGCGCGACAGGCAGCCAGACTTTCATGGCGCCCGCGGCACGGTTGTCCCAGGCATAGTACGGAATCGCGGTGATGGGCGCGCGGCGCGCCGGGGCGCTGGCTTGATAAAGTCGGCGCGTCCAATCGAGTTCGGAGGCAACCTGCGCCTCGCCGCGGATCGTGACCACACCCCCGAGCAGACTCTTTTCTCTCGTGGCTCGCAGCTCGACCTCGGCAGGGAGGTAGAGCGTGTTCAGCAGTTCGGCGTGATCACACGCTTCCAGGCAGTACACCAGCGGACCGCGCTGGATGGCGAATTGTCCCTGGTCCGCTTTCACGTTCGGATTGGCCGCCACGCGCTGCACGGGCATCGGCAGGTCCAGCTCTGCTGTGTCGCCGTTGCGCCACTCCCGCGACAGGACGAAGTAGCCGTGATCCACCGTCGGCGACGCGCCCTTGCTGCCCTTCACGGAAACGGTGGCGCCTTCACACCAGCCCGGCGAACGCAGGCGCAGCTCGAACTGCTTCGCCCGCGCCAGTTCCAGCTTCAGGTTCACCTTGCCCGACCATGGATAGTCCGTCCTGACGTTCAGCGTCACGGGTTCGCCACCGACCTTCGCCTTCACCGAACCCTGGATGTAAAGATTCACCCAGAGCGCGTTCTCGCTGGTGGCGTAGGCGTAGCCCCCCAGCGAGGCCAGCGTGCGGGCGACGTTCGGCGGGCAGCAGGCGCAGCCAAACCACGGCGAGCGATGATGGTTCCCCTGGCTCTCGAGTGGGTTCACGTAGAAGAACCGCGTGCCGTCCTGGGAGACGCCGGCCAGGACACCGTTGTAGAGGGCGCGCTCGACGATGTCGGCGTACCTCGTGTCGCCATAGAGCAGAGCCAGGCGATGGTTCCATTGGGCGAGCGCGATGGTGGCGCAGGTTTCCTGGTAGGCCGACGCGTTCGGGAGGTCGTAGTCCACCGTGAATCCCTCATTGTGCGAGCTGGGGCCAATCCCGCCGGTGAGGTACAGGTTCCGCTCGGCCGTGTTGCGCCAGACGCGGTTGAGCATCTTCAACAGATCTGCGTCGCCGGTTTCGGCGGCCACGTCGGTGGTCCCGCTCATGAGGTAGCAGGCGCGGACGGCGTGGCCTTTGATGTTCTTGTGGTCATAAATCGGCACGTCGTCCTGCCAGTAAGAGCCGTCGTATCGATCCAGCGGCGTGCGGTGTTCCTCGGCGAAGAAGCGCCGGCCGCGGTTCTCGACGAAGAACCGGGCGAGGTTGAAATAGCGCGCTTCACCGGTCGCCCGCGACAGCTTGATGAGCGCCAGCTCGATCTCCGGGTGGCCCGGGTAGCCGAGCCGTTTGGACGGCGGGCCGAACACCGAGTCGATGTGGCCGGCCAGCTTGACGGCGACGTCGAGGAAGTTGCGCTTGCCCGTGGCCTGGAAGTAGGCGACGGCGGCTTCGAACAGGTGCCCCGCACAATACAGTTCGTGCTGGTCGCGCAGGTTGGTCCAGCGTTTGTCCGGCTCCTTCACAGTGAACCAGGTGTTGAGATAACCATTGGGCTGCTGCGCCGCCGCGATCCTGGCGATGATGTCGTCGAGCCGCCGCTCGAGATCCGGGTCGGGGTGCGTGGCGAGCGAGTAAGCGGCCGCCTCGAGGCCCTTGTAGAGGTCGGAGTCCATGAAGACCGGCCCGGAGAAGCCTTCGCGCTTGCCGGCCGCGGCCAGCTCGAAATTCCGGATGTTCCCCGCCTTGACCAGGTTGTCCAGGTTCACCGGGACCGAGGCGATGCGGTTCGTCTCGCGGCGCGGCGCCCAGAAACTGTCTTCGATCTTCACGTCGTTGA
>Ga0315286_10007981_pt1 | contig 10385 bp, 9 predicted proteins | sample YL17G10_0_MG_FD_205038 | JGI IMG/M metagenome (GOLD analysis project Ga0315286, IMG submission 205038) | Sediment microbial communities from Yellowstone Lake, YNP, Wyoming, USA - YL17G10_0 | ecosystem: Environmental > Aquatic > Freshwater > Lake > Sediment | place: USA: Wyoming | collected...
GGCCGTCGCACCGCTTCTACTGAGCGCCACGACCGTGGCCAGCGCCGTGGTCGCCGGGCTGCTGGGGCAGTCGGTATGGGCCGCCGCCCTCGGCGCCGGTCTCTGCCTGGGTTACTGGGCGCTCGAGGCGCTGGCCTGGCGACGCGGAGCCGCCGTGCCCTTCGGCGCGGCGCTGGGCGTCGCCCTCGGCGGCATGGTCCTGCGCTTCGCGCTCGTGCTCGGCGTCCTCATCCTCATCGGCGTGTTCTCGAGACCCGACTTCGCCACCGCGGCCCTCGCCTTCCTCGCCTCGTTCAGCGTATACGTGGGCGTGCGCCTGTTCACCTATCCGCTCCCGCCCGGGGCCGCACGCCAGGCGGGCGTCCGTTGACCCGCAGGGTGAAATGGGGCATCTTCGGGTTCATCGCACTGGGCGCCCTGGCGCTGCTCGCGGTGTTGCCGGGCGGCGCCAGGGAGGAGTTTTCGGTCGCCGACGAGTTCACCCTCCATCCCATCATCAGTCTTCCCTCTGTGGCGGGGGTCGACCTGTCGGTCAACAAGGCCGTGATCGAACTGTGGGTCGCCACGGCCGTCCTCGTGGTCCTTTCCCTCGTTATCAGCCGCACGATCAAGAAGCAGCCGGGCCGCTTCCAGTACATCGTCGAGGTCCTCTACGAGCTCGCCCGCGACAGCATCGTCGGCGACGTCATGAAGAGCGGCAAGGCCACGTGGTTCCCCTACATCGGGGCGGTGTTCTTCTTCGTGCTCGCCTCCAACCTCATCGGGCTCCTGCCCTTGCCGCTCGGCGAGAACTGGCAGCCGTCCTATTACGCCGCCACCGCGAACCTCTACGTCACGCTCACGCTGGCGCTCTTTACGTTCGTGTTCACCCACTACGCCGGCATCCGCAAGAACGGCTTCCGCTACTTCGTGAATTGGGCCCCTCCCAGCGCGCCGCCGGTGCTCAAGCAGCTCATCTGGGTGATCCACGTGGTCAGCGAGGTCTTCCGCCTGGTCTCTCTTTCCGTGCGTCTGTTCGCCAACATGCTGGCCGGGCACGCGATCCTCGGCGTGTTCTTCGCCATGGCGCTCATCTTTCAGAACTACCTCGCCGCCCTCCTGCTGCAGGGCGGCTCTGTGCTCATCTACATGTTCGAGATCTTCGTGGCCTTCATCCAGGCCTTCATCTTCGCCATCCTCTCCGCCGTGTACATCGGCGGGGCGCTGGACCAGGAGCACTGACACATGCGCCTGGGTCAAGACAGTCTCGCAAGCGTTAAACGCGTGAATCATCAAGGAGGATTCTGAATGGACGCTGAAGGAGCCAAGCTGCTCGGCGCCGGTATCGCCATGGGCGTGGGCGCCCTGGGCCCCGGCCTCGGCCTCGGCCTGATGATCGGTAAGGCCCTCGAGAGCATCGCCCGCCAACCCGAGGTCGCCGGCGACATCCGCACCAACATGTTCATCGGCATCGGCGTGACCGAGGCCGTGGCGCTCTACGCGTTCGTGGTCGCCCTGATCCTCATCTTCGTGGCCTGACGCCGCGATCCGCATGGGAGATCGGAGAACCACATGCTGAACACCGAGTGGGGCCTCATGGTCTGGACGCTCATCACGTTCGGCATCGCCCTGTTCATCCTCTGGAAGTTCGCCTTCGGGCCCATCCAGAAGGTCATCGACGAGCGCCGCGCCGACATCCAGAACAGCACGGATGCCGCCGAGGAGACGCGCGCCGAGGCGCACCGCATCCTCGAGGAGTACAAGGCCACGCTTGCCAAGGTACGCACCGAGGCCGAAGAGATCCTCGAGCGTTCGCGTACCACCGGCGAGCACGCCAGGGCCGAGATCATGGCCGAGGCGCGCGCCCAGTCGGAGCGCGTGCTCGAACAGGCTCACGAGCAGATCGAGCGCGATACACAGGCGGCCGTCCGCGAGCTCAAGGGCCAGATCGCCGAGTTCACCGCGCTTGCCACCGAGAAGGTCGTGACCGGCAGCCTCAACGCGGCCGACCAGCAGCGCCTCATCGACGAGGCGCTGGCGGAACTGAACGTCGATCAGCTGGGCATGGAGAACTAGCTTTGGGCGAAGAGAACGTCGCAGGCGTCTACGCCCGGGCCCTGTTCGATGCGGCCCGGGAGGCTCGCGTGGTCGAGCCGGTGGGCCGCGACCTGGGCGACTTCGTCGCCGCCCTCGCGGCCTCGGCGTCGCTGCGCGACGTGCTCGCCGACCCGCAAGTCGAGACCTCCGCGAAGCAGCGCATCCTCGTCGAGATCACGCGAGGGGGCCAGCCGCTGGCGGCCAACACGCTGCAGCTCCTGCTGGAGCGCGGGCGCTTCGGCCTCGTCGCCGATCTGCGCGAAGCCTACGAGGCGCTCGCCGCCACTGAGGCGGACGTCGTCAGGGTCGAGGTGACCTCCGCCCTGGAGCTCACCGCGACCGTCCTGGAGAGTATCACCGCGCGGGTGGCTGAGACCGCCGGCCGCCGGATCGAGCTCGCTGCGCGAGTCGACCCGGACATCATCGGCGGCCTCGTGCTGCGCGTCGGCGACGTGATCGTCGACGGCAGCGTGCAGGCCCGCATCCGCCAGCTGCGCCATCGGCTGGCTACCGCAGAACTGAGAGGTGACGTGGAGTGAAGCTGCGCCCGGAAGAGATCGCCGCGGTCCTCAGATCGCAGATCGAGAACTATCAGGCAGAAGTAGAGGTCGACGAGGTCGGGACCGTCCTCCAGGTCGGCGACGGCATCGCCCGTATCTACGGCCTGCGCAACTGCCTGGCCATGGAGATGCTGGAGCTCCCCCACGGCGTCACCGGGCTCGCCCTCAACCTCGAGGAAGAGAACGTGGGCGCCGTGCTGCTCGGCGAGGACACACTTATCAAAGAGGGCGACCTGGTCAAGCGCACCGGCCGCGTGCTGCAGGTACCTGTGGGCGAGGCCATGGTCGGCCGCGTGGTCGACCCACTCGGTCAGCCGCTCGACGACAAGGGCCCTATCGAGACCACGGCTTTCCGGCCCGTGGAGTTCAAGGCCCCCGGCGTGGTCGAGCGGCAGCCGGTCAAGGAGCCGCTGCAGACCGGCCTCAAGGCCATCGATTCCATGATCCCCATCGGCCGCGGCCAGCGCGAGCTCATCATCGGCGACCGCCAGACCGGCAAGACGGCGATCATCGTCGACACCATCATCAACCAGAAGGGCCAGGACGAGATCTGCATCTACGTGGCCATCGGCCAGAAGGCCTCCACGGTGATGCAGGTCGTGCGCAAGCTCGAGCACTACGGCGCCATGGCGTACACCATCGTCGTGGTGGCAACCGCCTCGGCCTCGGCGCCCCTCAAGTACCTGGCGCCCTATGCGGGCGCGGCCATGGGCGAGTACTTCCTCTACAGCGGCCGCCACGCCGTCTGCTTCTACGACGACCTCTCCAAGCAGGCCGACGCCTACCGCCAGATGTCGCTGCTGCTGCGCCGGCCGCCGGGCCGCGAGGCGTTCCCCGGCGACGTGTTCTACGTGCACTCGCGCCTGCTCGAGCGCGCCGTCAAGCTGAGCGACGAGCTCGGCGGCGGGTCGCTCACCGCCATCCCCGTCATCGAGACGCAGGCCGGCGACGTGTCGGCCTACATCCCCACCAACGTGATCTCCATCACCGACGGGCAGATCTTCCTGCAGAGCGACCTGTTCTACAGCGGTGTACGCCCGGCTGTGAACATCGGTATCTCGGTGAGCCGGGTGGGCGGCAACGCCCAGATCAAGGCCATGAAGCAGGTCGCCGGCCGGCTGCGCATCGACCTCGCCCAGTACCGCGAGCTGCAGGCCTTCGCGCAGTTCGGCTCCGACCTCGACGAGGCCACCAAACGGACGCTGGCCCGCGGCGAGCGCATGATCGAGGTCCTCAACCAGGGGCAGTTCGACCCCATGCCGGTCGAGGAGCAGGTGGCGGTGATCTTCGCCGGCAACCAGGGCTACGTCGACGATCTCGAGGTCCATCGCGTCGCCGCTTTCTGCGAGGGCTTGCGCGAGTACCTGCGCAGCCAGAACGCGGAACTGCTGGCGGCCATTCGCGACGAGAAGGTGTTGTCAGCGGAAAACGAGGCGCGCCTGCGCGAGGCCATCGCTGAGTATCACAATTCGTTCGCCCCCGAGCCTGCCGCGGCCGATGTGGCGCTCGAGGAGGCGGGGGCCTGACGTGGCCACCCTGCGAGACATCCGCCGCCGCATCGCGTCGGTCCACAACACGCGCAAGATCACCAAGGCGATGGAGATGGTGGCCGCCGCCAAGCTGCGCCGTAACCAGGCCCGCATCGAGGCGCTGCGGCCGTACGCCGGCGACATGATCGAGATGATGATCGATCTCGCGACGTACTCCGAGGAGTCCCGGCGATCCGCGCTCCTGCAGGAGCGCGACGAGATCCACAGGGTCGCCGTGGTCGCCTTGACCGGCGACCGCGGTCTGGCCGGCGCCTTCAACGCCAACGTGGTGCGCAAGGCCATGGAGATCGAGCGCGGGCTCCACGCGGAGGGCATCGAGACGCGCGTCATCGCCGTCGGTCGCAAGGGCATCGGCACCCTGACCTTCCGGGGGTGCCGACTCGAGCGCAGCTGGCAGGGCCTGAGCGACCGGCCCGAATATCAGGACGCGCGAGCCATCGCCCAGTATCTCATCGACCTGTATGTGAGCGGCGAGGTCGACCGCGTGCGGCTCGTCTACAACCGCTTCACGTCGCCGATCGAGCAGACGCTCCTCGACGATGTCATCCTGCCGGTGCCGCGCGAGGCGGTCACCGACGCGGCCAGAGTCACCGGTCCCGTGACCTATCTGTTCGAGCCCGCAGCCAACGTCATCCTGGAAAGCCTGCTGCCGGCTTACGTCGAGATCGCCATCTACCGCGCTCTTCTTGAGTCGAGCGCCAGCGAGCAGGGAGCGCGGATGACGGCCATGCGCAACGCCAGCGACAGCGCCGAGGAGATGCTCGAGTCGCTCACGCTGGCGCTCAACCGCGCCCGCCAGGCGGCCATCACGCAGGAGATCCTCGAGGTCGTGGCCGGCGCCGAGGCCCTCGGGTGACCGGGGCCACGCGGGCGTCGCACACCATACACGCAGAGCGGAGTTGAGGCTATGAACACAGGCACAGTCGTCCAGGTCATCGGGCCGGTCATCGACGTCCGCTTCCCGGACGAGATCCCGGCCATCTACAACGCCCTCACGGTGGGCATCGACAGCGGTGACGGCCAGCTCAAGCAAGTCGTCTGCGAGGTACAGCAGCATCTCGGCGACGACAAGGTCCGGGCCGTCGCCATGGACTCCACCGACGGCCTCGCGCGCGGTACTGAGGTGGTCGATACCGGCGTGGCCATGACGGTGCCGGTGGGCGAACAGACGCTCGGCCGCCTCATCAATGTGAACGGCGACACCATCGACCACGGCGAGCCTCTCGTCGATGTCGAGCGCTGGCCGATCCATCGCCCGGCGCCCGATTTCGAGTCGCTCGACCCGACAGACGAGGTCTTCGAGACCGGCATCAAGGTCGTCGATCTTGTCGCCCCGTACGTCAAGGGCGGCAAGATCGGCCTCTTCGGCGGCGCCGGCGTGGGCAAGACCGTGATCGTCCAGGAGCTCATCCGCAACATCGCCGCGGAGCACGGCGGTCTCTCCGTGTTCTGCGGGGTCGGCGAGCGCACCCGCGAGGGCAACGACCTCTGGCTCGAGATGAAGGAGTCCGGCGTCATCGACAAGACGGCTCTCATCTTCGGCCAGATGAACGAGCCCCCCGGTGCACGTCTGCGCGTAGGTCTGGCCGGTCTCACCGTAGCGGAGTACTTCCGCGAGATGGGCGGCCAGGACGTGCTCCTCTTCATCGACAACATCTTCCGTTTCGTGCAGGCGGGTTCCGAGGTCTCCGCTCTCCTCGGCCGCATGCCCAGCGCCGTGGGCTACCAGCCCACCCTGGCCAACGAGATGGGCGAGCTGCAGGAGCGCATCACTTCCACCAAGCGCGGCTCCGTCACGTCGGTGCAGGCCATCTACGTGCCGGCCGACGACCTCACCGACCCGGCGCCCGCGGCCACCTTCGCCCACCTCGACGCCACCACGGTGCTCTCCCGCGCCATCGTCGAAAAGGGCATCTACCCGGCCGTCGACCCGCTCGACTCCAACTCGCGCATCCTCACCCGCGACGCCGTCGGCAACGAGCACTACGAGGTCGCCACACGCGTCCAGGAGATCCTGCAGCGCTACCGGGAGCTCCAGGACATCATCGCCATCCTCGGCATGGACGAGCTCTCCGACGAGGACAAGGTCATCGTGCAGCGCGCGCGCAAGATCGAGCGCTTCCTCTCGCAGCCGTTCCACGTCGCCGAGCAGTTCACCGGCATCCCCGGCAAGTACGTCCCGCTCGCCGACACCGTGCGCGGCTTCAAGGACCTCGTCGACGGCAAGTGCGACGAGCTGCCCGAACAGGCCTTCTTCATGGTCGGCGGCATCGAGGAGGCCGCCGAGCAGGGGCGGCAGCTCGCGGGCCGCGACGAAGCCGGCTGAGAGGGCTCCCGTGGCTGACGCACGCGTATTGCATGTCGAAGTCGTCACTCCGGACGGCCAGGTGTACGCGGAGGACGTCGCCATGGTCGTGCTGCCCGGCATCGACGGGGAGCTCGGCATCCTTGCGCGCCACCAGCCTCTGGTCACGCTCCTCGGCGTCGGCGAGACGCGCCTCCGCGCCCTCGACGGCACCTGGGCGTATGTCGCCACCGGCATCGGCTACGCCCAGGTCCTGTTCGACAAGGTCCTGGTCGTAGTCGACCACGGCGAGCTTGCGGGGAGGATCGACGTGAGCCGCGCGGAGGAGGCGCAGCAGCGCGCCCGCGAGCGCATGCAGGGGCGCCACGACCCGGGCGCGCAGGCCGAAGTCGACTACTTCCGCGCCGAGCAGGCGCTCAGGCGCGCCTCGAACCGGCTGCATGTGGCGGGGCGCTCCCGCTGAGCGGCGCCCTTCCGCGCCGGCACACGCTATACTTGTGACCGTCTGATGGACGGTCCGATCTCACACGAAGCGCGCCTGATGGTGCGCGGCGGGCGCCGTTTGGAGGGGACTGTCGTGCTCTCGGGCGCCAAGAACTCGGCGCTCAAGCTGCTCGCCGCCAGTCTCCTCACCGACGAGCCCTGCATCATCCGCCGCGTGCCGCGTATCACCGACGTCGCCACGATGGTGGCGATGCTGCGCGCCCTCGGCGCGGACGTCGAGGACGCCGGCGACGTCCTGCGCGTGCACGCCGGCGCCGCGCTGAGCGGCTGCGCACCCTACGAGCTCGTGCGCACCATGCGCGCCAGCATCATCGTCATGGGCCCCCTGGTGGCGCGTCTCGGCGAGGCCACCATCGCCATGCCCGGCGGCTGCAACATCGGGCCGCGGCGCATCGACTTTCACATCCGCGGTCTCGAGAAGCTCGGCGCGACCATCGAGATCGACCACGGTTTCATCAAGATACGCAGCGCTCAGCTCAGGGGGGCCATCGTCCCGCTCGACTACCCCAGCGTCGGCGCCACCGAGAACCTCCTCATGGCTGCCACGGCCGCAGACGGCGTGACGGTCATCGAGAACGCCGCACGAGAGCCCGAGATCGTCGATCTCTGCGATTTCTTGCGGGGTATGGGCGCCGTGATCGAGGGCGCCGGCACCCCCACCATCCGCATCGAGGGCGGTCACGCGCTGCACGGCGTGGACCACGAGGTCGTGGCGGACCGCATCGAGGCGGGCACGTATCTCATCATGGGCGTCGCATCGGGCGGAGAAGTCACCACGCTGGGCCTTGACCCCCTGCACCTCGAGCTCTTTCTCGGCAAACTGACGGGTATGGGCGTGGACGTACGGGTCGGCGACCGTTCGATCACCGTGCGCCGCGACGGTCCGCTCGCCCCCATCGATATCTCGACCCTGCCTCACCCCGGGTTCGCCACCGATCTGCAGGCGCAGACGATGGTGCTCCTCTCGCTGGCGAACGGCACGTCCATCGTCACCGAGAACGTGTTCGAGAACCGCTTCGTCGTGGTCGACGAGCTCAACCGGCTGGGCGCCGGCATCAGCACCAGCGGTCACCACGCCGTCGTGGAGGGGCCGCGCGCCCTGAGCGGCACGGTCGTGGAGGCGCCCGACCTGCGGGGGGGCGCCGCCCTGGTCACCGCAGGTCTGGTCGCCGACGGCGTCACGGAGGTCGGCGCCGTGCAGCACATCGAGCGCGGCTACGAAGACCTCGTCGGCAAGCTGACGGCACTCGGGGCGGACGTGATGCGCGTAGACGAGGGCCCGCGAACCGGCGAGGGGTCGCCGCCGTCTCTCAGCTCGTGCGACGATGAGGCGTTGCGCAGCGCCCCAGCGGGCGCCTGCGGCGGAGGAGCATGAGCGAGTATCGCGTGTACAGGAGCGGTGAGCCCGAGCCCGTCAGGGTGTCCGGCGCTGCGACGCCCGAGCCGTTGGCCGCGCCCCGCCGCGCGCAGCGCGGCGCCCGCCCGGAGCCGGCAGCGAACGGCACCGGGCTCCGCACCCTCGTCATGTGGGCGGCCGTCGCCGTTGCCGCCGCGGTCGCGGCCGGGCTGTTCTGGTTCTACGGCCGCGACATGCTGGGCAACTCACGCGCCGCCTTCGACCTCGCGAGGCTGTCGGGCAAGGTGCCCGGTTGGGTCGTCATCGGGATGCCTGTCGTCGCCTTCGCCGTCGCCTTCGCCGCGACCGCTTACCTTGCCTTCGGCCGGCACTTCGCTCTCAAGGCGCTCGTCGTCGCCGCCGTCCTGGTGACGGTCGCCGCCCCCAGCGTTGCCTTGGGCTGGGCGAACGGTACGGTCAGTGTCGTCGCGCATCGCAGCGCGGAGCAAGAGGTCGTCGTCGCCAAGACCGAGCAGGAGCTGCGCCCCGCGCTCCCGGGCGAGGCTATGAACATCCTGCTTATCGGCTCCGACAAGACCAAGATCCCCGGCGACACCGGGCGCTCCGACACGCAGATCCTCGTGCGCCTGGATCCCGAGACCAAGAGCATCTCCATGTTCTCGGTGCCGCGCGACCTGCGCGTGCTGATCCCCGATCACGGCTACGACAAGATGAACACGGCCTACTCCTACGGCGGCCCGCCGCTCGCCGTCAAGACCTTCACCGAGCTCACCGGTCTGCCCATCAACCACTTCGTCGAGGTCGATTTCGCCGGCTTTTGGCACGTGGTCAACATCCTCGGCGGCGTGTACATCCCCATCGATCATCGTTACTACGTGCCGGAGAGCGCTGACTACAAGTCCATCGACATCTCGCCGGGGTACCAGCTCATCCGCGGTCACGACGCGCTCGACTTCGTGAGGTACCGTCACGACCAGCTCGGTGACTTCACGCGCATGCAGCGCCAGCAGCTCTTTCTCAAGGAGATGCAGCGCCAGTCCACGCGCTGGAGCGGGGATTGGACCAAAGTCATCAGTCTCATCAAGGCCGTCACCAAAGAGACGACCTCCGACATCGACTCGCTCAAGCGTCTACAGCCGCTCGTCGAACTGATCTTCCAGGTCGACACCTCCAGGGTGAATACGGTGCACCTCGAGGGGGCCACGCCCATGCTCTACGGCATCTCCTACGTGGTCCCCACGCAGGCCGAGATCGACCAGGCGGTCGCCGAGTTCACGCAGCCTACCCAGGCGCCTGTGGTGGTCAAAGGACTGAAGCTGACCAAGAAGATGTACCCGGTCACCGTGTACAACGGCAGCGGGATCGGGGGCGTGTCTACGAACGCGGCGAACCAGCTGGCCGCGCTCGGCTACCGTGCCGAGGTCGGCGCCGACGTCCCCGAGTTCCCGGGCACGGTCACGGTCGTCTATGCGCCCAAGAGCCTGGCCGCCCCGGCTGAGCTCCTGGGTGAGATGTTCTGGCCCTCCGAAGTGCGCCTCGTCGATCGCGCCCCCGGAGTCGCCGACGGCATCAGCGTCTTCGTCACCTCATCGTTCGACGGCACGCTGGCCGTGCCACAGGAGGCCCAGGAGCCGCAGCAGACCCTGCAGAAGAACCAGAACTACGACGCCGCGGCGTGGAGTGACTTCGCCACCACGACGTCGCTGCATCTCGAGATGCCTACGGCGTGGTCGCCGGGATTCACCTACGACGAGTTCCGCGCCTACGGCATCAAGACCACGGAGGGCAAGCGCAGCGCGGCGGCCGTGGCCGTCGTTGCCACGCCGACGGGCGGCTACTGGAGCATCCAGACCATGCGCTGGATGGATCCTCCGGCGATCCAGCATCCCAACAGTACCCAGCTCATCGACGGTCAGAAGTACATGCTCTTCTTTCAGGCCGATCACCTTCACATGGTCGCTTGGAAGCGCAACGGCACGCTCTATTGGGTGCTCAACACGCTCGACAACGAGCTGACCAACGACCTCATGATG
>Ga0315286_10007982_pt1 | contig 10385 bp, 9 predicted proteins | sample YL17G10_0_MG_FD_205038 | JGI IMG/M metagenome (GOLD analysis project Ga0315286, IMG submission 205038) | Sediment microbial communities from Yellowstone Lake, YNP, Wyoming, USA - YL17G10_0 | ecosystem: Environmental > Aquatic > Freshwater > Lake > Sediment | place: USA: Wyoming | collected...
CCGTGAAGCGTGGTCCCTCCGGCCGGATCTACAAGCTGAACATTGTCGGATCGAAACAGACGATGGTCGTGGGCAAGGAATTGGAAATCCGGAAGTGGCTTTCAAAATCGCATTTGTATAGTTCGGCATTCGTCGTCAGGACGGAGCTGGATTCGGAAGGAAGACCCTCGAAGTTCATTCTGCTCGGGAGTGGATGGGGACATGGAGTCGGCTTGTGCCAGATCGGAGCGGCTGTCATGGCTACGAAAGGATACAAGGCTGAACAAATCGTCAAACACTATTTTCCCGGGGCGGAACTTGAAACCCTCTACTAACCAGTATTCATTGAACGGAGAACGACATGTCTGAACCAAAACCCGTCTATCGGAATCCATGGGCATGGGTGCCATCGCTCTATTTCGCCGAAGGGGTTCCGTACGTGATTGCTATGTCGGTTTCAGTGATCATGTACAAGAAAATGGGAATATCCAATGCTGACATTGCACTCTATACAAGTTGGCTGTATCTCCCGTGGGTGATCAAGCCGCTCTGGAGTCCGGTGGTTGATCTTCTCAAGACGAAGCGTTACTGGATTGTGGCGACACAGTTGGTCACCGGAGCGGCGCTCGCGTGTGTTGCACTGACGATTCCCTTGCCGTTTTTCTTTCAGGCCACCATCGCCGTTCTGTGGCTCATGGCGTTCAGTGGAGCGACCCACGATATTGCCGCCGATGGATTCTACATGCTTGCGTTGGACGAGGGAACGCAGGCGGCGTTTGTTGGAGTGCGAAGCACGTTCTACCGGATCGCCATGCTGACGGGACAGGGGGCCCTGGTGATCGTCGCCGGGTATTTCGAAAACCACGGGGGCACGCCATTCGCGTGGTCGGTCACGTTCTTCATCGTTGCTGCACTGTTCTTCACGTTGTTCCTCTATCATCGGTTCGTGCTGCCGTATCCAGCGGCGGATGCGCAGCAATCAAGCGGTGTGTCCTCGCATTTCTTTGCAGAGTTTGTGAAAACGTTCGGCAGCTTCTTTCGAAGGGAAGGAATTCTCATAACATTGGCATTTCTCCTTCTGTATCGAATTAATGAATCGCAGTTGATTAAACTCATCCAACCATTTCTTGTGGACTCAACAGCGAAAGGAGGGCTTGGCCTGTCGACCAGCCAGGTTGGCCTCGCATACGGCATATTCGGCGTCGTAGGCTTGATGGTTGGGGGGATTACCGGTGGCATCGCCATCGCAAGGAAGGGGCTCCGCTTCTGGCTCATCCCGATGATGTTGATCATTCACGTTCCCGATCTGGTGTACATTCTGTTGTCGCATACGCAACCCGACAATTTTCCTCTTGTCTGCGGGCTTGTCGGCATGGAACAGTTCACGTACGGGTTCGGTTTTTCGGCATACATGATGTATATGATCAAAGCCTCGGAAGGCGAGCACAAGACCGCTCATTTTGCCATCTGTACAGGAATCATGGCAATGGGGATGATGATTCCTGGTATGTTTGCGGGAAAGCTGCAGGAGATGCTGGGGTACAAAACATTTTTTTTCACCGTCTTGATCTCGTTGATCCCCGCATTGCTCGTCATCATGCGGCTCAACATCGATCCGGAGTTCGGCAAGAAGAAGGTTGCCGCCTGACAGGATTCATCCTATGTTGCGGATCACCTACTACGAAATCCTGAAGACGTTTCTCAAGAAACGGACCTATCTTGGGTTCGCCATCGTTCTCGTCGTTGTTCCGCTGGTAATCGTTGCGATGAAGCTGGAAGGAGGGAAGTTTATGGGTCTTGCGACCCGCTCGCTCCAGATGGACTTTGTTTTCACGGGGAATCCGTTCAACGGGTGGTTTGTCGCCCAATGGATCATGAACAGTCTTTGGGTGCACATCCCGCTGCTGATATCGTTTGTGGCGGGGGATCAGTTGGCGGGTGAAGCAACGGCGGGCACGTACAGATTGATTCTGATCCGTCCCGTTTCGCGCACGAGGATTTTCGTAGCCAAGTACTTCACAACGCTTCTCTATGTGTTTGTGTTTGTCCTCTTTTTTGGACTGCTCAGCGTAGGGCTCGCGCTTGCGTTGCTGGGAGGGGGCGACCTGGTGGTTCTGGGGCAAGGAATCCTCATCATTCCCGCATCCGAATTACCGTTTCGGTTCTGCCTCGCCTATGGTTTTTCCGTCTATACCATGATGACGATTGCCTCAATCGCGTTCTTCTTTTCATCGTTTGTAGAGAACGCCATCGGGCCCATCGTCGGGACGATGGGCGTCGTCATCGTCTTTACGCTGATAACCATCATACCCGTTGAGTTGTTTGCTGTAGTGCGAACATATCTGTTTACCTCGTATATGAACATTTGGCTCAAAGCATTTGCCGATCCCATTCCATGGAATGAAATCCGCGTCGGATTGATGTACCTCGGGGGAACATCTCTGTTGGCTATGATCGGAGCATGGGTTATATTCAATCGGAAGGATATTTTGTCATAATCAGTTTATCCGCTCATTCTCGAAGGAGGACACTTGAACATCAAACAGAGTCTACGCGAATTCCGTGGTGGCGTCAGGAGTTACCTCCTGACGTAAACGCGCATGATTTCCACGAAGCCACAGGTTTAGTGTCAGAACGTCCGCCAAGAAAGACGGCGGATAAAAAAGTCCCGACACCACCTTTGCATTAAGAAGCAAACCAATTTCTGTATCCTGCTCATTGATCCGCTCATTCTCGAAGGAGGACACTTGAACATCAAACAAAGTCTACGCGAATTCTGCGATGGCGTCAGGAGTTACCTCCTGACGTAAACGCGCATGATTTCCCCGAAGCCACAGGTTTGGTGTCAGGACCTAAGTCCCGACACCACCTTTGCATTAAGAAGCAAACCATTTTCCGTATCCTGCTCATTGATCCGCTCATTCTCGAAGGAGGACACTTGAACATCAAACAAAGTCTACGCGAATTCCGGGAAGGTTTCCACCCAACATTCTGGGTTGCCAACGGCATGGAGCTGTTCGAACGGCTTGCGTACTACGGCCAGCAAATCGTCTTCATGGTCTATATGCGCAATAAGCTGGGATTCACCGAGACGGAAGCAGGACAGCTTTCCGGTATGTTCGGCGGGGTCATTTACCTGCTCCCGATCTTGGGGGGAACGCTGGCCGACAAGTGGGGATTCCGTCGTGCATTCAATATCGCATTCTCCATTCTCGCTCTCGGCTATTTTCTTATCGGATCGGTCGGCATGACGGCATTCTCCGGCGTTTACAGCGGCCTGCCGCAATACTGGCTGATGATGGCCTTCCTGATGTTGACGGCTTTTGGCGGCTCGTTCATTAAGCCCTCCGTGCTCGGAACGGTCGCTGTGACGACGACGGAGAAATCGAAATCTCTCGGTTTCGCCATCTACTATTGGCTTGTCAATGCCGGTGCGATGATCGGGCCGACGATTGCCTATTTTGTCCGCGACAGTTTCGGCAACGAATATGTCTACATGGTATCGTCACTCAGCTGTCTGGCCATGCTGATCGTGAACATGATGCTCTACAAAGAAGTGAAGGGGAAAGACTCGGAGGTGGTGGAGTCGATCGGCAAGAAGATCACCAACCTCTTTGTCGTCTTGGCGAACTTCAAATTCATGATCTTCCTCCTGATCTATTCACTCTACTGGATCATCTTCTGGCAGGAATTCATCATCGTTCCCTACTATGTGGTCGATTACATCGATGCCAGCTATCCGTACGAGATTCTCCAATCGTGGGCGGGAGCGGGTGCGATCATACTGCTGCAGATCCCCATCAACCGGTTGACGAAGAATATTCCGTCACGCACCGCCATAGTGGTTGGCTTCGCAGTTTCCAGCTTAATCTGGATCATCATTGGCCTCTACCCAAGCGTACCGACCATTGCCGCGGGCATTGTCGCGTTTGCCATCGGAGAAATGATTCAGGCGCCTCGGTACTACGAATATATTTCCGAGATCGCCCCGCCGGGTCAGCAGGGGCTGTTCCAGGGCTATGCGTTTCTCCCGATTGCCATTGCACGGTTTGTAGGGGATCCGATCGGAGGATGGCTGTATCAGACATCGAAGGCACTGGGAAAGCCGCAGTATGTCTGGTTTGCCTTGATCGGCATCGGCGTCCTTGGCACAGTTCTGATGTTGATCTACAACTACTTTGTCGGTCGGCACGAAGCGCGCACAGCTTGACGCGGGGCATGTCATGAAAATGTGGATTGGTTTGGCGGTCATTGTTTCGGTTTGGATTTCCGCAGATTCTCAGAATCTCCCGAATGGTGATGAGATTCTCGCAAAGATCGAAGAGAGAACCGCGGGGATCCAGGACTTTGAGGTGACAGTGGAAGCCGATATCAATGTCGAGCGGGTGCGGATACCGCGAACGAGTGCCACGATGTACTTCAAGAAGCCCGACAAGGTTCATTTCTCATCGACAAGTATTACGCTCCTTCCGCGGGATGGCATGGCGTTGAGTGCTTCTCTCTTCAGACAACGGTACAACGCTGCGTTGTTGGGTGAAGAGGACATTGAAGGGAAAAAGGTGCTCAAATTGCAACTGAGTGCGAAGGATCCGGGCATCCGCCTGCGCGAGCTGATTCTCTGGGTAGATCAAGCCATGTGGACGATTACGAGGATGCAGACGGTTCCGTACGAAGGACGGACGCTCACGGTGGATTTCGTGTATGCTCTTGTGGCGGGAAAACACTTGCTCCCGGCTTCCATGAAAGCAACCTTCGGCTTGCTGGGCGAGCAGCCTGCCAAAGCCAAACAGAACATCGCCCCCGACGCATCCATCCCCATGGAGGCGATGCAGCCTCAGATACCCCGGTCGGGCACAGTGACGATTACCTACTCGGACTACAAGATCAATATCGGTCTCCCGGACGAGATGTTCGGGAAGAGCGAAGAACGATAGGATCTCCTGGAGCTTCACTGGCCGATGTTCTTTTGCGCCAAAGGACGTCTAACTTCGACGAACGCCGTCGAGCACACTTGTGCGCCGTCTTCTTTGGCGCATCCCGTCAGCCTCATCAGTTCAATGTGGCGGGTTGGTGCCTGAGGCGGAGGATAAGGTGTTCGGTGAGGCAACCCAACCGCCTCGGTGTGGCATTTTGAATTTGAGAAGCATGCGGGGCGACCCGTACCATCCTCATCAGCCAACCCTGTGCCCCAATACAGTATGATCGAGTAATTGAAGAACGCATATGAGCAAACCTGAGCTTGAAGCTACCGTCGGCATGAAATTCCTGTTTGAAGACCAGGAACGTCTCTCCGCAATAGTCCGACCACCGCCCGATGGCGCGGAATGGTACGCCGCCCGACTGGCGATTGCGCGTCTGTCCCTCGTCAGCGGCTTCGATGAACTGCTATGCCTCGACCAGCTTCCTATTCACCACTACTGGTACCAGATAGAAACGGTCAAGAAAGTCCTCAAATACTTCGGAGGAAGAGCCCTGCTTGCCGACGAAGTCGGCTTGGGGAAGACAATCGAGGCGGGAATTCTCCTCAAAGAGTATCTCGTGCGCGGACTTGTCCGGCGGACGCTCATCCTTACCCCGCCATCGCTCGTGTCGCAGTGGCAGGAAGAATTGGCAACCAAGTTTTTCATCAAAAGCGTAACAACCGATGAACTGGGGAATAGACAAGAAGCGCGGTTTTGGCAAAAACACAAGACGATCGTTGCTTCAATCAGTACCGCAAAATCGAAGAAATACTCCGAAGCCGTTGCGAAGGTCGAATGGGATATGGTTATTGTGGATGAAGCACATCACCTCAAGAACCGATCGTCGCAGAATTGGAAGCTTGTCAATAGCCTGAAGAAGAGGTTCATCCTGCTCCTTACGGCGACGCCGGTGCAAAACAATCTTGTGGAGCTCTACAACCTCTTAACCCTCTTGATGCCTGGAGTGTTGAAAACCGAGGCGCAATTCAAGCGCGAATACGTGGCTTCGGGCGATCCCACCATGCCGAAGAATCCCGATCGGCTAAGGTCGCTTCTTCGGGAAGTCATGGTGCGCAACATCAGAAGCGTGGTGGATGTAAAGCTCCCCAAACGCTTCGCCACCACCATTTCAGTCGAACCATCTGCCTCTGAACGAAGGCTGTATGAAGCGATAACGGCATTTATCAAAAACCACTTTCACGAAGAAAAGGGACTGGATCGATTGACGTTGCACACGCTTCTTCGAAAGGCCGGAAGCAGTCCGCCGGCGGCGGCGGAATCACTGGAGGGGTTACGAGAACGGATGGCGTATCCGGAGTTGGACGAGTTGGTAGAGCTTGCAGGCTCGGTTCAAGAGACCGAGAAAGGTAAACGGCTTCTCGAGATCGTCAACAAAGCGCAGGGTAAGGTTCTCATCTTCGGTCAGTATGCGAGGACGAATGCTTACGTCGCCACCCTGCTTGCCGGTGCGGGAATACGATATGCCGAATTCAATGGTTCGATGAATCAGGCGGAAAAGGATGAGGCCATTCGGCAGTTCAGGGAGGACGTCAACGTGCTTGTTTCGTCGGAATCGGGTGGCGAGGGGCGGAATCTGCAATTTTGCCAAACGATCGTGAATTTCGACTTGCCGTGGAATCCGATGCGCATCGAACAGCGAATCGGACGCATTCATCGCATCGGCCAGACAAAGGATATTTTCATCTTCAATTTCTGTATCAAAGGGAGCATCGAGGAAGAGATCCTCCATATCCTCAATGACAAGATCAACATGTTTGAGCTTGTGGTAGGAGAAATCGACAGCGTCCTCGGCAACTTGAGCGACGAAAAAGGCTTCGACGATATCGTGCTTCAGATTTGGCTTCGATCAACATCGGGGTCGGCGATGCGGGAGGAGTTTGATGCGCTGGCCGATTCGATGATCAAAGCGAAGGATGCATACCAAGAAACGAAGCATCTGGACGAAATGCTTTTCTCAGAAGATCTGGAGGTGTAGAGCGTGAATGATCCGATAGGAGAAGCTGTGGAAAAGATTCTCCTCCTGCACGACGCCGTCGTAGAGCGAACGGCGGACGGATTGCTGCGCATTCTGGCGCCCGCAACACTCGCTGCACATCTGGGCATCCCCGAAGAAGCACTGCTCCGATTCGATCCGGCAATGATCGAAGCCCCGACAGCGGACGGCAGCGAAGGAGCATACTTCGTTGCCTATGATTCGGAACTCCTAAAACGGATTGCGGCGCTTCTCAACGGGCGTGGTTTCTGCACTGAACGGCTCGTCAAAGGGGTCTATCTGAAGCAGGGAGGAGTGGCCGCGGCGGCCGAACAACGGTTCACAATCCTCAATGGGATCGGCAGAGCGAGGGGATTCCGCGAACAGACGATCTCCTACCTTTTGTTCAACTGCAAATTCACGGCATTTTCCGAGGAACGAAGGGAGGGCATCGTCCGATGTGCGGTAAACGAGTTTTCCGGCAATGCCGTTGATGATTTGATTACGCTTCTCACTTGGTCGAATTCCGAGCAGGCACCGAACGGACTCACAACCGAACGCAAGCCGCTAACCAGCTTATACGCCGCGCTCACGAAAAGTGCCCGACGATCCATCGAACAGGAATTATCCCACTATCACGAGACGTTGTTGCGGCGTCTCAGGCGGGACCTCGATCGGGTCGGCAATTACTACGCTTCACTGGCCTCAGAAATTGAACGCAAGATCGAACGCAAATCGCTAACAGGAAAAGAGAGGGAGGTCGAACTCCAGCGCCTGGAGGCCACGCACCAGGAGTTACGAAAAAAAGTTGCCGATCAGGCGGAACGATACAGCATAGAGGTCAAGACTGAATTCCTAAACGCGATGCGGCTGTATCTGAATGTTCTTGTTGTGACGTTCGAGGTCCGGCGAAGAGAGCACACGCGCGAACTTGACCTTATATGGAATCCGCTCAAGAAGGATTTTGAGGAGATCGCTTGCGAATATTGCGGTAGGGATCTCAGCAGTTTCACGCTCTGCGACGACCGGATGCATCTTGTGTGTGTGGATTGTAGTGTGTGCAGACACTGCCAAAAGAAGTCGTGTAGAAAGTGCCATCCGGATCGGTGTCCGAAATGCGGGAAGAAGCAGTGACCATCCTGCGGTCGGCGTCAGGCACTTCAGCATGGAATCCAAAACAGCCGATCAAGGACCAGTAAGCAAACCAGGACTTGATCCACCATCCCCATGGAAGGGATGCAGCGTCAGATACCCCGGTCGGGCACAGTGACAATAACCTACTCGGGCTACAAGATCAATATCGGTCTCCCGGATGAGATGTTCGGGAAGAGCGAAGAACGATAGGTTTTCGCAAACACCATCACAAAGAAAGCGGCTGAACAAAAAAAAAACGGCGAAGCAGATAGGGCTGATTTGACCCTGGGTGCTAGTCGCACTAGTGTGTTGAGGTACGCTGACTTAGCCCGTTCAAGGAAGTAGTTGCTTTAAAACCGCAATATCCGGATCTTTCCGTTGTTGCTTTTGTTTTGAAAGATGACCATTATTTATAGCCATTAGTGTAGAATCATCGCTAAGTCGTAATCGATTCCCTAGAAATGGAGAATGTCCATGAGCGAACCTACGACCCCCAAGAAGCTGACGGTGACTTTCAAGAAAGCACCAGATTACAAGATCTATCCTGCGACTGGGAGCTGGGGAGGGCCGACGCCGAACGGACAAATATTGATTAATTTCGTTGTCGATCATGCTGCGGTTCCCAGCTACACGACGCACGATGTGGGAGAAAGTGGGCAGTTCAATTTGGCAGTTCCAAGTGAGATCACTTCGTCTGGGGATTTGAATAAGGAAATCCTTTGCGGGGTGCTTCTCACCCCGGCAGATGCTCTGAGCATTGCAGCGTGGCTCAAAGCAAACGCTGAAAAATTGATGTCAAGGGGAGAATAACTATGGAGAACGAAGTTCGCCCAGCGTCTGGGTCCGATCTGCAAGTGGGATCCTCAGGCCGAGTGTTCCGCAAGAATATGGGTTCGACTGCGGGTGTTTCTGAAATTCAGATCACGGAAATTCCAAACGTTCCATCATCCCATCGCATACTACCTAAGGAACAGTTGAGCAGGTCATTCGATTCAGAAGTAATTGGCAATCAAGTGGTGAGCCGAAGATTGATGGCGACAATTCTCACGCCTGCGGGCGGGATTGAGAGCAAGGTGCTCAGAACCATAAACTATGAATACAGGATTGAAATCTTTGGGGACGAATTCATAGTTGCGCGCGACAGCGAGGGTGTCTTTCTTCACCACCCCAGATGGACATTAGCCGGCGAAGGAAACACTGTTGACGAGGCAAAACAAGATTTGCTTAAGACCGCTAGGGATCTCGCAGAACGATATGCAAGGGCAAGAGTTGATCAGCTAGATCCCGAATCGTTTGAATTTAGAGAGTATCTGATGAGCTTTCCGATCGTTTGATCACCTGATGCCCATCGAAAGAGAATCAATTCGCAAGAGTATTCAGGAGAAAGGCTTCAAACCCGATCCCGCCCGTACCAATCAAGATCACGATTACTATTTCCTTGAGCATGACGGAAAGTTGCTGGGCGGCATTTGGATTAGATTGTCCAGAGGCCACGGCTACAAAGAGTATTCGGAAAACTTGATAGGACGTCAAGCCAGGATATTAAAACTGACCTACCGTTTCCTATTCGATTTCTTTATCTGTAAGAATCTGAAACAAGATATGATCAAGGCATTGACCTCCTCAGGCAGGCTGCATCCGTAGTGCCAGCACGAGAGGCCTCGAAACTGCAATTGAATTCCATGACATCTCTGCAATTCTCGATGACTATGGTGCCAAATTACTGAACGGCATGTGGCGTGAAGAGCGCCACAGATTCCGTGGTGATATCATGTAACCGGATTACTCCATCAAGCGAGGCTCCGCATCAGTGAAAGTTGGTGCGGGGCCTTTTTGTTTTTCCGCCAGCCAGAAGGGCAGCGGGATGTTTAGGCAAACCTCCGTGGCGCCACGGAGCGAGCCTGCCCGCCGTGCGTCACCTCTTGGCGGGCGCCGGTTTGCCGTTTGTTAGCTGCCGTTGCGGTCCTGAGCAGGCTCACTTGACATCCTTGCCAATGCGTTCGAAGTCTTTGGACCAATAGACGTACAATAGCTTGCCCAGAACGTCCTCGTTGGGTACGAATCCAAAATACCTGCTGTCAAGACTGTTGTCACGCAAATCCCCGATCAAAAAGCACATGCCTTTTGGCACGACAACCGGGCCATACTGATCACCGTTTCCAGCACCGACTGGTCGGATGTAGCGATCTTGAAAATCCGGCCCTAGCCCAAGTTCGACAGTTGAAAACTATTTTTGCCAATTCTCTGGCTGAAATAGGCGAACGCAGAACGCACGGAGGGATTTGCATTCAGAAGTCCATGTAGTGCAAACCTACCCC
>Ga0315286_10007983_pt1 | contig 10385 bp, 8 predicted proteins | sample YL17G10_0_MG_FD_205038 | JGI IMG/M metagenome (GOLD analysis project Ga0315286, IMG submission 205038) | Sediment microbial communities from Yellowstone Lake, YNP, Wyoming, USA - YL17G10_0 | ecosystem: Environmental > Aquatic > Freshwater > Lake > Sediment | place: USA: Wyoming | collected...
CGTCGGACGATAGAGCTTTCCCCGATGCTTGACGGCGGCAGGGTAAGGCGATATCTTACCGCGCATGACAACGACTGTGTCCAGTAAAGGGCAAATCGTCCTGCCCGCCGAAATCCGCCAGCAAGACGGCGTAAAGCCCGGCCACAAGTTCGAGGTCGAGCGGATTGATTGCGGCGAATACCGGCTCAAACGAGTGCAGCGCCGCAGGAATGAGGGCTTGGTCAATTTGCTTTTGGCCTGTCCAGTCAAGGGCTGGTTCAAGCCATTGCCTTTTACCGAAACGACCGACGACATCAAGTTCCCAAACTTTGAATGACTTACCTCGTTGATGTGAACGTCGTCAGCGAGCCTACCAAGCCGGCCCCTGCTGCCAAGGTAGTGGGCTGGCTGGCCGCCCACGAACGGGATCTCGTAGTGGACTCCATCATTCTCGGTGAGCTGCGCATTGGTATTCTCAGACTTCCACCCGGTCGGAAGCGGACTCAACTTGAACGATGGTTTGCAGACGTGGTGGAGACGATTGTCTGCCTGCCCTGGGATGCCTCGGTCAGTCGTCGCTGGGCTGAACTGGTAGTGAAGTCGAGGCGTAAAGGGCACATTCTGCCCGTGCTGGACGGGATGATCGCTGCGACCGCTCTGGTGCATGGCCTGACGGTCGTCACGCGCAATATCCGGGATTTCCAGCAGGCCGGCGCAAAGGTTTTCGATCCCTTTGCTTGAAAGGGGAACGCTTGTCGCCCTGGAAATGCGGGCGACCGCCCTGGCACATTCGTAGAACTGAACCTTTCGTAGCGCGTTCATCCGCCTTCAAACTCAGAGGAGCGAACTTGCGTCTGAGCGTCTGACGATATAGCTTTTCCCCTAGGCTTGAGTGGAGTCAGTGTGCCGCCGTCGAACGGACGCCGGGAAAGGTCAGCGGCGCCTGGGTTTTCAAGGGCACACGGGTGCCCGTCAAGGCGCTGCTCGAGAACCTGGAAAATGGGGCGCGGGTGGATGATTTCCTCGAATGGTTCCCCGGCGTGACCCGCGAACAGGTGGAGGCGGTTCTGCGCCACGCCGAACGGAGTCTGGCTGCCGCCGGAAGCCTCGACGAACCCTCGCCGGCTCCCATGAAGATTCTCTTCGACCAGGGAACGCCGGCGCCCTTGCGCCACCTGCTGGCGGGTCACACGGTTTGCACCGCCTATCTGCCGAAGGTCACCGCTGCGGTCAACGCGCTCCGCTCCGGCGACTTCGTAGAACTGAAGTTCTCGTAGGACGTTCATTTGTGGGGTGGTCACTGATTTCCGATCACCGGTCGGTTTCCGTTCCCTCCCGCCTTCGCGGCGCGCCAGTGCGGCGCTGCGGCGCGACGGCGACTGCTTGCTCCTGTTGAGTCCGGTTCATTTGTTCTCGGACGGGAAGATGCGCTTCCAATCGTTCTTCATGCTGACCACCGTCCAGCCTTTGGCGGCGGCTTCATCGAGTCCCTTGTCGAGCTGGCCGATGTGCGACTGGCGGTCATAGGCCCATTCGCGCACGGCGTCGGTGTGACGGACCAGCAGGCAGAACCGGGCGCCGCTGCCGGCGGCAGTGTACTGGAGCATTTGCAGATCGCCGTCGGAGTTGCCGAAGGCAGCGATGGGCCGGCGGCCGATGTGTTGCTGGATACCGACGGGTTTGCCGGCCTTGTCGTCGATGAAGTTGATTTCCGGCAAGCGCACGAGGACGGGTTTCCCGTCGCGCAACTCGAACTTCGTCTTGATGCTGCTGCCGATGACCTGCTCGGGCGGGATGCCATAGACCCTTTCCGTCCACGGGCGCATGAACTCGATACCGCCGCCGGAGACGATGAAGGTCTTGAAGCCGTTCGCCCGCAGGTAGGCGAGCACTTCGAGCATGGGCTGATAAACCATCTCCGTGTAAGGCCGCTTGGTCACGGGATGCTTCGCGCTAAGGATCCAGTCCTTCACGATCTTCTCGAACTCCTCGGTGGTCATGCCTGCGTGGGTGGCCGTGAGGATTTGCATCAATTCCGGCTCGGTCACGGCGACCTTCTCCTCCTTGGGGGTGCTGAGGAGCTTCTTGAACGGATCCTTCTTCCTCCACTCCGGATGCTGCGGCGCGAGCGCCTTGACGCGGTCGAGCGCGAAGAACAATTGAACGGGGAGCGGTTGCTCGGCCCACAGCGTGCCGTCGTTGTCGAACGTGGCGATGCGCTCGGCGGGCGGGACGAAGTCGGGCGAACCGGAGTTCGTGACCTTCGCGACGAACTCAACAACGGACTGCTTGGCCTTGCCGTCGTTCCACGAAGGGAGCGGGTCCTGGGCTTGGGAGGTGGTGAGGCCCGCCAGGGTAATCGCCAGCAAGGCAAACGTGTCGCGGATGGGTTTCACAGTTTGGTTTTGGTTTGGGATGCAGGTGAATTCGCGGGCCGCCCACCGGGGTCGCCCGCGTGTTTCACAGGTGAAGCAGAGGAGTCATTTCCCACCCATCTCACGTTCGCCGGCTCATTGCCGCCCCATCGCGGCGTTGATCGCGTCCTCCGGCTTGACCAGATGATCCGCATTGTTCGGGTCGTCCTTGATCGAGAGCAGCACGCCCTTGACCTCGCCTTTGAACCCGTTGCCGACCGGACCATAGTCCGGCGACACCGGTGCGCCCGAATCCTCACCGACATCGCAGCCGTCGTCGGCGGAGAAGATCATCGCCTGCGTCATGGGAATGGTGCCTTCGCCGGCCGGTTTTCCGTCCACGAACAAGCTCACCTTGCCGCCCTTCCCGAGGCCGCCCCCGGCGTAGGCGAACTCCATGCGCACCTGGTGCTGGCCCGCGGGGAGTGCGCTCGTGGACTCGACGAAGAAATGCTTCACGCCGGCCACGTTGTAGCAATACTTGAGTTTGCCGTTCCTCGCGTAGAGGCTCCAGCCGCCGATGTTCGCGCCCTGGGCGACGATCACGCCCTCAGCGCCGGACGTCGGCACCTCGATTTCGGCGGTGACCGAGTGGGATTTGTTCTTGAGGTTCAGCACGCAGTTCTCGCTCAGGCGTCCCATGCCGCCGAAGAGGAGTTGGGTCTTGCCCCGGATCAACGTCGGCCGGCCGGCGGTGTCGGAATTCATTCGCTCAGCCACCCGGTCGTCCAGCGGGAGCACCTTGTAGCGCGTGGCCTCGATCAGGAACTGGCGCTGCAGTTCGTGGAGCTTTTCCGGCATCTGCTGGGCGAGATTGTTCGCCTGGCTCCAGTCCTTGTCGGAGTAGAGTTCCCAGACGTCGTCATCGAAGGCCACCGTCTTGGCGCCGATCAGCAGCCAGGGGGTCCGATGTTTCGTCACCGCGGTCCAGCCCCTGTGGTAGATGCCGCGGTTGCCGAAGATTTCGAAGTATTGCGTTTCATGCCGCTCGGCGGCCTTGGGGTCGTCGAAGGAGTAGCGCATGCTGACGCCTTCGATGGGGACCTGCTGGATGCCATTCACGAATTCGGGCTGCGGGAGGCCGGCCACGTCGAGAATGGTCGGCGCCACGTCGATGACGTGGGCGAACTGTGAGCGGATCTCGCCCTTCGCTTTGATGCCTTTCGGCCAGTGGACGACGGTGCCGTTGCGCGTCCCGCCCCAGTGGGAAGCGACCTGCTTGGTCCACTGATAGGGGGTGTCCAGGGCGTGCGCCCAGCCCACGGCGTAGTGATTGTAAGAGTCCGGTCCGCCGAGCTTGTCGAGCCGGGCCATGAGGAATTCGGGAGTCTCAAGGGCCGCCAGGCCGTTGAAGTTCGCCATCTCGTTGTAAGCTCCATTCAACGTACCCTCCGCCGAGGCGCCGTTGTCACCGACGATGTAGTAAATGAGCGTGTCATCGAGAAGGTTCAGCTTCTCGATCATGTCCACGATGCGGCCCACGTGATGGTCCGTGTACGACATGTATCCGGCGTACACCTCCATCTGGCGGCGCAGGACGGGCTTCAGCGCCTCCGGCATTTCATCCCACGACGGAATCTCCTTGGGACGCGCGGTGAGCTGGCAGTCCGCCGGGATGACCCCGAGCTTCTTCTGGCGGGCGAAGATTTCCTCGCGCAACCTGTCGTAGCCCTGGTCGAATTTGCCCTTGTACTTGTCGGCCCATTCCTTCGGCACGTGGTGCGGTGCGTGCGTGGCGCCGGGGGCGAAGTAGATGAAGAAGGGCTTGTCCGGCGTAAGCGCCTTCTGCTGTCCGATCCATTTGAGGGCCTTGTCGGTCATGTCCGACACGAGGTGATAGCCTTGCTCGGGTGTCTTCTTCAGCTCAACTGGCGTGGTCCCTTCGTAAAGGGTCGGGTACCACTGGTTGGCCTCGCCGCCGATGAAGCCATAGAAGTACTCGAAGCCGCCGCCGCCCGTCGGCCAGGAATCGAAGGGGCCGGACGGACTCGTCTGCCAGACCGGCACTTCGTGGCATTTGCCGAATTGCGCGGTGGAGTAGCCATTGAGGACGAGCGTGCGGGCGAGTGGGGACATGGAGTTGGGCAGCACCGAGCTGTAGCCAGGCGCGCCGCTGGCGATCTCCGTGATGTTACCCATGCCGGCGGAGTGGTGGTTGCGCCCGGTCAGCAACGCCTGGCGGGTCGGTGAGCAAAGGGCGGTGGTGTGGAAACGATTGTACTTCAGGCCGCCCGCCGCCAGTCTATCCAGGGTCGGCGTTGCGCAAGGACCGCCGAAGGCCGCGGAGGAACCGAACCCGGCGTCGTCAATCAGGACGACCAGGACGTTCGGGGCACCCTTGGGCGGGCGGAGTTGCTGGATGGGGGGAAACTTCGTGTCCGGGCTTTTCGCGTCGTAGGTGATCAAGCTTGGCCGTGACGTGTTCGGCATGGGAAGATGCGCTCGGTCCTTGAGCTCGGCGCTGGATGAGCCGGTTGTGCCGGGGGACTGCTGCCCATTGGCGGGCAGCGCGAAAGTTGTCCCCAGTGCGAGGCCGAGGGCGGCGAGTATGGTTGTTGTCTTCATGGCGTGTTGCTTTCCTGGTCGTTACTCAAACTAATGGTCTTCGGTGAGTTGCCACTGGAAGTCGAGCAGTCCTGAGAGGAGTTGAACGGCGGGTCGAGACAGACGAGGTCCAGCGAATCGTCTTTGCGATGGCGGAGGAGGATGTCAAAGTTGTCGCCCCGATAGAACATGCCCATGCGCAAAGGCTACAGAAGGGGGTAGCCGGATGCAATTGCCCTCGTGCTCCGGTTCGCTGCGCCGGAATTCTCCGGCAGTCCGTCCTCGGTCTCTCAAGTGCTGATCAGCCATTCCCCCCGGTCGGACGGGGAGGCAGACGCCAGATCGACCGCCGCCACGCAAAGGCCGGCGCACGCCCGCAGCCACGCCCTTCCACAAGTTGAACGCCTTCTCGAGCCGCTCCTGGTCCTCCGCCGTCACCTGGCCGTCCTGGGCCGTGACCCGCTCGACGGCCTCCTGCAGCCGGTTGATCGGACACGGCCTCAAGGTCCGGGCGCCGGGCGCGGCCGTCTTGGGGTTCTTCGCTTGGACGGGGTTCGCTTTTTGGCCAAGGCCGGTCTCCGGGCTTTGCGCGGTGATTTGGCCCGCGCGGAGGCAGCGCGAGCGCCCGGCGCAGGCGTGGACCCGGCGGTCCGGGTGTCCAGTTCGATCCCGAACACGGCGCCGAGCTCGCTCTCGGCTAGTTCAGGCCCCGCCGCCGGGGTCTTGCCCGCGAGGTCGGTGGCGGTCGCGGCCTGGGAGATCAACTCTTCGTGGTTGACGGACCGCAAGGTGAACAGCAGTTCCGGGCTGTGGTCCAGGCGAGCGCCCACGCCATACAGGACGGCGGCGACGTGTTTGCACATCGTGGCCCAATCCGGGCAGGAACACTTCAGCTTGATCTCCGCCGGCGCGGGGAAGAGGCCGGTCTCCTTGCGCGTGAGGATGCCCATGACCTGGTCGGAGAATCGCCCTTGCAGCAGTTCGACCAGCGACCCGATGCCGCCGGCGCATTCGTGGCAAAGCTTTTTCCACCTGGCCTTGGCCGCCGCGGCGATACTGATCTTGACCTGGTACAGCGCCGACCCGCTCACCGTCGCCTCGATCTCGCCGGGCCGGATGTCCAGGTGGACGACCGAACCGTTGCGGACATAGGTGCGGCCCCGCGGCAGGCGGTTCTCATAGTCCATGTAGGATTCGAGGTTCTCGCACCAGGCCTTGCCCCAAAAGGTGCGGGCGATGGTGCGGCCCTCGATCTGGACGGGCCGGATGACCTTGCCTTTCTTCGCCAGCTTGGCCATTTCACGTTGCGCTTTGTGGCGGCGCTCGGCCACCGACACGTAAGGTTTGAATCCGTAGGAGTACCAGCTCATGATGTGTGCGTTGGTTATGCCTCAGTGGCCCGGTGCAAATCAAGCGCCACGAAGCGCAGCAGTTCGTCGTTGTTCATCTCCGTCAGCAGCTTCTCGCCGCCGCCTTCGAGCAGTTCGACCGAAAGCGATTTCTTGTCTTCGATCACCTGGTCGATGCGCTCCTCAATGGTGCCACGGCAGACGAACTTGTGGACGAGCACGTTCTGTTTCTGGCCGATGCGGAACGCGCGGTCGGTGGCCTGGTTTTCCACCGCCGGATTCCACCAGCGGTCGAAGTGGATGACGTGCGCGGCCTGGGTCAGGTTCAAGCCCGCGCCGCCCGCCTTCACGGTCAACAGGAAGAACGGCGGACCCTCGTCGCGCTGGAAGGACTCGACCAGCTTGCGTCGCTGGGCCACGGCGGTGCCGCCGTGCAACACCAGGCCGGGCCGGCGGAAGAGGTCGCCCAGGAACGCCGCCAGCGGATCGGTGATCTCGCGGAATTGAGTGAACACGAGCGCCTTTTCCTGCCGCTCGGCAATCTCCTCGGCCAGTTCGCGCAGCCGGGCGAACTTGCCGCTGGCCTCGGGCGCGTAACCGCCGTCGCCGAGCCATTGCGAGGGGTGATTGCAGATCTGTTTGAAGCGCATGATGAACGCCAGCACCAAGCCTTTGCGCTGGATGCCGTCCGCGTTCCCGAGCGCCTCCGCCAGCTCCGAGACCGCCTTCTGATAGAGCGCGGCCTGGGCCTTGGTGAGCGAGCACCAGGCGCGCACCTCGGTCTTCTCCGGCAGGTCAGCGATGACGCGTTTGTCGGTCTTGAGCCGCCGCAGAATGTAGGGCTTCGTGAGGGCCCGGAGCGGACCGTAATCCGGCTGGCTGGCGTCGTCACGGGCGCGGATGAACTTCGAGAAGGCGCCGGCCGATCCGAGCAGGCCGGGGTTGAGGAAATCGAAAATGGACCACAGATCGCCCGCCCGGTTCTCGACCGGCGTGCCGGTGAGCGCGAATCGCGCGCTGGCCTTGAGTTCCTTGACCGCGCGGGCCTGGCGGGTGCCGGGGTTCTTGATCGCCTGGGCTTCATCCAGGATCGCCAGGTTCCACACGCGCTGCCGGAGCGCCTCCAGCCGCGCCAGCATTCCGTAGGTGGTGATCACCAGGTCGGCGCCGCGCCCGGCGGGCGAATTCAGCAACGCCAAGGGATCGTCCGGCTCGGAGGGATGAACGATCACAAAGGTCAACGCCGGCGTGAACCGCCCGATCTCCGCCCGCCAGTTGGCCAGCAGGGACGCGGGCACGATCAGGAGGTTGGGGAGGTGGGACGGTGGGGCGTCTGGACCCGGTAGGGACGCGTTCCACCGCGTCCCACTCTCAGCCGGGGAAGTCCGGGACGCAGTGGAATGCGTCCCTACCCTTTCACTCGGGGCACTCGCGGAATCGGTCTTGCGCTTGAGCAACAACGCCAGCACCTGGATCGTCTTACCCAACCCCATGTCGTCGGCCAGGCATCCGCCCAAGCCCAGCCGCGCGAGGAACCACAGCCAGTTCACCCCCACGGTCTGGTAAGGGCGCAGTTGAGCCTGCAAGCCCGGAATGGTGACTTCGGTGCCCAGCCGCGCAGGATCGCGCAACTCCGCCAACACCTCGTCCAGCCATTGACCCGGTTGAATGCCCGTCCACTCGCGCTCCTCTCCGAGCGCCGCGCCTGCTTCGGCCTCCCCTGCGCCCGGCTGGAACCCGGCGATCATCCGCATTCCGTCGAAGAAGCTGAGCCCATCCCGGCGTGCCAGGCGCTCGACCTTCTTCCAGTGGGCGAGTGCGTCCCGAAGCTTCTCCGGATCCACCTCGACCCATTGGCCGCGCACCAGCGCCAGGCCATCCGCCGCCTGCAACAACGACTGCCATTCCGCCTCGGTCAGCGGCTCGCCATCGAGGGTGGTCTCGACCGAGAAATCCAACAGCGTGTCGGCGCCCAGGCCCGCAGCCCGGTTCTGGCCCACCCGCACGCTCACGCGCGGTCGTGGCGGGCGACCGCCCTTCCACCAGTCCGGCAGCCGCACGATGACGCCCGCTTCCTCGCACACTGGGACGTCCTTGAGAAACCGGTAGGCCTCGGCGGGCGACCACGGCAGCGGCTTGAAGATGCGGCTGCTGTCCACCAGTTCGCGCACGAACCCGCTTTTCTCGGCCGCCTTCTGGACGGGCGACAGCAGGTTGAGCAGCGCCGGCTTGTTCCCGGCGCCGGCATATTCCTGGAGGGCGCGGCCCAGGGGCAGATGCTGCACGCGCGACTGGCTCGAGATCCGCGACGCATAACTGGCCAGGAAGGCGAACGGATGCGTCGGATGCCGTTTGTTCTCGGCCAGATGAAACGTGACGCGGCCCACCATCCGCCACAGCGGATGGCTCTCCTTCAACCATGGTCCCGCACCCTGCGGATGCCGGGCGATCTCGGCGCGCGCCCACTCGTCCAACCCGCCCCAGAACCGGGCCAGCACCTCCTCGCTCAGATACTCCCCACCGCGCATCGGCGGCGCGGTTTCGGCCAGCGCCAGGAGTTCGGCCTCGGACGGTGGCGGCACCGGAGCGATCTCGCGCGCCTGTTCCAGGCCCGGTGTGTGACAGAGTTGGGTGAGATAGCGCCGGGCCAGTTCGCGCCACCACGCCGCCGCGGGCGGCAAGGCCGTGTTCAGTTCTCGGGTGCCCAGGTGCAACAAACCGCGAGCCGGGGATTCCGCGAACGCCGACGCCACCCGCCGGCCGGTCTCGAGGTCCAGCCACGGCGAAGGCGGCGCCCCGTTCTCGACGAGCAACAGCCCGTGCGGCGTCAGGAACAGGTCCGACGGCGTTTCCATCACGTCCGGCATGGCCGCGATTGTGCCGGTCAACCGGGCGGCGATGCAAGCGCGCGCCCATCTGATGAGCGCAAAACCGGATGTGGCGGTGTCGAAACGGGTGTTGTCGGGCGCCGGTGGATCGCGGTAGGATGCCCGCGTTCCGGAAAATACGAATGACCTGACGACCACAACGACATCTTGATTTCGCGTTAGCTTCGGCTGCTGTCCACTACGAAACTAGCAATTTCACTTGGAAGACAGTCAACCTGACAGGGCTGATTCGCACGCGAGCGACTCGGCCCATGCCCACACTCCATTGGATTGGCAAGGAAGCGGTGGTGAATCATCACCACGCCGTCCCGTTTCATTTGCTGCGGGACGTGCCGGAGCTTTCGGTGGGCGACCCTGGCAGCGGCAACCTCATCGTGCAGGGTGACAACCTCGTCGCCCTCAAGGCGCTGCTGCCCCACTACGCCGGGCAGGTGAAGTGCATCTACATTGACCCGCCGTACAACACCGGTAACGAGGGCTGGGTTTACAACGACAACGTCAACAGTCCGCTCATCCGCGAATGGCTCGGCAAGGCCGTCGGCAAGGAGGCGGAAGACCTTTCCCGCCACGACAAGTGGCTCTGCATGATGTATCCGAGGCTGGCGCTCCTGCGACAGTTTCTGCGACCCGATGGAGTAATCTTCGTCAGCATTGACGACAACGAGCACGAACGCCTCAAGTTCCTGATGAACGAGGTCTTCGGGGCCGTCAATCACGTCGCAACTTTCATCTGGAAGCGTCGTACAACTCCTGACAGCCGAAATCTGAACGGCGTATCCGGGGATCATGAATACGTGATGTGCTACCAACGCACGCCAGGTTTCCGTGTGAAAGGCCAGGCCAAGGACCTGACCAAGTATTCCAACCCCGACAACGATCCTCGCGGCCCTTGGATGAGTGACAATTTGACCGGGCTGGCAAATCCGACCGAACGCCCGAACCTCCATTACGACATCATCCACCCCGTTACAGGAGAGCGCTACAAGCCTCACCCATCACGCGGATGGATCTATTGCAGGGACCGAATGGCTGAGCTGATCGCGGACAAGCGGATCCTGTGGCCCAAGAAGTCGGGAGGGCGGCCGCGCCTGAAAAGGTACATGTCGGATATGCTATCTGCCACGACCGGGTTCTCGACCGTCCTTGATGCGCCCGGCAATGTTGAAGCAACAAAGGAGCTGGGTGAAATCATGGGGCCGAAAGCCTTTGCG
>Ga0315286_10007988_pt1 | contig 10381 bp, 5 predicted proteins | sample YL17G10_0_MG_FD_205038 | JGI IMG/M metagenome (GOLD analysis project Ga0315286, IMG submission 205038) | Sediment microbial communities from Yellowstone Lake, YNP, Wyoming, USA - YL17G10_0 | ecosystem: Environmental > Aquatic > Freshwater > Lake > Sediment | place: USA: Wyoming | collected...
GTAAAGCTTCCAGTGGTGGTATATTCAGGATCGGGTACTCAGTTTCAACACTTGCTCTGCTCAACTGGAATACCAATATATCAGCTACCTACATTATCTCATCGGCCGGGAACCCGCATCTGAAGTACATCCCAGAGAGGAACGCCTTGTTGATGCTACGTGGTGACATTTCGGGTCTATACTGGGAGGTTTTAGCTTCAACAGCTCTGATGAGTTCTAATCTAGCTCTAGCTGCTAGTTGGACTACCGCTTCTTACGCGACTTTCGAGATAAAGGTAACTAGCACGCATATCGCAGACCCTGACATTATACCGAATTTCAGTTCAACCTATGGCGTTCAAATCTCATGCAACTATGATCAAGCTGATATCGCAACATGGTCTTGGAAAGGCACACTCCTGGAACTTTACGATGCTATCTTCACAATACAACAAGACACTTCTAGTGCTATCTACCCCTGTGAATTGAGTCTAGTAGCTGGAACACCTTCTGCTACGTTCTCAAAGTCTATCACAGAGGCGGGGGCTGCTCACAATGGGTGGGTAAAAGCATTCATCTCGCCGCCTCTTGCTGCTCAAACAATCAGTGGAACAATCGCCTTAGTAGCAGACTTCGCAGAGGGCAGTACAAACCAAAACATGTTCCCCATGCTTTACATCTACGTCTGGAAGGCGGACGACTCCGGACAAAGAGGCGACCTATTTGGGACCGCTGCCGCCCCGATTATCTCTACCTTAGAGGCGAACACCACACTCGGCAGTTTGCAGACATTTACATTCGCGTCATACACCCTTTCCAGTCTAGCGATATCAGCAGGAGACAGGATAGTTCTTGAACTCTCGTTCAACGACAACAACACCAAGACGTCTGCATATACACATGAAATCGGATTTAACGGGAACACATCAAGTGGCTATGAGAGCTATATTGAGTTCTCGGGCAATCTCACTTGGAATCCTATACCACAGTCTGTTACAGATACACTTGCGCTCGTGGAGGTAGTGACTAAGGGCACCTCTATAACTCTTAAAACAGCTACTGATGTAGTTGGGATGGTGGACTCAGTTTTAATAGGCAAAGGCTTAAGACCTACTGACGTTCTGACATTCTCTAGTGAGTTGATTACGGTCACTAAGAACATCAAACTCACTGATACTCTAATGAGCACTGATGTAGTCTATCGACATAAGACTGTCACTATGACTGATACATTAGCTGTTGCAGATACATTACTTAGAGGCAAGACAGTCGCGATTACTGATGCCTTAACAAGTGCTGATACTATCTACCGGCATAAGACGGTCACTATGACGGATGCACTAGCAAGTGTTGATAGTATCAATGTAGGCAAGAACCTTAAGCTTACGGATGTACTCGCCAGTACTGATGCTATCTACAGGGGTAAGGCAATAGTACTAACTGACTCATTGACCAGTACTGATAGCTTGCTGGGTAGCAAGAACCTCAAGCTCGCAGACGTGCTGGCCATTATTAGTGAGATAGTAACAGCTACTCCTCAAGGTGGGGGGGCTAAACAAGTAGCCGATGTACTGGCTCTAGTGGATGCCTTGATGGTTAGTAAGAGTCTCAAGCTCACAGATGTCCTAGCTCTTGCTGAGTTACTAGGAGTAAGTAAGAACCTCAAGCTCACTGATGCCTTAGGATTAGTTGACGCTGTGAAGACTGGTAAGAATCTACTTCTGGCTGATACTCTACACATGACAGATAATGTCTTGACACATCGGGGTATTAGAGTCACAGATGTAGACTCAATCTCAGATAACATACTAGCTCACAAGAACCTCAAAATCACTGATGGTAGCTTAATCACAGACGCTGTGCCTAAGATGGGTAAGAACCTAAAGCTAGCCGATGTCTTGGCCTTATTAGACGTGGTTACAGTTACCGGAGTGGGTCCCAATGCTGTAACAATCGCAGACACATTAAGTCTCTCAGAACTTATCTCTGTATCTAAGGCTTTAAGGGTCCTTGATACACTCACTCTTGTAGATGTAGTAACTGTCACTAAGCCAACTGCCTTTGATTACACCTTTGGACTCAGGGGCCTACTTGGTCAGCTCATTAAGTTGAGGTATGGACTTACTGTGAAAGCTACAGTCTTTTGGAATGATGAACCTAGAGAGGTACAAGCTTTTATACCGCTTGTCAAGGTTTATATGCCGAAGACTGCTGTGGATATAGTTGGCTTAGGGTACGGCAACGTGAAGATTGCCCATTCAATCACCATTGACATTAAGGCTAGAAGCAACCTGGCCGCCTTCAATGCAAAGGAGGAAGTACTTAGAGTCCTAGGGGCTAGCAGAATTGCGCCCTTCACAGGATATGACTTTATCGAGTTCAATGATGGAACTCAGCACGCAGGCTATAGTGGGTTCTATTGGTGGACGATCGAGGTCAAGGTTTGGCAAATCAGGAGACCGGTAAGCTAAGGAGTGAATAAGTATGGCAACAGGTGCATATGCAAATGTCAAGTGGGGGCTAGAAACCACCTTCGGGACAGCTGCAACAAATATCAACAAGAACTTTGGATACGCTGTGGAAATCACGGCTTTGGACTATGACAATAGTCCATCCATAAGACGTGGGCTTGGGAACAGAAATCTGCAGGCTATGGCGTTTGGAGAGTTTAAGGGTAGTATGTCGATGAAGTTCGACTTAGTAGATCCTTGGGTCTTCAGAATCATGACAGGCGGATATGTAAAATCAGGTGCAGGACCATTTGTCTATGCATTTGCAGAAGCAGATGTCTTGAGTTCGTTCACCACCACAGGTTACATCAAGAACATAGATGGGGGGGCTGACACGTTGAGGACATTTACTGGTTGTGTAGTTACTGACTACACGATCGATGTAGCGGTTGGGGATGAGCCTATCTCAATCAGCCTGAACATTGCATTTGCAAAAGCTGCAGATACAGCCGCAACTCAGGCTCTGCTTGTACCAACGAATGCGCCACTGATGTTCGCCCAGGCAGTTCTGAAGAAGGCTACAGTAGCTCAGACCTTCATTGAGAACTTCAGCATTAAGGGTGGACAGAACTCAGTCATGAAGGTGTATCTCGGCTCTAGGTTCCCTAAGAGAGCTCGGTTTGGGGACAGAGAGTATGAGTGCTCGACACTCCACTACTATCAGACACCATCTGTGTTGTTTGATGAGGCGTGGGGAGCTGCAGGCGGACCTATAGAAGCTGGTGCAGGACCTAAGAAAGCTTGGGAGCTACTCATAACTCCATCAGCGGGACAAACAGCAGATACAGTAACCATCAGTTTCACTGACGGATACGTCGTGAAAATGTCGCAACCGATGAAAGTCGGGGAAGATATCATGGAGGAAGCGACTATAGTTATGACGACCATGACTGTGTCGATTTCCTCGGCAACAACAGAAGTAGTCTGGTGAGTCAGATGTTCGAAAAGGAGAAGTCAGTAGACCTGAGCATGTTCGGGATTGAGCAACCAGTCATCGTAAAGCGATTGACTGCGGGGGAAAAGAAAAACCTAGACAATGCACTAGTCAAGGCCAATAATATCAAGATGCAGGGTTCTGAAGTCATCGGGGATCTAGCACCTGGAGATACAGCCTTGATAGCTGCAAAAACCTACTACAAGAGCGGTCCATTCACAGTCGGGGACCTAGATGCCCTTGACTGGGAGATAGTAGCTCTCATCGCAGCTACTGGTGATGAGCTGAACCGCCCTTTAGTACAACTGCAGGACAAAAGCAGCTCGTGAAGCTGCGGTTCGCCATAGAACACAAAACCAAAATCAGAGATCAGGAACAACAGGAGATGTATGCTAGGGCAATCCTCCTCAGGCGTATGACTACTAAGCAACTTGAGGATGATATGAGTGCCCCAGACCTAGATCTCCTGTTGTCTCTATATGATGTCCTAGAGAAAAGGGAGAACGACATGATAGCTTACGCAGTTAACAGAGCAATGGTTGGCGATAAACATGGCAAATAAGAAAGGCTCACTAGAGGTCAATATCAACATGACTAATGAAAAGCTGCTAAAAGACCTCAAGACCGTCGAAAAGCAAGCCAAAGCTCAAACTACTAGACTCAAGCAAGTCATGGCGCGTAAGGACAAACTAGAGAACGAGTTCATGGGTCGTAAGGAGATAGACAGGCGCGAGAAAGAGGAAAAGATAAGCAAGAAGCGCCGAGCAACCCACAAAGAGAATGTGGAAGAATACCATCGCCAAGGTATGACCTTTAAAGAAGGCCATGGACCAAGCATGAAGAATGCTATAGGGACCGCAAACTCGATCTTTAACCAAGGCCAAGCACTACTGGATAACCTAGCTAAGCAGACTGACTGGGATGAGAAAAAAGCTAGAGACCATGTACAAGCAGCATTCTCCACAACTGACTTGAAGGGACTCTCTTGGCATAAGTCGGCGTCTGCTAATCCAGCTGAACAAGTCGCTGGCTTCAACGAGAAGTACTCGGGCGGGATCGCTCAGATGCCTGCTCTAGTAAAGCATGCCGCAAAGATGGAGGATGCTAAGAATCCACTAGCCAGAGTAGATGAGAGTATAGCGAATACTGTGGATGCCATCAAGAACTTCAACAAGTCATTCATCACGTCTATCTATGACATCGAGGATGGGATTAGGGTCTTCGATAGGACAGTTATGGAGTTCTCCTTCGAGACTAAAGATGCTATGCATAAGACCCGAAAATACCTTAACTCTCTAGGTTTTGATGCAGAGATAGGCCCAGGAGGTGGTCTCCAGGTTCAAGCCGAAGCAAATAAAGACCCAGAGGCACAAAGAAGCTGGGCTAAGAAACTAGCTCTTAGTCTTGGGGTCCCAACCCAAGCCATATATGGTAGAAAGGAGAAAGTTGCTGGCCCAAAGCCGACCTTGAACGGTATGCCTATCATACCAGCACAAGTTGCTGAACTAGGCCGTGTAGGAACACTAGCTGCTGGTGGTAAGGAAGGCTTTGATATGGAGTCTAGAGCTGTGAAAGATCTCTTCCGCAGAACAGGCTTGAAAAAGGACTACAAGCGAGAGATCATGAGTTCAACTACCGATGAAGGCCTAAGTGAGTGGTTAGATAAGTCTGAAGAGAACGACCGGATGGTTAGACGACTTGGAAAGGCTCTTGGAGTAAAACCAGGAGAAGAGGAGAAGCCACCCACTTGGAAAGAAACTTACATGGCTGAGAATCCAATAAAAGGCTCTCTTAGGTTTACTAAGATGTTCGAGGGTGGAGGGATGGGCAAAGCTGAGGACATCTTTAAAGGCGGGATGGAGGGTGCTGTAGGGGCTTTTACTGGTGCTCGTGAGGGAGGAGCCGGTATAATGAAGTCTATGGGTGCTGGGGCTAAAGGTGGGATGTCTGGCGCTATGGGTGCTGCGGGGGGTCCTGCTGGTATCATAGTTATGGCCATCCAGAAGATAGGAGAAGTCATCCAAGAGGGAGTGGAAATCATGAAAAAGATCTGGGAGTTCATGGTCCAATCATCTCCTCAACTAAGAGCCACCATCAAGCTTATTATGAGGGGCCTTATGTTGTTCATGAGGCCATTCGGTGACCTTATCGCAATTGTCATGAGGCCTATGGCTAGGTGGCTTATCAGGCTAAACAGCGCGGCTATGAAGGCTGGCAAAGCTGCTGGCAAACCAGGTAGCCCCGAGTATCTACAAGCTTATATGAAATCTTGGAAAGAGGGGTTTATGGGTGGTGTGATAGAGAATGTTATGAAGCCTTTGTTCACTGTGATCAAGGAGTTACTTCCACCATTTATAGAGACCTTAGTTCCGATTCTGGTCGTTTTAGTTGCTGCGATTACACCAGCTATCATATCCGGCATTGTGATGAGTATCGGACAGATTTTCGCAGACTTCGGTAACTGGATGGCAGGGGGTCTCTTCAACATCGGTTACAATATCCTCTTGGGCATTGGTAAAGCTGTCCTCGCCCTTGGGGGAGCTATCAGTAGCACGATTGATGCGTTTGGAAGTGCGATGGGCTCTACTTGGGACTGGATCTGGGGGGGCATTGTAGATGCCTTCACAGGACTCTGGGACACCATTAAGAGGATACCAGAATTCTTCTGGAACATGCTCACTGGGGCTTTTGGGGGTCTATGGGAGAAAATCTCGGGCTTTGGTAAATGGCTCTGGGATACCATAACTGGAGCTTTCACAGGTGCTCTTAAGGGTATTGGAGGTGGGATTCAAAGTGCTAAGGACTGGCTAGGATTAGCTGAGGGAGGAATAGTCACAGGGCCTACTCATGCACTTATAGGAGAACATGGACCGGAGGCTGTAATCCCACTAAGTAAAGGTGGACTTGGTGGTACCTCTGTTACCCTTAACTGGAACCAAAGTGGCGCTATTTATGGAGTTGATGACTTGGAGAAAACAGTTCAGCATGCACTTGACCAATACTTTAGAAAGGCGGTGACTTCCAGATGACGAACTTCAGTGGAAAAATTTGGGTAGGCACTCTACCACTCTATCCTTGGCAAGCAGCTAACATGGAAACTACGGGTTATGACCTGGGGATTATTGAGAGGGTTGAATCAAGCAAAGAAGTGCAATTAGACCCATTTGAATATCCAGATACAGATGCTAGAGAACAAGAATATTTTGATGCAGCTGGGTCATCTAAGCACATTAGAATCAGTGGTAGCTTTGTAGCTGATACTTGGGCCCTTGTATTAGCTTGGAAGGAAACTCTCGAAGCTCTAGTTAACGGGTATACCTTTGATAATGCCATCAACTTATACCTTGGCATCTACATCAAGGACTTCTTCTCAGCAAGTCACCACCTGTGGTTAGAAAGGTTTGCGCCACCCTTACTTGAACTTGATGCTAATGGGATGCCAGGCTTAAATGTATACCCTAGACCTATTCAAGACAGCCATGATAATAAACCAGTTTGTATTACCCCGGAAAGTATCTCAATCCAAGTTACAGCTGGTGAGTCTCCAAACGCTACTTATGAACTGAGTGTAGTTGTAAGGTGGGAGGTTTAGGATGTATCACACATACTGGAACTATGCTAAGGAGATAAAATTCGTAGCTCCAACTACAGTTAACAATGAGGACGTCTTAGTAATCCTACCACAAACCTTCGACTATAGTTTCTGTAAATCAGATGGGTCAGATCTTAGGTTTTATGGGGCAGGTGGTGGTGGTACAGCCCTGCTTTGGCTTCGAGAAAATTGGAATCCAATAGGGGAGACATATATCTGGGTAAGAGTACCAACATTAGGTACTACATCAATTCAGGTAGAGTATGGTTATGCTAGTGCACCTGATACACAAGAATCATGGACTGGATATTTCTGTACTTTCTCTATTGAGGGTTACTCAGGTTGGACTCTAGATACAAGTTATGATAACTACTTCCTTATGGGCCATGCTACTCCTGGGACTACAGGGGGGAGTGATACCCATACCCATGCAGTAGGTACCTTGGCTATACCTAATAGCCCCGTGAACTACATAACTTTTACACCTGATGGGGTCTACACTAATCTCGTACCATTCGCTAGTAATTACCACTATCACTCTATAGTTGGTGATTTCGACTCAGGGAATACTAAACCACCATACTTCCCCCTGAGTCTGTTTAAGTATCTTCAAGGGAAAATACCTTTAACCTTACTAGTGGATAGCTACATGCTACTCACAGGATCACCACCACAATATTGGATGGAGGTATATCCCGGGTATTACATCAGGATTGGTACTGGTAGCAACACTTACCTTAATCATAGCCATACACATGCTGAGACAACTGTTGCTAATGTGACTATAACTGGTACAGGAGTTGTTCAAACAGTTAAGGGGGTCAACGCCCACTCTCACCCTGTGGCAGCTGTTAATGCAGCATCAGCCCCACCATCTTTAGACTTCATTGTTAAAATGTGTGGTCCGCCACCAAGTAATCGTGCATTTACAACAGCGGTTAAAGCAGTAATACCATTCTTGGGTTCTATCCCCCCTCTTGGGTGGTTGAGGTGGTCTGCTTTAGATGATAGGATACCAAGAGTAGGAACTACTTATGGTGTTACAGCAGGTAGTACTACTCATACTCATACAGCAAATACCACTGCAAAGAGCCCAGCAATGATGTATACCGATGCATCTGGGCTTAGTAAAGAGAGGATGAATGAGGGGGCTCACACAGTAACTGGTGTTACTGCAGCTGGGTCTAGTGTCCCACTTTATAAGACTATGCTCTTTGCTGCAAGAAAAGTTTCAGTCGCAATTCTAGGTTTCTTTGAGGTTATAGCTCCACCAACGGCTAACTTTAAAGGCGTTCCAAGGGTTGGTAATGGGCCAGACTTGGTGGTCAACTTCTATGACCAAAGTATTGGTACACCAACAGCTTGGGATTGGGACTATGGGGACGGTACGGCTCATGGGACTACCCAAAACCCACAACACACATACTCAGCGGCTAATCCAACCTTCTACACAGTAACACTCAAAGTGACTAACGCTTCAAGTAGTGCGACTATAATCAAACAAGCTTACATCTATCTTGCGCACCATCCACCAGTGTTATATATTGCTGTGACACCAGAGACAGGAGCAATCCCCCAATTAGTGAACTGCTCGGTCACTGACTCCTCCTACGGTCCCATCACTAACTATGATTGGGACTGGGGCGACAACACTACTCATGGCTCTGGTGCCACCCCCAGCCATACATATACTGTGGCTGGGGTCTACCAAATCATCTGTGTCGCTACTAATGCCTTTGGTGATGGTACCGCAACAACCATAGTCAACATAACCACAGGCACCCCTGAAGGGAGGCTCATCACTCTCAATGGTAAGGATATAACCACCTCTGTGATGAATGCGGGTATTCTACACACTTTAGGCACTGTGATTTCTACTGGTACTTTGTCACTGAATAAGAGGAGGTTTGATAAGCTCACTACGCTTAAGGAGGGCGACAAGGTTGAGGTCTACAAATACTACAACTCAGGATTCTACGCACCAGCCGCGACCCCTAAAGCTGTTATACCAGTAGCCAGAGATGCAGGAGCTGCGATTCTTTACAACAACAAAGTTTGGTATGCAGGTGGTTATCCTGGTGGACTTAAACACTACTCTTATGACATTGCAACTAATGCGTGGTCTGATACTCCTACCGACCTACCAGCAGCAAGGTGGGACTGTGCTGGTAAAGTAGTGGGGCAGTACTTCTACATTATTGGGGGCTCTAGTGATGGTAACACCTACACGACATTATACCGCTACGACCTAATCAATGGTGGAGCTTGGGTCACATTAAATCCCATGACCTACGGTAGAGCTAAATTCGCCTGTGCCGTATACAACAACAAAATCTATGTCTTCTGTAGCGCGTGGTTCTCTAGTCACAAGCATGTGGAGGTCTATGACATAGGTACAGGTAACTGGACTACACTCAATGACATACCAAATCTAACTGGTACTGGTGCTCCATACTTCCTCTCTGCTGTTACAGTAGGTGCCTACATCTACCTACTTCGTTACAGCTTTGGAGCCGGGTACCCTGATAACTTCTATCGGTATAATCCAGCCGATGATACATATCTAGCACTCCCTGACTTACTTCCTACAGCACCGAGTGGCTGGTTTGCTGGTGAACTGGAACTTGTGGCCAACGGGAATAAAATCTACCATATCAACGGAACCTATACTCCGGATGAACTCAAAGGCTACAGGACTAATAAAGTCTTCGAGTACGACATCGACACAAATGCATGGACCGAGGTCAGGCCTACAGTAGTAGGCCGAGGTGGACAATATGTTGCGAAAGTGGCTAAAGGAGATGGTGGGTTCTACTTGATAGCTGGTAGACCTGGTAATGGTGACCCAGAGAGCCCGAGTAGGTTTAACTGGAATGACCTGTACTATCCGTACATGACCCCAGCCTATGTTACACAACATCAGTTCTCTGGGTTCGTGAAATCTTATGAGACAACTAAGGGTACCTATGAAGTAGTACTTGAGGACCACTTAATCACCCTCACAAAGTACAACTTAAACACAGTCTATGGCTCTCCATCATATCCCATACTAGTTACTGATGTCTTCACAAAAATCATCGAGGATGAGTGCGGGATGTTAGCAGTGGTTGATTCCTCGACTGCAATACTACAAGGGTTCAAGTGTAAAAATAGACAAGCTTACGAAGCCTGCCAAACTCTCTGTGACTCTTTATACTGGCAGATGTACTATGATCCAAGAGACAACAAGGTACATGTGGGCCCTAGAGTACCAGCTAGTATAACACTTGACTTTAATACAGATGTAAATGTTGCTGGGACCCCTAAATGGAACAAGGACCTAGCCTCTTTGTACAATGATGTCACTGTCACAGGTAAAGTCATTGA
>Ga0315286_10007989_pt1 | contig 10380 bp, 6 predicted proteins | sample YL17G10_0_MG_FD_205038 | JGI IMG/M metagenome (GOLD analysis project Ga0315286, IMG submission 205038) | Sediment microbial communities from Yellowstone Lake, YNP, Wyoming, USA - YL17G10_0 | ecosystem: Environmental > Aquatic > Freshwater > Lake > Sediment | place: USA: Wyoming | collected...
TAGCCGCGTGTACTTCCTCAGTAGTTGGCAGCTCGATCTCGCCGATGGGTTCAAGAGTAGCCGGAGATGCCAGACGGAGGCGCCGTCGGACGCCTGGGGGAGTCTCAAGCGGGGTGACAATGGCCATGGAGGTTCCTCCTTTGATCGGTGGATATGATGAAATATACCCTGGTTTGTGACCTACGCTATCAAAACACACCAGCGCCTCTGTGTCAAGGTGTTGACCGGCTGTTTTGGATTCTTGAGACCTCCTCGTTTGATAATACGGACTGGTGGTGAAGCGCGCTCCTGGTGGCCACACGGTAATAGCAACCGGATAAGGAGGGTGAGATAAGGACAGATACGGTCATAATGGTAGTCTTCGCACTCCTTGCTGCAATTCTGCTCGTCTTGCCGTGGTTAGTTGGGTGTGGTGTCAAAGAGGGGATGGCACAGTTGGAAGCTACCATCTTTCCGAGTCCACGATGTACGGCATCCTGCGAAGGGAGGGGCTGGTGAAACGGCTGGAGGTGCAACTTGTGGTGGGGAAGGAATATCACGCCAAGACCACAGGGCCCCACCAGATGTGGGCCACCGATGCTTCCTATTTCCGCGTAGTAGGCTGGGGCTACTACTACCTGGTGACCGTTATGGACGGCCACTCTCGTTTCATTCTGACCTGGAAGCTGCAAAGGGACATGGCGGCCGACTCTCTCATCGAAGTGATCCCGGAAGCCGTTGATGCTACTGGCATGGCTGAGGTCCCTGTCGAGGATCGCACCAAACTACTCTCGGACAACGGGCCGGGATATGTCTCCATGGCCTTTCTCGGGACTACCTGCACCTGGTGGGCCTCCGGCACATCTTGGCTGCGCCCTTTCATCCCCAGACCAATGGGAAGCTGGAGCGCTACCAGCAGACCGTCAAGCAGGAGGTGAACCAGGTCCCCTATGAACTACCCAGCCAGTTGGAGAGGGCTATCGCCGGCTTCGTCGACTACTGCAACCTCCACCGCTACCACAAGGCACTGGGCAATGTGACGCCCGCTGATGTCCTGTATGGCAGAAGAGAGCAGATCCTACAGCGCAGAAAGGAGATGCAAGCGCAGACAATCCAACACCGAAGAGACTACAATCATGCCCTCAGGGAGCTGAGACGCCTCTCCTAACCATAATGTGTTCGGTTCCAAAGTGTCTCACTTTTGTTGATTGCCAACACATCGTGAAGGTGTCGGGGGCTGGAAGTTCCTCCGTGGCTTCTTTCAGATAACAAGTCGTCTTAGAGCGCCCACGCAGTTGGCGAGGATTCCATCTGGCACAAGAATCCCTCTTTTGGAGCAGGAACCTCAGGAGCGTGGACCGCTGACTAGTGCTTAGTTGCATAAGTTAGCGTGATAATCGAGATTCTTCTCCTTCTATAACGGAAGGATCAGAATGACGCCTATTTAGCTTGTCACCCTGAGCAAAGCGAAGGGTATCACGTTGGCAAACAATCTAACCCTTATTTCTGCAACTAAGCACTAGTGTAGTGTTGCTGAGAAGACTTAACAATAGAAGTGCCCGTGTCATTCCTGCGAAAGCAGGAATCCAGAAGCCATATACGGTGGATTCCGTGTCAAGCACGGAATGACATACTGTACAGTGATTACGGACACACTACACTGGAAGCCGGAGCCATAAGTTGCACAAATTGACGCATTGTTCAAGAGCGGACCGCGCCGGGTATCTGCACGGGCAGTGGGAGCCTACCTAGTGTCCAGTCTCATAAATGGGTTTAATCATCTGACAGCCTTTGCCAGGATTTGTTCCGCCGTCTTTGTCCATACAAAGGGTTTGGCTTCTTCGTTCCATCGGCTAAGGAAAGCCTTTATCGACCCGATTAGCGGGGCAACACTATCGAAGCTGCCCCTGCGGATGGCCTGATTGGTGAGTATACCAAACCAGATCTCCACCATATTCATCCAGGAGGCTCCCGCAGGAGTAAAGTGAAAGTGAAACCGCTTATGTCTCTTGAGCCACTTCTGGACATTCTCTTGTTTATGGGTACCGTAGTTATCTAAGATCAGATGCAACTCTTTCCTGGGTATCTCCTTATCCAACTGATTAAGGAACTCCAAGAACTCCTGATGACGATGTCTGTGATGACACTCCGCCATGACTTCCCCTGTAGCTATGTTTAACGCGGCGAATAGCGTGGTGGTGTCATTCCTTTTGTAGTCATGGGTATGGCGTTCTACCTGCCCCGGACGCAATTGCAGTAAGGGCTGTGTCCGGCTCAACGCCTGAATCTGGCTCTTCTCATCTACTACCCCCAGTACCAATGCCTGCTCCGGCGGATTAAGGTATAGCCCCACAATATCTACTACCTTCTCTTCTAACAGGGGATACTGACTGAACTTGAAGGTCTCCCCACGATGCGGCTTCAAGTCATGAGCTTGCCATATCCGGTGAACTGTGGAATGACCTACCCCCACCTGCTTGGCCAGCCGGCGGGCGCTCCAGTGAGTCATGCCCTCCGGTGGTGTCAAGGTAATGGCCACAATCTCGGCCATCTTATCTCGACCAATGGTACGGGGACGACCAGATTTGGGCTGGTCCCTCAGCCCCTCTATGCCGTATTCAGCATAGCGCTTCCGCCAAAGACAGATCGTCTGTACTGAGCCTAACCCTCTTTCCGAGATGGCCTTATTATTCAGACCTTCAGCGGCAGCCAATATGATGTCAGCCCTGCGGACTAATTTCTGCGGCGTAGCAGGGCTCCTTTTCCATTTGAGTAAGGTCTCTTTGTCTTCCTGGTTTAGTTCTAATTTTCCTGGCTACTCCTGCCATGCCTCTATTATGTCATGACAGGGAAGCCTATTCAAGCTATTTTAGGGACTAGCGACTAGGTGGCTACCGTGTCTTCTGGTAGGGGGCGATTCATGAATTGAACCTACTGTTGTCAATAGGAATACGGCGTGAGGGGGGATTGTGGGATTGTGTTTCAGGCGGTGGTGACCCCGTTCGCCCTTAGTCTGACCGCCAGGTTAGTGTACCGCTGCTGCACCTTGTTATTCTTAACCGCCATATAGATGGCGCGCTTGCTGCCCACCAACACCACCAGCTTCTTGCCTCTGGTTATGGCGGTGTATAGAAGATTGCGCTGTAACATGATATAATGCTGAGTCACGACAGGCACCACGACTGCCGGGTACTCGCTACCCTGCGACTTGTGGACAGAGATAGCGTAAGCTAGCACCAGTTCATCCAACTCCCTCCACTCGTAGTCCACTATTCTGTCTTCAAACCTTACCTGGAGGCTCTGTCCTTCGATATCAAACCCGGCTACCCGGCCAATGTCGCCGTTGAACACATCCTTGTCATAGTTGTTCTTGATCTGCATCACCTTGTCACCAGTGCGGAAGACTCTGCCCCCGCGGGCTATCTCCTGGCCAGCCGGATTGAGAAGGTTTTGAAGTTCAGCATTGAGGTTGGCGACGCCCACTATCCCCTTATGCATGGGGGTTATCACCTGGACATCATCCACGGGATTCAGTTGGAATGCCCGGGGCAATCGGGTGAAGCACAACTCCTTCACTAGCTCTAGCACCTTCTCCGGCTCATCCCTCTCAATGAAGTAGAAGTCGGCCGTCTCGTCCTTACCAGACTTTACTTCCGGAAACTGCCCCCTGTTCACGCGGTGCGCATTGACCACAATCAAACTTTCCTGCGCCTGACGGAAGATTTCACTGAGCCTCGTTGTCTCCACACAGCCTGAGGCAATGATATCCTTGAGCAGGTTCCCTGGCCCTACGGAAGGAAGCTGGTCCACATCCCCTACCAACACCAAGGTAGCCGTCCGGGCTATGGCTTTCAACAAGTGGTTCATGAGCAGGATGTCTATCATGGAGGCTTCGTCAACTATCACCAGGTCGGCGCTCAGCGGATTGTCCTCATTTCGTTTGAAGCCGCCCTGAGAGGGGCTGTACTCCAGCAGGCGATGGATAGTCTTGGCTTCACTGCCGGTGATCTCCGATAGTCTTTTGGCTGCCCTGCCTGTAGGCGAGGCCAGCACGATGCGCTGTCCACTCCGCCCCAATATCTTCAGAAGGCTGTTCACCAATGTAGTCTTGCCTGTCCCTGGCCCGCCGGTGATGACTAACACCTTACCGGCAATGGCCTTCTTGAGCGCTTCCTTCTGCATCTCGGCCAGCTTCAGGCCGGTGGCACGCTGTGCTCCTTCAATAGCCTTATCTACATCAATATGCAGTAGCTGCTTGGGCCAGTCCAACAGGATTCTCAGCCTCCTGGCCACATTTACCTCGGCAGTATGAAGTGGCGTGAGATACACCGCTTCCTGGTTCTGGCATATCTCAATCATCACCAGCCCCTGCTCTGAGAGGGAGGCCAGCGCCCTATCTAGCAGACCCCTATCTACTTCCAGAAGCGAGACGGCCTTTTCCATGAGCTCTTGGCAAGGATAATAAACATGACCATCTGATACCATTTCGTTGAGGAGATGAATGATGCCAGCCTCAGCTCTGATTTGAGAAGCAGGGTCGATGCCCATAGAGCGGGCGATTCTATCGGCTGTTTTGAAGCCAATGCCACTGATGTCCAGGGCCAGCCGGTAGGGATTTTCCTTGACCACCGATATAGCTTTGTCACCATAGGCTCTATATATCCTGGCGCTGTAGCCAGCACCTATGCCATGCCCCTGCAGGAAGATCATGATGTCCCTGATCTGCTTCTGTCCCTGCCACGCCACCACAATCCTTTCGGCCCTCACCGGGCCAATGCCATCCACTTCCTGAAGCCTCTGGACGCCATCATCAATCGCCTCGAGTGTCTCTATGCCGAATTTGGCCACCAGCCTCCCCGCTAGGTGAGGACCGATGCCCGGCACCAGACCTGAGCTGAGGTATCTTTCAATGCCCTTGATGGTAGAGGGCAGCACGGTGAGGCAACTTCCGACGCGAAACTGCCTCCCGAACTTGTGATCGACGATCCACTCCCCCCGGAGACGGAGCGTTTCACCCGGTGTAGGACAGGGGATGTTTCCCACTATGGTAGCCAGTTCGGTTCCCTTGCCCACCTGAAGCTTGGCGACGGTGAAGTTATTTTCCTCGTTGAAGTAGACTACCCGCTCCAGGACGCCTTCCAGGCTGGAATCTTCGGAGTCTCTTGTTTTGACGGTGCGCTTGGCCAATGTTTTTCTCCTGTGCCACTAATATACCAGAAGAGCGCCACCTTTCGGAAACAGCGGAGACACTGGGGGCAGAGCCCCCAGACCCCGCTACAGGTCATGGCAGGGCAAGGTACCTGACACTCATACGGAAGTGGGGAGGCTGTTCGAAAAGTTGATGGTCTAGCTTTGGGCCGGCCAAGAATTCAGCTTTGGACGCGTCAGTTTTCGGACAGGCTCAATCCAGTAGGGGTACGCAGACCGTAACCCTACGCTCAGCAAACGGAGTCGTAGGGTGAAGAGAACTGCCCCACCAGGGACAAGTGAAAAGACAGCAAAGTAGTCCGCTACAGCTTCCAGAAGCTTCTTAACTGCTGGAAGTCCATCATGCCACTTTCAGCAAAATTGTCCACCTCTATCCCCGTCTCCACCGCCGCCGCGACAGGGTTCAGCCCACCAAGGAGCACCATACCGGCCCGATTCTGGCCTACGGCAATCTGGCAAATAGGCTCGCTGATGTTGCCCAGGGCATAGACTCCGCCTATGCCCGCCTCCTTAAGTTTGGCTATGGTCTCTTCCACCAGCGGCCTGGAAGGCGCCAGTATCTCTCGGAAATTGCCCAGTATCCGCCCGGTTCCTGTCCTGGCAGCCTGGCCAACACTGGTCATCCTGGCACGTACATATTGCTCCGACGGGTCCAGGGATGTACCCCCGTAGTTGATTATGGCCGTAAAACGCCTGGGCTTCGAGTCACTGATTTCCAGCACTCCACCAAACCTGGATTCTATAGGGACTCCTGCTTTGAGCAGCACACCATTTATGGTTACGCCGCATACTGTAGCGAAGCCCACCTTGTCTATCGGTATGACTACACCACCCAACTTTTCTCCCTCAGGAGCGACGGCTACCAGGTCACTAACGCACAGACCGGCTTTGAATACCTCTCTCATGGCCACCAGGGCCCTTTCGTAGCTGACCTTGTCAAATATCGAGGTGTTGATGGCCACCTGGCCGGTTCGCTTGACTGGGTCGAAGGTGGTACTGAAGGCCAGCAACTCGAGCTTGTCCAGGATGAAACGGACCTGGTCTGGCGCCAGAGCCATCCGTAGCTCCTCACGACCCTTGGGCGTGATCATCCGGCCATCGCGCCCCAGCGGCTGAGTGTAGCCTCTCTCATCAGCTATCCTCAGGTGGTATCTTACGGCCCTCTCACTGAGAAATATACCGCGGTGCTCCAGTTCTCGGGCAAGGGTGATGGAGCCCAAAGGCTCAGAAGACTCGCTCAAAATCTTGAGGATGGAAAGGGTTTTCTTCTCTGTGTCCGAACCAGCGCTTTGGACCATCTTAACCTCTGCGATTTTCGATCATTATACCATCTTGCCGCAGAGGTCGAACACCAGACACAGTCTTGCCCCAGGCGGCACTCGGATTCAGAAACGCAGTATTGAAGATACTTCCCAAGCAGAAGGGAAAGCGCCAGCATGACTGTTACCCGCGCAATCTCAGGTATGTTGCTTCCAAATCCTCGAGCCAGAGTTTGGCTTCAGCGTCCGAAGGCATTCTCCAGTCCCCTCGAGGGGACAGACTTACGGAGCCAATCTTTGGTCCCTCGGGCAGGCATGTTCTTTTGAACTGGTTGGCGAAGAATCTCTCAACAAAACTCTTGAGCCATCTCCATAAATCGTCGAGCGTGTATTGGCCTTCAAATAGTCCCTGTTTTCTCACTTCGTTAGCCAGATAAAGAATCTTGCCTGGTCGCATTCCGAAGCGAATGAAAGGATAGAGATAGAAATCCGCAAGTTCAACTGGCCCGATAACCTCCTCGCTCTTCTGCGTTATCTGTCCCCTCTCCGGCCGCAGCAACTCAGGGGAGATCGGAGTCTCAAGGATATCGTACAGAACCCTTTGCGCTCCGGAGCCAGCCAACTCTTCATCTGCGACCCACCGTACAAGAAAGCGGACCAGTGTCTTGGGCACGGATGCATTGATATGGTAGTGCGAAAGGTGATCTCCTGCGAACGTGCACCATCCCAGAGCAATCTCAGTGAGGTCGCCCGTTCCCAGCGCAATGCTATTCAGCTCATTTGCCTTGTTGAAGAGGAATCCTGTTCGATAGCGAGCCTGCACGTTTTCAAAGACTGTGTCCTCCCGGCCATCGTGCCCAAGGTCTCTAAGGTGTGACCTGCATGTCCTGCTGATGTTCACCCTTTCAAAATGCACTTCTAATGCTTGGCACAGTCTCGTGGCATTGGCCCTTGTCCTTTGGGTGGTGCCGAAACCGGGAAGGCTGTAAGCATGAACATTCGTCCGTGGTAGCTTGAGGAAATCCATGGTCTTTGCTGCCACGAGGAGGGCCAGCGTAGAATCGAGCCCCCCGGAAACGCCCAGTACAAGGTGGGCCATGTTGGCCCCCGAAAGCTTCTTGGCCAGTGCTGCCACCTGCATGGAAAAGATGTCGCGACACCTTTCTGCCCTTCCAGCCGGCTCTGCCGGGACAAAGGGGTGTGGGTCAAGAGAGCGCCACAACCTGTCAGAGATCGTATCTCCGACCTCTGTTTCCACAAGCCTAAAGGTCTTCGATTGCCCGGAGCCATCCTGGAAACTGGTGCTGGCACGGCGATCATGTGCGAGGCGCTCAATGTCGATATCGGAGACCAGAAGCTGAGAATCTGGTGATAGGCGGTCTGATTCCCGGAGGATGGCCCCATTCTCTGCGATGATAGCGTGTCCACCGAAGACGACATCATTTGACGACTCCCCGATGCCCGACGACACATAACAATAGGCGGCTATGCATCTGCCGGACTCGGAGGATACCATCGTTGTACGCCAATCTGCCTTTCCAATCACCTCGTTGCTAGCCGAAAGGTTGAACAACACCGTTGCGCCTGCCAGCGCCTGGTACTCATGCGGCGAGAGTGGGACCCATAGATCTTCACAGATCTCCACCCCGACAATGGCTGAAGCGATCCCTCGTAGTCCAAAGAGAATGTCAGTGCCAAAGGGGACTTGTTGTCGTAGTAATTCGATGGTATCGGTCCGGGCATCTCTGCTGGAGGCAAACCATCGCTCTTCATAGAACTCTTTGTAAGCAGGCAAGAAAGTCTTAGGTATAACCCCGAGAACGCGCCCCGAGTTCAATACCACACCGCAGCTAAAGACCCTCTGCTCGACATCCAGTGGCATCCCCAGCATTACCACCATGGCACTCCCGTCGCTTTCGTCTAGAATGTGGCGCAGCCCTTCTTTTGCCTTCGACAGCAGTGCCTGATGTTGCACTAGATCTCCAATGGTGTAGCCGGTCATGGCCATCTCAGGAAAAGCCAGCACTTGTACGCTTTCATCCCTTGCTTTTCTCATAACATCTATAATGTTCCTAACATTGAAATCAACATCAGCCACCCGGAGCAGCGGAACTGCCACGCCGACACGAAGCAACCCAAGATCTCTGCTCAATTGCATCCCCTGACTCACTCGGTACTCCTTCCCAGGTGTCGGGTCTTCTGCCGATCTCTAAGCCGGTATCTGCATTACCCCACTTCAGTCCACAGCCAAGTTAGATTCCTGTTTCCCATAGCTGCGGTCATCGGGGTCAGAGAAGACCCCGATGATGAATCCCTTTCTGCTCCACCTTGCCTACATTTGCTGACCATAAGGGCACAGTCACCGTGCCCCTACAACCTACAAAATCGGCAGATATTTCTTCAGCTCATAATCCGTCACCTGAACGCGGTACTGGTCCCACTCCATCTTCTTGTTCGCCAGAAAAGCGTGGAAAACATGGTCACCGAGCGCCTTGCGGACCAGTTCGCTTTTCTCAGTGAGCTGGATAGCTTCTCCCAGGCTGCCGGGCAAAGTCCCTATTCCTCTCTTGTACCGCTCCGCCTCGCTCATCTCATACACATTTTCTTCTACAGGAGGTGGCGGTTCGTATCCCTTCTCGATCCCTTCCAGACCGGCGGCCAGCATTACGCTGAAGGTAAGGTAGGGGTTGCAGCCAGGATCGGGTGACCGGTACTCTATTCTGGTAGCGGTCTCTTTGCCCGGCTTGTACTCTGGGACTCTGATCAGGTCTGCCCGATTCCGCCGCGCCCAGGAGAGATACACCGGGGCCTCATAGCCGGGAACCAACCGTTTATAGGAATTCACCCACTGGCTGGTGACGCAGGTGATTTCGGGAGCATGTTTCAGCAGCCCAGCTATGTAGCACTTGGCCACCTTGGACAGGTGATAGGGATCCTTCAGATCGAAGAAAGCATTCCTGCCATTCTTGAACAACGATTGATGTACATGCATGCCACTGCCGTTGATGCCGAACACCGGCTTAGGCATGAAAGTAGCATACACCTCATGCTGCAGGGCGATCTGCTTGACTACCAGACGATAGGTCATGACACTGTCGGCCATGGTCAGTGCATCGGTGTACCTCATGTCTATCTCATGTTGGCTGGGGGCCACTTCATGATGGGAATACTCGACGCCAATACCCATCTCCTCCAGAGTGAGGACTGTCTCCCGTCTCAAATCAGTAGCTGCATCCAGCGGCGTCATATCAAAGTAACCACCCTGGTCCAGCGGCTCGGTGCCCTTCGAGTCCTTGAAGTAGAAGTACTCCAACTCCGGCCCCACATAGTAGGTGTAGCCCAGGTCGGCTGCCCGCTTCAGGTTCCTCTTCAGGACATATCTGGGGTCGCCTTCGAAGACTTCACCTCCCGGCTTCAAGATATCACAGAACATGCGGGCCACAGCCCGGTGCTCCTTGGGCCTCCAGGGCAGTAGCTGGAAAGTGTCTGGATCCGGCAGGGCCACCATATCGCTTTCGTCGATGCGGGCAAAGCCCTCGATAGAGGAACCATCAAAACCCATTCCCTCTTCCAGGGCCACTTCCAGCTCCTCCACAGTGATGGCAAAGCTCTTCAGCATGCCCAGGATATCCGGGAACCACATCCTGATGAACTTTACATCGTGCTCCTTGGCCACCTTGAGCACATATTCCTTGCTCTCCTTCCTGTCTTTGGACGCCATGTTTCCTCCTTTCCGTTTTTTCCTTATATAGCGTTATCGCCGGTCTCACCGGTACGGACCCGTACTGCGTTTTCGACAGGCAGGACGAATATCTTGCCATCGCCTCTCTCGCCTGTCCTGGCTCTCGTCATAATGACATTCAGCGCCTTACCCACTTCTTCATCCAGAACAACCACCTCAATCTTCACTTTAGGAAGTAGATCTACCCTGTAC
>Ga0315286_10007990_pt1 | contig 10379 bp, 11 predicted proteins | sample YL17G10_0_MG_FD_205038 | JGI IMG/M metagenome (GOLD analysis project Ga0315286, IMG submission 205038) | Sediment microbial communities from Yellowstone Lake, YNP, Wyoming, USA - YL17G10_0 | ecosystem: Environmental > Aquatic > Freshwater > Lake > Sediment | place: USA: Wyoming | collected...
GTTTACTCTCCCGGGAGGTGAGCGATGATACGGCATTGTGAATGGCGAGCTCCACCAGACTTCCCATCTTGAGTAAGTCCTCTTTCAATTCATTCAGTTCCTGATGAAAGTGCCTCTCCATGCTTCTTCCTTTCTTAACCGAATCTTCCGGTAATGTAATCTTCAGTCAATTTATTTTTTGGATTGGTGAAAATATTCGTTGTCAAGTCGTGCTCGATCAGTCTCCCCAGGTTCAAGAAAGCGGTATAATCAGAGACCCGGGCAGCCTGCTGCATATTATGGGTAACAATGAGGATACAGTAATCTGACTTTAAAACCTGGATGGTCTCTTCGATCTTGGCGGTGCCGGTTGGGTCAAGCGCAGAACAGGGTTCGTCCATGAGGATGACCTCCGGATCGAGGGCGAGTGCGCGGGCGATGCAGAGTCTCTGCTGCTGCCCTCCAGACAGTTCAAAGGCACTCTCTGGAAGTCTGTCCTTCACCTCGTCCCATAGGGCTGCCTGCCTCAGGCTTTGCTCCACAATGGAATCAAGCTGTTCCTTACCAGTGATACCGTGAATTCTCAGGCCGAAAGCCACATTTTCATAAATGCTCTTGGGAAAAGGATTCGGTTTTTGAAAGACCATCCCTATCCTTCTCCTCAACTCGACCACATCCACGCCAGGGCGGTAGATGTTCTCTCCGTTGAAGAGCACCTCACCTTCCACCTTGATCTGACTGGTAATTTCTCCTATTCGGTTCACGGCTTTGATAAGGGTGGACTTGCCACACCCGGAAGGACCAATAACTGCGGTTACTTTTTTATCTGGAATGGGGAGGGAAACATCGTGGAGTACCTTATGGTCTTCATAAGAGTAGGAGAGATTTTTTGTCTCCACCTTATAAGAGTTTTTCGTGAGAGGATCCATGGCGTTACCTTTTATGCCTCCTGCGGAAATAGATGCGGAGGGAGATTGCGCTTAAATTGAGGATAAAGGTCAGGGTGATCAGAATGAAAGCAGTTCCATACTGAATGGGGCGGGTTGCCTGTGCATCAATGGACTGGGTCGCCATGATAAAGAGGTGGTAGGAGAGTTCCATAAACTGGTCGAGGGGATTGATCATGGGGATGTTAAGATAAGGTATGGTAACAACTGGTAGTCTCGGCAGGAAATAGGCGCAGCCGGTAAAGAGGATCGGGGCAGTTTCACCTGCACCTCTCGAGACGCTTAAGATCGCACCGGTTAAAATCCCCGAGAGAGACTGAGGAAGGACTACCCTGCTGACCACCTGAAATTTTGTGGCACCGAGGGCATAAGCAGCTTCTCGATGGCTTAACGGCACTGCCCGGAGCGCCTCCTCGGTGGAGACAATCACCACCGGAAGAACTAAGACACCTAAAGTAGCTGCTGCCCAGAGCATGGCAGGCTGTCCGAAAAGGAGGCCGGTCTGTAACACCTTATCAATGTTTCTTCCTACAAAGAGGATGAAGAAACCAACACCGAAGAGACCAAAGACAATAGAGGGTACACCTGCCAGGTTATTTACCGCGGCACGGATGGTGCGGGCGAGAAACCCTGTACCCGCATACTCCACGAGATAGATGGCAGAGGCAACCCCTAAAGGTAGGGCGAAGATAATCATGAGTACCGTGACACAGATTGTCCCGAAGATGGCAGGAAAGATGCCTCCCTTGGTCATTCCATCCAGGGGTTCAGTAGTCAAGAATTCCCAGGTTATAAGCCCCTTTCCCTTCAGGAAGAGACTGCCTAGGATGAGTACTACGGCTATGAGGGAGATAATCGTAAAAAAGCGGCAAATGTTTTCAAAGATCACCCCCGCGAGTTTGCGGTTTTTCTTCATAATTTGAGCTTTGCCCTCATCCTATTGACGATGATCTCTGAAACCAGATTCAGGAAAAAGGTGAAGGTGAAAATGGTTGCCCCAACGAGAAAGAGCGCATAGTACTGGGCGCTTCCCTGAGCCACAGCCCCCAGTTCACCTGCAATGGTTGCAGTCATAGTTCTCACGCTGGAGAAGATATTGAGGGTAACGATTGCTGCATTCCCGGTTGCCATGAGAACAATCATAGTTTCACCAATTGCTCTGCCCATGCCGAGCAGGATGGCAGCAGTTATCCCTGAGATTCCAGCAGGGATCAGGACTCTCCATGTGGTTTCCCATTTGGTGGCGCCGAGGGCATAAGCAGCCTCTCTCAGGTCATCCGGGATAGCCCGGATAGTATCTTCGGTGATGGTAGCAATTACTGGGATGATAACGAGGGATACACCCAGTGCACCGACAAAGGCGTTAAGACGGAACGTGGTATGGAAGAGGTTCTGAATGATGGTCCCAAGCGATGAGAGGCACAGGAACCCTATGATGATTGTCGGGATACCCGCGAGAAGTTCAACCGCAGGCTTTATCAGTTCTCTCACCCTTCTGGAGGCAATCTCCGCCAAGTAGACCCCAGTCCCCAGTCCCAGGATGGTTGCAATGATGGTTGCAGGAATTGCCACGAGCAGGCTTCCCAGGACAAGCGGGATAAGAGAATACTTGCCCTGTTCTCCTACCGGCTGCCAGATATAGGCAAAGACCTCCTGCCCGGAAAAATCCACAATATGAGTGCCGATGAACTGTAAAGGTTTAATCTCTATGAATGCCTTGATTCCCGTCCTGAACAAGAAGACGAAGATAAGGGCGATGATGATAATCGAAGCAAGACCATTCAGAAAGAGAAATTTTTCAATGAAAAATTCTTGGACCTTCAGCTTGAGGCGATGGCGAGCCTTTGCCCTGAGAGGGGTATCTCTCAAGGAAAGGCTCGCCTCTTTCCTGGGAGGAGTGGTGGAAGGAAGTATTATTCTTTCATCACGTATGGTATGGTTTATTCCTCTTGTCGAAAGCATCTTATTTGCTTAACGGTACATAACCAATTTCTTCCACAATCGTCTGACCTTCTTTGCTAAGTATCCAGTTTAAATATTCCTGGACCTTGCCTGAAGGTTTTCCTATAGAATAGCAATAGAGGTAGCGGGCAACAGGGTATTCTGTTTTCCACACTGCTTCAAAATCAACAGTACCATCTTGTTTAAGAGGAGAGACACCCTTGGATGTATTATCTTTCTTGACTCTCAGGATCTTTAATTCTTTCATCTTGGCAAAGTAAGCCACGCCACCATATCCGATGCCCCAACTGTCTTTCGATACCGCCTCTGCTACCGCAGAAGTTCCCGGCATGTTCTGACAGTCAGGGGCATAATCTTTGTCTTGCATCACATGTTCTTTAAAGAAGACGTAGGTCCCGCTATTTGATTCTCTGCTGTATCGCATGATTCTATGGTCCGGCCCCCCGACCTCTTTCCAGTTGCTGATCTTTCCGGTATAGATTGCTCCGATCTGATTCATGGATAGTTCATTTACAGGATTCTGAGCGTTCACGATCACCGCCAAAGCATCCATGGCTACTTTATATTCAACCGGTGTAATGTTATTTGCCATCGCATCTTTTGTTTCCTTTGGCTTGATGGGACGGCTACAATTTGCCAGGGTGGTTGTGCCATTGATCAGGGCAGCGATACCGGTTCCCGAGCCACCGCCGGTAACCATGACAGTCACATCTTTATGAGCCTTCATGTAGGTCTCAGCCCACTTCTGCGCAAGTATTACCATGGTGTCCGAGCCTTTGACCGTGATGTGCTCAGCTGCCCTGGATGATCCGCACAACAGAAGAGTTGCACTGACCAGTAAGAGACTAATAAGTTTTTTCATGTCTTTTTTCCTCCCTTTGATCTAACGTGTGGCTCCAAGAAGATTAAGATAAACGATCCGACAAGGAATATGAAATTTGTTATCAATATAGTACGCATTCTCTTTACTCCCTTTTTGTGAATTTCATTTTCGCAATACCTTGTTACAGTTAGGTTACAGTTATGTGAAGAATTGATTACAATTATTTAGAACTCAATCTGGAACCTGGTCATGATGGCGTTCTCACTTCCAAAGTCTTGCTGTCCCTTGTTGTTAAGAATGTCATCATCGAACTTGGTATGGACATAGTTCAACTTCACCATGACCTTGGGGTTGAGGTACCAGTTTAACCCTACGGTATAGGCGCTTGCTTCATTGGTGTATTTCTTCGCATCAACGATGCCGTTCTTGAGGAAGTTCTCGTCCGCATCAAACCTGGAGTAACGGAATAAGAGCTCCCATGCCCCCATCCCGCCTTTGAAGGGGTCAAACTTGTTCTTTATGTTTGGTTTTGTATAGATCCCTTCCTTCCAGCCCTTCTCCTCGCCGGTGAGGAAGTACGAGGTAGTGATGTACCAGGCTTTAATGTCGTAGTCGTCCTTGATCGTGCTGTTCTGCCTCTGCATATCAGTAAATCTCTGGAGTACGTATTCGCCTTTGAGCGAGAATGGGCCATAGGTGTAGCCCAGTTCGCTTCCGTAACGGAGTCTGTCGCTCACAAAGAGTGAGTTACTCTTGCTGTCTTTCGCGGCAATCTTGAAAAACCCAGTGCGGGTTTCTGTTTTTGCCGTGTAGTCGTCAGGGAAGTTATCCTGGAAGCCGTAGGTCATCGCTCCTCCAATATGCAGGTTCTGCAGGAGGCTTCCTTCCTGCAAGAGGAAGGGGCTTAAAATTATTCGCGCGGCTATGTCCTTGTCATTATTGTTGTCGAGCTCCTTGCTTTCACCGTTCCCATTGAACCCGCCGATCCCATAGTTAATTCGATCATCAAACAGCGTACCGTAGATCATTGCACCAACGTCTCTCTTGGGTATGATATTGTTGACGAGAGACCTCTCCATCATGTCGATGTTCGTATCAGAAGTCAGTTCTTCCAGGCTGAAGGGCTCTTTGAACTGCCCCATCCTGAAGACCGCTTCAGGGAAGTACTTGGCTTCAAAATAAGCATCTTTAATACTGGGTGTCTTGCCTTCATCCCAGGATCCTTCGAACTTGAGATTGTAATATTTGTAGAGGGTGGCTTTGAGTCCAATGCGCATCAGCCTCGCCTGAAAGGTGTTCGTGTTCGGATGGTTATCATCTGTGTAGAACCGGGCATCCCCGAATAACTTGCCTTCAAAACCCAGGCTGAACTCTTTATCACCGGTCTCCAGCTTGAATCCGTCTTTGTAGACAGGTTTCAACTGCTTCTGCTGTTCCTTGTCAAACTGGGCTCGAATGTTGGTGTATTCCTCCTCAGTGAGGATCCCCTTCTGTTTCAAGAGATCGATGATCTCCAGATCGCCTGCCCATCCTCTCGTGACAGAGAAGATGAGAGAGAGCAGACCCGCAAGTACAAGTAATATCCATTTCTTTTTCATATAGTACATCCTCCTATTCATAGTTACTTTTGTTCGTGTCAATCATTCCATTGTTTCGTTCATAATCGTTGATCGCCACACACCATCTCCTTTCTCCTAAAAGTTTCATTTTCAAATCAGTGGCCAGTATAATTACAGTTTGTTACGAAGTGATGGCAGGGATGTGAATTTCTTGCGAAGGATGCTTATGACTCAGGCAACAGTGATTGTGCGGTCTGTGCTAAAGAAAAGATGATGGTTACCTTCGTTCCTTTCCCGGGCTCGCTTTCAATCAGAATTTCTCCACCCGCTTCCTCGATAACCCTTTTTGAAAAACTCAGGCCATGACCAAAACTTTGGAGAGACGTTGACGGTAGCTCTAACCCCTCCATGACCTCATCGAGACGGTCTCGATGAAACCCTATACCAGTATCAGAGACCGTGATCCGGAACTCCTCGTTTGCATCAAGAATTCCGTTCGTTTCTTTTTCTTTGCTGTTACCCCGCGCAACCTGGATGAGGACTTGTCCTCCTTTGCCCGTGTACTTGATCGCATTGTCAATGATGTTTTCAATGGCCCTGCCTAATCGCTGCATTTGGCCTGAAAGTGAGGCACTCGGACAGGAGAAAATCTGACAGGAGAGGAGAACGCCTTTCTCCGAAGCCAGAGGCTGGTAACGGGCAATGATATTCTCAATGATCTCACGGAGGTTGCTGGAATCGCTTTCAGTCTGGTTGAGACAATTCTCCTTGCTCACGCTCCAGAGCTGGGCCAGGAGTTTCTCAACGCTCTGGCGGGATTCCCGAACGGCATTTTGGATTTCTTCCCTGTTTTGGGGATTGAGTTTCTTTCTTCCGAGTATTTCAGTTAGTCCCTGGAAGGCAAGAAAAGAGTTCTTGAGATCATGGATGAGGTCTCGTATGTACAAATTTCTTTCTTCCTGACTGACAGTAAGTGAAGAGATTCCTGACTGGAGTCTCCGGTACTCCCGGTTCATTTGCAGCAGCTTCTCCACCCGCAGGAGGAGTTCCTGTATAGAAAAAGGTTTGGTGATATAGTCATCAGCTCCTAAATGCAGGCCCTGGATCCGATGATCCTCTTCACCGAGGGCGGAAAGGATAATGATGGGAATCTTTTGAATTTCTTTGTTATGCGACTTCCGGATGGCTCTGCAGATGTCCCATCCGTCCGGCTCAGGAATGAGGATATCGAGGATGATAAGGTCAGGTTTATACTGTATATGTTTTAATGCCTCTTCACCATCAAAAGCTGTGAGTATCTGGTACCCTTTTCCTTTTAAGTGAAAGGCTATTAATTCATTGAGAGCTGGTTCATCCTCGACGATTAAGATTGTCTCCCGCTCAGGACAATTGGGTGGTTCAAGAGTCATTGTTTTTATTTTCTCCTCTGTTCTCCATGGAACGGTCTCCCTTATGCTGCTCGACTGGAAGAGATGCGGGAGGTTATTTGTCTGACCTGCGATAACCTTTGACCCATAGGAGTTGAGCGTCTCAACCTTGCCGCCTTCCAACCGCCAAAGAAACCTATTACAGCGCAGGAGTAGCCGAACAGAAGAAGCAGCACTAATCGTCCTACCGTTGTTTCGAACAGCCAGGTAATCATGTCTACCCCTCTACACTCTGTCTCCACATATAGGGCATACACCGTTCTTCACAGGAATGCCTCCACAGCACTTGATCGGTTCTGCCATATCTGATTCTAATTTCTTCAGGCTTAGTTCGTTCACCACAAGCTTGTCCTTAATAACCACGATTGTTGTGTGTTGAGGAAATATCTGCAGATCAGAAAGCATGATTAACTATCCTCCTTTTTCTGATTTTCATCAGACAGATTCTTTTCCACGAGATCAAAGAAGAAATGCTGTTGGGGGTGGGGTTTTCGGCGGGTAAGCCAAACCACGATGCATAAGACTGCAAGAAGACTCAAGAAAGCAATAAGTGTCCGTATCATACTGTCCTTCCCTCCACACGGTGGGAAGGTGAGTAACGAATCGCCATAATCCGGACAAAGCTCAGAAAGAAGATGAGCATGATCATGAACCCGACCTTGAGATAATCAAGTTCCTTAAACCAGTAAGCCATAATCTCGGTTAATACTACGACCATGACGGTATCGACGATATACGTCACCAAGATCCTCCCTTCTTTGAAATAGAGCAAGGTAGTCTTGAAGACCTCAATCAGGGCAAGGAGCGTGAGCGAATCAAGAATCAGGACACGAATCACTTCCTTGACGTTCCCTGTAAACAAGAACCTCAGGTGATAAAACGTGGCTACCACCCCTCCTAACAATCCAAGGAAGATGGCTAAGAGGAGGCCGCAAAGGGCAATCCGGGACATGCCCTCAAAGATAAGAGATAGATCGATAGATAAAAAGCTGTCCAAAAGGTCTGTTTTTCTCATATATCTCCTTTCGTTGAGGAGATTTTCTCACGCTTTTGTTACAGAGGGATGTTGAGATTGTGACAGTTCAGTGAATTTTAATATGGATAAATAAGGAAAATGAGCAAATCGAGTCTCGTTATTTAGATGACGAGACAGTGCGAGATGATAAGTTTTATAAGCAGAAGAAAAGGTTTTTTAAATGGGAATGTTTATTCTTTGGGCAGAGTGAAGAAGAACGTTGACCCCTCATTGAGTTCGCTCTCGGCCCAGAGCTTGCCGCCGTGCTTTTCGACGATATTCTTCACGATGGAGAGGCCGAGGCCGGTTCCACCCATTTCCCGGGACCTCCCTTTGTCCACCCGGTAGAACCGCTCGAATATGCGGGGAAGGTGTTCGCTTGCTATCCCAATGCCGGTATCAGAGACTGAAACTTCAACCTCATTACCTTGACTCTGTGCAGAGAGGGTAACTGTACCACCCTCCCTGGTATACTTAATGGCATTGTCAACCAGATTGATGAGTGCCTGTTCAATGAGAGGTTCATCAGCCTGCACCTGTGGGAGATCACCGGGGATATCGAAGGTAAACTTGATTTCCTTCTTTTGTACCATTTTACTTACGATTGCAGCAACCCGGTCACACACCCGCTTGACGGAAACCGGCTGAAGAGATGGTGTGAAATCAGCAGATTCTATCCGGGAGAGACTCAGGAGATCTTCAACGATGAGGGAGAGTCTCTCCGCGTGTTTGTCAATCACGGAGAGGAATTCCCGCACCTGCAATGGATCCTGTATTCCCTCGTCAAGGAGCGTTTCGGTATACCCCTTAATAGCCGTGAGAGGGGTGCGAAGCTCGTGGGACACGTTGGCTACGAAATCTTTCCTTACCCTTTCCAACATGCTCAGTTTGGTTATGTCATGGAATACCGCTACTATCCCTCTCCGCCTATCTTCAAATTCAAAAGAGACAAGATTGACTTCGAGTTCCTTTGCCTCGGGGAGGAAAAGCGTAAACCTGATGGTTAGGGGGACGTGTTCTTTCAGAGCTTTGCTGACTGCTTCCTGCAACTCTGTTTTTCTCACCAGTTCCAAGGGTGTTTTTCCGAGGGCTGAATCTTTTATGGAGAAAATTCTTTCCAAGGACTTGTTGATAAGAATAACCTTTCCTTTTTCATCCGTTACCATTAATCCTTCGAGCATACCACTCAATATGGCCTGCAATTGCGACTTTTCCCGGCTTAACTTATTGATCTTTTCTTTCAGCTCAGCACTAAGAAAGTTGAGGGAATTTGCTAGTTCTTCAAGTTCATCAGAGGCCTGTTTCTTCGTTTTTACTGTCAGTTCACCTGAAGCCATCTTCCGTGCAGTCCGGGCCAGCTCACGGATAGGTTTGGAGATCCAGGCTGAGGTCAGGATGGTGAGCATGACAGCTCCAATGAGTGAAACGAGAGTAGCAAGGTAGATGAACTGGTAGGCCCTGGAGGTGGTTCGGTCTACCTCGCTGAGAGAGAGGGCAAGTCTCACTACACCGGAAGTTTTCCCGTTTATGCTCAGGGAGCTGGCAACGTAGAACATTGATGTAGAGAGAGTAGTACTGTAGCGGATGCTCTCGCCATTTCCTTTTTCGAGAGCCTGCCGGATTTCGGGGCGGTTTCTATGGTTTTCCAGAGAAGCGATATTCTTTGACAGAACATCAGAATCCCCCCATACCCTGCCTTGATGGTCAATGATAGTGATTCGGGCATGCAGGGATTTGCCAAATTCTTTAGCAGAGGCATCCACTGCCTTGGTTGCAATGCCACCAGGATATCCCTTCTCAATCACATTTTTGAGCAGGGCGACCTCTTTCTCCAGGCGTTCCCGGGTCTGCTCAATGAGGTACGACTTGAAGGTTGACAACAAGAAGAGATCAATGAAGACAAGGATAAGGGCAGTAGAGAGCAGGTAGAGGGAAATAAGTTTGAACTGAAAGGTGAACTTTTTCTTCACTTCAGGTTTCCCGGAAGCAGTATCCGATACCTCGTACAGTCTCGATAGAGTCCCCGGCTTTGCCGAGCTTTTCACGGAGGCGGCGGACATGGGTATCCACGGTCCGGGCATATCCTTCGTAACTGTACCCCCAGACATTGTTGAGGAGGGCATCCCGGGTCATTACCTTGCCCCGGTTTTCAATCAGTTGCAGAAGAAGCTTGAACTCCGTAGCTGTTAAGGATGTAAGCTCTTTCCCTGCCCAGGCTTTGAATCCCTCTTTGTCGATGGTGATGTCGCCTGCTTTGATGATTTTTTTCTCTTCTTTCGGGGAGGTCGTCCTTTTGAGTACTGCCTTTACCCGGAGAACAAGCTCCCGCACGCTGAATGGTTTGGTGATGTAGTCGTCTGCCCCGAGTTCCAGGCCGACAATCCGATCCACTTCTTCACCTTTTGCAGTCACCATGATGATGGGGATGCCTTGCGTTTTTGGACTCTGCCTGAGAAGTTTATAGAGTTCGGTCCCCTCAAGGTCGGGGAGAAGAAGATCGAGGAGAATGAGCGCAGGGATGGTATCTTTTGTTTTTTGTAGGGCTGCCGCGGCATCATGAACAGCAATAACCTTGAAGCCGGCTTTCGTCAGGTTATGAGCAATGAGGTTCGCAATATCTTTTTCGTCTTCAACAATCAGGATCAATTCTCCGGCCATGATGTTTTA
>Ga0315286_10007991_pt1 | contig 10379 bp, 13 predicted proteins | sample YL17G10_0_MG_FD_205038 | JGI IMG/M metagenome (GOLD analysis project Ga0315286, IMG submission 205038) | Sediment microbial communities from Yellowstone Lake, YNP, Wyoming, USA - YL17G10_0 | ecosystem: Environmental > Aquatic > Freshwater > Lake > Sediment | place: USA: Wyoming | collected...
TTCCGGCACCTGGGCGGCTTCGATGGACGCTCGAGCCTTTCGACTTGGCTTTACCGGATCGCTACCAACGAAGCGTTGATGCTGCTCCGGCGGCGGAAACACCCCTCCATTTCAATCGATGAGCCGCTCGAGACGGATACAGAGCTCGAAGAGCCGCTGCAGATTGTGGACTGGTGCTGTATGCCGGAAACCGAATTGATGTCGTCTGAGGCGCGAGCTTATATGGATAAAGCGGTTGAACAGCTTCAACCCGCTTTGCGGGCAGTCTTCCTGCTGCGAGATATCGAAGGTCTCTCGACAGAGGAAACCAGTCAGGTGCTTGACTTGAGTGAAGCCGCGGTGAAAACCCGCCTGTCACGGGCGCGCATGCGCTTGCGCGAGCTACTGTCTGGGTATTATGGAGAGCATATCGCTCGCCAGAGCCTGGCTCATAAAGAGGAGGCATAATGGACCATCCGAACTGCCAACACCTGTTGGGATCGCTCTCCGACTACATCGATGGTGAGTTGGGCAGCACCCTGTGCTCGGAAATCGAACATCACTTGCAAGACTGCGAAAATTGCCGCATCGTGGTCGACTCACTGCGCAAAACGGTTTATCTGTACAAGGTGACAGCCGGTAAGCCCGGTATGCCAACCGATGTGCGCGAGCGGCTATACAAGCGCCTTGATTTGAACGAATTCATCGAAAGAGACCGCTGAAATACCAGCCAGCAATCCGGTTGGGTAGGAGAAAATGTGTCAGAAAAATTACTAAACGATAGCATCCTGCAGCAGGTTCAGAGTGTATTCCATAAGCTCCAGGAACCTGTCAGAGTATTGTTTTTTGGAACGGAAAGCGGTTGTGAATATTGCGCAGACACTCGCCAGCTATTGGAGGAAGTCGTTGCCCTGTCGGATAAACTCAGCCTCAGCCTCTACGATCTTGAACAGGATGCCGAGATCGCCCGTCGCTACCGGGTGGATAAAGCCCCCGCCATTGTCATCACCGGCTGGGACGGCGAACAGGCGCTAGATTATGGGATGCGCTTTTATGGCATCCCCGCCGGGCACGAGTTCAGCGCGCTGATCCAGGCCTTGCTGCTGGTCTCGGAAGGCGATTCAGGTTTGCAACCGGAGACACGCCAGTTTTTGCACGCATTGACCCAACCGGTACACTTGCAGATCTTCTCTACCCCCACCTGACCCTACTGCCCACGAGCCGTGGTGCTCGCTTTGCAGATGGCGCTGGAAAGCCCGCTGGTCGAAGTAGAAGCGGTGGAAGCAATGGAGTTTCCTGAGCTTTCAGAGCGTTTCCAGGTCCGTGGGGTACCGCATACCACCATCAACCAGGGTGCCGGCACCGCGGTCGGGGCAATGCCAGAGGAAGATTTGCTGATCGAGATCGAACAGGCTCTGGCAGGTTGAGCCAGCGGATAATTTTTCTACCAGCTACAATATAAGGGTTCCAGAATGATCGAGCCGCCACAAACCAATCCAAAACGTGCTAAAGTAAAGTTGGCCGTACTGGGCATTGCAGGTCTCGGGCTGATGGTGCTGGGGGCAGTCTCGCTGGTTTACCTGGCTACCCCAAAAGCCGACCCGCTCATCCCGAAGAAAGATTGGGTCTCGGTGGTACCGGAAAGCATCGATTCCCCGGCTCCCGAATTGAATTTAACCGACCTCGATGGAAACCCCGTCTCGCTTTCCAAAACGATTGGGCAGGTGGTGCTGGTCAATAACTGGGCTTTCTGGTGTCCCCCTTGCCGGGCCGAGCTACCCGAGCTGCAGGCTTATTATGACGCACACCGCCAGCAGGGCTTTACAGTCATCGGGATCGAAGCCGGAGATGAGAAAGTGGATGTGGCTTACCATGCCAAGCTGTTCAAGCTGACTTACCCAATCTGGCTCGATCTCAGAACAGAATCATTAATGGCTGTCCAGAAATTCAATCTGCCCAACTCTTATGTGATCGATAAAAAAGGTAGAATGCGCCTGGCCTGGTATGGCGTGATCGACCGGGCAATGTTAGAGAAATATGTAACGCCGTTGTTAGAGGAGTAATGATGGATGCGAAAGTTACCTGGCAGGGTCGTTTGAGCTTCACTGGTAGCGCAGAAACAGGCTTTCAACTGCCTCTCGGAACAACGCCCGCGGTAGGCGGGGATAACGACGGCTTCCAACCCATGGAGCTTCTGGCAATCAGTCTGGCCGGCTGCACCGCCATGGATGTGATTTCAATTTTGCGAAAGAAAAGCCAGGCTGTGACCGCTTTCGATGTGCAGGTGCATGCCGGACGCCTCACAGAGCACCCCAAAGTTTTCTCCCAGGCGACCATTGAATATACAGTCTGCGGGCATAATATCGAAGAAGCGGCGCTCGTACGCGCCATTGAGCTATCCGCCACGCGCTACTGCCCGGTTCATGCAATGCTTAGCCAGGTATTTCCGATTCGGATGGAATATTCCATTTATGATGATTTGGGCGACGGACAGCGCAAGCTGGTCAAGAGCGGAGCCTATTCCCCTTCTAACGATCCGGTGATACCGGGTTAACAAGCTGCTTAGGTGCGACGCACTCGCCGAAGCGTAGCGGCGTGCGTTGCACCTGCCACCTTTCTGCCTGGCCCCACGGTTTGAAAACCAAAAAAACAGATCAATCAGCGGGAGCAATCTGGAACTGTTCATCAGAAGAGGCCTGGTCGTGGTCTGGCAGCAGAGTCTCCACATTGCGTAAAGTGGGGACTGTATAGCCGGAAAAGCCGATCACAGTGATAATCAGACCCGTAAACAGGATGATCAGCGACATTCCCGCTCCCGGACCAACCCCCACGATCGGACCAAAGATCGGCGCCAGGCTGCCCCCGGGCTGCATAGCCGGTTCCATCACTTTATCCGCCAGCGGACCCGCCACCAGCGTCGCCAATGGCATGCTCAGCCAGGCGATCAGCCTGCGTGTGGAAAATACCTTGCCTTGCACATCTGGAGCAACTTTAGACTGCCAGATAGTCTGGTTCGAGCCATTCAAAAAGGGGCTGATGAAAGATGACAGGAAACTGGCGCTTGTCCAGACCGGGATACCGCGCCCCAATCCCATTAGCGTTGCCCCGAGTATCCCCGACAGACCCCAGCCGGACAACACGCCATGTACCTTGCGCTTTGAGCCGCCCCAGGCGCTCAGCGCTGCCGCGCCCACCACGCCGCCGATCGCGCCGATCGAGTTGACCGTGCCCAGCGCCAGCTCGTTACTGCCGGTGCGCGCCAGGATCATCGGCGCGGTGAGTGTGTAGGCAATGGTGAAGAAAAAATTGCCCAACAGGAAGACGATCTGCAGCCCGAGCAGGCCGGGACGCTTCAGAATATAAGAAAAACCGAACACCGATTCCTTCCACAGGCTGCCACGGCTTTCCAATCCAATTTGTGAGACCGGTGGCTGAGGCACATGCACCGATAGCAGTGTCAGGGTCGCGATCAATAGCGTGACCAGGTCGATGGTCAGGATTCCGCCCAGACCAATAATGCCCAATAAAGCCCCCGCCAGGATCGGCGCCAGGATTTCTGGCCCGGTCTCGGACAAAGACATCAGGCCATTGGCACGCCCGTATTGCTCCTTGGGGAGCATGGTGGTGATAGCCGCCGAAAAAGCCGGCCATTGGAATGTCTGGAAAGTGCCCATGAAGGCGTTGGCCACATACAGATGCCAGATTTGCAAATGACCGGTTGAATAAAGCAGCAGAAGGGAGATGGTAGCGATACCTGAAGCCAGGTCGCTGAGCATCATCATCAACTTGCGGTTTGAGCGGTCAACCAGCGCGCCAGCCAGCGGGCTAAAGATTAGCATGGGGGTGACAAAGAAAAAAGCGACCAGAGCCAGCGCCGTGGCGCTTCCGGTCAGCTCATAAGCCCAAACTGTCAGGCCGAAGCCTGACATACTCGTGCCCAGCAACGAGAACATCTGGCCAATCCAGATGATCACGAAACTGCGCATCCCACGTTCAGGGGTTTTCACTCGATGAAGATCTCTACGTGTTCGCCGTCTTCCTCATCGAAGACATCGATGATCTTCCCCTCTGCGCCGGCATTGATGGCTTCCACCAGCTCATTGAAATCCACATCTGGGGCATACTTGGAGGCGATATTCAGCCCGGCGTCCACCAGACCCAGGGGTAGGTTGACAGTGGCTTTAGCCCTGCCGGTGACCATATCGGTCACACGCACTTTCAGCCAGCGCGCGCCTCCGTACGAGGCCTGTGCGACGGGCTTGCGCGAGACTGCCTTGCGGTTCTCACTCAAAGTCCCCAGCAGCTTGGCGCCCTCCTCAGCCGTAATCTTACCCTCATCGATCATCTTCAATATCTTCATGCGCTCTTCGTTGGTTGCCATTCTTCTTCATCTCCACAATTGATAAATTACATTCTCACATCTTCTGGCTGAAAACACAAGTGCGAAGAACCGCCGGCCTTTCAGGCTTCGACCTGCCAGGCGGATCTTCGCTCGCTCCGCTTGCCTGGAACGGCGCCCATGGTCAGTAGACCCGGGCTACTGACCATGGCTGCTAACCTATATAGATCTCGACCTTTTCGCCAGTCTCTTCCTCATCCACTATGATGTAAAGCGGGTTATCCGGGCTGGTCTTATCGCCGATCGCCAGGATCACTTCATCCCAGGCCTGCTCTTTCAGGTCTGGGATCCAGCGGCTGAAAGTCCGCAAAAACCAGACCGCTGGTCGCACCGGTAGCGGCAGGCTGAAGGCAATCTTCTCCGGCCTCTCACCGGGCGGCTGCTGGATACGCAAATGCAGCCAGGGTCCATTACGGCTGCCCCAGGCCAGGACGATCACCAGCAAGCCCAGGACGAAGGGTACCGAGGCGCACACGAACCAGAAACCGAGCCCTGAGGACTGCATCGCCAGGTACATGAATAAGCCGCCGAAGACGGTAATCGCCACCCCAATCCATACCGGCACCATCCACCAGCGTTTCCATTTCAAGGCATCCGCCGGCAGCGTGGTCGGGCTGGTCGCAGCAGCCGCAGGCGGTTCTGCGTCTGCAGGCTGTTCTGCGTGTGCAGGCTGTTCTGCAGCCGTGCTCTCTCCGCTGGGTGCGGGTTGAGAAGCCGTTATCCCTACCCGCTCAATGCTGGCAGGTTGGAGGCTGGTTGCGGCTCCACCTGGAAGCGGGATTTCGGCTTTACGCGGTAACTCTGCTTGACGCAATACTGCCGCTTGACGCAGTTCTTTTGCTTGACGCAGTATTTCCGCGTCGTTTAATGGCAGCCCTGCAGATTCTGCCGGGAAATCGACCTGGTCGCCAGCCTCACCCGCGACGTCTGCTGCGCTGAATGCCTGCAGCAGCCGCAGACCTTCCTCGGCCGTGATGCTGCCCTCATCAATCATCTCCAGGACGCGCAGCCGGGCGCTGCCGCTGTCACTGCTTACCGGTTCGCTGGGTTGTTCCATCTCAAATCTCTCTCTTTACTCTTTGCCTTCCAGGGCAGACAGCAGGCGGTCGGCTTCTTCCATGCTGATCTTTTTCTGCTCTAACATGCGCAGGATCATCAGCCGTTCTTCTTCCGAGACCGGCTCGGATGCCGCAGCGCTGGCGGCGGGTGAGCTGGATGGCGCCGAGGAGGCAGACAGGTCCACTTTTAAGGTGTGCCGTCCATGTCCCCAGGTATGGCGGGAGCGCGTCCACGCGCTGCGCTCGGCCGACTGGGCTTTCTGCTCGGCGCGGCGCTGGGTCGCTTCGAGTTTGCGCTCCAGCTTTTCCTGGGCGCGGCGCATTTTCTCCTGCGCCCGGGCGGTCTCGCGTTCGCTGACCTGCCGCGCCTGGTCGATAATCCGCTGGGTCTCGTCCGGAGACATGCCTGATCTACCCAGGCTCTCAGACAGATGCGACATCTGCTCGTTCATCTGGCGGGTGATCTCTTCCAACTGCGAGCCGATCTGGGCTTCCACCTGGTGGGCGATCTGCTGGCTGAAATCAGGCGGCGGTGCTCCGCCTTCCCAGCCCGTCTCCTCGCCCAGCAGCGCGATATCCCCACCGGCATGGATGGTCAGCGCGATCTCGCCGCTGCCCAACACAAAATCAACTTGCTCCTGTCGATAGTTGTTGGAATTCTCGGGCATGCGTACCTTGATCGACCTCCCGCTACTCGAGAGGCTGGCTTTCAGATCGGCCTCCTGGGGCAGCGAGCAGACCACATCGCCCTTGGCCTGGATCTGGTAGTCCGAGCCCATCATCACACCCAGTCGCAGACGGATGTCGCCGTTGGCGACAACCTTCAGGTTGCCTTCAACATCCTGCACATCCAGGTCACCCAGCACCTGCGCCAGCTCGCAATCGCCTTCCACTTCGCGCACCTCGGCGTCCCCCATTACCTGCCCCACTTTCAGATCGCCCGTGGCTTTTCTCACCGAAAAATCTCCCTGCACTCGCTCGATCTGGGCGCCGGCGATCTTGCGCAGCGCCAGGTCGCCCTGCACTGTGCCAATCTTAAGCGCCTCTTCGAGCAGCTTGATCTGCACATCGCCGTTGGCGCTATCGAGCTGTACCGTCGCGCCGTAGGGCAGGCGGATGTCGCAATCCCCGCGGCAGCTCAGGCGCACGCTGTCTTCCTGTTCCTGCACCTCCAGCTCTTGCGGGTCGGCCTGGATGGCCACCTGCGGCGCCTCCCAGCCCTTGATCTGCAGGTCGCCCAGCACTTCACCGATCAGTATCTCTGGGGCCAGGCTGGTGTTGATCATCTGTCGGCCCATCTTATACCTCCGCTTCTTTCAATAAGCGCATGGCTTCTTCGGCGCTGATCCGGCCGGCATCCAGGTCTTCCAGGATGCGCTGGCGCTCCTGTTCGGAAAGACCGGTTGGCTCGTCCGCGCCGCCCGGCTCGAAGCCCAGGGCGCGGATCACTTCGTGCAGCCGGTTGCGGATGGTCGGGTAAGACAATCCGATCTCCTCTTGCATGCGGGTGATCTTGCCCTCGCAGCGCACAAAGGTGATCATGAAGTTCAACTGTTCCGGGGTAAGCTGGCTGAAAGGGCCGCTGCCGAAGCGTCCCTCGAGGGTAGTATCACAATCGCGGCAGTAAATGCGGGTCACAGTCAGCTCGCCGCCGCACAGCGGGCAACGGGTGGGGATAGCGTTCATGCGGGTCTACCTCTTCTCATTTCAATTCGACTTACTGGCTATTATAGTCCTGATTTTCAAAATGTCAAGATTATATTCAATAATATTCAAGTAATGTTTGAATATTATTGAAGTGTGGCGGGAATATTGTCGCTCCTATCGCCAAGAATGATTTCTCCCTGTTAACAAAGGCTTCACTTCAATGTATTTCCGGTCGTGCAAGATGCCCCCAAACTAGCCGGCGATTAATCCCAAGAATGTCAAAATTCTCCAATTTCATCCAGCCCTAAGCATAGAAATCAAGCTCCGGGTGTACAATAAAACCGTTCAGCCGCGCTATTTTAGCGCTGCATAGGAGGTTTTATCGTATGTCTGACTATATCGAAACCATCATCATCGGCGGCGGGCAGGCCGGGCTGGCTGTCAGCTACTACCTCAGCCAGCTGGGCCGGGAGCACCTCGTTCTGGAGCAGGCCGCACAGGCTGGCAATACCTGGCGCAACCAGCGCTGGGACTCCTTTACTTTCGTGACGCCCAACTGGATGATCCGCCTGCCCGGGGCTGAATACCGGGGCGACGACCCGGATGGCTACCTGCCGCGTGACGAGATCGTCCGCTATTTCGAGCGCTACGTCGAGCACTTTCGCCTTCCGGTCCGCTATGGCGTGCGCGTAATAGCAGTGGAGCAAAGCCAGACCGGTTATCTGGTGCTGACCGGGCAGGGAGACTACCGGTCGTCCAATGTAGTTATCGCCACAGGTTTCTTTCAGTCACCCAGGCTGCCCTCTTTCAGTGCGAAACTGCCTGCCGGGGTCGCGCAGCTCCATACCAGCGCATACCGCAACCCGGCACAATTGCCGCCCGGCGCGGTGCTGGTGGTCGGGTCGGGGCAATCGGGCTGCCAGATCGCCGAGGAGCTGTACCTGAGCGGGCGCAAGGTATATTTATCCGTTGGCGGCACGGGCCGGGTGCCGCGCCGCTATCGTGGCAAGGATATCGTCTGGTGGATGATGAAGAGCAAAATGGGCGAGCGGACGGTCGACCAGCTGCCCTCGCCAAAGGATAAATATATTGAAAATCCACAAGCGACGGGCGTGCGCGGCGGGCATACCATCAATCTGCACCAGTTTGCACGCGATGGCATGGTTTTGTTGGGCCATCTGGTGGATGCACGGGACTGGAAGATCAGCCTGGCGCCGGACCTGAAGGAGAGCCTGGCAAAAAGCGACCAGTTCGAGAAGGACACGCTCCAGCAGATCGATGAGGTCATCGCTCAGAGCGGGCTAAATTTGCCGCAGGAGAGGCTGCCCGAGCTGCGAGATGGCTACGCGGCGGATATTATCTCCGAGCTGGACTTGAAAGCGGCCGGGATAGGCACTATCATCTGGGCGATGGGCTATCAATCCGATTACAGCCTGGTCAAATTACCGGTGGTCGATGAGGATGGGTATCCAATCCAGAAGCGCGGGGTCACGAACTATCCAGGGTTATATTTCATCGGCCTGCCCTGGCTGTATAAGCGTCAATCGAGCCTGCTATACGGCGTCGGTGAAGATGCAGAGCTGATTGCTTCGGCGATTACGGACAAGTAGCCTTGGCGGTTAAGAGAAAAATTGCCTGGAGAGGTAATTTTGTCTCTAATCATCTGCCAGCGGATGCCGGAAAGGCTGAATACCTTCCAAAACCTTCTTTTCTTCTTGTTGAGCGAAGTATAAATCCCGGCGTAGCTGCAGATTCATCCAGAAGGCGGGGCTGTTTCCGAAATAGCGGGCCAGTCTTAGCGCAGTATTGGGTGTCATGCCGCGCCGGCCATTGACCAGGTCATTGACGCGCTGGTAGGGAACGCGGATCGCGTTTGCTAGCTCCCGTTGGGTCAGGCCCATCGGATTAAGAAATTCTTCCAAAAGCATCTCGCCCGGATGGGTAGGCGTGCGGTCAGTTGGAATGCGAATCATAAGCGCCTTCCTATGAAACTAATGATAATCAACGATTTCAACCTGATCTGGACCAGAAACAGTCCACAAAAAACAAATCCGGTATTGGTCATTGATGCGAACACTATATTGGCCTGTGCGGTTTCCCGAAAACTCTTCCAGGCGGTTGCCGGGAGGAATCCGCAGTTCGTTGGTGGATTCAACAGAGTCAAGCTGATCCAGTTTTCGGGCAGCCGCTCGCCAGACAGTTTCAGGGCAGGTGTGTCTGGCTGCACGTGAATTGATACCGTTGAAGATATCTTCGGTACCCTCGGTTTTGAAATTCTGGATCACAGTAATATAATAACACGGATAGCATGCTATAGCAAGACACGTTTATACCTATACCGCAATTCGAAGGGCAGTGTATTGCTGTGATCCTGCGGTTAGATGATCGGATGATAAATCCCCGCTATGCCTAAAAAGGCTCCACCACCCACCTCCCGTACGCCACCACCACCGCCATCGCGCACAAGATCAGGCTGACCCAAATCTTCGGCTTCTCGCGCCCTCTCACATGCAGCACGATCGATGCCAGCAACATCCCGGCCAGTATCGCCGCTGTCCAGGGCGTCAGCCAGCTCATCACCCCCAAAGCTCCCGGGATGATCAGTCCGGTCGCGCCCAGCAAAGTGCTGATTGCCACCATCACCAGCGTGGGCCGTGCCAAAACGCCCACCTTCCGGATCGCCTCTTGCATGCTCGTCTTGTCCTGGCGCAAGCCATGCGTATACGCCACCGAAACCAATTTGATACTCAGGATGATTTGTAAAACCCATAGGATGCTATTCATTTATTCTCCAACCCTCCCATCCTCCCGGATATCGTGCGCATACGCCGAAAGCACCGATAATGGCAGCAATACCAGGATCAACAGCAAGCTGAAATATCCGTTCTTCTGCAAGAAATCGTTGAAAAAGTACCCGACTACCCATTGTCCCAGGATCCATACCACAAAGACCACCAGCGACCCCGGCCACAGCTTTCCCAAGAAGCGCACGAAGCCGCCGGCCGGTTTCCCGGTCGCCGGCGCGTTGATCTTGGTCCCCGCCACCCCGCCGGTGATCCCGATCAATGGCGGGAATATACCCCCTCCAACCAGCAGCAGCGCGATAGACAGCAGGATCAGGACTGCGCCGCCGTTTTTTCGCTCCAAAAAAGCCGCCGACCAGACCACCACCGCCAGCCCGATAATGATTGCCAGGCTGCCGGTTATCAGGAAGTTCGGGATAACCGGCATGGCGGGCTCACAGGCATTCCACACCTTTTCCGGCGCGCACGGCGGCCCCATCGAAGCGATCATCA
>Ga0315286_10007993_pt1 | contig 10378 bp, 11 predicted proteins | sample YL17G10_0_MG_FD_205038 | JGI IMG/M metagenome (GOLD analysis project Ga0315286, IMG submission 205038) | Sediment microbial communities from Yellowstone Lake, YNP, Wyoming, USA - YL17G10_0 | ecosystem: Environmental > Aquatic > Freshwater > Lake > Sediment | place: USA: Wyoming | collected...
CGCGACGAGGCAGGCATCAGGTGGCCGAAGGCCGTTGCGCCGTTACCCGTTGAGTTGCTGGTCCTGAGCCCGGAAAACGCAGAGCAGGCAAAAGCCGCTGCCGGTCTCGAGCACGGGCTTGCGGCATCAGGGATAGAGGCCCTGGTGGATGAGCGGGACGTCAGCCCCGGCATCAAGTTCAATGACGCCGACCTGATAGGTTTGCCGGTTCAGGCGGTGATCGGGAACAAGCTGGCTGAGGGGAAGGTAGACCTGAAGCTTCGATACACGGGTGAGAGAAGGGATGCCGACATTGAAGGGGTGGTGGAGGCGATTGAAAGGGCTCTGGCGGAAGCGCCCTAAGGGGCCGGCGGGTCCCGAGGGCTGGGTTGAGGTCGCGGTAGCGCCGAACCAGATGCTCGCGGGAATGCTCGAGGGTGCTTTGAAGGAAAAGAGCATACCGGTGATTGTGGACAGGCCCGGCGCATCCGCGGTCACGGGAAGCGGAGGCGTCCACGCCATTCTCGTTCCCGCCGACAGGGAAGCAGAAGCGCGAAGCCTGCTCGCCGATATCTGGGATGCCCCGGAGGACGCCTGATGGTCACGGAAGAGGGCGGCTCGGACACTGAAGACGGTACTCCCGATGCGCCGGACCGCGGGCACAGGATGGACGAGGGCCTCAGGTGGTTCGGCGAATTCGTCTTCCGCCCGTTCCTCTGGTTCTTCGGGAAGCTTCGCATCTCCCCTAACTTCATAACAATCCTGGCGACTGCGGTTGCCATACTCTCCGGCTACTGTCTGGCCATGGGAAGGGTGCCCCTGGCAGCCGTTCTCTTCACACTGTCGGGCGTTTTAGACATTGTGGACGGATACGTGGCGAAGAAACTCGACAAGGTGACGGTCTTCGGCTCCTTCCTCGATTCTTTCTCGGACCGCATAGCGGATGCGGCGATCTATCTGGGCTTGATGGTCTACTTCATGAAGCTCCAGGAGGGCATCTACGCAGGCCTTGCGTTAGTCATCCTTGTAGCCTCCTTCCTCATAAGCTACCTCAGGGCGCGCGCCGAAGCGCTCGGTCTCGAGTGTAAGTCGGGGCTCATGGCCAGGGCTCCGAGGTTCCTCGCGCTGGGGGTGGGGCTGTTCTTCAACGGGCTCAGCCCCTGGATTCTCAAGATAGTCATGTGGGTCCTCGCCGTGCTCCTGGTAGAGACGCTTGTGGAGAGGTTCATATTCGTCTGGAGGAACCTGGAGGCGTGAAACTCACATACTACCTGTTCGTGGCCGCCGACAGGCTCGTGAAAATAATACCCGTCAGGGCTATCCGGGCTGTCGCCCGGGCGGGTGCGCTCTGTTATTACTATATTTTTCCCCGCAAGCGAGACCTCGTTGAGCGCAACATGCGGCGCGCTCTCGGGGAAAGCGCGAGCGAAAGAGAGGTAAAGAGGACCGCGCGTCGCGCATATCGTTACTACGCGGATTACTGGGTCGATATCCTGTGGCTTCCGACCTGCACGCGGGAGTACGTGCTGGACCGCTTCGGAAAGATCGGGGACAAGACCCTGAAGGACACGATCGCGGAAGGCAAAGGGGTCATCGTGGTCCTGCCTCACTACGGTTCCTGGGAGTCGGGGGCCGTTTACCTCTCCAGCCTCTCGCCGTTCGCGGCGGTCGCGGAGGTCTTGAAGCCGCCGGAACTGTTCGACCTTTTCGTGAAGCTGCGCGCCGGGGTAGGCATAAGGATCTTCCCCTACGACCACAGCCCTGAGACCAGGGACGGTATGGTCTCGGCTTTGAAAAACGGCACCATGCTGGCCCTGCTCAGCGACCGCGACCTCAAAGGTTCGGGAGTCGAGGTCGAGTTCTTCGGCGAGAGGACCACCCTGCCGCCCGGTCCCGCTTCACTCGCACTGCGGAGCGGTTCGCCGATCATCTGTGTGAGCGTAAGGAACATGGATGACGGTAGCTGGGTCGGCCACGCGACGGAGCCGATTTACGTTCGCGACACAGGGGACAGGGACGAAGCGATTCAAAGCGCGGTGCAGCGGATAGCTAGAATGCTTGAGGGATTGATAAGGGAAGACCCGGCCCAGTGGCACATGTTCATGCCTGCCTGGCCGTCGGACCGACAGAACCCTTGAGCGCCCTGTCCACCTCTTCAAGCGCCGCGGTTTGAAAAGCAATCGACGTGTGGTTTCCTTCCAGCATCAGCGGTTCGTCCAGTCCCAGAAGTCCCACGTATTCGCTCAAGTCCTCCGGCGCGTTGAACCAGGTGCCGCCTGTGCCGAAAACCGTAACACGGACATGGGCGTGGGGCTGCGGCCGGGGCATGGACTCGAGCAGGCGTGCGAGGGTCACCCTCTTTCCGGTCGCGCTTCTTGCACCTGGCTCGAGGAACGCTCTTGCAAGCTCCACGGGGCCGAGCTCGCGAAGGGAGTTGACCGCGGGATAGCAGGTCGACTCGATCGCGGGGGGGTCTAACGCTACGGCCTGCTCGACCAGGGGGTCGCGACCGGCGAGTCCGATAGCGAGCGTGCCGCCCAGCCCGATGCCAAGGGCCGAGACCGTGTCATGGCCGCTTTCCCGTTTGAGCGCTTTTACCGCCGCTTCGAGCAGGTCTTCCATAAGCGGGTCTGCGATACCCCTAGGGTTTCTGCCGTGGCCGTCGAGGTCGAGGGCCAGGACCGCGTGGCCTCGCGCGGACAGCAACCCCGCCAGGCCCGCGGCGCCCTGCGTGTCACCGCCGTAGTCGTGAAGAAAGAGGACCGATCTTCCTCCCGGCACATCCCCGGTCGCCGGCCAGAAGAACGCGGGGATTTCTGAGTCATCAACGGTTATCGAGAGTCGTGTCGGGGCGAGCGTTTGACCTGGATCAAGGTCGCCGTAAGACACGCGGCGCCAGAGATAGAGGGCGGAAGCGACCGCCTGGAGTATCAAAGCGGCGACGAGGCCGAGCACCATGACTATGAGCGTCTCGATGCCTTCGATGTCCGGGTAAGCGAAGTGCCTGGGACTCGAGAAATACCAGACGCACGAGCCCGCGACGAATATGACCCCGATGAGGAGGCTCGGGATACGGCGGTCGGGATAACCGGTCACCGAAAGGCCGTGCAACCTTTTCCAGGCAATGACTATCTGGACGAGTCCCATGAAAAACACGGTGAAAAACAGGAACATCCCGGCCAGGTCGCCCCTCATGTGGAGGATTCTTGTCACCTTACGCATCTCCCCTCTGCCTTGATGGCATCCAGGCCGCCATCAGCCGGTACTGCAGAGCGAGGAGCCGGCGTGCCACGGGGCGGTAAAGGGGCTCCAGCAGTCGCGAGAAGCAGGCGGCGGAAAGACCCAGCAGGATGCCTCCCGCGATGTCCAGAGGGTAGTGCACTCCCGCCGCGATGCGGGCAAGGCCGAGATAGAAGCTCAGGACCAGCATGATACAGGCAACCTTTCGGTGATAGAAAAGGACCGCGAACGAGAGCGCGAAAGCGAGCGTGGCGGCGTTGGAAGGAAACGCAGAGTCGGTGTTATGGTAGAGCAGCACGTGCAGCGGGTGGGTCGTGAACGGCCTGGGCCTGAAGACCATCGAATTGAGAACAAAGAGGATGGCCATCGAGATGACGACCGCGATTATCGCGCATATGAGGCACCTGATAGCGGACTCCCGCTCCCGGCTGTTCCCGGCGAGCAGGAGGACGAGAAGTACCAGGAGGGTGAGCACTACGGGTATTATATGGTCGTCGGCGCCGACGCGGATGAACCAGTCAAGAACGGATGATCTTCCTGCAAGGGAGTTCAGAGCGTGAGAGATGGAGTAGTCGAGATTGATAAGAAACTGGAAGAAAGCGGACAACGGCTTGCGGCCTCCTCACTGCCTTTCGATACGGTCGGCGTGCGCAGAATAATAACCGATTTGGGCGATTTATGCATGGGGGTGGCGCTGTGAGGGTGGCGATGGTCTCGCCTTACTCGTGGGCGCACCCCGGGGGCGTCAACAGTCACGTCCGCGGGCTCGCCTCCGAGATGATGCGGCGAGGCCACAGTGTGACCATCATCGCGCCCGACGGCGGAGCGGAAGTCCCCGGCGCGGTGCTGAAGAGCGCCGGGCACTCGATGCCGTTCCCCGCGAACAGGTCGGTCGCATGGCTTGCGCTTACCCCGGGAACCGGCGCAAAGGTCCGCCGGGCGATTTCGGAAGGGACCTTCGACATAGTACATGTTCACGAACCGCTCGTGCCCCTGGTCTCCACGGCAGCGGTGCAGGCGTCCGGATGCAGGGTAGTCGGCACCTTCCACGCGGCCGGCGATGGGCGGGCGCTGGCGTACGGGCTCGCCAGGGTCTTATACAGAGACGTTCACCGCCGACTGGATTACCTTATCGCGGTATCAGAATCTGCCAGGTCCCTTGTCTCAGGCCATTTCCCCGGGGAGTACGAGTTGATACCGAACGGCATAGACCTGGAGAAGTTCTCGAGGGCAAGAGACCGCCCGGAGGACCTGCCGCCGGCCGAGCCGGTTATCCTGTTCGTGGGTCGCAACGAAAAGCGCAAAGGCCTGTCCGTTCTGCTGAAAGCATTGCCCATCCTTGCAAGAGAGGTTCCTGGATGCCGCCTCGCGCTGGTTGGCGAGGGCCTCGAAGGCCGCACAGTCCTGCGCGGGCTCGACGGTCCAATGCGCGAGCGCGTTTCGGCCATCGGTTATGTCAGTGACGAGGAACTCCCGGCTTACTACGGCGCAGCCGACGTCTTTTGCGCACCGGCGCTCGGCGGCGAGAGCTTCGGGGTCGTTCTTCTCGAAGCGATGGCCTGTGGCACCGCGGTTGTTGCATCCGACATCCCGGGTTACCGGGACGTACTGGACCGGGCAGGAGGAGGGCGACTTTTCAAGACCGGTGACCCGGAAGACCTCGCCGCGGCCCTTACGATGCTGCTGAAGGATGACGGACTCCGCGGTGAGCTTTCGAGGAAGGGGCTCGAGGGGGTCAGAGAGTTTTCCTGGCGAAACATAGGCGACAGGCTGGAGGAGTGCTACCGGGGTGGATAAGGACCTGTGGGAACGGAATTCAGAATTAGTCGACATGATAAGGGAGCTTTCAAACGTGGTCCGGGACGCGGTGCGTCCGCATCTCGGGAGCGCCGCGGCCAAAGAGATCGAGGGCCACGGAGCATCCGGTGACGCGACGTTCTCCATCGACGAAATCGCAGAGCGGGAGGTCGAGCAGTTCCTCTCCGGGCGCGGGGACATCGCTTACTACACGGAGGACCGCGGCCTCGTGGTGCTCGGAGAGCCCGAGCGCATCCTCGTCATCGACCCGATAGACGGGACGCGCCCTGCAGCGGCGGGTCTAGAGTCGTGCTGTGTGTCGATAGCCGTTGCCGGGTTCGCCCCGGACCCGGAGGTGCTTACGCTCAAAGACGTCTTCCTCGGGCTGGTGAGCGAGATCAAGAACGAGGCCACGTTCATGGCGCTCAAAGGTTCGGGGGCAAGGATCGAGATCGAGGGTTCCAGGGTTGTTCCCGGCCTCTCGCAGAAGGCCGGGCTCAACAACATATTCTGGACCGCGGGGTTCCGGGGCCGACCTGCCGAGCCGCTCGTTACGGTGATAGGGGAGCTCATAGACCTGAGCTCGGTAGACGGCGGCTGCTTCGACCTGGGGAGCGCCACCTTCTCTATCACGCGAGTGGTCAGGGGCGAGATGGACGTCTACGTGGACGTTGGTCAGCGGATGGCCGAAGAGTCCGAGGCGGTCAGGAATAAGTTCCTCGAGGTCGGGCACGGGGCGATACTCAACAACTATCCGTACGACCTTTCAGCCGCGGCGCTGATCGCGGAAGAAGCCGGCGCCGTGGTCTCGGACGCCTACGGGCGGCCGCTGGGGACTTACCCGCTTATACCGGTCGGGGACGGCGGGCAGATGTCGTCGATCGTCTCCGCCAACCCCGTTCTGCACCAGGAGGTGCTGCGGCAGGTCGAGAGGGGTATCGCACATCTGAAAACCCGGTACGGCGGCAGGTAAGGGTGGTGGGTTGATGAGCGCGCTGCTGGGAATATTCTTCTCGTCGTTCGGTATAGGGCTCTCCGGAGCCATGATGCCGGGGCCGCTCCTCTCCGTGGCGGTGGCGGAGTCTTACAAGAAGGGCTTCTGGGCCGGTCCGGTGCTGGTTGTAGGCCACGCCATACCGGAACTGGCGCTGGCGGTTCTTTTCACGATAGGACTCAACAAAGTACTGAACAACAAGGTGGTCGTCGGTGTAATCGGTATCGTGGGGGGCGCGTTCCTCGTATGGCTCTCCGTCAGTATATTCCTGGAGGTCAGGCGGGGGATCTCCGTCGACCTCGAAACGAAGCAGGAGGTCGGCTGGGGACCCCTGGTAGCGGGGATTTGGGCGAGCCTTTCAAACCCGGGTTGGGTGGTCTGGTGGGCTACTATAGGTGCCAGGTACATCCTCCTTTCTCTGAACCACGGTATCGCGGGGCTCGTATTCTTCTTCACCGGGCACGTTCTCGCCGACCTCGTCTGGTACTCGCTCGTGTCCTTTTTCGTCTCGAGGGGCCGGGGGAGGATAAGCGACCGCGTCTACCACGGCGTGCTTTACGCCTGCTCTCTCATGGTTCTGGTGTTCGCCGGGCTGTTCATAACGAACGGCATTATGACTCTTCTAAAGGCTTAAGCCGACGACAGCCGAAATCAATCGTTAGATAAACTTGCTATAATATTCACGTGACAACAGAAAAGGAGGAGTGAGATGTGGTGGCTTTGGGTGATAATCGCGCTGGTAGTGATAATGATCGGCTTCATCGTCTACCTTTTCAACAAGCTGGTGCGATACAAGAACCGCGTTGACAACGCGTGGCACCAGATAGACGTCCAGCTGAACCGTAGGGCCGACCTGATCCCGAACCTCGTGGAGACCGTGAAGGGCTATGCTTCCCACGAGCGTGAGACGTTCGAGAAGGTGACCGAGGCGCGGGCCGCCCTTGTGAAGGCGGGCACCGTAGGCGAGAGTGCGCAGGCCGAGGGGATGCTGGGCCAGGCCCTCAAGTCCCTGTTCGCCGTGGCCGAGGCATATCCCGAGCTGAAGGCGAACCAGAACTTCCTGGCTCTCCAGGAGGAGCTGGCCGGCACGGAGAACAAGATCTCGTACGCCAGGCAGTTCTACAACGACTCGGTCATGTCCTATGACATCGCGCGCCAGAAGTTCCCGGCCAACATGATTGCCTCCACATTCGGGTTCAAGGAGGAGCGCGAGTACTTCGAGCCGGAGACCCCGGCCGCGCGGGAGGTACCGAAGGTATCGTTCTGATATCTTGCCGACCAGAGAATATTGAGGGTACGGGAGGCACCTTTTCTTGTACGAGCAGGTAAGCGCTAACAAGTGGAAATCGTTATTCATGGTCTTCATATTCATCCTGTTCGTGCTTGGTGTTGGATACATCATCGGCCGGGTGTGGGGCGGCTGGTACTACGGTGTCGCCATTGCCGGCGTGATAGCCATCGTCATGGTGCTGGTCAGCTACTACCGGAGCGACTCCGTCGCGCTGACACTGAGCGGCGCGGTAACGGTTCAGGAAGGGGAGTATATTCCGTACCGCAGCGCTGTGGAGGGTCTTGCGATCGCAGCGGGGATTCCTACGCCAAAGATATACGTGATAGACAGTCCATCAATGAACGCGTTCGCGACCGGGAGGGACCCGAAGCACGCTTCCGTGTGTGCCACCACGGGGCTCCTCGAAAGGATGAACAAGCAGGAGCTCGAGGGCGTGGTGGCGCACGAGGTCTCCCACGTGAAGAATTACGATATCCTTCTAATGACGATCACGATCGTCCTTGTGGGCACGCTCATCCTCCTGAGCGACATATTCTTGAGGAGCTTCTGGTTCGGCGGTGACAGCGATGAGGGCGGTGGCGAGGCCACTTTGATACTGATGATCATCGGGATAGTGCTCGCGATTCTGGCGCCGATAATCGGCCAGCTGATAAAGCTTGCCATAAGCCGCCGGCGCGAGTATATGGCTGACGCTAACGGGGCTCTGCTCACCCGGTACCCACCCGGTCTTGCAGACGCGCTCGAGGAACTGCAGAAGGACGAGTACCAGCTCAGGACCGCAAACAAGGCCACCGCGCACCTTTTCATAGTGCAGCCGCTAAAGACCGAGAAGGGTCAGAAGGGGAGCCGGTTCAACAGGATGTTCGACACGCATCCTCCCATCGAGGACAGGATAGCGCGCCTGAGGCAGATGGCGGGGGACTTCGTTCCCGTCGAGACCCCCCGGCCGCAGCAGTGACGATGACTGGTCCACCTGACAGGAATCAAGGCTATCGCAAGGCCCTCAGCATTCTCGTGATGGCGGGGCTCTTGCTCCTTCCCGCGGCTCCCGGCTGTTCCTGGTTCAAGAAAGAGAAGAAGGTATCCGAGAAGCACTCCGCGACGCAAAAACCGAAGGCTGTGACCTGCCCCCTCTGCGGCACTGCGGTTGGCGATACGTCCACGATCAAGAGGCGACCCATCGCGGTCAAGGTGGAGAACGATCCCAGGGCGCGCCCTCAGTCCGGTCTCGACAAGGCGTGCCTGGTCTACGAGGAGCCGACTGAGGGCGGCATAACGAGGTTCATGCCAGTCTACCTTTGCAGGGAGGCCGACCAGATAGGCCCGGTAAGGAGCGCGCGCCCCGCGGATATCGACATCGTTTTTCCGTATTACGCTTTGTTCGCGCACTGCGGAGGAGGACAGCAGACGCTTGACATGATAAAAGAAGCGGGAATCCCGGACCTGGACGAGTTTACGTGGGCGGGCGCTTACTGGAGGACCCACGACAGGAGGGCTCCGCATAACCTCTATACCAGCACCCAGAGGTTGAGGGCTGCGGGTGACATCGCCTACCCGTTTCAGGGGAAAGTCGGCCCACCGTTCAAGTTTGTGAGTCCATCCGCGGTCAAGAAGATGGAGAGAGATCGCCGGGAGGAGCAGCAAAGGGCGCAGGAGGCCGCACAGCAGTCGGCGGCCAACCAGTACCAGCCGCTCATAACGGTCGTGAACCAGATAGCCATCCCCTACACGAGGGTCTGCGCGGTGCGATACTCCTACGACCCCGCTACGGGGAGGTTCCTGCGGTTCGTCGCCGGGGTACCCCATACGGACCTCGTGACCGGGCAGCAGCTCGCGGCCGATACTGTTATCGTCCAGTACGTGACCGAAGGGCCGTCGGGCATGCGGGACGTCCGGGGCGCGGAGACACCGATGCTCGGCATCGTAGGTTCCGGAAGAGCCCAGGTTTTCATGCTGGGACAATTGATCGATGCCAACTGGGTAAAGAGCTCGCGAGAGGAACACACCAGGTACCTCGATAACTCCGGGCACCAGATCCCTGTCAAGCCCGGTTCGACCTGGATAGAACTCGTTCCCGCTACTAAGCAGGTCAGCATCTTGTAGGCATAGCGTGGTCGGTTATTGTTTTATGCGTAAAAATGCAACACAGGGGCCAGGCCCCGGTGTTGCATAAGTGGTCTGACCCCTTATTGCAGGCGTCTTCCCTATTCTGTATCATGAGAATCGACCCTTGGGGGAGTGAAGGTCATGGAGAAAGGCACTGACACTGTAAAGAGAGGCCTCGCCGAGATGTTGAAGGGCGGGGTCATAATGGACGTCACCAACGTCGAGCACGCGATTATCGCCGAGGAAGCGGGTGCTGTGGCTGTAATGGCGCTCGAGCGCGTGCCGGCCGACATAAGGGCTGCGGGCGGCGTTGCGCGCATGGCAGACCCTGCGGTCATAGAGGCGATAATGGGGGCTGTGACTATCCCGGTGATGGCCAAGGTACGGATCGGACATTTTGTCGAGGCGCAGGCCCTCGAAGCTCTTGGAGTCGACTACATAGACGAGAGCGAGGTGCTCACGCCTGCCGATGAGAGCCATCACGTTGACAAGCGCAGGTTCAAGGTGCCGTTCGTCTGCGGCGCCATCAACCTGGGTGAGGCACTGCGCCGCATGGGTGAGGGCGCGGCGATGATAAGGACCAAAGGCGAAGCCGGTACCGGAAACGTGGTCGAGGCAGTAAGGCACATGAGGGAAATCAACGGCGGGGTAGCGAGGCTCACGACCCTCCGGCATGAGGAGCTGATGGCGGCGGCAAAAGAACTGCGCGCCCCCTACGACCTCGTCGTCGACGTAGCGAAAGCGGGTAAGCTGCCCGTTGTGAACTTCTCGGCGGGAGGTATAGCGACACCGGCCGACGCCGCGATGATGATGCAGCTTGGAGCCGACGGGGTCTTTGTCGGTTCTGGCATCTTCAAGTCCGAGAACCCGGCCGAGCGCGCTCGGGCCATCGTCGAGGCCACCACGCATCCGAACGACCCCGAACTCATCGCCAGGGTGTCAAAGGGAATAGGCGAGGCGATGCGAGGCCT
>Ga0315286_10007995_pt1 | contig 10377 bp, 9 predicted proteins | sample YL17G10_0_MG_FD_205038 | JGI IMG/M metagenome (GOLD analysis project Ga0315286, IMG submission 205038) | Sediment microbial communities from Yellowstone Lake, YNP, Wyoming, USA - YL17G10_0 | ecosystem: Environmental > Aquatic > Freshwater > Lake > Sediment | place: USA: Wyoming | collected...
AGACCACCTCTGTTCTACCCAGGACGAAGCCATCGAGCGCGTGCGGGACATCCTCGCCCACGAAGCTCCGCAGACGATTCACATCGACAGGAGGTCCGAGATTCCTCCGTACTATCCCATCGAAGGACTCTACGATCTTCTGCCCAAGAACATCTACCGCGCCATCGACGTCAGGACGATGATCGCCCATCTTGCTGACGGCTACCCCTTCCGGGAGTACAAGCAGGATTACGCGCCCGGCCGGGGCGACAACATCGTGTGCGGAAAGATGTTCCTCAAGGGCATCCCGGTCGGCGTCATCGCTGCCAACAACAACGGCATCCTCTTTTACCAGTCCGCCCAGAAGGCGACCGAGTTCATCATCCGTTGCTCCAAGGACAAGACCCCCATCCTGTTCCTCCAGAATTCACCGGGATACATGGTCGGCACCGAGTCCGAGCACGCCGGGATCGGCAAGTGCGGAGCCAACATGGTCCGGGCCGTCTCCAATGCAGCAGTACCCAGGATCCAGCTCGTCATCGGACCGGACCATGGAGCGGCCAACTACGGGATGTGCGGGAGAGCGTACCGGCCGCACTTCCTCTTTTCCACGATGAGGGCCCGCACCTCGGTCATGTCCGGCCAGTCGGCAGCCTTCGTGCTCCTCACCCTGGAGAAGCGGAACCTCGAACTCCAGGGAAAGAAGATGCTTCCCGAAGAAGAGGAGGAGTTCCGGCAACGGATGATGGCGAAGTACGACGGGGAGGCCCACCCCTTCTACTGCGCCGCCCGGCTGCTCACCGACGGCGTGCTTCCCCTTCGGGACATTCGGGACGTGCTGGCCACGGCCTTCGAAATCTCGTTGCTCAAGCCAATATCGAACTCGGTTCTCGGTAACTTCCGCTTCTGATCCTCGTCGAAACGGTGCCTCTAGCCATTAGGAGGGTTGCCATGAGCGAAGAACAGGTCCTGCTCAGCGATCTTACAGAAGGAATCCTCACACTCACCCTGAACCGGCCCGATGCCCTGAATGCTTTCAGCCGAAAGCTCCTCGACACGTTCAGCACGGCGGTGGAAGAGACAAATTTCAACAACGATGCCCGGGTGGTGATCATAACCGGTGCCGGAGGGGAGAAGTCATCCTTTTCCACCGGGGCGGATCTCAAGGAGCGGGCCACGATGTCGGAAGAAGAGGTGAGAAGGTTCATCTTCAAGATCCGCAACACCTTCACCGCCATCGAGAACCTGAGAAAGCCGGTGATTGCCGCCGTGAACGGCTTCGCCTTCGGCGGCGGCCTGGAGCTCGCCCTGGCCTGCGACATTCGGCTCGCGGCTGCAGGGGCCCTAATGGGCCTCACAGAAACAAGCCTGGCCATTATTCCGGGCGCCGGAGGGACCCAGCGGCTGCCCCGCATCGTGGGGATCGCCAAGGCCAAGGAGCTGATCTTCACGGCTCGGCGCATCCCGGCTGAGGAGGCCTTGAGCATCGGACTCGTGAACCAGGTCGTGCCCCATGAAAAACTCCTGGAGACGGCCCGCAGCCTCGCTTTGCAAATTTCGGGAAACGGGCCCATCGCGATCCAGCAGGCCAAATTCGCAGTGAGCAAAGGAATGGACGCTCCCCTGGAAGTCGGACTGAACATCGAGTCGAACGCATACTGGATCTGCATTCCCACCGAGGACCGCCAGGAAGGACTCCGGGCGTTCCGCGAGAAACGCAAGCCGAAATACCAGGGCAAGTGAAGTGAAAGGAAGGGCGGAAATCAGGAAGCAAGGAGGAGGGTCTGGGATGGCCACAGAGCACGATTATTGGAAGATATTCCCCAGGATGCCGAAAAAGGTGATGATTGGGGACATTACCATTCGTGACGGGTTTCAGCATGAAGAGAAATATATTTCTACAGCTGCAAAGATATTCTACGGCCAGGAAATGATCCTGGCCGGGGCCAAGGAAATCGAAGTCACCAACCTGGGAAACATCGCCACCACCCCGCAGTTTCGAGATGCGGAACAGGTCCTCACCGCCCTGCGGAGTGATGACTTCAAGAGGCGCTGCGAGCGGGCAGGAATCCAGCTGGACGAAGTCCTCATGACTGCCGTCACGATCCGGGAAACCGCGGTGGATAAGGCCATCGAACTGAAGGAGAAGGGCATCGGACCGGACCGGGTTCTGATGATGGTCTCCACCGATCCGGAGCATCATTTTGCCAATTCCGGTGCTACCCTGAGCCAATACTGGCGGGAGGCGGAGCGATGCATCCAGAAAGCCCGCGATTTCGGGATGAAGATGTGCGGAACCGTGAGCACCATCTGGGGCAGCCCCATCAGCGGCGCCACCGACATGAAGGATGCGGTGGAGTTCACCAAGCGCTGGTTCTCCATCGGCGCCCATGACATCGAGCACGCGGACCATGACGGTTCCGCCAACGCGGCCGACGTCTACCGCTATTTCTCCATGATCCTGGATGCGATGCCCAATCCCGAAGCCCATCTCTGCCATCTCCACGAGACGAAGCGAGTCGCCTCCTCCTCGATTCTGGCGGCCCTTCAGGCAGGGATCCGCCGCTTTGAGGGGACGCTGGGGGGTATGGGCGGGCAGCCGGCCAACTTCCTGGATGACTGTCCGATCCGGGGGACCGGTGAATACTACTACAAGGACGCGCGATACGTCGGTCTGGTCTGCCTGGAGGATCTCCTGGTGCAGATCGATGAGCTCGGGATCGAGCACGGCTATGACGTCGACCGGGTCCTGTGGCTCGGCGCCAAGATGGAGAGAACCATCGGGCGCAGACTCCGTTCGGAAGCGATCATCAACGGCCGGACAGAGAAGGCCGGTCATCCGCGCTTTGGCCGTCCCGGCCTCAAGAAGCTGATCGAGAAACTCGGGGAAAAGCCGGGCACGCTGGCCCCGCCGGAGTGGCCCGCTCAGGCAATCCTGCCCGAGAAGTGGGGTCCTGCTGACCCCGTCTGGAAGAAGTAATCTTCCGTCGCGACGGAAACGGGGGAGCCGGCTCCTCAGAGTGGAGTAAGAATGCTCGAGCAGAACGCAGCAGATGGACGTTTATGCCCGACACCCTGATGAGAGTTGCGAGGCATGGATCTCAAAGAGGCCATCCTTCAGTGGGCAGGGGATAGAGTAGACGCCATCGGTTTTGCTCCGGTTGGAAGGTTCGGCGGAGCTCCGGAGGCGCACCACCCGTCGCGGATCTGCAAGGACGCGGAAACCGTCATCGTGCTCGGAAAGGCAGTGCCCCGCGGCATCCTCCACTCGCCGGGGTACGCCCTCCACATGCTGCACCGCACGTACCATTCCGTGTACATGCATCTGGATGAATTGAGCCTGGCACTGTCCAACTGGATTGAGGCACAGGGCGACTCTCTTGCGGTTCCGATCCCGAGTTACGCTCCCATGGTCTTCCATAGAAGCGAACCCTGGGGGGTGCTCTCCCTCAAGCACGCGGCAGTCCAGGCAGGTCTCGGCAGATTCGGCAGGAACGGGCTTCTCCACCATCCCAGGCACGGAACCCTGCTGCGTCTTGCCGCAGTGGTGACGAGCGTGCCTCTTGCCGGGGATGCGGTCCTCGAAGGCGACCCCTGCCCGGACAAGTGCAACGCCTGCTTCAAGGCGTGCCCGCCCACGGCCTTCGACGACGACGGATCGTTCCGGAAGATGACCTGCCTCCAGCACACGATCAAGCATGCCATCTATCCCCTTGCTCTCAAGACCGAGGAAGGCCTGAAGCAAATCGAGCGGGTCATCAACACGGCGGGATACAACTACTGGCTCACCTGCCAGGCCTGTCTCAAGGTCTGCCCGAGCAATGCGCGACGGGTCAAAGGCCGGACCACGGCGAAAGCCTAGGCAATGAGGCGAGCGCCCTTCTCAGCGAAACAAGGGAAATGCCATGTCCGACCACCAACCTTACCAGGACTTGATCCGCCACACGCGGTCTTGGATCTTCGATCTCCCTGACTCGAAGATCCTCCTGCCGCTCCTCAGGCTTCGACTGACAGCCGAAGAGGCCGCCTTTCTCTCCAGCTTCCCCCACAGACCGAGCACCCTGGAGCAGCTTTCGCAGCGTCTCGACCTTCCTTCCACAGAACTCCTGGAGAGGATGGAGCCCCTGATCCGGAAAGGCTTCATCTACCGCGTGGAAGGGAGGAGCGCAGTCCGTTACTCCTTCACGGACCCTATCTTCTTTCTGTACCGGATGCCGGGGTGGAAAGGAGAACAGGATGAATGGATCCGCACGTATGCCTCCCTGGCAAACCGATACTATGTGGACCACATGGCCGCTGACTTCATGGGACACCCCACCAAGGGGCTGCGTGCCATCCCGCTTGCACACACGATCCCGGATACGCGGCAGGTCGTGCCTTACGAGGATGTGCTCCGGTTCGTTGAACAGGAGGACTATCACACCGTCTCCACCTGCGCCTGCCGCCACCGCCACAAGATGGACCCGAATGCATCCCCCTGCAGTCACGAAACCTTGAACTGCCTCCACTTCGGCAATCTGGGCAGATACATCGTAAAGCACGGAATGGGAAAGGAGATCCGCAAGGAAGAGACTCTCGATATTCTGGCAAGGGCAGCGGAAGCCGGCCTCGTTCACGGCATCTCGAACACCACGGAGGGAATGGACACCATCTGCAACTGCTGCTCCTGCTGCTGCCTCTTCCTGGAAACGGTGAAGATGCCCCCGCCTGTGCCGAGGGGGCACCAGCCGTCGAATTACATTCGGCAGATCCGCACGCAGACCTGCATCGCATGCGGCCTTTGCGTGAAGCGCTGTCCCATGAAGGCCATCGAACTCCGGGACCGGGAGACCGAATCGACGCCGGCCCCGGACCCGAAATCACCCAGAGATGCCAAGGAGGTCTTCTTTCTTCCAGACCGGTGCATCGGATGCGGAGTGTGCGTTCACAAATGCCCGACCCAGAGCATCTGGCTCGCGCGGCGCCAAGCGGAGCAGAGCTACCCGAAGACTCTGAGCGAGACGGGCGCGAGAATGCTGATGGAGAGGGGAAGGGACCTTTCCAAGGCCTTCTGATGAATTCGTATTCCCAAGCCTGCAAGGCGGCGCATTCAGTCCCATCTTTGCCGCACTCATGGCAAGGACGCGCCTCATTTCATATCCCATTTTAGGAACGCGTGGGGCGCGAATTCCATCGGATCTGCCTCCGCTACGACTGCCCCGCTCTTCATGGAGTTGTCGCCCCGGGTGTAGACGGCTCCCAGCACCCTGACGATCTCCACTTCAGCCCATGGGTCATAGTCCGACGGCCGGAGCACGATTTCCGCCTCCCCGAGTTCAATCTCCTTCGGCCTCATGGAGGTTACCTGTTTCACGAGACGGGGATTGTAATCGAAACCGGCGCGTTCCGGGGCGGGGAAGTGCTTGAAGTTGTAAGAGATCGCTTCGAAGGTACCCTCCGGCCCGATGCCCATGCTGGCGATCACCTGCTGGGCATCCTCCACGTTGAACTTTCCTGTCATCCTCGCCCGTATCTCCATAAAACGAATCCCCCGTCGTTCCGTCCAACCCTCGAAGGTGTCCCCTTTTCGACCGAACCGTATGTTGGCAATCTTCTTCGGGAACCCAAACATCTCCCGCCCGCCAGCCATGGCAATGTCATTGGTCACCGGCATGGAGAGACAGTAGCCGCCTTCCTCCCCTTCCCATTCCGCCCTCAGGAAGAGAGCGCTCTCCTGGTAGGTCACGTCGAAATTCGTGCGGGGGTAGTTGGCAACAAAGGCCATCACAATCGGCCGGGCGGTAGGTTTCAGGGGTGGCGGCAGCAATCTCCGCACGATCTCCGGCCTCGTTTCCCAGAGAACGAGGAGCATCTCAGCGTCGTAGAAATCGGCCGTCTCCTGATAACCGGACGCAATCGCCTCCAGAGATTTCACAAAGCCCATGGCAGACCTCCCATGCATGGAAGAGTACCCAGACGCCTCTACAAGCAGATTCTAGAACGCCGCCGGAACCTGTCAAGCGCGAGAAAAGGCTCGGGGCCTCCCCCGGCCCAGACGTAATCCTCGGTCAGGGAAAGAACATCGGGATGCATGAGGTTGCCTGGGTCGAAGGCCTTGTCGCCGCTTCCGGTTTCAGTGTGGGTGACCCCAACAGGTTGTGGTAACGCGCTTTCCCTTGCTCCCCCCCAGCCCGGGGGCAAGGGAAAACGCGTGGAAGTTAGGTTTTTTAGGTGGTTGCGAGAAGTATGACAGCCTCAGGCTGGCGGACTTCTCCGCGCAAGTTCACTGAAACCCCAAGAAGCGCCAACCACCATATCTTGGGGGTACCCACACTCAAGCCGGAAGGACCAAGAAAACATCGGTAGGTTTCCCGGGTACGGATCTTGAGCAACTATACCTGAAAACGCGGGTCAGATCACGGTCTGGTTCATCTCGGAGCGAGGGATATTCCGTCTGGCAAGGATCTGCAAGGCTTCAGGTGTGACTTCGAAGCCTTGAATGCGTAGGGTTTCAAGTGCAGCTGGCGAAGATCTTCACCTGGGGCCAGCGGCGCCGGAAGGGTGATACATGAAACTCAAGCCAATGTGGTTATCGGTCTCGATGGTGCAACGAGATGAAAATTTCTGGATGAGGCCTCACCCCCTAGATGTTGTGGTGGGTCCCCTTCTCGGAAGGCGCCCCCTCAGCCAGGCAACTCAGCCAACTCCTTCTTCATTTTATCACGCCCGACCCGGGAGCCGAGACGCTCGAAGACTTCCAGAGCTTGGGCTAGATATCATTTATAAGCCGTGTATATTTCATAACCAATGGTCCCAATGAGGAATAGAAGAACGACAATAGCTAAGAGAACCGAGAATCGTTTTTCTTTGAACGAAGGCTTCCCCGTGTCTACTCTTGTCTCCGGGGGATTGCTGATCCTTTCAAGGGGCTCAGTCGACATGACGTGATCTCCTTTTTTCGTGTGCCCATCACCCAATCTCGCGATCGCGAGCAACCAATAGAAATAAGACCGAAAAGGTTATGGAGACGATCCTCACACTGGCAGACTTTAAGTTGCGTCTCTTGCGGTCTTCCAGCGCCTTGCCTCCTCAATTCAGAGGTCCCGAGAGATTTGGACCTCTCGGGCAGAAGACGTTTGCACGAAGACCTCACATGCCCTCGCTCCGACGAGCACGGAATCCTTGTTTCGATATTCGCTTCAGACAGGCAGGAATTAGAAAGAGAGGATCGGAGGTTTGAGAAGCTCCAAGGGGAATCCAGGCAGGAGAACGACCCGGAACCGGCCGAGCGCTCTCCGGCCGGACAGGTAGGACATCAGCACCTCAGCGTGATCCAGAGCCAAGGGGTTGGCCTGCGGAAAAAAGAAAGATGCGGTTCTTTCGGCCGGAGAGGTATCGTCACCTGGAAGTGGGGAGACGAGTCTCGTTTCGCCAGCAGAGACCAGAACATTCAGAGGAAGATCCAGCCCTACCCACGACTGATGAGCAGACTGCAGACAGAGACTCATGCACGCGCACACAACGAAAAAGAGGAGCAAGGACCTAGCCATTTTCTCGCTCTTCCATCCGGGTCTATTCAGTATAGCATACCACTCTCTTGTGAAAAGCCCAACCCAAACTCCAAAGCGGCGTCCAGTCCTGCCCTTTGTGTTCAGGCGGCATGTGCGCCCGGCGACTCGCCGAGGCCTGACGGTATCTCACCGATGCCCTTGAGACCTTGGAGCGGCTAGGCACCCTGATCGAGCTGGACAAGGTGAGGAAGGAACTGGCGGAGTTGCCTGGCTGAGGAGGGCTTCGGCGATTGGGGTCTACCCCAACATCTTGTGGTCGGTTCCATGGCACGAAAGTTCAAACCACCTGCTATCGACTGATCTTTGAGTCTCTCGACCCGCCGTTTCACATTTCGCATAGCGCATCCGGTGATCATGAAATTGAGATCTCTATCTACATCCTGAACATCCTGGCTCCCTATATGACCAAGGTCTCACTTCCACATATCTCGTCCGAAGCAGCCTGCAAGAGTCTCCACATAATGCTATGCAGTAGCGTCGATTCACTTCCGGAAGGTCGGAGCCGCCCCGGGAGGGGTTGTCATGACGATCGCAGAACTGGAGGCACGGGGCGGAAGTAAGGGGATGTGGAGGAGATCAAGCGGCTAGCGCTCCATCCTGCCCGGATGCCCCGGTTGAGGTCGATCTCATCCTGCGTCGTTCGGCTCGATGCTTCCGATCCCAACGACTTCGCGTTCCTTAAAGAGCCAGCTCCCAATCCACCCGCACCAGACGGTCCACCCACCGGCCCCAATCGTGCAGGGGATCCCCCGTGTCGGCCAGGCGATGAAAGGCATAGACGTACGACATGGCCGTTGCCTGGTCGCCGTCCAGGTGGATCCTCACGTTCACAGGTGATGGCTCGTGGCTGCGAAGAGGTCGAGCGGCGATCTCCTTCCTTTCCCGGCACTCGCCCCAGTACTTTCCGATCCCGCCCTCCGCAAAGCTGGCCGCCGCCCCTTGCGGGTCGTTGGCGTCGATGCGATCGGCGTAGCGGACCATGAGCTGTTCAATGGCTCGAAGGTCCAGCAGCTCCTGGAGGGTCTTTTCCATGGATTCCTCCTTTCGGGCACATCGGCAGAGCAGGCCCAGGCTTCTACAGATCGCGCCGGCCCGCCTCCCAGATGATGCCTGCCGGGAGAACCCTTTCCAGGAGAGGAAGCGCAGATGTATTGGAGTCTTGTCGGCGTTCAGCACAGGCAGAAAGAGGAGGCGAGCGGATGAGCCGTTTTGAGGACAAGGTGCCCATTGTGACAGCGGTGCTTCAGGAATCGGCCGCGAGCTTTGCAGGCAATTGGGTGAGCATGGGGTCATCGTAATCATGGCGGACATCAACAGGGAAGGGGCCGAACAGGTGGCTTCTTCAATCTCCAACTCTGGGGCAGGGCATGCCATGCCCCTGCGATCTAGCTCAGGAGCTTTCCTTGCTTTGGGTCAACGAGTTGGCGATTCGCCTGCCTGGTCACGGGGTATATTTGTCTTCTTCAAGAGTCGTAGGGTGGATTAAGCGGAGCGAATCCACCACTGGCGCGCTCGCAACGTCCCCACTAAGGCAACTCCCCCAACTCCTTCCTCGCCTTGTCCGGCTCGATCAGGGTGCCCAGGCGCTCGAAGATCTCCAAGGCATCCCTGAGATACCGCCGGGCCTCGGCGTGCTCTCCCTCCTTCTGGCTGAATCTGCAGCTCCGGTGGAACCTCTACCCTGCAGAGGCCACCGAGGCCGATGTGCTCAAGAAGATCAACCCGGTTCGGGCTACCGGGTAGATCGCCCCAGGTAGTCCCGGGAGACACGACGTCTATACGAGTGAGCTCAGCTCGCCTATGGCAGCCTGTCGAGGAAGCCGAGTACGCACGCCGAATCGATCCCGAGAGCCCTGAGCAGCTCGTAGAGGTCGGCGGCGAAAAGACGCATTGAATAGGGCTCCCTGCCTCCTTCGGACCGGCCGAAACCCCTGACGTCAACCGTCAGCACCTTGTGTTGTTTCGAGAAGACCGGCACCTGGTTGAACCATATGTTCAGATTGTCGGTGAAACCGTGGATCAACACCAGGCACCTTCCCTCACCGGACACCTCGCAGTTCACATCGATTCCATTGGCCCTGACCTTCATGGCGGCCCTCCCGAACACCGGACAGGCAAGGGCCGGCCCAGGAGCTCTTCCAGACTCCCTGAAGCCGGCAGCAACGAGGGCAGATGAATACCGGTCTCGATGCCGAGGGATTCCAGGAACCGGACGACCACCTCCTCGGAGAGGTTTCCCGCTGCACCGGGCAAGAAGGGACATCCGCCCAGACCGCCCAGGGTTACATCAAAGGTGTCCACGCCTGCCTGGAGAGCAGCCAGCAGGTTTGCAAATGCCCAGCCGCTTGCGTTGTGCAGATGAAGAGAGAGCCGGCCACAGCTCAAAGACTGCCTGCAACCGGAAATGCTTTCAAAGACCTGCCGTGGATTCCCGATACCCGAGGTGTCGGCCAGGACCATCTCCTCCGGACCTTCCCGATCAAGGGCCTCCGCCAGACCCAGCACCTTTTCGAGCGGGATCGGGCCAGACTCCAGATGGCATCCAAAGGCATTCATCACTCCGGCCCTGACCCGCATGCCGGCCTGTCTGGCCAAGCGGATCATCTTCAGGGCTTCCCGGAGCGCTTCCTCGATCCCCTGCCCTGAGTTCCTCCGCGAATGGGCTTCGCTGGCAGAGACGAAAACCCCGACTTCCTCCACTCCGGCATGGATGGCCCGGTCAAGCCCTTTCTGGCTCAGGACCAGCGCCGAGTACCGGACGCCCTCGATCTCCGGCAGGGCCTTCCACAATTCCTCTGCGTCTGCCATGGCTGGGACCCGCTTCGGGCTCACGAAGGAAGTGACTTCG
>Ga0315286_10007996_pt1 | contig 10377 bp, 11 predicted proteins | sample YL17G10_0_MG_FD_205038 | JGI IMG/M metagenome (GOLD analysis project Ga0315286, IMG submission 205038) | Sediment microbial communities from Yellowstone Lake, YNP, Wyoming, USA - YL17G10_0 | ecosystem: Environmental > Aquatic > Freshwater > Lake > Sediment | place: USA: Wyoming | collected...
TCCCAGCGCGCCGCCCGGCTTCGTGGCTGGCCCCGTGGATGAGCGGCTCGATGCGAACGCCACGGCGGACGTAGAGGGCGCCGACGCCTTTTGGCGCGTAGACCTTGTGGCCCGCGACGGACAGGATATCGACCCCCAGCTCGTCGACCCTCGTCGGGATCTTGCCGACCGACTGGGCGGCGTCGGTGTGGAGCAGGACCCCGCGCTCGTGGGCAATCGCGCTCACGGCCTCGATCGGCTCGATCGTCCCGACCTCGTTGTTCGCGTGCATGACGCTCACCAGGATCGTTCGCGGTGTGATCGCCCGGCGTACGTCATCCGGGTCGATGCGACCGGTTCCATCCACGTCGAGGCAGGTGACGCGCGCGCCCAGGCGCTCGAGGAAGCGGGCCGGCTCGAGAATCGCCGGATGCTCGACCGCGGTCGTGATGATGTGCTCGCCACGGTCGCGGAGCTCGAAGAACACGCCCTTGAGGGCGAGGTTGTTGGCCTCGCTGCCGCCGCCCGTGAAGACGACCTCGTCGGGGCCGCAGCCAAGGAGATCGGCCACCTGGGTGCGCGCCCGATCGACGATGGCGCGTGCCGCCCGCCCGCCCGAATGCGTTGCCGATGGGTTGGCGTAGGAGCCGTCGAGGAGCGGCCGCATGACGGCCGCGACCCGCGGGTCGGTGGGCGTGCTCGCGTTGTAGTCGAGGTAGATCGGACTCGACGGGACGCTCGGGCTGGTCATCTCGGCGTTGGGCCGACCACCACCGGGAGGCCGGCGAGCCGCCACTCGGGGAAGCCGTCCTCGAGCCGGCGGGCGCGTCGTCCGGCGCGTCGAAGGAGCGCGACGCCCTGTGGGGCGAGGGCGCAGTAGGGACCCCGGCAGTAGGCCACGATCTCGACGCCGGCCGGCAGCTCGGCGAGGTGCGCCTCGAGCTCCGCCAGGGGGATCGAGATAGCTCCGGCGATGTGGCCGGCCTCGTATTCCTCGCCCGGCCGAAGGTCGATGACGACCGCCTCGCCCGAGCGAACCCGGTGCAGCAGCTCGGCGCGGCTCACCGCCTCGACCGGTTCGCCCATGTACGCGCGCGCCGCCAGCTCGGCGTCGGCCAACCGGCCGGTCGCGACGGTGCGGACCGCCGTGAGCAGCTCGTAGACGTCGTCTCCGGCGAGGCGGTAGAAGATCCGCGTCCCGTCCCGGCGCGAGACGACGAGGCCCGCCCGCCGGAGCGCCTGGAGGTGGGACGACGCGAGGCCGATCGAGATCGCCGCCCGTTCCGCGAGGATCTCGACGCTTCGCTCGCCCTGGGCGAGCAGGTCGAGAAGCTCGACGCGATGCGGGTTCGCGAGCGCGCGCCCGATCCGGGCGAACTGCTCGTGCAGCTCGTCCTTCGCTGTGCGATCAGGGGCGATCGCGAACGTTCGTTCCGCTCGCACCAGGTGCACCTCCGGACTTCGGCAACTCTCCGCGGCTGCTATTCTACGATTCATTGGAATACTTGACAGGAGTGTCAAGGTCACGGTGAGATCCGCCCCGGCAAGACAGGAATTGGGACACGCTGCCATGAAGACGCTCATCATCCTCAACGAGCCCGCCTACGGCAACGAGCGGACCTACAACGGGCTGCGCCTGGCCCTCTCGCTCGCCAAGGCCGAGGATGTCGACCTTCGCGTCTTCCTGATGGGCGATTCGGTCACCGCGGCGAAGCCGCGCCAGAAGACCCCCGAGGGCTACTACAACCTTGAGCGGATGCTCAAGGGCCTCGCGCTGAAGGGGACGGGGATCGGTGCCTGCGGGACCTGCATCGACGCCCGGGGCATGACCGACGAGCCCCTCGTCGAGGGCGCAGGTCGCTCCTCGATGGCCGAGCTGACGGCCTGGACGATCTGGGCCGACAAAGTGATCACCTTCTGATGGCGCGCCGGACGGTCCTTGTCCTCGGCGGCGGGGTCGGCGGGCTCATCACCGCCAACGAGCTCCGACGCCAGCTCGATCCGGCCGATCGGGTCGTCGTGGTCGAGCGCGAGGGGCGGCACCTCCTCCAGGCATCGCTCGTGTGGCTGATGGTCGGCCGCCGCCGGCGCGACCAGATCGAGCGGCCCCTCCGCGAACTCCTGGCTCCGCGCGTCGAGCTCGTCGAGGCTGAGGTCAACTCGATCGACCCGGCCGCCCGCCGCGTGGAGACAACCGCCGGGGTCTTCGCCGGCGACGCGCTCGTGATCGCCCTCGGCGCCGAGCCCGACCGCGACGCCATCCCCGGCTATCGGGAGGCCGCGCTCGACTTCTTCTCGCCCGATGGAGCCGCCGCCTGTGCTCGGGTGCTCGAGACGTTCCGCGGCGGCCGCGTCGTCATAGTCGTCGCCGCCCTCCCCTACAAGTGCCCCGCCGCGCCCTACGAGGCGGCGCTCCTCCTCGACGATGAGCTGCGCCACCGGGGCATCCGCGAACGCTGCGAGATCGACGTGTACAGCCCGGAGCCCGCGCCGATGCCGGTTGCGGGTCCGGTGATGGGCGCGGCCGTCGTCGAACTCATGGCAGCGAAGGGCATCCGCTTCCATCCCGGGAGCCGGGTCGAGCGCTTCGAGCCCGGCAGCCATGAGGTCGTCCTGGCCGGTGGCAGTCGCGTCGGCTACGACCTCCTCGCCGGCGTCCCGCCGCATCGTGCCCCAGGTGCGGTCCGCGAGTCTCCGCTCGGCGGCGCCGCGGGCTGGATCCCGGTCGACCGCGCGACCCTTGAGACCGGCCACGAGCGCGTGCACGCCATCGGCGACGTCACGACGATCACGCTCGCGAACGGCAAGCCGCTGCCGCGCGCAGGCGTCTTCGCCCACGGCCAGGGCCTCGTAGTCGCCCGCGGGATCGCCGCGACGCTCGCCGGCCGCCAGGCCGCGGACACCTTCGACGGCGTCGGCTACTGCTGGGTCGAGACGGGAGCGGGGCGCGCGGCGTTCGCCGTCGGCGAGTTCTTCGCCGAGCCGGATCCGACGCTTGCGCTCCGGGCGCCGGGGCGGTCGTGGCATGCCGGAAAGGTGCTCTTCGAGCGCTCGTGGGTCGGCGGCCGCCTGGAACGTCGACTGGCGCGCGCGGGTCTCGCCGTCGGCAGCCGGCTGGCCGGATTACGGGTGACCCTATGAGGACGAGTGGCCGACCCAGGTTGACCAGGTCATGACCCGAGCTGGCATGCCGTGCTGAGGTGACCCCCACAGACTCACTCGTGCGGGCCGAAGCGCTGAACGAGCCCAGATCCAGTCCGGCCGAGCCCGACGCGTCGGGGCACGGACGTCCCGGTCGCCGCCGCGCGACCCGTCGCTGCTGCACCGTCAGCATGGAAGCACGGTGTTGGCCCGGAACCGGTCGAGGGCGGGGCAGCCCTTGGCGCGAAGGCTGCGCGGCTCACCGGGGGACCTGCGCTGGCTGTGGTGCGAGGCGGACCCCCAGCGTCTCCGGCATGCCGACGAGCAACGGCAATCGAATGCCGAGGTCGATGGCGACGAACGCGAGGAACACGTACTCGGGCCCGAGACTGTCCCAGACGACCCCCGTGACGAGGACGGCGACGGCGGTGATCAGCATCCTCGTGATGCGCGCGATCCCGATCCACCGGCCCATGTGCGCCGCGGGCACGAGCTCCCGCTCCATGGCCGCTGCGATCGGGCCTCCGATGTAGAAGAAGGACTGGAGCGCCCCGGCTGCGATGAGAAAGGCCGGGGTCGGGGCCCAGATCAGCAGCAGGTTGGAGAGGCAGAAGAGAGGGATCGTCAGGTAGAGGACCCTCTTTCGGCCGATCCGGTCCGCCAGCCTGCCCAGGGGGATGGCCAGGATGATCGAGCCCGCTGCCGCGCTGGTTGCCATGCCGCCCAGCACCAGGGCATCGGCACCCTTGATCGAGTGTGCGTACAACTGGGAAAAGGCAAGCACCGTGCCGAGGGGAAGCTGCCCGACCGCCCCGATGACCAGCCAGCGCTTCAGGTGCTGCCCCTGGCGCATGACCTCGTGCAGGTCGCGGAGAACGGCCCGGCCAGTCCCACCGGCGCCCCATCGCTGCCCCGACAGCTGCGTGAGGATGAACACGAACGTGGCCACGGTGATCCCGAGACCAAGCACGAACAGCGGACGGATCGCGCTTGGATCAATGCCCCCGAGCGAGACGACGATGACGGCACCGATCATGGGCGCGAAGATCCCGAGCAACCCCCCGCCGACCGTCTCGCAGATGGTCATCCCGGTTGCCCTGTCCTGGTTCGCCAGGCAGTTCCCGCAGATGGTTGCGCAACTGTGGCCGCTGATGGAGTAGCCCAGCCAGTAGGCCGCCATCGCGACGATCGTGATCGGCCAGCTCTGCGCCAGCGCGTACGTCAGGTACGAGATGGCCAGCAGGCCGATTCCGGCCAGGTAGAAGAACCGGGGCCCATGCCGATCGATGAGCCAACCGGTGAAGGGCCCCGCCAGCCCGGCGGCCATCATCCCCAGGCTGTTTACGAGGCCGAGCTGGGTTGCCGTGGCTCCGAGCGCGACGATGTAGACCGAGAGGTAGGGGAAGACCATCTGGTAGGCCAGCCGGTCAAGCGAGGTGCGGACGACCGTCACCTTCCAGTCACGGTGCTGACGGCGCACAAACTCGACCATTGCCACGCTGTTCACCCCTGCCGGATGACTTCATTCATCGCTGGCGATTATGGCGGGCGGGCGTCCCGGGCGGAGTTCGCCTGGCGCCCCGGCCGCGTCTTGACCGGGCGTCCCAGGCGGCCGCCCTCGCGCGTGCGACGGCCTTCAGTTCCCGCTCTCGTCGCCTCAGCGCCGCCAGACTTCGCCGGAGCGGACGGCGCGGACCGTGCCGGCGGCGACGACCAGCCAGAAAGCGACCAGGGCGACGAACAGGATCGCCGCGAGCGCCTCGAGCGCCCCTGCGTGCCAGGCGCGGGCGAGCGCCAGCGTGCTCGCCGCATACGCACCGAGCGGGAACGTGAACGCCCACCAGCCGAGTCCATACGGGAGCCGGCCGCGGCGCAGATACGCACTCAGCAACACGACGGCGGCGGCAAGCCACCAGGCACCGAACCCCCAGAGCGCGGATGCCCCGATCAGGGAGACGGCCCCGACGGCTGGCGCGGCATCACCCCACAGGGGCGCGCCGACTTGCGCAAGACGGAGCAGCGCCAGGCTCCCGACGCCGATCGGACCAAGCCCGATCCACAGGGACGGCGCGAGCGGCGCGGCGGGCAACGGGTGGAAGACCAGCCGGTCGTAGAGCAGCGAGGCGACGAGCACGAACAGCAAGAGGCCCATGCCCCAGGCGGCATAACCCGCGACGAGGAGCAGGCCGAGGTCGGCCGCCGCGACGCGGGGCGCGAGCGGCGCCAGCACCATGGGCACGATGATCATGACGACGGGCGGGATGAACCAGCCGCCGTTCGCCGCCTGGGGCTCCACGCCGTGGCTCGTGAACAGCAGCGCCGCGAAGACCACGCTCATGGCGAACGCCAACACGATCCCGATGCCCGCGAGGACGCCGACCAGCGCGAACATCGCGTCCGCGGACAGGACGGACGGGCCGACGGTCGCGATCCCGACTGCCAGCACGAGGAGGCCGGCCGGGAACGTGGCATGCAGGGCACCGGTCACCGGGTTCGACAGGTCCGCGCGGGCGGCGTCGGGGTGGCGCACCCAGCGGGCGACGTACGGGACCCCGAGCCCCACCGCCAGCAGCGCGGACAGGGCGACCATCAGGATCCCGAAGAGCTGCAACGGGTCGTGCAGGCCAGCGATCTGGCCCGGTTCCTGGTAGGCGACGATGCCGACGATCGCGGTGCCCATGACCGCGCCGTACCAGCCGGGGTGGAAGCCGCGCAGGCGGGCCAGCGGTGCGGTGCCGGAGCGATCGTTGTCGGCGATGGTGGTCATCGAGGTCCCCTTCTTCTTGCAGCGGCCAGGTGGTGCGTGGCGCGGTCGATGTCCGGGCATGTCGTCGAGGGTGGGTTCACGGCAGCAGGTCGAGGGCCATCTTGGCGGCGATCACGAACAGCAGGACGCCGATCATCCGCTTGAGCTGGGGCCCGGTGAGCCGGGTCCGCATCAGGTGTGAGCCCACGAGGGAACCGCCGGCCGCGACCAGCGCCATCGTTGCCAGAAACATCAGATCGAGGCCGCCGAGCGCCGCATGTCCGAGGAACCCCGAGAGGGACGAGAAGACGACCGCGAGCGCCGTCGTGGCGGCGGCAACCTTGGGATCGAGCCCCAGCCAGGTCAGCCCGGGCAGGATGATGTTGCCCCCGCCGACCCCGAGAAGGCCGCCTAGGAACCCGGCCACGGTCCCCACCGCGGCCCCGACACCGGCCTCAGCCGCCGTACTGCGATCTCGCCGGCCAGTTCGAGCCTGATAGAAGAGCATCATCGCGCCGGCAAAAACCAGGAACCCGACGAAGAGCGCGAGCAGCAGCGTCCGATCGACGCGAGCCGTCAGGCCGGCCCCGACTGGTGCCAGGAGCACCGCTGCGATGAGGACAGGGATCCCCGCGCGCCAGTCGACCAGGCCGCCGCGTGCGTAGGCGACCGTCGCGGCCGACAGGCTCACCGCGTTGAGTAACAGCGCGGTCGAGGTTGCCTCGGCGAGCGGGACGCCGAGGTAGTAGAAGAGGGGCACGAAGAGGAACGCGGCGCCCAGGCCGGCCATCGCCATGACGCCGGAACCGACGAAGACCGCCAGCCTGCCGACGAGGTAGAGGAGCATGGCCCGGGCGCAGTCAGAGCGGGCTCAGCGTGGGTAGCCCGAGCACGCGGCGCAGACGATCTTGCCTTCCGCCACTCGGGCGTACGGCTCGGCCACCAGCTCGCCGCAGCTTGGGCAGACGAGGAAACGGACGACTTCCTCGGGCTCGCTCCACTCGCTCGGCTGAATGGGGCCGACGGTCATGATCTCGCCGACCGGCGCATCCCAGATGAGGGTGACCACCTCCATCTGCTCGGCCTCGGGGATATCAGTCGGCGGCACGCCGGCGGCACGCTTCTGCATGAACGGCGTTGCCTTGATCAGCGGCTGGAGCCTCGGCCGATAGGCCACGCGGACGGCCCGCTTCGAGGCCTTGTCGATGAGGGTGACGGCGAACTTGCCCTCGCCGGTCTTCTCGATGTTGCCCTTGCCGAAGGTGCAGCCGGTGGTGAACTGGATGCCGTCACCGAAGCACATGCCGCCGTGGTAGTCGCCGGTCTCGATGATCGCGTGGAGCTGCTTGGCGCCCGCGCGCGACGCGCCGAGCGCCTCCAACGCGGCGACGCCGAGCCGGACGCCGGCGGTGCTTGCCCAGCACTTGTGGCCGTGGAAGGCGAGCGCCCCTGCCAGGATGTCGCTGTCGTTCATGGTTCGCTCCGTGCGCGGTCCTTGATCTTCATCGGGCGGCTCCCACCGAGTACTCCGCTGCCGACGTGGGTGTCTTCGTCCTGGCCTCGATGACGAGTTCCCCGACCGGCGCGAGGCCGGCCAAGAGCGCATTCGTCACGGCGCAATCGGTCGTCGACCGGCGGTACGGCTCGCGCAGCGCGTCTGGCGCCTCCGCGCTGTGGATCACCACCCGGTAGGTGATGGGGTCGAGTCCGAGTGGGTCGGTGTGCTTGACGCCGTCGAGGACGACCTCGACGTGATCGACGCGGAGACCCATCTCGGCAGCGCCGCGGGTGACGTTGGAGAGGATGCACGCCCCGAAGGCGGCCAGCAGCGTCTCGGGCGGGTTGAACCCGAGCGTCGGGGAACCGCCCTTGATGGCCAGCGCGAGCGTCTGCCCGTGGGCGTCGGCCCGGGCGGTCTCGCCGGTGAGCCGGGTCACGGCGACGTGGAAGCGCGGGACGCCCGCGTGGGCGGGTGGGTTCATGTCAACTCCTATCGGTGCGCAGGTCTGTCGCCCGGGTGGGCCGGGAACGATGCTTGGAGGCAGGTCATTCGGGTACGCCGCTGCTACTTCTTCCGAAGGACGAATCGGTAGACACCGCCCTCAGCGCTCGATTCGACCAGGGGATTCCCCGTCGACTTCGCCCAGGCGCTGAAGTCCGTGATGGACTTGGGGCTGCACGCGATGACCTCGAGGAGCCGGCCTGATGCGAGGCTCGCCATCGCCTGGGCCGTCTTCACGATTGGCATCGGGCACGACATGCCTCGGGTATCGAGTCGCTGGGCGACGGACTCGGGCGGCCTGGGGTGGTCGCCATCGCGCGGGTCGGCGATGGCCTGATCGCGAGGGATGGTGCTCATGGGGATGCTCCTCACACGCGGTGCGAGTCGGCGAAGGTCCGGTCGGCAGGCAGGCCGCGGGCGCCGAGGGCGGCGATGCTGTCGCGGACGGTGATCCGCGGCCTCTCGCACCTGATGCAGACGTCCTCATCGACGGTCGGATGCCACGGGATCTCCTCGCGCGGGATGCCGTGCCAGGGCTTCACGAACTTCGGGTCGGGCATGGTCTCGTTCTCCTGTGCTGCCGGTCAGCCGCCCGTGAAGGGCAGATGACGGGTTGGTTCAAGCGGGGCCGAGGGCGAGGAAGGCGGCCCAGGCGACGATCCCGGCGCCAAAGACCGCGAGGAGGTTGAGCTTGAAGACGCGCACCGCGACGAACGCGGCAGCCGCGAGCACGAGTGCAGCGGGTTCGGGAAGCACCTGGCGGCCAAGCGAGAGCACGACCGTGGCGAGCAGGCCGACGAACACCGCCATGACCCCGGCGATCGCGCCCTTCACCCAGGCGTGACGGCGAAGGTAGGGGTAGATCTCGGCGGCCACGGTGGTCATCGCGATGCTCGGCGCGAAGATCGCGACGGTCGCCAGGATCCCGCCCCACGGCCCAGCGACGTGATAGCCGACGAAGGCCGCCGTGATGAGGAATGGACCCGGCGTGATCTGCCCGAAGCCGACCGCCACGCCGAACACCGGCAGGCTCAGCCAGTGACGGCTCTCGACGACGTCCTGCTGGAGGATCGGGAGGATCGTCGAGCCGTTGCCAAAGGCGATCGTTCCGATCTTGGCCATGTCGAGGACGAGGGCCGACAGCATTCCCGAGCCGAGCGCCGCGACGGCGACACCAGCGGCGACCGCGAGACCCGGGACGAGTGACCGTGCGAGCCGTGACCGTTCGAGGGGCGGACCGCCCGCCCCGTCTGCACCCTCGACCGTGTTCGATCGGAGGACCAGCGCTCCGACCACCAGGCCGGCTAGGACCGCCCAGATCAAGTTGGCTCCGGCCACACCGACGGCGAAGGCCCCCAGCCCGAGCAGCGCCTCGACTCGACCGTTGGAGTGCTGGCGGGCGAAATCGACCGTCACGCTCGCGACCACGCCGACGACGAGCGCAACGAGCCCGACGACCAGGCTTGCCACGCCGGGCGCCGCCCCGTAGGTCTCGTAGAGCCAGGAGAGCGCGAGCATGAGTCCGAGCGAGGGCGCCAAGAAGCCCGCTGCCGCGGCCAGCGCACCGGTGATCCGGGCGGTTCGGTACCCGATGTAGGCGACGAGGTCGACACCCATGGCGCCCGGGTAGAGCTGGACGAGTCCGAGGCCCTCGTCGATCTCAGCGCGGCTGAGCCAGCCGCGCTGGACGGGGATCGAGCGGATGTTCTGGAGGATCGCCATGCCGAACGAGGTCAGGCCGATCCTGAAGAAGACGCGGAACAGCTCGAGCGGACCGGGTCGTACGCGTTGCGCCGGCGCGACTGCTGCCGCCACCGCTCCCTCCTCAGCCTCGTTCGCCAGCGCAGTCGCCATGTCAGCGCGCCACCAGCACCGGGCAGGGGGCGGGCTTGGTGACGTTGTCGACCGTGCTCCCGAGCAGCAACTCCTCGAGGCTGCGCCGGCCGTGCGCGCCGATGACGATCAGGTCGCTGGCCAGCTCGGTGGCGGCAGCCACGATCTCCTCGGCCAGTGATCCGACTCGTATGTGGAGCGCCACCTCGATGCCGACGTCGGTCAGGAACCGGGTCTCGCCGGTGAGCTCCTGTCGGACCCGTTCCTCGTATTCGGCGTCCAATCGCCGCTCGGTCTCATGGACCGCCGCCGGGGGGAGGAACGGGTCGGGAACGTCGAGCTGGAAAGTCGGCAGTTTGTCGGGAGCCACCACGGTCAGCACATCGATCGGCCGATCGGAGCATTTGGCGCAGTCGAGCGCCTGCCGGCCGGCGTCATGGGCGTGGGGCGAGAAGTCGGTCGCCCTGAGGATCTTTTCATGTCCAGCAGGACCTTTCTTGTGGCCCCCCATGGCGACACGAACAATCGGGTCGGGAACCAAAGGAGTCGAGGACGACTCGGTCGCTGGCGACGCCCCTGGCCTGGGGCGCGGCCACGACATCGACGGCGGCTTGGCGAGGACCCGCCAGTCAGGCATCAGATCGCTTCCCGTCGCCCGGGTACGAAGGCGCACTGT
>Ga0315286_10007997_pt1 | contig 10377 bp, 7 predicted proteins | sample YL17G10_0_MG_FD_205038 | JGI IMG/M metagenome (GOLD analysis project Ga0315286, IMG submission 205038) | Sediment microbial communities from Yellowstone Lake, YNP, Wyoming, USA - YL17G10_0 | ecosystem: Environmental > Aquatic > Freshwater > Lake > Sediment | place: USA: Wyoming | collected...
CGCCAGGACGTTCTCCAGCTCATCCATCACCACGTCCGGCTGCGCGGACGGCAGGTCGATCTTGTTGATGACCGGCACGATCACGAGGTCCTGGCGGAGCGCGAGATGGACGTTGGCGAGCGTCTGCGCTTCGATCCCCTGGGCAGCGTCGATGACGAGGACGGCGCCCTCGCAAGCCTGGAGGCTGTGGCTCACCTCGTACGTGAAGTCGACGTGGCCTGGCGTGTCAATGAGGTTGAGGCCGTAGACCAGGCCGTCGGCGGCTGCGTACTCGATCCGGACCGCGCGCGCCTTGATGGTGATGCCCTTCTCGCGCTCCAGGTCCATCGAATCGAGGACCTGGCTGGTCATCTGCCGCGGATCGATCGTGTGGGTCTGCTCGAGGAGTCGATCCGCGAGCGTCGACTTGCCGTGATCGATGTGGGCGATGATCGAGAAGTTGCGCAGGCGGGACTGGGGGATCGACATCGGGAGGCGAGTGTAGCGGACGCTGTCGGCCGCGCGAGCCGAAGGCCGTGGGCGGGTCCCGGGGCGTCCGCCTGCCGCGCACCGGCCGCTCGCCGGTGCGTCTGGTATCATTGGTGGTCGCGCCGTCGCGGTGTCCTCTCCCGCTGCGCGGCACCTGATCCAAGGACAATCCTTCCCCACTAGAGGACAGAACGCCAGTGGCTCACTCGCCCCGTGGCTGGACTGGCGCACGGACGCCGTCCGGGAAGAAGCGGGTCCGTCAGGCCGAACGTCGCGAGGCGATCAACGCCCCGCGACGCACGAAGGCCAAGACCCTCGTAACGAAGACCCTCAGGATCGCGACCGGCCAGGCGGAGGGTGACGCGAGCGTCGCGCTTGCCGAGGCCATGAGCGCGCTCGACAAGGCGGCCAAAGTCGGCGCCCTCCACCCGAATACGGCGGCGCGTCGCAAGTCGCGCCTGGCCAGGAAGGTGGCGGCGGCCATCTCCGGCGCGACCGTCCTGACGGCCGCAAAGATCACCAAGACCACCGGCGCAGCGGCCGCGGCGAAGGCCGCCAAGGCTCGCATCGCGGCCGGCAAGGCCGAGAAGGCCAAGGGCGCCCAGACCGCGGCGGGAAAGGCCAAGGCCGCGATCGCGCGTGCCGGCCGGACCGATGTCGAGACGACCAAGGCTGCGCCTGTCACCCCGGTCACGGCTCCCAGGGCCCGCGTACGGGGCGCGGCAAAGGCCGCCGCTGCTCCGGCGGAGAAGCCCGCGACGAAGGCCGCTCCCAGGGCTACCGCCACGGAGAAGGCAGCCCCGAAGCCGAAGGGCCTGGCCAAGGCCGCCGCCGCTCCCAAGGCTGCGGACGCGGAGAAGGCAGCCCCGAAGCCGAAGGGCCTGGCCAAGGCCGCTGCCGCGGTGAGAGCCAGGGTAACGCCGAAGCCGAAGGCCGCGGCCAAGGCCGCCGCCGCGCCAAAGGCCAAGGCACCCGCCGCGGAGGCACAGGCCGCCAAGGCATCAACCGCCGAGGCCAAGGCAGCCACGAAGCCGAAAGCGGCGCCGAAGAAGAAGGCCGAGTAGGCCGCCCGGCGCCGGGCCCACCGGCGCCGCTCCCCCCACTCTGCTTCGACCCCCGGGCGCGTGACCCCGGGGTCGAACGATTCCGAGCCGCGCTCGGCGAGAGACCGCCCACTGCCCGTAGACTCGCGCGATGCCTCTCACTGCCCTCGCGATTGCCCCGCTTGCCGGCGTGGCGCCGCTCCGCGAATCGGCCACCGTGCTGGCCGCCGGCTGGGGCATCCTCCGCCTGGGCGAGCGCGACGGCGCGGTGTGGCGCCGGGCCGGTGCCGGGTGCATCGCGGTCGGGGCGATCCTGTTGGCGGCTGGCGGCTGAGAGGACCGATCGCCCGCGGCCGGGCCGCGCCCCGACCCCGCGCCCGGGGGAAGAAGGATGCAGCGAGACCGAGAACCGGGCGGGTCCGGCTCACGTCAGGCGATCGGGGCTCCCGACGCAGCGGCCGGACCCTGGGCCTTCGGTCGGGCGAACCCGTACATCGCGGCGCCGAACACGCCGCCAACAACACAGAGGATGGTCACCGTCCCCGTCGTCCCGAGCTGCTCTCGCCAGTAGAACGCCGTGAATGACGCGACGTCGGTGATCCCCGCCGCCTCGAATTGCGCGGCCTTGCCCTCCTCGGCGAGGTACCGCCGGTAGACGCAGTCCGCGCCGGGTAGGCAGCCCACGATCGGGCCGCCCTGGCCCGCATCGCGGTAGCCGTTGTCGGCGTAGAAGAAGATCGCCTTGGTGCCCGCCAAGAAGAGTGCGAGCGTGACCGCGGTGAGGAACGACGCGTAGACCCCGTTGAGCAGGATCCGTCGCCACGGGCCGGCGCACCGGTCGGCCCGGGCGTTCGCGTAGTAGCCGATCAGGAGGCCGGCCAGCGGCGACATCAGCCAGATGACGGGCTCGATGGGGATCACCAACAGGAAGCTGACGGCGATCGTCATCGCCATCCCGACGCCGACCCAGCCGGCGAAGACCGCGCCGCGGTCGACGAAGCGGCTCACGCGGGCGCCCGGTCGGCGGCCCGGCCCGCCAAGTCGGCCGGGGCCGCGAGGAGCGCCAAGCTCACGCGCGAAGCGGGAGCGCGCCGGCCAGCGCCTGGCGGCCGAGGTATCGGGCGCCTTCACCCAGCTCCTCCTCGATCCGCAGAAGCCGGTTGTACTTCGCGACGCGCTCCGAGCGCGACGGCGCGCCCGTCTTGATCTGGCCGGTGCCCATAGCCACGACGAAGTCGGCAATCGTGGTGTCCTCGGTCTCGCCGGAGCGGTGGCTGACCATCGCGGTCCAGCCGGCGCGGCGGGCCATCTCGATCGCGGCCATCGTCTCGGTGATGGTCCCGATCTGATTGAGCTTGATCAGGATCGAGTTCATCGCCTTCTCTGCGATGGCGCGGGCGATGATCTCCGGGTTCGTCACCACGATGTCGTCGCCGACAAGCTGGACCTTGCTCCCAAGGCGGGCGGTCAGCTCGCGCCAGCCGGCCCAGTCGTCCTCCGCCAGGCCGTCCTCCAGCGAGACGATCGGGTACTTGGCGATCCAGCCCTCCCAGAGGTCGACCATCTCGCCGGAGTCGAGGGTCCTGCCCTCGCGCTCCAGGAGATAACGGCCCGCAACGTCGCCGGTGCCCGTCCCCTCGACGAGGATGGAGCTGGTGGCCGGGTCCAGCGCGATCGCGACGTCTTCGCCCGGTCGATAGCCGGCCTTCTCGATCGCCCGGAGAATGACCTCGACTGCCGCCTCGTTCGACGGGAGCGACGGGGCAAAGCCGCCCTCGTCGCCCTGGCCAACCGAGAAACCGCCCTCATGGAGGATCCCCTTGAGGGCGTGGAAGACCTCCGCGCCGGCCCGGAAGGCTTCCGCGAAGGTTGGGCGGCCGATCGGCGCGATCATGAACTCCTGGAAGTCGGTGGAGTTCACGGCGTGCTTGCCACCATTGAGAATGTTGAAGAACGGGACCGGCACGATCCGCGCGCCGGCGCCGCCAAGGTAGCGGTAGAGCGGCAGGTCGTGCGCCGCGGCGGCGGCGTGCGCGCAGGCGAGGCTGACGCCGAGGATGGCGTTGGCGCCCAGGTTCCCCTTGTTCGGGGTCCCGTCCAGGTCGATCAGCGCGGCGTCGATGCCGGGCTGGTCGGCGGCATCCGCGCCCAGCATGGCCGGGGCGATGGTCTCGCGGACATTCGCGACCGCCTTGAGGACGCCCTTGCCGCCGAAGCGAGCCTTGTCGCCGTCGCGGAGCTCGACCGCCTCGTGGACGCCGGTGGAGGCGCCGGAAGGCACGCCGGCCCGACCGACGGAGCCGTCGGCGAGGACGACGTCGACCTCGATCGTCGGGTTGCCCCGGGAATCGAGGATCTCGCGAGCTTCGATCAGCTCGATCTCGGTGTTCACGATGCACTCCCGGCGGCGCCGGCGGGATCGCGGTCCGGGAGGATCGCGATACCGGGCAGTGTCCGCCCTTCGAGCAGCTCGAGCGACGCCCCGCCGCCCGTGCTGATGTGGGTCATCTTGGAGGCCAGGCCCTGCTGGGTGACGGCCGCGACAGAGTCGCCGCCGCCCACCACCACGGTCGCACCGTGCTGGGCCATCTCGGCCAGGAGGTTCGCCATCGCCTTCGTGCCGGTCGAGAAGGCCGGGATCTCGAAGACGCCCAGCGGGCCGTTCCAGAAGATCGTCCTCGCCCCTTCGAGGGCGGCTGCCATTGCCGCCAGCGACGCCTTGCCCACGTCGACGATGTGCCAGCTCGCGGGGAGCTTCTCGGTCGAGAGGGTCTTGTACTCCGAACCCTGGGTGACCTCCTTGGCGATCACCACGTCAACGGGGAGGATCAGCTTGACGCTGGCCTCCTTGGCCGCCGCCATGATCCGTTGCGCATCCTCGACGCGATCGGGCTCGGCGAGGCTCTTGCCGACGGCCTTGCCCTGGGCGAGCAGGAACGTGTTCGCCATCCCGCCGCCGACGATGAGGACGTCCACCTTCTCGAGGAGATGGACGAGGACCTTGATCTTGTCCGAGACCTTCGCGCCGCCGATGATGGCGGCATAGGGCCGCTCCGGATCCTCGACAAGGTGGGACAGGTACGTGATCTCCTTCTCCATCAGGAAGCCGGCGTACGCGGGGAGGATCTGCGCGATGCCGTGCGTCGACGCGTGCGCCCGGTGGGCGGTCCCGAACGCGTCGTTCACGTAGGCGTCCGCGTACGAGGCGAGCACCTTCGCGAATGCCGGATCGTTCTTCTCCTCTTCCGGGTGGAAGCGGAGGTTCTCGAGCAGGAGAACCTCGCCCGGCTTGAGCCGGCGGACGGCGTCCTCCGTCCCCTGTCCCAGCGCATCGCCGGTGCAGGGGACGCTGACGCGGAGCAGCGCGGAGAGCCGCTCGGCCGCCGGGCGAAGCCGGAGGCCATCCTGGACCTTGCCGTCGGGCCGGCCGAGGTGACTCGCCAGGATGACCCTGGCGCCCTGGTCCATCAGGAACTTGATCGTGGGGATGGCCGCCCGGATCCGGGTGTCGTCGGTGACCTGCCCGTCCTTGAGCGGCACGTTGAAGTCCACGCGAACGAAGACGCGCTTGCCCGACGCGTCGAGGTCGCGAACCGATCGCTTGTCCATGGCAGGCTGCTGCCTCTGCTAGCTGGGGCTGCGGAGCGGGGTGATCGCGCCGACGATCAGAGCCGTTCGGCGATGATCTTGACGAGGTCGGCGACGCGGCAGCTGTAGCCCCACTCGTTGTCGTACCACGCAATGACCTTCACGAAGTTGCCGCCCAGGACCATCGTGCAGGCGGCGTCGATGATCGAGGAGCGCGTGTCGCCGCGGAAGTCGGAGCTCACCAGCGGCTCGTCGCTGACGCCGAGGATGCCCTTCATGGGGCCGACCGCGGCAGCCCGGAAAGCCGCGTTGAGCTCCTCGACGCTCGTCTCCCGCTCGAGCTCGGCCGTGAAGTCAACGACGGAGACGGTCGGGGTGGGGACGCGGAGACTGAAGCCGTCGACCTTGCCCTTGAGGTCCGGGATGACGAGCGCGAGCGCCTTCGCGGCGCCGGTTGTCGTCGGGATGATGTTCAGGGCGGCGGCGCGAGCACGACGCGGGTCCTTGTGGGCGACGTCCAGGATCTTCTGGTCGTTCGTGTACGAGTGGATCGTGTTCATGAGGCCGCGCCGGATGGTCCATCCGTCGTGGACGACCTTGGCCGCCGGGGCCAGGCAGTTCGTGGTGCAGCTCGCGTTGCTGATGACGTGGTGCTTCGCTGGGTCGTAGGCAGCATCGTTGACCCCGAGGACGATCGTGACGTCCTCCTTCTTGGCCGGGGCGCTGATCAGCACCTTCCTGGCGCCGGCCTCGATGTGCACGCGTGCCTTGTCGGCATCCGTGAAGCGGCCGGTGGACTCGATGACGATGTCGACGCCGAGCGCCTTCCACGGCAGCTGCGCCGGATCGGCGACCTGGAGGACCTTGATCTCGTGGCCGTCGACGACGATCGCGTCTTCGGTGTGCGCCACGGTCCCCGCGTAGGCGCCATAGGTGGAGTCGTACTTGAAGAGCAGCGCATTCGTCGGGACGTCGACGATGTCGTTGACCGCCACCACCTCGATGTCCGGGGCGCGCTCGATGAGCGCCTTGAGGGACTGCCGGCCGATGCGACCGAACCCGTTGATGCCCACGCGTACGGACATGAGTCGAACCTCCGCTGTGCGGTTAGATGGGTCAGCTGAACCCACCCGCGACGTGCGCGGCGGGGTGGGATGCATGAGGACGAGGGGATGCGGGTTGCGCGCCGAGGCGCCGGGCACCCGTGGCGCGCGGCCCGCGGAGCCGCAGCTCCCCGTGTCGGCTGGCGCTGGCAACCGAGCGGGCCGAGCGATCAGCGGCGGCGCATGGCGGCACGCCACCGACCCCGGGGGCTGAAACGGGCCGTGGGGACACTGAACCTCGCGGGTGCGGCTGGAACCAGGCCCATTCTACCAAGCGCCCCGTGCCGGTCCGTGGGGCCGACCGTCCCGCCGTCAGGGTCCGAACGGCCCGCAGCGCTGCGAGAACCCCGACGGCTCGGGCCGACTTGGTCGCCGTCGCGGGCAGGACCGCGGGCGCGGGCGCCGGTTACCGACCCGGTTCCACGCGTCGCGACCGGGCGCCGGCCTGGGCGGGCGTCCCCGACCAGGCCCGGAAACAGATCGAGCCCCCGCCGTCGCCGGCGAGGGCTCGATCTCGCGAGGTCCGGTCAGGCGCCCTCAGGAGGCGCCAATCCTGAACACCTTGGTCCCACACGAGGGACAGGTGCCGGTCACGGCGGGTTTGCCATTCTTCATGGTGATCGACTGCGGGTTCTGGATCTCGACCTTCTTCTTGTCCTTGACGCAGTACGCCTCGGCCACTACAGGAGCCTCCCTTTCGTCACGGTGGACGTCGTCGGGCACCACGCCCGGCGCTCGTCCGCTTGGAGCGACACGGGTTCGGCGCAGCCATCTGGTGCGGATTCAGCGAACCCGACAGATCCGGGGCAGCGCGAACTCGCGCAACGGTAGTCCGTGCCGCATGGGAGCGTCAAGCGGATTCCCGAACGATTGTCGATTCTCGAACGTTTTTCGCCACTTCCCGCACGCTGGGGCTCGATGCCGCGCTCGGCGGCGCTGAATCGGGAACACTCGCGACCTCATCCGGCGTCGATGAGGCGGCGAACGGGGCACCAAGCTCGGCGATTCGTCGCGCGATCCGCGCCCGGACGAGACGCCGATCCCGGCGTCGGCGGACCATCACGAGCATCGCCCCAGCGGTGGCGAGCGCGCCAATCGAGCCGGCGCCCGCCGTCATCGGCGCAAACGCGGTGTCACCGACGCCACCCGCCGCAACCGTCTCGGGCGACTTGACTACCGGCGACGAAGGCGCGCCGGGGTCATCCAGTGGAAGCACCTCCGACCCGTCGGCCGGGACGACTTCGTCCGAGAGCCGAAGCGCCTCCCCGAGGTCGCCGAGCCGGACGAGGTCGGCCGCATCGGTCACCCGGATCGCCGGTGGCATCCCGGACAGGACGACGCCGACCGCTCCGATGGCGTCGCCGGGCCCAAGCAAGGGAAGCAGCGAGCGCGCATCACCGGCGAGATCGAGTCGCGCGCTCCCGGTCCCGTCGTCGAAGACGAGCCCCGTCGAGTCCACCGCCACGACGAGGCCGCCGACGCGGACGGAGCGGCCGACGAGGCGGGCGAGGTCGGCGGCGTCCGCCGACTGGGGTGCGGTCGTGCCCGCTGCTGCCCCGCCCCGACCGAGCACGCCGGACGTGGCGGACGCGCCCGGCCGACTCGTACCCGCAGCGGGCCGGGTCGTGCTCGGTGAGCCTGCTGCGCCGGCGAGGACCCGGATGTCGGCGGGCGATCGCGGCACGATGACGAAGCGCTGGTCGGTCGCGGCTGGGCTCGGGCGGCGCACGATTCCGACGATTCGGACCTGGCTGCCCTCGGGGAGGGCCGATGCGGGGATTCCGGCGCCGGGCAGCCCGGCAACCGGAACCGACCCGCCGGCGACACGGAGCTCCGCGCGCCAACGATCCCCGAGGCGGCGCTGGTCGGCGACCGTGCCCTCGATCGCGACGAGGCGCCACTCGAGCGCAGCCGAGGGCGGGCCAGTCAGTGAGGTTGGGGCCGGCTCTGCCGCGCGCCCAAGGATGATGAGCGTCACCGCGGTGATCCGCGGGGCGCCGTATGCGCGGCCGAGCGTCCCAATGACGCGCACGCGGTCTCCGGGCCGCGGCGCGGCCGCGTCGCGGGGAACGAGGAACTCGACGGCTGCAGTTGCGTCCTGGACCAGCGAACGGCGTCCCGTCGCATCGAGGAGCGTGCTCGACACGCTCACGGTTCCCTCGACGGCGACGCTCCCGCTGCCGAGGCCGAGCGCGGCCGCGATCGTGGCGACGGGCGGACCCGACGCCCCGGGCGGCGGACTCGGCGTGGTCCCGGGTGAGGGCGTCGGCGTCGGGCTCGGTGTTGCGCCGGCGGGCCGGGTCACGTCGCCTGCGTCGCGCAACCAGAGGCGATAGCCATCGACCGCCCCGCGAGCGGACGCACGCTGCCCGACGATGCCGACGAGGCGGAGCCGATCGCCGCGACGCGCAACGTTCGGTTCGAGACCACTCGCGCGCGTCGCGCGAGCGCGGAACGGCGCGCCCGTCGCGTCGAGCAGGCGCAGCACGAGGTCGCCGCCCGGCTCGCGGACGATCGCAGCGTCGAGCGTCGCGTCGAGGGTGACGAGACGGGCCTCCACGAGCTCGCCGAGCGACGCGGCCCCGATGGGCAAGGGGTCGGCGAGCACGGCCGCGCCGATCAGCCGGACGCCCTTGGCCGCCGGCCGGATCTCCAGCTGCCCATAGGGGTCAACCAGGCGGCCGACGACCTCCAGGAGCACGCCGCGGGCCGGCGCCACGCCGTCGGGGAACCGGACGAAGACGCTGCCGCTCTCGTCTGCGACGACGCCAAGCGGCGGCAGCCCCGCCCGTCCGGGCTCGGCGGTGACGACGCCACGAACGAGCACCGTCGTCCCGATCGCCGCGCTGCGCGCGACCGCGATCATCGCGGGTTGGCCGGTCGGTGCGGGGGTGGGCGACGGTGCGGGTGACGGCGATGGCGATGGGCTCGAGCTGGGCGCCGCGCTCGGGTCGGGCGTTGGCGACGGCGTTGGCGACGGCGTTGGCGCCGCGCTCGGGTCCGGCGTCGGCGACGGCGTTGGGCTCGCGCTCGGGTCCGGCGTCGGCGACGGGCTCGGCTCCTCGGTGGGGGTCGGCGACGGCGATGGCGCTGGCTCCTCGATCACGTCGAGCGGGTCGACCACGAACAGGCGATACCCGGTCGTGCCGGTCCCCGAGGAGTCGCGCTGCCCGAGCGAACCCGCGACCGAGACAAGGCTGCCGCGGGCGGGCACGGACGCGCCCGCGCTCCCAGCGAAGATGACGCGAAGAGGGCCGGACCCATCATCGAGCGTGACGGCCGGACCGTCGGTGAGGATCGTCGGCGCGTCGACCACCGTACCGTGGACCCGCAGGCGCATGCCCTCGAGCGGCTCGACCGCGGCGCCGGTCGTCGCCTCCGTCGCGAACGGCACCAGGCCGGCGGCCAGCAGCGTGGGCGGGCCGGCGAGTCGGATGGTGCGCTGGCCGTAGCGGTCATCCACGACGCCGGCCACGCGGATCAGCGACCCGGCCGCCACCGGGTCGGCGGCCGACGCGGCGTAGATCGCGATCCCGGCCGTGTCGTCCTGCAGGAACCCGCCGCGACCCGCCTCGAGGACGCCGAGCGGGGTCGACAGGATGCCTTCGACCGTGACGGAGGTCCCGTCGGGTGCCCCGCGCGCGGCGGCGATCGAAACGAGTGCAATCGGCGTGGGCGTGGGTGTGGGTGTCGGCGTCGGCGTGGGTGTCGGCGTGGGTGTCGGTGTCGGCGTGGGCGTGGGAGTCGGCGTGGGCGTGGGAGTCGGCGTGGGAGTGGGAGTCGGCGTGGGAGTGGGAGTCGGGCTGGGGTCAGGGCTCGGCGTCGGCGTCGGGGCCGGCGTCGGGCTGGGGTCAGGGCTCGGCGTCGGCGTCGGGGCCGGCGTCGCGCTGGGGTCAGGGCTCGGCGTCGGCGTCGGGGCCGGCGTCGGGCTGGGGTCCGGTGATGGTGATGGAGACGCGGACGGCCCGGGAACGGGGGCTGCCGCGCGGTTCTGCGGGATCGGCGCCAGGAGCACCACCCAATCCGCGGCGTTCTGGTTCGTGTCGGTAACGTTGCCACTGGTTCCGCCGGGTCGCCGCTCGATGCTCTGGCCGGCCGGCGGTGCCGTCGCGGCGGCGCCCTCGACAAACGCGTTCGCGGCATCGCCCCAACCCACCGCGTCGACGGGAGTCCCA